>FUWD012841889.1_pt1 | contig 35298 bp, 35 predicted proteins | sample 1063281 | NCBI WGS metagenome assembly FUWD01 (sample SAMEA79048168, study PRJEB19326) | metagenome | biome: marine | reverse complement strand
AAATCGCCAAGAAGTTCGAGCACTATTTCTCGCTCATATTTGACGGCGGAAAAGCCGAACTGATACGGACGAAACCGCGACCGAAATCGGCCGAATCCGACGAGGAGGACGGGTCGTCCGGAGAAGCGGGTCCGGTGGAGGCGGCAGGAATAGAGATATCCGCCTGTCCGCCGGGAAAAAAGATCACGAATCTCGCGACGCTTTCCGGAGGGGAACGGTCGCTGACCTCGCTCGCGCTCCTGTTCGCCATCATTTCGCACAACCCGCCGCCGTTCGCCGTGCTCGACGAGGTGGAAGCCGCGCTCGACGAGGCGAATTCCAAACGGTTCAGCAAAGTGCTCTCCGAGCTGTCCGAGCGGACGCAGTTCATCGTCATCTCACATAACCGCGAGACCATGCGCCAGGCGAACCTGCTGTACGGCGTGACGATGGGCGACGACGGATCATCACAGATCCTCTCGCTCCGCCTCGAGGACATCGGAAAGGCCGTCCAGCGGGGGAAACGGACCGGCGGTTGACAGGGGCGAGGCCTTGCGGTATGATGCTTTTTGATAGTCGATGACCGTCTTTTTCGTTTTTACCGACACTATGCTTACTATCCGTTTCAACCGTACCGGCAAGAAGAATCGCGCCTCGTTCCGTATCGCGCTGCAGGAACAGGCCAAGGCCCCGAATCATCGCCACGTGGAGGTGCTCGGCAGCTACGATCCGCATTCCAAGGTTTCCGTGCTCAAGAAGGATCGCATCCTCCATTGGATCGGTCTCGGGGCGCAGGCGTCCGATTCGGTCCGCAACCTGCTCGTGAAGGAGGGCGTGCTCGAGGGGAAGAAGACCGCGATCAAGATGGTCCGACCGGCAAAGAAGGAAGAGCCTGTCGCTGTGGCGGACGAATCCGCTCCGGTCGCTCCGGAAACCGAAGCCGTTCCGGAGGCCGAGGCGGTTGCGAAGTGAGGACGGTTGACATCTGTTCCCGGAGGGGGTACAGTGTGACGGTATGATTACCTATCGGATTCCGCAGACATGGGGCGCGAACGGCGAATGCCGTTCGGGAAGTCCTCACGAGGAAGCCGGAGACATCTTCCGATGTCCCCATGCTTCCGCGGAATGATCCGCGGATTTTTTTAATTCGAACACGCATATGATGAAACGGGCAGAGAAGGAGGCGCTCCTCAAGGAGATCGCCGCCGAGGCGAAAGCCGCGAAATCGCTCGTCTTCTCGGATTACAAGGGCGTGACCGTCAAGCAGCTCTCCGCGCTCCGCGGCGAGCTCCGCAAGGACGGTTCCCGCTTCAAGGTCCTGAAGAAGACGATACTCGATCTCGCGCTCCGCGAGGCAGGTATCGATGTGGACGCACGGGCACTCGAGGGACAGGTCGGTGTGGCCTTCGCCAAAGACGAGGTGTCGGCCGCGAAGACGATCGCCGATTTCGTGAAGGCGAACAAGGACACGAAACTTGCGATCCTCGGCGGTGCACTGGAAGGGAAGGGTCTTTCGGCGGCGGAAGTGACCGCATTGGCGAAGCTGCCGACGAAGGATGAGATGCGTGCGAAACTCGCCGGGACGCTCCAGGCCCCGATCGCATCGTTCGTCAGGACCCTTTCGGGGACCTACGGGGGATTTGTCCGGGTGCTGGGTGCCGTGGCGGAAAGCAGGCGATAGGATTCCATTCATAAGTCGTTCGATAATAAATGGTAAGCGTAACGCATATGTCCGAGGAGAAACAGGAAGTGGTGGTGCCGGCGAAGTTCGAGAAGCTCGTCGCGGAAATCGAGAAGATGAGCGTGCTCGACCTTTCCGAGCTCGTCTCGGTGCTCGAGGAGAAGTTCGGCGTGTCGGCGGCGGCCCCGATGATGATGGGTGCCATGCCGGCCGGTGCTGGTGCGGCCGAGGAGGTCGAGGAGAAGACCGACTTCGATGTCGAGCTCGTCGCGATCGGTGATCAGAAGATCAACGTCATCAAGGCGGTGCGCGAGGCGACCGGTCTCGGCCTCAAGGAGGCGAAAGACCTCGTCGATGCGGCTCCGAAAGTGATCAAGGAGAAGGTCGCGAAGGCCGAAGCGGAGGAGATGAAGAAGAAGCTCGAGGCCGCCGGTGCGACCGTGACGCTCAAATAGTCTTTCTGTCGGGAAGAGAGTTCGAAAAACGCTCCCATCGGGGGCGTTTTTTCGTTCCCAATCCCGTTTCCGACGCGCCGGAAACGGGAGCGATGACCTGCGGTCTCATCACATCGGTATGGTTCGCGGGCGTCGGACGATCGGGAATCGCCCGGGTATTTTTCTTCCGTATCGCGTTTGTGTGCTATACTGATATCCCTATGAAACGAATACTGCCCGTATCCGGACGCGTGACACTTTTCGCGGTTTCGGCGGTTGCCGTGACATTCGCGGTTTTTTCGCTGGTCAGGACCGGTACCGGGACGGATGACGCCGGTTCGGTCGAGGGGATCGAACGGACGCTTCCGGAAATCGAAATGACCGTATATCCGGAACCGCCTCGGCCGGAAGCGTTTGCAGCGGAAAGCGCCAAGCCGACGGGATTACTTGGAGAGGCGCTCGACCCGCCACCCGAGCCTCCGTCGATGGAGCTGATGAAAAGAAAAGGGTGTATCGCCGACGGCCTTTTGACCGGGGATTCTCCGGAGGACAGCGGGACAATCGGTCTCCTGAACGATTCCGGCTGTTATTATCTGCATCGCTCCATCGAGAGCTGGCTTCGGCCACCTGATTTTGACGAGATAGACCGGAACCTGAAAAAACTCCGTGACGGGTTCGTCACAGGCATGTTCATCGCCGAGGCGATCAGCGTAAAATCCGAATATCGGAACGAGACGGAAAATCGGGATTTTGATTTCCGGGCGATGTGCCGTCCGGGCTCCGCGAACGCCTGGGGCGAACATACCTGCAAGCCGTATCTTCCGAGTCCCGAGTATCGGGAGTATGTCCGGTATATCACCCGGCGCGCGATGGATCGCGGGGTGCAGGTCTTCATGTTCGGGCAGGTATATCTTCAGGACGCAAACGACCTGTCGGAGTCGCCGATGCGGGAAGTCATCTTGGAAATGCGCGAATACGCCTCGTACCTCGGGATGGAGATCTTCGTCGGGGCGCAGACGAACGACATCGAAGATCCGAAATATCTCGCGCTGTTCGATTTCATCGAGGGGGGTGTCGGCGTGTCTCCCGAGGGAACGGTCGAGGACGGACCGTGCTTTTCCCGGTGGTGGAAAAAGGAGGGGGACTGGTGTTGGGCGCTTCTGTGGCACGAGCGGTTCGCGAAGAAGGCGGACAATGTCCTGGTCCACTATGATTGGAGCGGCGTGGTCGGTGACGATATGAGTATCCTGACCCAGATGGACGCGAAGACGCGGCAGAAGACGACCAAAAGGCTCCATTCGTATTTCATCGCGAAGGGAGTGGGATTTCTCCTGCCGTTTTTGACGCCGCTTCCGGAGGAGAACGGCGGGTGTGAGGGGCCGGCGAAACGGTATTATACCCCGGACGACCGTTTTTCCTGTGACGATGAGCGGACCTGGAACGGTATCCTCTCCGGTTCCGGTAATCCCGCGACGACATTTTGAAACGGTATGCGATATCGTGTCCATGTGAAAACGAATGCTGGGACCGAAAGCGTCGTCCTCCGTGAGGACGGGAGTCTTTCGGTGTCGGTCAAAGCTCCGGCGCGGGAAGGGAAGGCGAACGCACGACTGGAAAAAGTGATCGCGAAACACTTCCGTGTCGCTCCGTCCCTGATCCGGATTGTGTCCGGCGCCTCGTCGAGGCGGAAGGTCGTGGATGTTCCGGAGTGACCGTGTCAGGCGACCCGATCAAGGATTTCCTGCCAGGAGAAGACGCGCGTGACGGAAGGGTAGGGGACCTCCTGACGGTTCCAGGGCGAATCGAGGAGGAAGACGCGGTCCATCACTGGGGCGAGGTCGTGTACGTTGGAAATCGCATCGTCGACGAAGGTACATATGCCGAGCTCCCGGCAGATGTCGGATTTCCTGACGGATGTTCCCGGTTCGCGACGGTATCCGCCGGTGAACCGAAGCTCGCGGAACATGCCCGGAAAATGTCGGTCGATCCACCGCTCGGTCATATCCCGGAGTCGTTCCGGTTTCGCCGTGACAAGGAACAGGTCATACCGTTCGGCAAGCGCGGATACGGCCTCTACCGATCCCGGAATCGGTGTCGATCCGAGGTGCTCGGGGGAATCGTAGAAATCCTCGACCCGTCGGAACACTTCCTCTCTTGAACAACCCCAAAGGTTCCACAGGTCGTAGTCGACGGTGTCTTCCTTGGAGAACGATGTCGCGTAGCGGGCGTTATGATAGGCGCAGAGCGCCGTATTGAGGTCGAGCAGGACATCGTCGAGGTCTATCCCTATCCTTTTCCTGTTTCCGGACGTGTCTGTCATAGGGAAATATCCTTTACGCCGATCCTTTTCTTCAATCGCCGGAGGGAGAATTTGCTGAAACGTCCGCGTATCCTGAAACGGAGGAACGGATCGTTCTTTAGTTTCGCCCCGCCGTACAGCTCGCATTTGAGTCCGATATAGTCGAGCTTGTCGTAGACGTTCCGGTGTTTCGGATCCTTCCGTTGGCTGTCTATGTAGTATCTGACAGCCTTGTTTTCGAAGATCGTCGAGACATAGTATCCGAATTCCTCGTAGACCATGTCGATATCGACGATCCCTTTCTGTTCGAATAGCCCGAGGTCGTAGATGTCGCCGAGGATGAAGTCGTCGACCTCGTAGATGGTGAAGAATTTTCTCGTGATTCCGAGTTCCTCCCGTGTCCGGTCGTCGATCCGGACGATCTCGAACACCTCGTTCTTCTCGTCGTAGCGCAGATAATCCTTCTCGAAAAGGAAGAAAAGTTCCCTTGTCTCCCGGTTGAAGAAGTCGTTCTTGAGACGATGGATGAAGTCCGCGCTCGAGGTCCGGTTCGCGCGATGGAACTGTAGATACGCGACGGCGGTAAGGAGAAAGGTCCAGATCGCCGATCGGTTGATCTCGTCTCCGCTGACCCCGAAGATGAACCTGAATATCTCATCCATATGTCGTATTGTATGTTTTTTCGGATAGGAAATCATTATACCCCGACTCGTGCCGTGATTCAAGTCGTGTGAAGTTTCGGAAGAGTCGCATCTTCCGGTGCGGTCCCGTCGCTTTCGGTCGTACGATATCAGGAGAGTGCGCATACTGGTCCGGATACGGCGACCGCTCGGTTCCGTATTTGTGGAAAGATCGGGAATGGGGTATCATGCGGATAAGGAGTATTTTCATCGATTGCGGTTTCGACATTCCGACATGAATGGGAACAGTCCCGTCATGACGGTCGGTCGGATTCCGGTCGTGACAATCCGTTTTCGTTCAAGACAAACCATATGCGAAACCGCATACGCATCGCCCCGCACGGTCCGTACGGATGGACGGCATCGGTCGCCGCGGCCGTCTTGTTTTTCGGTTTTGCATCGATTGCTTTCGCCAACGACCTTACCAAGAATACGATTATCCGGTTCAGTTTTACGGCGTCGAATGCGACGATCGGAGAGAATACTATCGCCGTGATCGTCCCGTACGGGACCGATGTGACGAACCTGATCCCGACGATCGAGCATACCGGATCGTCGGTTTTGCCGGCGTCCGGCGTGGCACAGAACTTTTCCTCGCCCGTCACTTATGTCGTGACCGCGGCCGATAATTCAGAGCGGACCTATACCGTCACTGTGTCCGTCATGACGGAATTAGCGACGGCAAAAATAGATGCGCATGTGGCGTTGGCAATCGCGTTTTCCGGGTATGAGCAGAAGAAGGCGGAGTATTCCGATGAGAATTGGACCGTCCTGGCGGCGTTCCGGACGGACGGTGATACGGCGATCGAGGTGGCGACCGACATTCCCGGGGTAACATCCGCCAAGACGACCGCGCTTTCCGGCATGTCCGGAGTCCTGACTCTGGCGCAGGTCGACGCCCTGGCCACGGCGACCACCGCCGTAGCGACCGCCGAGGAGGCGAAGACGCAGGCGACCGTCGATACCGCACAGGCGCTCGTCACGGCGCTTGTCGAGAGCACGGCGAAGACGGCGCTCCAGGAAAGACTCGATGCCGTTCAGGCGCAGGTCGACGAGAGCGCGTCGGCCGCCGTGGAGGCGCTGATCGGGGCGCTTCCCGCAAGCGACATACTCACGCTTTCCCATACCGATCAGGTATCCGCGGCACGGAACGCTTACGATGCGCTGACCGACGCCCAGGAAAACCTTGTCGCGAATTATGCGGTTCTGCAGGCTGTCGAGGCGCGGATCGTCGCTTTGGAAATGGCGACTGCTGCCGTGGAAGTCGCCGAAGAAAGCGCGATTCAGGCGGACGTGGACGCCGCACAGACGCATGTCACAGCGCTTGCCTCCGGGACCGCCAAAACGACCCTGCAGTCACGGATCGATCTGGTTCAGGTGCAGATCGATATCGCTGCCGCGTTTTCCGTGTCGATGTCGATTGCGGCACTCCCGTCGGTCAACTCGTTGTCGCTTGCCGATGATGCCCGGGTTTCCGCGGCACGAAACGCTTACAATGCGCTGACCGCCTCGCAGAAGGCCCGCGTATCGAATTATGATGTCCTGTTGTCGGTGGAAGCGAAGATGGCCGCTTTGGCGACGGCGACCGCCGCCGTGGCGACCGCCGAGGGAGCGAAGACGCAGGTGACCGTCGATACCGCGCAGGCGCTCGTCACGGCGCTTATCGAGAGCGCGGCGAAGACGGCGCTCCAGGCGAGACTCGATGCCGTTCAGGCGCAGGTCACCGCCGCCGTCGGACTTTCCGCGGCACAGACGGACGCCCATGCGGCGGTGGAATCGGAATTCCTGAAGTATCGGGAATCGGATTATTTTTCCGACGATTGGGACGACCTGGTCACTTTCAGGGAAGACGGTGACGACGATATCGATGCCGCGACCGACGTCGCCGGTGTCGCTTCGGCAAAAAAGACGGCAATCGACGGCATGGACGATGTGAAGACGATCGAACAGACCGACCCCGACGCCGTGAACGATCTGGAAGCCGAATATCGTCCCGAGACGAAGTCCGTCCGGATTACCTGGTCGGTGGATGACGAGCGGACGGAAGAAGTGCGCCTCTATCGCGGTACGACCGGGACCTTCTCCGTCGGAAGCGATTCCCTGATCGCGACGCAGGATGCCAACGACGACTCCTATACGGACGACAAGATAGATTTCGGCCTGACCTATTATTACAAGGCGGTCGCCCGAAACGAGGCAGGAAGCGTCAGCGATACCGAAAGGGTCAGCGTCGTCATTCCAGCACTCGGATCCGATACGGAACAGGCATCGCCGGCAGAAGTGCCGAAAGCCGTTCCGGCCACCGCCGAGTCGCCAATCGAAACCGTTGCACGGGCGGCGACGGCGATGTCTCCACAAGTCGGAACAGCCGACCGAACCGGCGGAATATCCCGTCCGGTCACCGTTCAGGAAGCCGGCTCGGTACTCGGTGCGGATACCGCCGATGCGAAAGAAGACGGTTCCGGATTCTTCGGATCGCTCTGGATGTGGCTTATGCTCGCACTCGGAGGAATATTTCTCGTATCCTGGCAATTGTATCGGTTCGGACGTGCCGAATAGCCATCGGATGAAAAAACATCCGCCCGGAAGTGTCTTTCGGGCGGATTTCTTTTTTTAGAGTGTAGAGGTCCAGATACTTTTTTCTCTTTGAATCGTTCTTCCGCCGGTTCTCATCCCTCCTCCCCAACATCCGCTTCGTTTGAATATGCGGAGGGATTTTCGCGTCGCTATACTCCTTGTCCAGGGCAGCGCTGAATGTATCTCAACCTCTGGTTGACTCGCTCGACATTTCGTCTTGTAGAGACGTCCCGGCGGGGCGTCTCTACCGGTCGCCCGTCACGTAGCTCGCGAACGACTGCCACCGGTTCTCATCCCTCCTCCCCAACATCCGCTTCGTTTGAATATGCGGAGGGATTTTCGCGTCGCTGTACTCCTTGTCCAGGGCAGCGCTGAATGCTCCCTATTCGGTCGCATTCATCGGCGCTCGAAGACTCGCTGCTGCCCGTTCGAATCCCTCCTCCCCAACATTCGCTTCGCTTATTGTTGGCCACTTGGGATAAAGTCGGAACTTATATCTTTCAGGGGCAGTGTTAATTCCTGCAGTTCTTAAGCTGGCAAAAAATCCCATTTTTTGCTTATAGGCCGTATTTCAAATCGATCCGACGGCAGTCAAGAGAGCGAAGCCGAGCGACCTTGACGGCCAAGTCGGCGATTTGGTATTTAACGAGCTTTTAGGCTGTGGTAATAAATTTTAATCCATCTTATTAATTTTAAGAAGCCTTGTTTATAGTGGATAAAGTGCTAGAATAGCATTATTGATAACATATTACTTTTTAAATTTTATGTCTGAAACTTTGCAGGTGTAATAGTCGGGGGTTTAATTGCTAGTATTACTCCAGTTATTACTATGATATATAGTAATTACAAGTGGAAAAAAGAACTTAAAATAGAACATTTAAAAATCAAAAGGGAAAGACTTGAAAAAGCATTTGGAGTTGCTCATGATGCCATCATAAAAGGAACTGTTGAAAATTATTATCCAATTGATATTTTAAGTGACATTCTCATATTATTTCCGGAAAGTATTTCAGAGGAGTTAAAAAAGCTTAATAATGTAGTAGCAGAAAATAAATCTGAAGATGTAATTAAGACAGCATTGTTCAACTTTAGTATTGCTATGAAAAAAGAATTGGCAAAAATTGAAATTGAAATTGAAAAAGAAGTTAATTGATAATATGTTAAAATAAATTATGGAAAAAATAGCAACATGGTTTCTCGATAGAGCTAAGCCTGGATTTATGTCTTTTAGTAAATTTATTGGTGTCATTGCAATATGTCTGGGGTTGACTTATGTTATATCTGGTTTTATTAAGTCAGATATTTTTTATCAGATGCCAGTCATAATATTTTTTGGGATTTTATTTTTAGGTTTCACGATTGATATTTGGGCAAAGGGATTAATTATAGAGAAAGCTATATGTGAATTTATTGATGAATCCGAATCTGATAATTGTGAAAAAATTATTCATGATGGAAATTTGATTGATTATCCACAGTTAAATGGTATAATAAGCAGAGTAAAAAATAATTTGAGGGAGAATGGATATTATGATGAAAAATTTATAGGATATGGTGATTCATCTGTTGAAGAAATAAATAAAAAAATAGATGAATTAATACGGCATAAATATTACGAGGTTAAACATGCCAACAAGAAAAACTAAATCTCCAGAAACTCATAATTCCTGTATTTGCTTAAATAATATTTTAAAATAGGGCACTGGTAGTCGATTAGGTTGTTCTAAACCCTTCTTTTGAGCTAAGATAAGCACAAATTCGTGCTTTTTTTGTTTCCGAAAGTAAAAACTACGTTTTTTGATCAAATCTATGCCCAAAAAAAGCACTGTTCGCACTGTGGAAGTATCAGCCTCAAGCGATACGGAACACGTACGTTTTCCCTCTTCACGAAACAAGGATGAAAGCATATCGCAAAGCAGCGATACCGGTGCCTTGACTGCTGCTCCCACGTCTTCCATGACCCACTCTCTGCCATCGGCATGTTCGAGTACGAGATGACTGAACAGGCTACCTTCATGTATCTGCGGGCGATATCGTTCTGCTGAACGATATCTTGCTTTGCTGCCACCGGTTCTCATCCCTCCTCCCCAACATTCGCTTCGCTTGAATATGCGGAGGGATTTTCGCGTCGCTGCGCTCCTTGTCCAGGGCAGCGCTGAATGCTCCCTATTCGGTCGCATTCATCGGCGCTCGAAGACTCGCTGCTGCCCGTTCGAATCCCTCCTCCCCAACATTCGCTTCGCTTGAATATGCGGAGGGATTTTCGCGTCGCTGCGCTCCTTGTCCAGGGCAGCGCTGAATGCTCCCTATTCGGTCGCATTCATCGGCGCTCGAAGACTCGCTGCTGCCCGTTCGAATCCCTCCTCCCCAACATTCGCTTCGCTCATTGTTGGGGAGGAGGGATTCGAACCCCCGTATGACAGGACCAAAACCTGTTGCCTTACCGCTTGGCGACTCCCCAATTGTTTCTAGAATATAGAATCAAGAATTGCGAATGAACTCCCGAACTCAGTTCGATTTTTGCCTTGCTTTATTCATTATTCATCATTCTCTATTCTTACTAGACTACCTCTCCTCCCATCATGGACAGTGCCTGCGAGATGAGCGGGTTTCCGGCGGATTGCTCCTTCGTTTCGACGACGACCGCTACCCGTACCTTCGTGGAAAATATGGTATCAAAGGCCTGAGCAAGGGTCAATGCGTTCGCGTGATCGGCAAGCCGTTCCTTGTGAAAGGGGAATCGGACGGCGATCGTGATTTTGTTTCCGTCGACCGCCTGCGGACGGGCATTCGAAAGCGCCAAGGTAAGCGAGGCATTGACGCGGGTCGCTTCGCGAAGGATCTCTTTCCATCGGTCTCGGACATCGATAAGGGAGAAAGATGATTCGGTGGCGGGCTCTTCCGGCTCCTCCGACCGGATTTCCGGTTCCGGTCCGACGGGCGCGATGTCTGGATCGGAAGTCTGTTTCGCGACGGGGTCCGGCGCGCCGCTCCCCCCGGCGGTCGGCGGCGTCCGGTCGGTCGGTTTTGGCGTCTTCTTCGGATCCGGCTTGGGAGGTGTCGGTGGGATCGATGGTATCGAAACGGAGTCGGAAAGGGATTTCACGATGGCTATCTCGATCGGCAGTTCGGGAATCGAGGCGTTTCGCATGCCGGCTTCCGCATCGCGGAAGTGACCGATCATATCCATGACGGTCTTGGTCGTGACAGAAGCCGCAATGGACAGCGTTTCCTCCCGCCGTTCCTGCGTGAGCGGTTCAAGATCCGCTTCGGCCGTTTTCGGATCGATGGACGCGAGAAGCAGGACACGAAGGTAGCGGAGAAAGGACGGGATGAAGGTCGTGAGATTTTCCCCGTGATCGGAAAGCTCCCGGACATATGAGAGCGCACCGGAAAGGTCGCGTGCGACGAGCAGTCGTGCGAGTCCGGAAAGTTTCGCCTGACTCGTCATGCCGAGGATGAGCGAGGCGTCTTCTTCGGTTATCCGGCTGTCCTGTAGGGATACCGCCTGGGAGAGGAGCGATTCGGCATCGCGCATGCCTCCTTCCGCGGCAAGCGCGATCATCCGGATCGCGGCGTCGTCGATATCGAGGGATTCTTTCTGCACGATATGTTCGAGCTTCCTAATCAGCTCCGGCACGGGAAAGCGGGAGAGGTCGAATCGCTGGCATCGTGAGACGACCGTCTCGAGGATCTTATGCGGGGCGGTGGTGGCGAGGATGAAGATGACATGTGCCGGAGGTTCTTCCAGTGTCTTGAGAAAGGCGTTCCATGAGTTTGACGAGAGCATGTGCGCCTCGTCGACGATGTAGACCTTGTATCGGCCGGAAGCGGGGGGCGTGGTGACGGTTTCGAGGATTTCCCGCATCTTGTCGACCTGGGTATGGGTCGCCGCGTCGATCTCGATCAGGTCCAGGGATCGGCCTTCGGCTATGAGTCTGCAATTTTCGCATTTCCCGCACGGCTCGGCGCCGTTCCGATCCGTACAGTTGACCGCTTTAGCAAGCAGTCTGGCAAGCGTCGTCTTTCCGGTTCCGCGCGGACCGGTGAAAAGGTATGCGTGACCGACTCGGTCGGTCCTGATTGAGTTTTCGAGTGTTCGGACGATATGTTCCTGTCCGACGATCTCGGAAAAGTTCGATGGACGGTATGTCCGATAGAATGCGGGCATAAGAAGAAGTCTCTAAGGTCGAAAGTCCGGAACGGAGACTGACAATGTAACGATATGACGATCCGACAATGTCGATCGATGTCAGTATACCAAGCAAAGACCCTCCCGACCAGAGAGGGTTCGAATCGGGCAATCCGGAGGCTTTCCTTATTTGAAAACGATGAATTTGTATCCGACGAAGTTCCAGGCCAGTCCCGCAAAGATGCCGGCGAGACCGGCGACAAGCCCCCACTGATCGCCAGTAAGGCCGCTTGCGCCGGTGCCGATGCGGAAGACGGCGGACGACGCCGAGACGTTGAGAATCAGCCCGACGATGCTGACGGCGAAAAATTGCAGGAATTCGGATCGGTTCTTCTTTTTCGGTCCGGTATCGAATGTCCAATGTCTGTTCCAGAAATAGCTGTTCACGTTCGCGGCCACGAACGATGTGGTCTTGTAGAGGGAATAGGCGGAGACGGCCATCATGCTGCCGATCGATACCGTCGTCGTGGCATCGGCGAGGAACAGCGCATGAAAGAGTATGGTGAGTCCCGAGAGTATGCCGAGATCGAAAAACGAATTCAGGACGCCGATGACGCCGAATTTTGCCATTTGCCAGATGATGGGAGCTTTCCGACCGATGATATCCGCCGCAAGCAGTCCGGACGGCGTCGCGACAAGGAAGAATGGAACGACGAACGGGAACAGCAATCCATAGAGATGGGGACTCGCCGTCCGGAGTATCGGAAGAAAAAGTAATCCTATGAAAAAACCTGCGGAAATCCCATAGAGGAAATCCTTTCGGGAGAGAAGTTTCATGTAGGTTCGTCTCCTTATGATGTCGGTGTCTTTTCCTCCTGTTCCCGGATCTCCCGCTCGAGCGCTTCCATGTCGCGGATCCATTCGGTGAGGATGTCCCCGTTCTCCTCGGCGGTGTCGTCCTTCGTCGTCGGGGCCGGAATCGGATCGGGTACCGCTTCCGTCATTTCTTCCCGTTCCGCGACCGGTTCAAGTCCTGATTTCCATTCTCCCATGCGTGCCTCGCCCGCGGATACCGTCTCTTTCGCGATATCGAGCGCTTCCTGTCCGACGAGCGCGCCTTTCTGAAGGACCTGTTCGATGGCCGCGAAGGAGGCCTGAAGGTCGCGGGGGAGGAGTATGGCCACTTCGTCTCCGGGTTCGAGCTTGAAATAGGTGACCGAGGCGAGGAGGATTCTGTACAGTCGTCCTTCCGCAGCGATGAGGAAATCGCCACGATCGTTCTGCGTGACGATGCCGATCACGTGCTTCCGTTCGGCGGGGCCAATCTGTTTGTATATGAACGATCCATCGGGGGTGATGGTGAGCTTGAGCATGTCGCCTTCGACGAGTTTCGACTTGGACGCGTAGTTCGCCGGCACGGGATATTGTTTTCCGTCGGCTCCCTGCATGGATTGTCCGTCGAACGTTCCCTGGATGACGGTTCCTTCGGCGTCGTCGTATTCGGACTTTCTCGGGCGTCCGCTCCGCTTCTTGCCCTCGAGCTGCAACAGCATGGCCTTGGCCCCCTGTATGGTCCGTTCCGCGTTCAATACCATGTCGCGGAGCGCCTGTATCTTGGCGGCGCTGTCCGCCCCCTGCGAGAGTCCGTCTGTGTGATCTTTCGTATCCATAATGTTTTTGTTTCGGTCCGCCGCGTATCGGAATCTCTTCCGGTCGCGTATCGTCCGCCGTTTATTTCATTCGCAGTATATCCGATAGGGGACAAAGAGACAAGTGCCGGCTTCGGAACTGTCGCGTATGCCGCCGTCCAGAAAGGTCGGGATCCAACACGCGGGATATCCGGACCGCCACGGATGCTTGACAAAGTTTTATAATATGCGATAGTATACGAATTCGTAATCGGGGGTCCGATTGTCGAATATTCCCAAGAACCGTCTTGCTTTCGGGGCGCGATCCGTTCGGGCTCCCGAAGAATGACGACACACCCGCATTATGAATGAGATGAAATCGAAAACGAAGGCCGTCCCGGCCGGGCGGGGTACCGTTTCGACGATGTCCTTTTCCGACGGACTGGTGTCCTTCTCGGAATCTTTCCTGCCACGGACGAGAGAAATCGTCCGGTCGAGGTTCGGACTGTCCGGAACGCGTCCGAAGACGCTCGAAGAGATCGGGAAAGCCTATGGCATCACCCGGGAACGTGTCCGGCAGATCCTGTCGGGAGCGTTCGCTTCCGTCAAGCAGCGCCGGGAAGATCCGGTGTTCGTCGCCCTGTCGGATCGGATCTCCGAGGCGGTCGCTGGTCGGTCTGGTATCGTTCCCGTATCTGAACTGTCCGCGGTCCTGGTCCGTGATTCGAAAGCCGAATCGGGCGCCCTCTCGTTTTTTCTCGAATGCGTGAAGAGCGTCAAAGAGGAACGGGAGACGAAGAACCGGGTCCGGTCGTATGCCGTTGTCGGCTTCCCGTACGAGGAATGGGATACGGTCCACTCGGTCGCGCTCGAAACGCTCCGTTCGGCCGAACATGCGCTTACCGAGGACGAATACTTCACGCAGGCGAAGCGTCGCGGGCTTTCCGTCGATCGGAAGAAATTTTTCGACTATCTTTCCGCATCCTCCCGCATCAGGCGGAATCCGTTCGGGCGATGGGGGCTTGCGGAATCGGAAGAGATCGCCCCGCGCGGGACGCGTGAGAAGGCGTACCTCGTGCTCAAGATGCACGGTTCCCCGATGCATTTCAAGGATATCGCGAAAGGGATCGATGCGGCCGGACTGCAGAAGCGGGGACGGGCGACACATCCGCAGACCGTACATAACGAACTGATCAAGGACGGGAAATTCGTACTCGTCGGTCGCGGACTCTATGCGCTTTCCGAGTGGGGTTTCAAGAAGGGGACCGTCCGAGAGGTGATTGCCGACATCCTGAAAAAAAACGGGACACCGATGTCTCGTGAGGCGGTCATCGCCGACGTGCTCCGGGTCAGGAACGTGAAGACGTCCACCATCGTCATCAATCTCAACGCCTTTTTTGATAAAGTCGGCAAAGACGGGTATACTGCGAAGTGAGGATCCGTCCGTTTTTTCGGGCGACCGTTTCTTGGAACACTAACGACAGGACCGGAAGATGCGCAACGACGCGATCCGATCCGAAAAAACCATGACTCTCCTTCTTCTTTCTTTGGAAGAGCTGTTCCGCGGGATGCGAGATGCCTTTTCCCTGCTCGGGGACGTGTGGTTTCTCGTGTTCCCGCCGATCCTGTATTTCCTGTTCCTCGATGCGTGGCTCAACCACGCGAGAGGAAAATACGGGGCGGGCGTGAAATATGTCATGCTCGAGATCATCCCGCCGCGCGAGGTCGAGAAGAGCCCGAAACTCATGGAATCGGTCTTTTCTGGCATGGCCGGCATCGCGAAGAATTATAATACGTACGAGGAGTTCGTCGAGGGGATGTATATGCCCCCGTTCAGTCTCGAGATTGCGAACGACGATGGCTCGGCACATCTTTATGTGCGGACGCCGTCCGTATTCCAGAATCTCGTCGAGGCGAATTTTTTCGCGCAGTATCCGGACATGGAAATCGTCGAGGTACCAGACTATGTCCAGAGCGTCCCCGCGACGATTCCGAACGACCGATACGAGCTGTGGGGGTCGGACTTCGAACTGACCAAGCCGGATCTGTATCCGATAAAGACCTACAAGTTTTTCGAGGAAGACGTCACCGGAAAGATGATCGACCCGTTGGCCGGCATTCTCGAGGTCATGGGAAAGTTGCCGCCGGGCCAGCATCTGTGGATCCAGTGGATCATCGCTCCGGAAAAGGAATCCTGGTACAAGAAGGGGCAGGAGACGGTCGACGCTTTCATCGGCAAGGTGAAACCGCCGAAGAAGAGCGCGTTCGGTGGACTGTTGTCCGACATCGTCGACATCCTGCGGAACCTGACGAAGGCGCTCTTGTCCGTTCCGGAGTTCGAGAAGACGAAAAAGGACGAGAAAAACGAACAGCCGCTTGAATTTCGGCTCTCTCCCGGCCAGAAGGACGTGCTCAAGGCGCTCGAGAGCAATCTCGGGAAGCAGATGTACCGGGTGAAGATGCGCATCCTCTATTTCGGGGTCCGCGAAGGATTCACCAAGACCTTCGTCTCCATGATCACCGGCGCGCTCAAACAGTTCTCCGACAATAACCTCAACGGATTCAAGCCGGAAGGCGCCTCGAAGACGCAGGCGGATTACCTGTTCGTCACCGAGCGACTCCGTTTCCTTCAGCGGCGCATCTACGGCCGATATGTTTCCCGCGACCGTACCCCGTCGTCGAAACAGTTCCTGCTTTCGGTGGAGGAACTGGCGAGCATCTTTCATCCGCCGGACCTGTCGGTCATGGCACCGTCCCTTACCCGTGTGGCGGCCAAACGGGGGACGGCCCCGTCCAATCTGCCGATAGAAGAATAAAACGCGTATGCCCGGACAGAACGAAATCAGTTTCTTCGCCAAGACGAACTTCCGTAATCAGGAGCGGATTTTCGGCATCAAGACCGACGACCGTCGCCGACACATGTACGTGATCGGCAAGACCGGCATGGGCAAGACGAACCTCCTCGAGAACCTCGCGATCCAGGACATCAAACACGGCAAGGGCGTCGCGTTCATCGACCCGCATGGCGACACCGCCGAGAAGCTTATCAAGGCGATCCCCGCGGACCGCATCAATGACGTCATCTATTTCAATCCGGCCGACCAGAACTTCCCGATCGCGTTCAACGTGATGGAAAGTGTCGATCCGGAATACAAGCACCTCGTCGCGTCCGGACTCGTCGGCGTCTTCAAGAAACTCTGGGCCGACTCGTGGGGTCCGCGGCTCGAATACATCCTGCGCAACGCCATCCTCGCGCTCCTCGAATATCCGGGATCCACGCTCCTCGGCGTGACGCGCATCCTCGTCGACAAGGACTATCGCGAGCGCGTCGTCGCCAAGGTGACCGATCCGGTGGTGCGCGCCTTCTGGGTGGACGAGTTTTCGAAGTGGAACGACCGTGTGCTCCAGGAAGTCATCTCTCCTATCCAGAACAAGGTCGGGCAGTTCCTCTCGACCTCGCTCATCCGCAACATCGTGGGCCAGACGGTATCGTCCTTCGACGTGCGCGATATCATGGACAACCGCAAGATCCTCATCATGAACCTCTCCAAGGGGCGCGTCGGCGAGGACGCGAGCGCGCTCATCGGCGCGATGATGATCACGAAAATCCAGCTCGCGGCGATGGAGCGGGTGGACATGCCCGAGGAGGACCGGAACGACTTCTACCTCTATGTCGACGAGTTCCAGAACTTCGCGACGGAATCGTTCGCGAACATACTTTCCGAGGCGCGGAAATACCATCTCAACCTCATCCTCGCGAACCAGTATATCACCCAGCTCGACGAGAAGGTTGCCGACGCGATTTTCGGGAACGCCGGGACGATTATCTCGTTCCGCGTGGGGGCGGCCGATGCCGAGGTGCTCGAGAAGGAGTTTGAACCGGTGTTCATGATGAACGACATCGTGAACCTGCCGAAATACAATGTCTATCTCAAGCTGATGATCGACGGTATCGCCGGGGATGCGTTTTCCGCGACGGTGCTTCCACCGATCTCGCTTTCGGACACGGCCGAAAACGAGGAGAAGATCATCCGTGTCTCGCGGGAACGGTATGCGTCATCGAAACAGGAGGTCGAGGACAAGATCCGGAGATGGAGCGGCATGCTGACCGACGAGGAACGCGCCGAGATCCTGCGGAAGAGACAGCCGTCGTCCACACGACCAGTGTCCGCTCCGGTGACTCCAATCGCGCGTGAATCGGCGCCGCCTCAAAACAAACGGATGGAATCGCCGGCGGTTTCTCCTCCGCGACCCTCCGTCCCGGCACCCGCTCCAGCTGTCGCGAGGCCCGTGCCGGAACCGGAGCCGGCCGCACCCGGGGTCGCGCCTCCCGTTCCGATCGCTCCGGAGCCGGCACCTGCCCGACAGGCGGTTCCGGAACCTTTCGCGGCCCCTTCGGTTCCGGATGAAGACGAGGAGCTCCTGATCGCCGCCGCCTCCCGCTCCGAGAAAGAAGCCGCTTCGAAAAAATTCTTCGAGGAACGCCCGACATTTCCGGCGATCTGCGATACCTGCGGTACCGAGATCCGCGTGCCGTTCCAACCAGATGGGAAGCGCCCGACGTTCTGTAAGGAATGTTTCAAGAATCATCAGCGGGCCACCGTGAAAACGGCGGAGACGCGACCATCCGACGAAGGGCGTCCGCGGCGACCGGTGGAACCACCGAGACGGCAGGCGCCCCGTCCGACACGGGATACCGAGGCCAAAACGTACGTCCCGGAAGAGATGCCTATCTCATTGTCCCGTGCGGCATTGGTCTCACCGAAGAAGTTCCGCCCGCTTCGTGACCGTCCGGCTCCCGATCTCGGGGCGGTCCGGGACATTATCGGAAAGACGAATGCCCGGACCGTCGCGTCGTCGGATGAAACGGGCCGGAAAGAGCTGTCCTGAACCGATGACCCTTCCGATTCCCACCGGTTTTTGTTATAATCGACACATCAGCGTATGGAATTCCGCAAACGACACAAGAAACTGTATCTCGTCTGGATGATCGCCTCTGTGATCGTCTCCGCATCCATGGTGCTGTTTCTGTTGGCGCCCCTGTTTTTCTCCTGATAACGATCGGTCTGGAGTATGAGGATCCCATTGTTCGCGAAACTGGCGCTTTCGGTGATCGTCATCGCGACGGTCGCGGTCCTTTCTTCCGGATGGAAGGAAATGGAGCGGTCGAAACGGATCGCCGCCGAAGTCGACGCCCTTCGGAACGAGGCGGATCGGATCCGTGCGGAGAATCGGACGATCGGGGAGAAGATCGCTTTTTTTTCGTCCGAGTCGTTCGAGGAACGGGAAGCGAAGGAAAAGCTTGGGATGAAGAAAAACGACGAGCAGGCGGTCTCTCTGGATACGCGGACGGTGGCCGGCACGGAACCGTCCGACGAAACGGGTCCCGTCCTCGGCCGATCCGAGGAGTCCGTGACTCCGAATTATCTGAAATGGGCGATGTATTTCGGTGTCGTGCGATAAGGAACATAAAGAATAACGGGTATGGAAAGAGCAGCATTCGTGGAAGCCGTGAAAGGACGGCTGCGGGACTGGAAGGTCGGTTCGTGGGCGCTCGGAATCGGCAGCGCCCTGGCGCTTGCGTTCGTTTTCGCCCTGGCATTCGCATATATGGCTCCCGCTTCCTGGGGAATCACGGCCGGCGTGCGACATATGCTTCCGTTGCCGGTCGTCGTATCCGGGTGGAGAAACGTCGTCTCGTATCGCGATCTTTCTTTCAAGCTTGCCTCCGTTCGTCAGTCTTTCGAGAGTCAGGATTTCGCATCGGTCGGCCTGCGAGTCGATTTCACGACCGAGGATGGGAAGAAACGCCTCAAGATACGGGAACGGGAACTCGTCAATCGGGCTCTCGAGAATGAGGCGATGTGGAGGATCGCGACGCGGGAGGGAATCTCGATAACGATGAGGGATGCGCGGAAGGCCGTCGAAGACGAGTTGGCGACGGTGGAGGACGACACTCGTGACGCCGCCGAAACCCGACTGTTCCGGAGATATGGATGGACACTCGATGAATACACGGGCGAGGTCGTGTTGCCGTCCCTGTACGAGGAGCGTCTCAGAGAGTGGTTCAAGAATGACCCGTCCCGGTTTGCGGAGGCGCGGAAGAAGGCGGAAGCGGCGAAGAGCCGCCTCGACGACGGCCGCTCGTTCGCCGATGTCGCCGCGGAATTCTCGGAAGGACGGACGGCCGGGGACGGCGGTGCCATGGGATGGTTCGGATATGAGACGCTTGATCCGTCCTTGCGTGATCCCATCCGGCAACAGGAAGTCGGTGTCGTCGGCGGAATCCTCGAGAGCGATCTCGGATTCCATATCGTTCTCGTGAACGGCCGGAAGACGGAGGATGGGAGCGACCTCGTCGATCTGAGTCAGATTTTCATCGTCAAGCAGTCGTTCGGCGATTTCCTGGCGGAAGAGATGCGGTCCATGCCGATCAGGGTGCTGGCTCCGGAATACGAATGGGATCGGGAAGGCGCGCGCGTCGAGTTCGGCGATCCGGAACTGCGGCGGTTCGAGGAGGATTTTTTGCGGAATTCCGAAGGGGACGCATCGGTCGTCTTCTGAAAACTTCCAGTCGGTATGCCTGTACCAAGAACCGGACGACTCCATTTTCGTGGTAAGAAATCGTAATGATTTTCGCGTATGGAAAACGAACCTCTTTTTGATACGGAACGTGAACGGGCCGCCCGCTCGGCATCCGTCGTATCTGATATGCACGGATGCCGTTTCGGATCGATATCCCGGATCGTCGCCGCGTCGATCGCACTTCTGGTGGTCTCTTTCCTTTCCGGCATGGCCGGGTCGGTGTTCGAACGGCATGTTTCCGGATATATCGATGGCCTTCCGTTTTTCCGATTCCTTTCGGGCAATGGGTCCGATGGCCGATCGGAACGCTCTACGGATGCCGTAATGCCGGTATACGACGCGTCGGACGAGGCGCTTGTCGGTATCGTCGAGCGGTCGTCTTCGGCGGTGGTAAGCGTGGTCGCGACGAAAGAGGTCTCCTCGGGAGGCCGCTTCGGTGATTCCTCCTTCTTTTTCAGTCCGTTCGGATTCGATATCGGCGACGGAAACACGCAAGAAGACGGCGATACGACCGAAAAACGGCAGGTCGGGAGCGGGACGGGGTTCTTCGTCTCCTCCGACGGGCTCGTCGTCACGAACAAACATGTCGTATCCGATGAAACGGCCGATTACACCGTCGTTTTATCCGGCGGAAAGGAATATCCGGCGACCGTTCTCGCACGGGCCACGAACCAGGATGTCGCGGTGCTCCGGATAGAAGGGAACGGGGAAGAATCGTTCCCGTCGCTTCCGCTCGGGGACTCCTCCTCGCTTCGCGTCGGACAGACGGCGATCGCCATCGGGAACCCGCTCGGGGAATTCCCGAACTCGGTCTCCCGAGGGATCATCTCCGGTCTCAACCGGAACGTGACCGCCGGAAGCGCGCTCGGTGACACGGAACAGTTGTCCGATATCATTCAGACCGATGCGGCGATCAATCCCGGAAATTCCGGCGGACCGCTCCTCGACCTCTCCGGAAACGTGGTCGGCATCAACGTCGCCGTCGCCCAGGGCGCGGAAAATATCGGGTTCGCGATCCCGATGGACCAGGTTCGGCGCGTCATCGAGGAAGTGAAGGCTACCGGGAAACTTTCGACCCCGTATCTCGGCGTGCGCTATGCGATCATCGACACGGAGATCGCGGAGGCGAACGACCTTCCGTATTCCTATGGCGCCATCGTTATCCGCGGAACGACACGCGCGGAACTGGCCGTCGTTCCCGGGTCTCCCGCGGACAAGGCCGGCATCGTCGAAAACGACATCATTCTCGAGATCGACGGGACGAAGATCGACACCGAACATCCGCTCGGGAACCTCGTCGCCGATCACCGCGCGGGCGACACCCTGACGCTCAAGATCTGGCACAAGGGGGAGGAACAGACGATGAGGGTGGCGCTCGAGGAACGGAAGTAACCGTCATCGGACGCCGATCAGCCGGTCAAAGGACGGTTTCCCGTACGGGAAACCGTCCTTTTCGTACCCGTATATCCGTCCCGGAAACGTAACATAATAATGCGGTTGTCAGATGATGTTACGTTTGAAGTGGTGGGCGTGAGGAAATATTATGCCATAAAAGTGGAAATTTCTTCCGAGGACCGTCCTCGGAGAGGATATTGCGGTCGTTTCGTTTTTCGCTTCCGGACTTGCGTGAGTCGTGGTTTTGTGACACCGTGGAGACATATGAAACCTCCCGTCTGGAAACCTTTGTATTTTCTGCTTCGCGCGGTCGGTGCGCCGGTCGCGTGGGAAGTGTCCGCCGGCGCGGCGGTGTTCCGCGTGAAGAAGGGGCGTCGACTGTATCTCGTGCTCCGCTATCCGAGCGGTCATTTCGATTTCCCGAAAGGACACGTCGAGAAGGGTGAGACGGAAGAAGAGGCGCTTCGGCGCGAGACCGAGGAAGAAACGGGAATCCGGACGCTTCGGATACTCCGTGGTCGCGAGAGTATCCAGTATTTTTATGCCGCCAGGAGTGAGGAGCGGGAAAAGCGGCTCCGCGACGGGCGGGGGTTGTGGATTTTCAAGGCTGTCCATTTTCGTCCGGCGGAGACGACCGAATCGGCCGTGAGGATTTCCGACGAGCATATCGGTTTCGAATGGCTTCCGTACGGACCGGCACGGAAGAAGCTGACCTTCGAGAATGCTCGAAAAGTGCTCGACATGACGGAACGATCGGCGATTTCGGAATTGACAGGACGCAAAAAAAAGGGGATAGTGGAGAGAGAATCGTAAGAAAATCCTATGAAGGGGAGTATGCCCGCATTTCACGAGGATTCGACCCAGGCCCTGCTCCAGGAGCTTCGCGAGCGCGTGAAGCACGAGGGCGTGATCGCGTATGACGAATACCGCGAGCTGGTCTCGGAGCTGATCCAGGAAAAACTGAGCGAAGGCGTTTTCGATATCAACGAGGATCTGCCGACCATCGAGGCGGATCTTGAAGGTCGTTGGCCGGAAATCGAGGCCACGATCGGCAGATAACGGGGAATAGGGAACGGGGAGCGGGGAATGGGGAAAGAAAAGCCTGGTTCCCCGTTTTACATTCCTGATCCCATATGTTTCATTTTTGATTCATCAGCCATGTTGACCGTCCGCAACCTTTTCAAACGCTATGGTCCGATCCGGGTTCTTCTCGGGGCGGAGTTTTCGATCGCACGGGGACAGAAAGTGGCGCTCGTCGGGGCGAACGGAGCGGGAAAGTCGACGTTGCTCAAGATCATCGCCGGCGAGGAGAAGGAGGATCGTGGCGAGGTGATCCGTGAACGACGGGCGGATATCGCATATCTCCCGCAGGAAATCGTCGTCGAAGAATCGGACGATACCGCACTCGGATACCTGCGAAGACATTCGGGTATCGCGGCTCTCGAGACGGAAATGGAAGCGCTTGAATCGCGGCTCGGGGAAGAGGAGGCGCTTGAGCGGTACGGCGAGCTTCGCGACCGATACGATCGGATGGACGGGTATTCCTTCGATGGACGGGCCGAAAAGGCATTGGTCGGACTCGGACTGTCGCCCGCCATCCTGTCGCGGAAACTCCGGTCCATAAGCGGAGGGGAGCGGCGCCGTGTGACGCTTGCGGCCACGCTGCTTTCGGGGGCGGACCTGCTCTTGCTCGACGAGCCGACAAACGATTTGGACCTGTCCGCCATCTTATGGCTCGAATCGTACGTAAAGAAGAGCGCCTCGGCAATCCTCGTCGCGTCGCATGACCGTGCCTTTCTCGATTCGGTCGCCGAAAAGGTGCTCGAGATAGACTGGCATTTCCGGACGACACGGATATGGACGGGAAACTACTCGACGTATTTCAAGGAGAAGGCCGAGGAGCTTCGGCGTGACCGCGAGGACTATGAGCGCTCGGAGGAGGAGCGGGTCCGGCTGTACGATACGGCGGAGGAAAAACGCGAATGGGCGAAGATCGGCGGGGCGCAGAAGATGCCGGACAAGGACCGTATGTCGCAGGGATATCACCGGGACCGGGCCGAGCGGAAATTCGGTGCGGCGGCGCACGCACTCACGACCCGTGCCGATCAGGTGAAGCGGGTGAGCATCTCTGCGGCGCGTGATCCGCTTTCCATCTATTTCGAGCCAGCCGAAGGCGAGGGCCGGGACATGACGGTCTCGGGTGCGATCGCCGGATACGGGGATGCGTTTTCCGTCGGACCGATCGATATTTCCATACCGTACGGATCCCATGTTGGTCTCTTCGGTCGGAACGGTTCTGGGAAATCGACCATACTCAGGATGATGGTCGGCACGCTCCCGTTGTCTTCGGGGACGGTGTCGCTCGGCGTGGATGTGAAGCTCGGAGTGCTCACGCAGGAGAACGATATCCTGCCGAAGGAAAAATCCGCTCTCGAATGGTTCGCCGAACAGACTCCGCTCACGGAAGAGCCGGATATCATCAGATTTCTTCGGAGATTTCTCCTCAAGGACGACGTGGCATCCTTCAAGATGGGCGAGTTGTCGCCAGGTGAACGGATGAGGTTGTCGCTCGCGTTCCTCATGGCGACCGAGGTGAACGTGCTCGTGCTCGACGAACCGACGAATCATCTCGATCTCGAGGCGGTCTCGGCCCTTTCGGAGGCGGTGGACCTCTTTCTCGGCACGGTGATCCTCGTGTCGCATGACCGCGCATTTCTCAAAAACCGCGCATTCACCCGGGTGCTGTCCGTCGACGATGGGAAGCTTCATGTCGAGAAGGATTATGATTCCTATCTTGAGAAGGCGATCAGGGAGGCGCGGGCGGAAGCCTGAAGACTCCCGATATCACGAAGGCGTATCCGGTCACGGTTCCCGTCCCGTGTCAATCTTTTCAAACGGAAGGATACCCCCTATACTGTCCGTATCAGATTTTTCGTCATGAAGCAGCAAGAAAAAATCCGCTGGCAATTCGCCTTGGTGTTGACGCTCGCGCTTGTCTCGGGTCTTTTGTCGTACCCGAAAGTCTTTTCGTATCTCCCGTTCCCGTTCGCCGCGTCGGTCGAGGACGGTCTCAAAGTGAACCTCGGACTCGACCTGCAGGGCGGCATCCATCTCGAATATGCCGCGGATACCTCGCAGGTGCCGGCCGGAAAGAAACAGGAAGCGCTCGAAGCCGCGAAGTCGGTCGTCGAACGGCGCGTGAACGCGTTCGGTGTCGGCGAGTCTCTCATCCAGCTGTCTACCTCCGGTTCCGAGGACCGGATCATCGTCGAGCTTCCCGGCGTAAAGGATATCGAGGAGGCGAAGAAGATGCTCAAGGAAACGCCGTTCCTGGAATTCCGCGAATCGAACGAGGCGGCGCTGTCCGAGCAGATCGCCCAGGCGAACGACGCGTCCAAGGGACAGGCCGAGGGGATCCTCGCCCGCGCGGTTTCCGGCGAGGATTTTTCGGTGCTTGCCACGGAATACAGTCAGGATCCCGGATCAAAGGACAAGGGCGGCGATCTTGATTTCGTGAAGAAGGGCATGTTCGTTCCCGAGTTCGACGAGGTCCTGTTCGCCGATGATTTTCCGGTCGGAACCGTTCATTCCGAGCTCGTCGAAAGCGATTTCGGCTGGCATATCATAAAGAAGATCGAGGAGCGCGGAGAAGGGGAAGGAAAGGAAATCCGTTCCGCACATGTCCTGTTTCCGAAGCAGTCCGTCGACATGATGCCGGACGAGCTCCGTTGGAAGGCGACCGGACTGTCCGGCAAGAACCTCAAGACCGCTTCCGTGGACTATCAGGGGCAGGGATTCGGCATGCCGCAGGTCGCACTCCAGTTTGATGTCGAAGGCGCCAAGCTCTTTGCGGACATCACCGGGCGCAATGTTGGCAAACAGGTCGCGATCTTCCTCGACGGCGAGGTCGTGAGTGCACCGACGGTCCAAAACGAGATTCCCGACGGACGAGCGGTCATTACCGGGACCTTTACGCTCGAGGAGGTGAAAACCCTGGTGGGACGACTCAATGAGGGCGCCCTTCCGGTGCCGATCACGCTCGTGGGCCAGCAGTCGATCGACGCGTCGCTCGGCGAGAGCGCGCTCCGTCAGAGCCTTTTTGCCGGAGCGGTCGGTCTGCTTGCGGTCTCGGTCTTCATGATCGCGTACTACCGGTTTCTGGGACTCGGCGCGGTGTTTGCGCTTCTTGTCTACTCCGCGATGCTGCTCGCTATTTTCCGGCTGTCCGGATATACGCCGTTCCCGATCACGCTCACGCTTTCCGGCATCGCGGGATTCATTCTCTCAATCGGTATCGCGGTGGATGCGAACGTACTCATCTTCGAGCGGACCCGCGAGGAACTCTCCTACGGGAAATCCGTCCGGAAATCGCTCGAGGAGGGATTCGAGCGCGCCTGGCCGAGCATCCGCGACGGGCATGTCTCGACGCTCATCACCACGGTCATCCTCACGATGCTCGGGACCGGATTCGTGAAGGGATTCGCGGTCATCTTGGCGCTCGGTGTCCTGCTTTCGCTCTTTACCGCCGTCGTCCTGGTCCGTACCTGGCTCCGGTTCGTCGTTGGGGAATGGGCGGAGACCAGACAGGCGATACTCGTCATCCCGAAAAAACTGCCCGAAGAGGAAACGAAATAAGATCCGGACTATGCTCGATATCATCGGAATCAGAAAATATGCCTATTGGGTTTCCGGAACGCTCGTTCTCGCATCGGTCGTCGCGGTCGCCGTCTTCGGACTCCGGTTCGGTCTCGATTTCCGGGGCGGGACCATGATGGAGATCCGTTTCGCGAAGGATCCGGTCCCGCAAGTTTTCGAGATCCAGGACGCGCTCGGTGCGCTCGACGTACGGAGCCTTACCGTTCAGGCGACCGGAGACAACGGTGCGATCATCCGGTTCCTCGCGTCCGACGATACCGTCAACGAGAGCGTGCTTGCCGAACTGCGAAAAACCGATCCGGACCTCTCGGTGTTGCGGACCGACTTCATCGGAGCGTCCGTTTCCGGCGATATCCGCAAGAACGCCATCTGGGGGACCGTCCTGTCCATGCTTGCCATCGCGGCCTATATCGCGTTCGCGTTCCGAAAGGTGTCCCGGCCGATCAGTTCCTGGGAGTACGGTTGGGGAGCCATCATCGCGCTCGCACACGATGTGCTAATCACGACCGGCGCCTTCGCCCTGTTCGGACAATTCTTCGGTGTCGAGGTCGGCGTGCCGTTTATCGCGGCACTTCTGACCATCCTCGGATATTCCGTGAACGATACCATCGTGGTCTATGACCGCATCCGCGAGAACCTGCTCCGGTCGCGCGCGAAATCCGACTTTGTCGCCTTGGTGAACCGTTCCGTGAACGAGACGGTGTCCCGCTCCGTGAATACCTCCCTTACCGTGCTCATCGTGCTCGCATCCGTCGCGGTCCTTGGCGGGGCGGAGGTCCGTTGGTTCGCTATAGCGCTTCTGCTCGGCGTCTCGTTCGGGACCTATTCCTCGATCTTCGTCGCCTCGGCGTTGCTTGTGTCGCGGTATAAGATGCGGGAGAGATAGAGGAGTCCGGAAGGGGTTCATACAGAGTCTGTCCGGTCCCATCCGATATTCCCGGCTTCCGCTCCCGCAGTCCCAATCCCTCATCCGTTATTCCACTCCGATTATGCTCAACATCTTTCAGGGGAAAAACAAGAAGGACGACGATGACAAGGGTCTCGAGGAGAAACTCGCGACCATGCCCGGCGCACCGAAACTTTCGGACATGAAGTGGCACGAGCGCGTCGCCATGAAACAGTTCCTCAAGATGAGCCCCGAGGAGCAGAAGAAGGCGATGGAGAAGGCCATGACGCCGAAGAATATCGAGAAGAACAAGGACCAGATCGTCGCCTCGATCGAGGAGATGAGGAAGAATCGTATGATTTCCGACGATCAGTACCGCCTTATGAAGCGCAAGTACGGGATCAAATAGGCAGACAGTAGATAACAGGGAGCAGGAAGCAGGGGGCAGGGGACAGGGGCGGGTACAATGATCAATTCTCAATTTCCAATTTTCAAAGAGCGACGGGAGCGGAGAAGAGGAGAGTCACAAGTCACGAGTCGGGAGCAGGAGAGGATGAAGGTTGTAAAATAAAGAGGACGGAATGAAACTGCGTATGAGCGGACGCGAAGCGAAAATCGAGGAATTGCTTTCCCGCGGCGTGGCCGAGGTCATTGACCGGGAACATCTGAAAAGGCGGCTCTTGGCCGGCGAAAAGCTCCGCGTGAAGCTCGGCATCGATCCGACGAGTCCAAATATCCATCTCGGCCGATCGGTCACGCTCCTCAAATTGCGCGATTTTCAGGAACTCGGCTGTCAGGTCGTCCTCATCGTCGGGAACTTTACCGGCCTCATCGGCGACACGAGCGACAAGGATGCCGAGCGGCCGATGCTTGACGCCGCGACCGTGGAGTTCAACATGGGCTCGTATTTCGACCAGGCCGCCAAGGTGCTCGACATGGATTCGGTGGAACGGCACTTTAACGCCGAGTGGCTCCGTGAACTCGGTTTTCTCGAGATTGGGGAGCAGGCTGACGCTTTTTCCGTCCATGAGTTTATCTCGCGGGACAATATCCGGAAACGGCTCGACGCCGGCCGGCGCGTCTCGCTCCGTGAGGTGCTGTATCCCTTGATGCAGGGATACGACAGTGTGCATGTGAAAGCCGATGTGGAAATCGGTGGGACGGACCAGCGCTTCAATCTTCTCGCCGGACGGACGCTTCAGACGCGCTACGATCAGGAGCCGCAGGACATACTGACGATGAACCTGATTGCCGGGACGGACGGACGAAAGATGAGTTCGAGCTGGGGGAATACCATAAACCTCGCCGATGGGCCGAACGATATGTATGGCAAGGTGATGAGTGCCCCGGACGAGCTGATCGTCTCATACCTCGTTCATGCGACGCGCATCCCGATGGCGGACATCGACGCCCTGGAAGCCGGCATGGCGGACGGGAGCATGAATCCCCGCGACGCCAAGATGCGGCTCGCGGCGGAAATTGTCCGCATGTACCACTCCGAACACGATGCGAAAGCCGCCGAGGACTATTTCGTCACGGCGTTCTCGAAACGCGAAGTGCCGGAGGACATCCCGGAAATCACGGTGAACGGCGACGCCGAACCGATACTCGATCTCATCGTCCGGTCGGGAAACGCATCGAGCCGTTCCGACGCCCGTCGGAAACTTACGCAAGGAGGCGTCTCCCTCGACGGTGAGAAATGTTCCGATCCCGCCGGAACGGTCGGGCGCGATCGCGACGGCGCGGTCATGAAGATAGGCAAGACGGGATTCGTCCGGATACGCTTTTGCTGATCCGGCTCCCGAAAAAAGTTTCTTAACCCCACAAAAAGGAGGGCGCCGTGAAGAGGTTCCTGTTTCAGTTCAAGGTCATCGTCTCCGGTCCCGGCGGTTTCCGGGAAATCCACCAGGTTTCCCATGGAGAGGACGGACTGTTCCGATATTCGCATCTCGACATGGAACATTCCGTGGCCCGGACCGTCCGGGTATCCGAGCTTCGCTGTATCGCATGCGTTCTGCTCGAACATTTTCCGGAAGGGTATCCCGACGGGACCGAGCTCGATGTCGATATCGAGGTTTCCCAGAAGGACGGATCGGGGAATATCGTCCGGCATTTCCGGGCCGCCTCTGCCGGCGACGGACTTCGCGTATCGGTCCTCGAGGTTCCCTCGGGAGTATCCGAGTCCGCGACCGTGCCGTTCATGTCGGCGAAGTGCTTTCTCTGCGTGCTTTTCGAGGAGATGGCGGATGCTGCGATATCGATCCGCGAACTCGTCGCACCGTGCCCAGGCCTCTGCCGCCCGGACTGTCCCGGGCTTTCGTGGTTCCCGAGGCACGACGGATCAAAGGCGTCTCCGTAAACGGAGGCGCCTTTTTCTTTTCCGACACGGATGTCCGAAGGTCTGAAATCGAAGACGCAAAACATGAAAACTCAAGAGCGATGAGGGGTCCAGGTATGGCATGATGGCATGGCGTATTTTCCCGATATTCCGTATACTGTTCCATGTATCGCCTGCGGAATATTCCGTGGATACGGAATCATAATCGGTCTGATCCGACACCTATGTTCGAGAACTTTCGGGAAATGGAAAATCCGCTCGACGACCTTTTGCAGAAATACGATGTTGTCCGATTCGTCCGACATTGTCTGTCGATCCCGTTCATCTATGCGATCATCGTACCCGCGGTGCTTCTGGATATGGTCGTGACGCTCTATAACCGGGTCGCGCTCCCACTCTACGGGATTCCCGTCGTCGACCGTTCGGCATATGTCGCGTTCGAACGGCGGAACTTGCGGTACCTGGGTCTCGTACAGCGGGCGAACTGCTGGTATTGCAGCTACCTCAACGGCCTGTTCGCGTATTTCGTCGAGGTCGGGGCGCGGACCGAACGGTATTGGTGTCCAATTAAGGCGTCCCGCCGTCCGCTTTCGCCGCATCGTTTCTACGGCGAATTTGCGGCCTATGGGGATCCGGAAGAGTGGAAGGAGAAAAATCACGGGACGGAATCCATGTGCGACGCGTGCGTTCCGGGGCACCGTGATTGAGAACCGATCCCGACCTGTCGGAAGCCGCTCAAAAAGGGCGGTTTTTCGTATGATGGGGCGTCGGTGTTATAATAAAAAGACAGAACGCACGCATATGCTCATCGTCTACGCCCATTTCGACCGGTCCGGCCACAACGGGGAAGTCCTTCGCACTGTGGAGGAATATCTCGGGAAACGGGAGATCCCGTACGAGGTGCTCGACCTGTATGCCTCGGGCTTCGACCCGGTGCTTCGCGCGGAGGACATGCGGGCGCGGGGGAAATCGGAGAACGACGCGACGGTCCGGGCGCTGCAGGAGAAAATCGAAGCGGAACGGGATTTCATCTTCATCTATCCGACCTGGTGGACGAATGTGCCGGCCATGCTCAAGGGATTCTATGACCGGATCTTTTCGGTCGGGTTCGCGTTCCGGTATCGTCCGAGCGGGCTCCCGGAACGGCTCCTGCGCGGTCGGCAGGCGCTTGTCGTCACCACTACGGGCGGCCCCGCGGCCTATCACCGTATCGTGGCGCTCAGCCGCTCTGTGCGGGTCTCGACCGACGACGTACTCGGGTTCTCCGGTTTCCGGACGCGGAACCTTCTCATCGGGAACTGTCGGAAGATCGACGAGGCGAAGCGGGAGGAGATCCGTCGCAGGGTTCGTCGCGCGTTGGACCGCTTCGTCCGGTAGCGGGTGCCGGACAGCCTTTCTTGGAACGTGGAAAAGAAAAACCGCCATGCAGGGCGGTTTTTTCTGGCGTTTCCATCGTCGTCAGGCGATTTTCTTGTAGGTGATCTTGTACGACGGCTCGTATTCGGTGTCGTACTTGTCCTTGAGGGCGATGCTTTTTCCGTCCATCAGGTTCGTCATGGCGATGTCGGTGAGGAGTTGCTCGAGTTCGGTTATTTCCGTGGAGGCCCGCTCGAATTCTTCCCACCGGCGACCCATGCCGGACTGGGCGGCCTGCTCCCGCGCCCTCTTCTTGTCGCGGAGCGCCGTCAGTTCTTCCTTTAGCTCCTGAAAGTCCTCGTCCTGTGCGAGGATGTCCCGGTATTCCCGGCCAATCTCCTTCTTGGTCTGCTTGAGTTCTTGTATCTCGTCGAACACTTCCTGTATGTCTTTCATGGCTTCATTTTTATTAGTCCGATTATGACCGGTTCAGTATAGCAGGAAGCGCTCTGATGGGAAAGTCAGAATCCCCGACGCGCCGCGGAGCGGATGCGGAGTTCGGAGGGGAAGTCTTCCGAGTCGGCGATACCGCGGACGATGTCGTCGATCCGGTATCGGTTCATTCCCGTTCCCGTATCGGCGACATCGGGGATATAGCCGAGTTTCCGGAGATGGGCGGGAGAATATCCGGGCAGGATGAAGGAGAGGTCCCAGGGGATGGCTCTGGGTGTCGCGCGGTTGGCGCTCGCCGCGAGCGCGCTCGTGCAGTTATGCAGGAAGGTGTTGTAGAAACGCGGTGTCCGCGAGAGTTCGTCCGTCGCGTCGAGGAGGTCGGAGAGGAGCCGTTCCGGAAACCCGTCGCTCGTCGTGAGCGGATAGAGAAAGAGCGGATGATCGAGGGTGACCGCCCGACGGACGAGGAAGTCCTGTTCCGCGCCGAAGAGATAGGCAAGCTCGTAGTGCCGCGTCGCGCCGGCCAGGGGGGAATATTCTTCGCCGACCTCGCCGCGGGCTTCGATGGAGAAGACGAGCGGTTCGGCACCCTTGAAGTCGAAGATGAGGAACGTGTGCGCGATGGCATCCCATTTCTCGAACGGCTCCACGACAAGCCAGACCCGCTCGACGAGATGCGGGTAGATGTCCCGTTCCGACCACCGCATGGAGACCGGACCGTCCGCGTTGTAGCGCCAGTCCCGGATGTTCCGCACCGTGACGCGGTATCCGTCCCGCGCGATTTCCGGAAGGACGGCGAATTCTGGTTTCCAGCTCCGGTCGTGGCTGGGAACGGCAAACAGGACGGGAAGCACATAGGCCGCACCGAGTCCCGCGAGTATGAGGAGTAGTGTCGTCCGTTTCGGTATGATCCGCATCATGTCGGTATGGGTCCGGTTCCATGATACCACGGAGCGTCCGATTGTTCACGGACTTTGCCATTTTTCCCGTATGGTGTGAAAATGGGAGACATGAAGGATACGGACAAGATGACATCGCGAACGACGGCCGACCGGACCGTCCCTTTGGCCGACCGGATGCGTCCGCGGACGCTTTCGGAATTTCTGGGACAGTCGACGCTCGTGGGCGAAGGCACGTTTTTGCGTAAGGCGATCTCGTCGGATTCGGTCCCGTCGATCATCCTCTGGGGTCCGCCGGGAAGCGGCAAGACGACCCTGGCCACCATCATCGCGCGCGAGACGCGGGCGGAATTCCTGTCGCTGTCCGCGGTGAAGAGCGGAATCAAGGAACTTCGCGACATCATCGCGACGGCGGAGAAGACGCGCGGTGAAGGGAAGCGGACGATTCTCTTTCTCGACGAGATCCACCGGTGGAACAAATCGCAACAGGACGCGCTTTTGCCGCATGTCGAACACGGGACGGTGACGCTCATCGGTGCCACGACGGAAAATCCGAGTTTCGAGGTCAACGCCGCCTTGCTGTCGCGTGCGCGGGTCTTCATCTTGGAAAAGCTGTCCGACGAGGCGGTGGAGGAGATCGTCCGCAAGGCGCTCGCGGATCCGGAGCGGGGTCTCGGCGGGCGGGGCATTGAGGCGACGGATGAGGCGGTCGCGCTCATCGTCCGGTTCGCCGGCGGCGACGCACGCATGGCGCTCGGCACGCTCGAGGCGGCGGCGTCGGAATCCGCACAGGTTGCGGCAGAGACCGTGAAAGAGATCCTGCAACGGCCGAACCTCCTTTACGACAAGACCGGCGAGGAACACTACAATATCATCTCGGCCCTGCACAAGTCGCTCCGTGGGGGTGATGCGGATGCGGCGCTCTACTGGCTCGGGCGGATGCTCGAGGCAGGGGAGGACCCGCTCTTCGTGGCGCGACGATTGGTGCGGTTCGCGTCCGAAGATGTGGGACTGGCCAACTCGTTCGCGCTGCCGCAGGCGGTTGCGGCGTATCAGGCATGTCAGTTCATCGGAATGCCGGAGTGCGAGCTCGCGCTCGCGCAGGCGGTCGTATATCTTGCGAAATCGAAAAAATCCAACGCGCTCTATGTGGGGTATGGAAACGTGAAAGACGATATCCGCGAATTGCCGAACGATCCGGTACCGATCCATCTGCGCAACGCCCCGACGAGACTCATGAAGGATGTCGGCTACGGCAAGGGATATAAATATACGCCGGATTTCAAGGATGCCGGGGATGCGAGACAGGACTATCTGCCGGAGCGTCTCAGGGGTCGGAAATATATCCGGTTCGAAGGGGAATGATCCTATGATTATGACCGCGGCCGGAGTGTTCGCGCTTCTGGAATCGAAGGCCTCGGCGGAGAAGGCGGATGCCCTCTCCCGATTTTTCAAGATGGGCAAAGGGCAGTATGGGGAGGGGGATATCTTCTTTGGCGTAGTCGTTCCGGAACAACGGAAGATCGCGAGGGAGTTCCGGGAGCTTTCGTTTTCGGAGATCGAAAAATTGCTCGCGAGTCCGTACCATGAGGCGCGACTGACCGGATTACTTGTTTTGACATACGCGTACGGGTGCGCGGACGGGGAAAAGAAAAAAAGAATATATGATTTCCTGCTCGACCATCGGGCGGCGATGAATAATTGGGACCTTGTCGATACAATCGCACCGAAGATCGTCGGTGGGTACCTGTTGTCCCATCGGAGCGAGCGGAAGCTGCTGCGGACATTTTCGAAGTCGGAAAATCTGTGGGAACGGCGTATCGCGATCGTTTCGACCTTCGCGTTCATCCGCGATGGGGAATTCGATGAGACGCTCGCGATCTGCAAGACCCTGCTCGGCGACAGGCATGATCTGATCCACAAGGCGACCGGCTGGATGCTCCGCGAGGTCGGCAAACGCGATGAGCCGACGCTGCGCGGTTTTCTCGACACGCACGCGTCGCTCATGCCGCGTACCATGCTCCGCTCCGCGATCGAACGGATGAGGGAGGCGGAGAAGGGGAAGTATATGGGACTTCGGTCCCGGGCGACCGACCGTTGACGGGAATCCGCCGATGCTTCATGCTTTCGTGAGGTCGTTTCGATCGGAAGCCGCGATGCGGAATGTTCCGGGAGAGGTTTTTTAACACAAAAGAAAAAGGAGATGCCCGTATGTTCGGAAGATCGAATGATGCGTCTGTGTCCAAGGTGTTCTTCGGCGTAGCCGTATTCGTCGCGACGTGGTCGCTGCTCATCGTGAACGTGTCCGTTTATGTCGGGCTCGTCGTCTGGGTGTTCGGGGTCAGATTCGCGGACGTGTTTCTCAGATTTGCCGCGTTCGCGTATCTAGCAGGAATACCCGTCTCGATATCGGTGATGCTCGCCTTGCGGCACAAGCGTCGGTATCTCGACGGGCAGAGGAAAAAACTCGGACAGCATTGCGCGTTCGCACTGGGAGAATCGAGGGGGTTCGTCTCTCCGGTCTCGAACGTGCTCGGCGTTTTCCTTTGGCCGTTCGCGTGGGTGATACTCCGCGAGCCGAGAGAGGAGGTGTCGGAGCTGCTGTCGCAGTGGCTCGAAAAATGACAGGCGGGTCATACCGTCTTTCGTGGGGACCGGAACCAGCCGGTCCCTTTTTATGTTTTCATGCCGCCCGGATGGTACTTGACTTTTCCGTTTTTCTTTGTTATAATGTACCGAATGAAATAAATATACTGAAACTCTTTAAAATCAGGAGGAACGAATGGAACAGATAATCATTCAGGTGGATCCGCCGGGTCCTATCACAAGACTCGCATGTCTTCTTATGCGGCCGTTCATGTGCATTGTCTCCGGAGCGTTCCGGGAGGAGCCGAAAAGCGGTATCGGTCCGTTGAACTACGAGAGACTTTTCCGATATGAATCCGGCGCACTCGATCCGGACATGATGGTTTTCTGCAAGGGGACGAAGAACCGTGTCGATTCGGGTATCCGATGCCATATGCCGATCTTCGGCGGATGGAGAAACTACGTGATTCTCGATCGGGCGGATTCCGATGACGGTGCGTGGTATGTCGGATTCCGGCATCCGGACGATCTGTTGACGGAGGTGTGTCGCGAAAGGAACACTCTTCCGACAAGGATGCTTGTCGGTCCCCGCGATGTCGCGTTCTTCGGAATCGACAACGGAACACGGCGCCAGATTCCGATCAGACTTATCGACATGGGGCGGATCGGCGATGGTGGTGCGTATTCGAAATCGGGCACTGGTAGTCGATTAGGTTGCTCTGAACCCTTCTTTT
>FUWD013177166.1_pt1 | contig 35349 bp, 46 predicted proteins | sample 1063281 | NCBI WGS metagenome assembly FUWD01 (sample SAMEA79048168, study PRJEB19326) | metagenome | biome: marine | reverse complement strand
ACTTGAAGGCCGCCGTGGACAACATGGAAATCACCCGCGAGCGCGCGGTGGAGCTGGCCAAGTTCCGCAAGGTGGACGCCGAAGCCAAGGCCCGCCAGCAAGCGCAACAGTCCCAGGTGCAAGAGCAACAGGTCTACGAGAAGACCGTCAAAGACGCTGCCGGTGCCATGGAGGCCTACCTAGACACCCGCAAGAACGAGGTGGACCACACGGCTCGCATGAAGGTGATCAGCGATCACTTCCGCAACCCGGCCAACCTTCAGAAGTTCGTCAGCACCTACCGCCCCGAGCAATGGGCCGCCACCGTGCAAATGATGTACGACAACATCCAAGTGCCCAAAGCCGCAGCGCCTGGCCCGCAGCCGATCCGCTCGCGCCCCGCCACGCTGGGCACACCCGCAACAAACGCCGCTACGCCGATTGACCGTATCGCGCAGCGCATGGATTCAATGGGAATTTAAGGAGTAAACGAAATGGCAATGCAAGACCTGAAGATCAGTAAGAAAGAAGCGAAGGAAGCCAACAAGCTGGCCACGCCCTACGAGGACCAAGAGCGCTACCCCTACGGCCTGCGCCTTGACCTGAACAACGACACGCTGGAGAAGCTGGGCATCACCAAACTTCCCGCCGTGGGAACCGTGCTGATGTTTGAAGCCAAAGCCAAAGTGGTGGGCTCGCGTCAGTCCGCCACCGAGAGCAGCGACAACCGCAGCATCGAATTGCAGATCACGCACCTGGACCTGGAAATGGACGATGACGAGGTTTCCGAGGGCGAGCTGACACGCAACGAAGCGGGCGCAATGTCCAAGGTTGCGAAAAAACTCAATTCAATGTGAACAAAAATCCGTTGGGGGCTTGACGGCCTCCAATAATTCGTTAGCCAGTTCTGCATCGTCGTGCTGACTGACTTGGAAAGTGCGTAAGCGGGGATCGACAACCGCACCAAGCCAGCCGGTACTTCGATGCGGTACACGCCGAAATTTGTCGCTGCATCGAAGGGGTCGCGTCCTTCAGGACCAAGCGCATCAGACCAAAGCCGTACCCGAGTCGCGCCGGGAATCTGAAGCGTTGAACACACGGATGGTCTTCGTGATCGGTGTGAAAAGGTGAATTTCAACCCTTTCATTTCGGAGCAGTGACATGCCTATTTCAAATCAAGACTTGCAGGAGTTGGCCAAGGTTTCCTTGGACGAGTACCTGCGCAATATGCCCGTGGACCAAATCGCCACGGAGCGCCCCCTTCTCAAGAAACTCATGGCCGGTCGCAAGACTTTCCTGGGTGCAAAACAAAACGTCGTCGAGAACATCCGCAAGGACTACGGCTCGAACTTCAACTGGGCCTATGGCGAAGATGCCGTGGTCTTCAACAAGCGCAACACCACCGAGCAGGCCGCCTTCCCGTGGCGCCGTGCCGTTGATGGCCTGTACCTCGATTACGACCGCCTGTTCGGCAACGGTATCAAGGTGCGCGAAGGCGACCGTGGCGCGTACAAGCTGGAGCAAAACGAGAAAGTCCAATTGCTCAACTTGTTGGACGAGCAAATGGAATCACTCAAAGAAGGCTTCATGAAGAAGCTGGACTTGGAACTTCACCGCAACGGTACTCAGGACACTGACGCCGTGGCCGGTCTCGATGCCTTGGTTGCAGTCGCTCCCGCCACTGGCGTGATCGGCGGCTTGGACGGTGCTACCGCCACTTACTGGCGCAACAACGCCCAGACCGGCATCAGCACCGCATCAGTTGGTACCTTGGCCACGGCCATGGAACAAAACTGGCGCAAGTGCATCAAGAACGGCGGCTCGCCCGACTTCATCCTGGCCGGTGGCGACTTCATCGACGCCTACCGCAAGGAAATCACGGTCACCAACAACGCCAACGCTGGCAGCGTGAAGACCGTGGACGCGGGCGTGGGTACCGGTGTCAGCACCGGCATGTATTTCAAGGGCGTGGAAATCATCTGGGACCCGCAATTCGAGGAATTGCAGACCCTGGAAACTGCCACGGTGAACTGGAACAAGCGCTGCTACTTCCTGAACACCAAGCACTTGAAGTACCGCGACGACGACATGGACATCGTGACCCCCGTGCGTCCACACGACACGCTGGCCATGTACGCCATGGTGAACTTGCGCATGGCGATGTCGGTTAACCGCCGCAACGCCCAAGCAGTCCTGGCCATCGCCTGATAGCCAGTCCGAGCCCCGGCCCAGCGCCGGGGTTCTTCAATCCCCTGGAGAAATTTATGAGCAAGACCCTTGTGCCCCTTTTGTCGGTGACCGTCCGCCGTGACGCCAACACCATCACCCCAGTCACTGTGCCCCCGCATGAGTTGACCATCCTGCGCTCCATCTTTGGCAAAGAGAACGTCACCGAAGGCGAGCGCGTCGGTGAAGTCGAATTGGAGTCCACCGAAGAACACGGCCGCTTGAGCGCCAAGTACGGCGCGCCCCGCGTGGCCAAGATTTACGGCGACGACGACGGCGAGCGCTTGACTGAGCAAGTCGAGAAAAACGCCATCAAGGCCCCGAAGGCCCCAGCCGACAAGGCTCCAACCGACAAAGCTCCTAAGTAAGGAAGCAAGACTATGGCGCAGCCGCAAGCCTACAACCGCGAAACAGATTTCACTGAGCGCGACGGTGACGATACCAACCATGCTGGTATCAACACCGAGCTGGACGCGGCTGCGCTGTCTATCAACGAGATTCGAGACAACCTGGCGCTGATCCAGCGCGACGACGGAGGCCTGCAAAACGGCATCGTCACCGCTGAGTCACTGGCCCCGTCCGCATTCGATGCGGTCCTGGTTGAAGTCAATCTGGCCGTGACCGACGCGCAGACCGCTGCCGCATCGGCCAACAATGCCGCAGTGTCAGCCAACACGGCGCGCGATGAAGCCGTCGCCGCCAAAGACACCGCTGTGACATCCGCCAGCGCGGCTGCACTCAACGCCACCACAGCGACAACCAAGGCAACCGAAGCCGCAGCAAGCGCCACGGCTTCAGCTACATCAGCCACCAATTCCGCAACGTCGGCCACCAGTTCGGCCAACTCTGCAACAACGGCCACGACTAAGGCAGCGGAGGCGTCTACCAGCGCCACCAATGCCGCAGCGTCAGCCAGCGCAGCGGCCACCAGCCAAACGGCTGCAGCCACTAGCGCAACAAATGCCGCCACGTCGGCCACCACGGCAACTACTCAAGCGACCACGGCAACCACGCAAGCAACCAACGCTGCAGCATCTGCTGCCGCAGCGGCTGCATCGTTTGACCAGTTTGAAGACCTTTACCTGGGCTCAAAGACAACAGACCCAACAACTGACAACGACGGCAACCCACTGCTGTCTGGTGCGCTGTATTTCAACAGCGTCGCAGGCGAAATGCGCGTGTGGGCGGACACCTTTTGGAAGTCCACCGGTTCATCCGTCGGCGGCACCATCAACACCGCGAAATACACCGCAACCGCAGGACAGACCACGTTTGCAATCGTCTATGACGTGGGCTTTGTCCATGTGTATCAGAACGGCGTCAAACTGGAATCAGGCGTTGATTTCACGGCAAACAACGGCACCAGCGTCGTGCTGACTACAGGCGCAGTTGCTGGCGACGTGGTGGACATGATCGCGTTTGGCATCTTTTCGGTGGCCAACACGTACATGAAGGCCGAAGCTGATGCGCTGCTGGCGGGGAAACTCGCAACAAGCGATGGCGCTGTCGGGACGAGCAACTTAGCAAACAGCGCAGTCACCTACGCCAAGATGCAGAACGTCGCCGCAGGCAAGGTGCTTGGCCGCGACACCTCTGGCTCTGGCGTGGTGCAGGAGTTGCCTATCCAAATTGATAGCAGCGGCAGAGTTGGTCTGGGTGCTGCATCTTCAGCGGCTCGGTTTCATATTGAAGATGGAACCGAAGCAAGCATCCGACTTGTCTCTAATGGCTCTGGTGGCGATCAAGGCGCAATCTACGTTCAGAAAAACTCTGGCGGCGGCTTGGTTATTGCCGACGAAAACCGCGACATTATTTTCAAGCGTGGCGCTGGTGCGTTAACAGCAAACGGCGGCACTGAAAGCGCCCGTATCGACACCAGCGGTCGCTTTACGATTCCGTATCAGCCTTCGTGCAGTGTCCACCCAGCGGCGTCAACACCAATCGGCACTGGAACAATTCTGTTTTCGCAGATTCGCTTCAACGTTGGTAGTCACTATAACGCCGCAACTGGTCGTTTCACCGCACCAGTGGCTGGAAAGTATCAGTTCAACCTGACAGCGCAGCATTGGGGCGGTACTTCAACTGCTGGATTTATCGACGTAGTGCGGAACAATGGAGACATAAATGCACGCTTCGAAGTTAACGGCGGAGCTGGCTACCAAGCTGGCGGCATATCTGGAGTCATCGACATGATCGCTGGCGATTTCCTGTCTGTGGCCGTATCAGGAAACATCTGGCATGACGATGGCACAAACTTTTCTGTAATTCTCATTGGCTAAAGGAAACAGCATGTCACACACAATCACCATCACTCTCTCTGACGCAGAACACAAAGCTCTTGGCGTTGTCGCACTTGACCAAAACGATTGGATTCAAAACGCAGTGCATGAGCGCTGCCGCATCGCCATCGAGGAAATCGTGGCAGCCGAAGTGCAGCGCAAGCTCGCTGCTGGTGAGCCGATCACTGGGACAAAAGACGAAGTCGTGATGGCCGCGCAGATCGAATCTGCTGCGGAACGCCGGGCACGCATTGAGGCCGAAGCTGCAGCGCGTCAATCGGTCGAGGCTGTCGCACAGTAAGGACAAAAGTATTTAGGCCCACCGGGGCCTTTCAGAACATCGAAAGGACCCGAAGATGGGCAAAGCAAGAACACTCGCAGGAACAGTCAGCAACGGAGCCCCGCTTGTGGATGGAGGCATCGCCAACTACCAGGAGTTCACCGCAAGCGGCACATGGAACAAGCCCGAGGGCGCGATCATGGTTTACGTCGAGGCCATCGGTGGCGGTGCTAGTGGAGCTGCATGCACAGCTTCATCGGGTGGTGGAGCTGGCGGTGGTGGTGGCGGGGCTTTTGCATCAAGAGCGTTTATCGCCAGCGAAGTTGCAGACACCGTTACGGTGACAGTCGGGAATGGCGGCAACGCCGTGAGTAGCACGACCGGCGCAAGCAACGTCACTGGCATCACAGGTGCCAACACGACTTTTGGCGCTTATCTGACCGCGCGTGGCGGAAAGCCCGGAACGGCCAGCGGCACCACGGCAAACGCAACAGGCGGAGCTGGTGGTGGTGGAGAGCCAGGCGGGGACACCCAGCTAGGCGTTTCAATCGGCGGTTATTCATCTGGCGCTGGAGGCAAGGCCATCGGTCTTGGAGCGAGCTGCGTGATGGGTGGCTCAGGTGGCGGTGGCGCAGGCGCAGGCAACGCCAACTCTGGCGGCACATCGGCAAATGGCGGAAACGGCGGCAACGGCGCGGGCACCAGCTCAGGGAATATCACCGCCACGGCGGGAGCTGCGCCTGGCGGCGGAGGCGGTGCCGCTTCAACGCTTCTTGGTGGCATTGCAACCTCTGGTGCAGGTGGCGCTGGCCGTGTGCGTGTTTGGTCTTGGTAAGAAGGTAGTTACATGGAAGAAGTATCACACCGCGAAATTTACGAACGCCTCAAAGCCGTTGAGCTGAAGGTGGACAACATCGAGACCAACACCGCTGGCATGGTGGCCGCATTCCAAGCCGCCCAAGGCGCTTTCACCGTGCTGGAGTTTCTGGCCAAGATCGCCAAGCCGCTTCTGGTGGTGTGCGCCTTCATGGCTGCAGTGGGTGCCGCGCTGACACACATCAAAATCAAGTGAGACAACCATGCCACAAGCACCAGCCTACAACCGCAGCAAGAACTTCCTAGAAAACAACCCGGACCGCACGGATCACGGCTCGATCAACACCGAGCTGGACAACGCGGCCGCTTCAATCAATGCGCTGCGCACAAACGCGGCACTACTGCAAAACGATGACGGCACGCTGAAAAACGCCATCGTCACCTTGGCCAACTTGACGGCAGGAACCATCGCCAGCCTTCAGGTGCCTGGTCCACTGGGCCCACAAGGCCCGGCCGGTCCAACGGGTCCGCAAGGCATCCAGGGTGTGAAGGGTGACGTGGGTTCATCGTTCGACGCAGACGCGCGCGACCTGTTCGCCAACCGCAATCTGTACGACCTGCAGCCCAAAGGCTTTTCCATGCTGGCCATGGACACGGGCATGCTTTATTTCAAGCTGTCCAACACCAGCGGCGACTGGTCCACGGGCGTGCAGTACGGCAAAGGCGAGACCGGAGCCACTGGAGCCACCGGCCCGCAAGGCCCGCAAGGACTCCAAGGCCTGCAAGGCATCCAAGGTATTCAGGGCATCCCAGGCGAAGCCGGTACCGATGGCGCTGACGGCCTTGTGACTTCCATTGATGGCGCGATCAAGACCGCAAGCCTGATCGGCCGCACCAGCGTCAACGCACAACTGCAAGTTGTCGCTGGCCAGTTGCGCATTGTCCTGACCACTTCGTAAAGGGCGACCATGAACGGACTATCCGAACGCCACCGCACCCTGGGCGAGCTGATGACCGAGCTGCGCGCCCGGTTGGGTTTCGTCACGCAAGGCAGCGCCAGCAAGAACAACGACACCGTGATCAAGAGCTTCTTGCAAGAAGCCCACGACTACGTTTTCAGCGAGCTGCAGCCGCCTGCCCAGCGCAAGAAAACCATCATCAACCTGCAAGCGGGCTCGTACCTGTACGACTGGCACAACGACGCCGAGGACGAGAACATCGACCCAGGCCTGGTGCAATCCGTGTGGCTCAAGGAATCGGACACGATCCGCACCCCGATGACGCAAGGCATCACCGAGAACGACCGCTCGCTGGACACCATCCGCCAGCAGCCCGAGAAGTACGACCACCTCAATGGCCAGATTGAAGTCTGGCCAATTCCAGACCAGCCCTATGAGCTGATCGTGGAATACCTGGCCGACAAAAACCGATTCGACCGCGCAAGCGACCGCCCCAGCGTGCCGGATCGCCTGGTGTTCCTGTATGCCCTGGCCACGGCCAAGGCGCACTACCGCCACCCCGACGCGCAACCAGCGGCCGTGACCTTCCAGAACATGCTCACCAAAGAGAAGTTCAAGCAGAAGGAAAACCGCCGATTCTTCGTCAACAACGGCACACGCGGCGAAAGCCAAGTGGTCCGCGCCGCTAACGGCGGCTACACACTCAGGAGCTGATCGTGGCCCAGATCACCTTCGACCGCTTTGACTTGGGCATCGACTTGCGCAAGGGCGCATCCGTATCGGACGCCAACCGCCTGCGCGAAATGAAAAACGCCTACGTCACCACCGGCATGGCTACGCAAAAGCGTCCAGGCCTGGTGAAGGTGGCCGACCTAGAGCCAGGCACCAAAGGATTGTTTGCCGCCTTCGGCAAGCTGCATACGTTCTACGGCAGCGGCACCATCAGCCACGCCAATAGCCTGTTTCAGGCCAACAAGGTGCAGTTTTCAGGTGGAGCCCAGACCGTCACCGACGTGCCTTATGCCGACGTGTTCAACAGCTTCATCTACTGCGCCGTGCAATACGCCAGCGGCGCGGTGGAGCATCACTACCTTGACGGTAGCGCGGCCACGCACATTGCCGATGCGAACTGCCCAGACACCAAGGCCGTGATCAAGCTGGCCAGCAAGATTTTTGCGGCTGGCGCTGGGATCGGTGACGTGGTGCGCTTTTGCAAGACCGGCAACCCACGCGACTGGACCACGGCCAACGATGCCGGATTCCTGCCCACTGGCTTGAACTCACGCGGCGACCGCTCCACCAACGCCCTGGGCGTGTACCAAAGCAAGCTGGTAGCGCTCACGCGCGACGGCGCGCAAGTGTGGAACGTGGACCCAGACCCCACCAACATGAAGCTGGACACCATCGTGGAGAACGTCGGTACCAGCTTTCCGCGCACCGTGTCCAACGTGGCCGGTGACCTGTATTTCCTGAGTGACTACGGGTTTCGCTCCATCACCACGCTGCAACTGACCAACAACCTGGCAGACGTGGACGTGGGCTCGCCCATTGACGCCTTGGTGCGACCCGAAACCAAAGTGGCCGGCGTCAACCCCAAGAGCTTCTACTTCTACGGTACCGGCCAGTACGTGTGCGCCATTGGCAACCGCCTGTTCATCTATTCGATCAGCCGCACCGCCAAGATCGCGGCCTGGAGTCAGTATTTCCTGAGCCAGTCCGTGGACGCCTTTGCAGAGCTTGGCCAAGAGCTTTACATCCGCTCCGGTGATTCGGTCTACAAGCTGGACGAGGCAGCCAGCACGGACGACGGCACGCAGTATGAGGTGCTGATTGACCTGCCTTACATGAACTTCAAGACGCCCGGCATGCTCAAGCACATCACCGGCGCTGACGTGGTGGTGGATGGCCGGTGCGAGTTTTCTATCGGCTTTGACGTGCGCGATCCCGACGCCTTCACCCCAGCAGTCAAGGTCAAGGGCAACACCCGACCAGGCGGCATGATCCCCGTGGAGTGCACCGGTACCGAGTTTGCGCTGCGCTTTCGCAACTACGACAACAAGCCTTTCCGCGTTGACGCGGTGACGATCTATTACGACGTGCTGGGCCCAGTTTGATGCAAGCAACATTTATCACCAGCCCCGAACTTTTGGAACAAAAATTCCATCTAGCCGCACCGCTGTTTCAGCCAGTCATCGACCAGGCCGCGCGCGGTGAATTCACGGTGGAAGACATCCGACAAATGACAGCAGACGGGCGAGTGATCACGGCAGTAGTGGAGAAGGACGGCGAAGCCGTGCTGGCGCTTGCCTTTGAGTTTGTGCACTACCCGCAAACGCTGGCTGTGAACATCATGGCGCTGGGCGGGCGAGGGCTAGACGCTGCGGCGGACGAGTTTTGGGCAACCTTTCGGACCTGGTGCAAGAGCGCTGGGGCCACGGTAATTGAGGCCGCATGCAGTGACGCCATGGCGCGGATGCTGGGCCGATACGGATTTGAAAATGTTTACCGCGTGGTGCGCGCGGGTTTGGAGTAAGCGATGCGAATGACGATGGAGCAACTGGAAGCCGATTTATCGGCAGAGTTTGGCGGCCCTGCCATTGGGGCCTGGCCACGCCACAAGGGTGAGCGCCTACGACCCCACAAGGGTGGCGGCGGTGATCCTGGTGCAGAAGCCCGCCGACAAGAAGCAGAGCGCCAGGCGCGCATCAAAGCCGCGACCGAAGAAATCAATGCAATCTTCAACAACCAAGTGAAGAAGACGCGCGAAATCCCGAACCCAGCAAAGGCGCTTGGCAATGGAGCGATTGGACGCATGGCTGCCATGCTTCAGCCTGACACCATCACTGAGGAATACTGGGATGCAGGCGACCCTGCCAACTCACGCGACAAGCTGTATGCCGACCAAAAGAGCGCGGTGTATGACCTGAACAAGCGCGAGGTGGACCGCCAGGCCGCAGAGGCCGAGCGCGTAAACCGCTTTGGTTTGGCCCGTGCTGGCTTGGCTGGTGGCTCTGTCAACGTGGACAGCGTGGCCGACCTAGACCGACGCACCAATGAAGGCCTGATGCGCGCGGGCGGTATTGCCGACCAGGCAGCGGCCGACCTCAAGACGCAAGACGAGCGCACCCGCTCCAGCCTGATCAGCCTGGCCCAGTCCGGCATTGACACCGGCACAGCGGCATCCCAAGCGCTCAAGGGCTTGGAAGTCAACGCAGCAAACGCGGCATCGGCGCGCGCTGGCTCAACTGTCGGCCGCTTGTTCGATGACTTGAGCCAGGCCTATCTGGCCAACCAGATCAACCAAGGCCGACAGACCGGCATGCAATACGGCCAGCAATGGTCCGGCGTGTCGTCCCCGCGCACGACCTACCAAGGTCAATGATTGAATGCCGAGCATGACCGTTTTGGAAGTCGCAAAACCTGAAATGCCGCTGGCCATCATGGGCAACGTGCAACGCCTGCCCGCCATGACGGCAGAGGCCATCGACAAAGTGCGCATGATCGAAGAAGTCTCTTTGGCGCTTTGTGAGCAGGTTGAATTTCCAACAGATCACCTGATCCATGGCGGCATGTACGCCCGCACTTTGCACATGAAGGCTGGCCAGGTTTTGACTGGGGCGCTGCTAAAGCTGCCCACTGTCTTGATTGTGTCGGGCGACTGCGCTGTTTTCATTGGCGACGAAACGATAGAGCTGCGCGGCTATTCCGTGCTGCCTGGTAGCGCTGGCCGCAAGCAAGTATTCCTTGCGCACACAGACGTGAGCATGACCATGCTGTTTCCAACGCAGGCCCTGACAGTCGCGCAAGCAGAACAAGAATTCACAGACGAGTACGCCATGCTGATGACCAATCGGCAGGACTGTGTAACGACATTAATTACGGGAGAGTGATATGGCTGGAGCAATAAGCGGAACCACGATGGCGGCTTTGGCCGCTATGGTGGCTGGTGCCGCAATTCAATACAAGGCATCGAGCGACGCCCAAAAGCGCCAGCGCGAAGAAATCGCCCGCAGCCTAGAGGCGCAAAAAGAGCTGCAGATGCAAGCCGAGGCCAAAGCCATGGGCGCGGCTGGCGAGTACGAGACTCCCAAGCGATCCGCCGAGCAGGCTCAACTTGCGGCCGACATTGAGCAGTCGCTGATCACACCAGTCAGCGAAAGCCAGGCGATCCGTGCCCAGCAAAGCACCACGCAAGGCGATGTATCGAGCGACTACACAACAGCCAAAGCCAAGAGCGACCTGGAGACCGTCAAGCAGGCCGAGCAATTGGCCAGGCTGTTGGGCAAGACCACCAGCGCCGGACGCCTACGCATGAACGAGGGCATCCGCCTAATGGACACTGGCCAAGACGTGGACCGCCTAGCCGGTTTTTCGCGCGGACGAGCTGGTGCCGACAACATCGCTGTCCAACAAGCTGGCCTGGTGGACCCTGGCCAAGTGTTCCTTGGCCAACTGCTTCAGTCCGCAGGATCGGCTGGAATGATGAGCGGCGGATCAAGTCTGAGCAGTAGCGGTGCAGCCGCTAAATATGGCACAGACGCGGGATCGCAGCAGTCCGCCATGCTGGCAGCGCAAGAGGCAGGCATGAATAGTGGCGGCATGTGGAACGCCGCAGGCGCAGCGAGCAATGGCTGGAACAACTTTTCAAAGGCCTTCAAAAAATGAAATTTGCACTAGAAGCAGACGGCGCTTTAGCCGCTGGCCAAGGCATTGGCAACATGTTCAAGGCCTACGCACTGGGCGACCAGTACCGCCAAAAGGGCGAAATGGACGGCATGACATCGGTTGCGCGCATCGGGCAAGCCAATGCAGCCGCGCGCAATTACAACTCTGAGGCAGCACTGCGAGAACAAAAGCTAAAGCTGCAAACCAACCCGCTTGAAACCGCCTTGCTCGATCTGAACCTGCCAACGGCTTTGGCTCCAGCATTCAAGAACAAGCTGGAAACCGGCAGCTTTGGCCCGAGCTACGACACGCCCGCCGACGGCGTGGGCCCGGTCCTACCCGCACCGGCAGACGCTGACACCGTGGCCAAGCTAGGCCGTTCACTTTCGCTCATCCAGCGCATGTACGGCACTGGCAGCAATGTGGATCAAGGGGCAGCAGCGGCCCTCAAACAAAAGCAGGGCGAATACATCGACAGGATCGTAAGCAACCCGTCCATGGCGTCCGATGTTGGCAAGGCTTATGCAGCCACAGCGGGCAAACCTCTATTCAACAACGTGGGCAACACGGGCGCAAGCATCGACCAATTCACTGGCGAGCAGGCCATCACCAACGAAGTATTGAACAAACTGTTTGGCAATGAATCCCGCGCACTGACAAACCAACGCAACGCGGCTGGCGGCCTGAGCAGCGCGCGCCGTGATCGCGTCGTGGGCGGCTTAGACAAGCCCGTGACCATCGTGGACGACGAAACCGGCCAGGCCACTGTCACGGTACTGCCAACCAAAGGCGATCCGCGCAGCATCGGCGTGGCACCTACCAAAGGCACTGGCGTGGACGCGACCAACGCAAAGGCCCGCAACGCCATCATCTCGGCCGTCGAGAAAGAAATGCCCGGCGCAGACGAGGCCACCATCACCGCCGAAGTTGAAAAGCGACTGGCCCGCCGTGGTTTGTCTGGTACTGGAAACAAAAATCCGGCAGCCCCAAAGACTGGCGAAACAATGCCTCAAGAAACCAAGACGATAGGCGCTAAAACCTACGTCAAGGTCAATGGCCAATGGTATGAAAAGTAACGCCAGATGAAACCAGTCTCAGACCCGACAATCCTTGAACAACTGAATCAACAAGCGCCGGGTCTGAAACCGGTCAGTGATCCATCCATCCTGTCCCAGCTCGAAGGCAAGCGCCTGACGGCTGATAGCTACCTTGCGGAAGTGTCTGCAAGACGCGAGCGCGAAGCCAATAGCGCATCCTGGACCGACAACCTCCGAGACATCACATCCGCCGTGCTGAAGATCGGCCCCACAGCCGTCAAAGGCGTGGCGGACTTAGGCCGACTGACAACCGGCGACCGCATCGGCGTGGACACATCCAACGCCATGAAGCGCGGCATGGAGTCCTTCGACGAGCTGATCGCATCCGACGCGATGCGCGCCCAGAAGGCCAACATCAACCAGGCCCTCCAGGATAAGAACGTCGGCATCAGCGACTTGCCTGGTGTCGTGGTGAGCAACCCACGCGCAGCCGGTGACGCAGCTATTTCCACCATCGGCTCCATGTTCCTGCCCACGGGCGCGGCCGTCGGTGCCACCAAATTACTTCCCGCTGCAGCCCAGGCTCTGCCAAGGCTCGCAACCCTTACGCCTGGCGCAGTGGCCACTGGTGCGTCCATCGTGACCGGTGCAGGACAGAACGCGGCCGAGACCTTTGTGGACACCGAAGGCCAAGGCATGGCCGACCGCTACAAGGGCGCAGGCATCAGCGGCGCGGCTTCGCTGGTACTGGGCAAGTTGCTGGGCGGTGGCGCTGAAGGCGTCGTGGCCCGTCGCTTGGCCGGTGAAACCGGTGTGCGCGGTGCGTTGAACATGGGCAAATCGGCCGTCCAAACTGGCGGCAAGGAATTCCTGCAAGAAAGTGGCGAGGAATCGTCCAACTACATCGGCAAGCAAGTCGCCAAAGACGAGGCCATCGACCCCAACACCATGGGCAAGCAAGGCCTCTACGGCGGCATGATTGGCTTAGGCGTAGGTGGCGCGTCAGACGTGGCCACCAATCTGGCCAACGTCGGCAAGGGCACAGTTGAAAGCCAGATCGCGGACGCCATCAACCAGGCCGCGCAGGACTTCGCAGACACCACACCACCGCAGACAGTGCAGCAAACTGTCGCGCGCATTTTCGACCGCCTGCCCGAGCGTCAAGCGCCCGCGCCGGTACCGCAGCCAGCACCTGATCCTCTGGCTTTGGGCTTTGATCCAACCGTGCGCAACCCGCAAACCACGATGGTGGCCGACGCCACCGGCAACGTGCGCGCGCTTTCGTCCGATGAACAACTGGCCCAGCAAGAGCTGGCCGACCGCATGGCCAGCATTGGCCTCACGCCCGATGTGCAGCGCGCCATCAACATGCGCGAGCAAGCGCCCGAGCCAAGCCCGGTACCGCCATCGTCCAATGACCTGATTCAGCGCCTGATGGGCACCGGCTGGCAGCCACCCAGCATCAATCCAACGCCCGCACCGGTATCACAGCCGAAAGCGGACATTCAGCCGCAACCCGCGCCAGCACAGGCCCCGGCCATCGCAGCACAACGGGCCGCTGGTCCCGTCATCAATGAGGGTACCAAGCCAACCGGCGACCGCTACGGTGTGGACAACACGCCTTTCAGCGAGGGCGGCAAGCCGTTCAAGAGCAAGCTGTCCGCACAGAAGGCCAAGAAGCTGCAGCCCACCATGCGCGTGATTAGGGTGGACGGCGGCTTTGCCCTGGCCGACAAGACACCCGCACAACTGGCCGCTGAAGCCAAAGCCGCCAAACGCATTCGTGGAGCCAGCACCGGCAACACTGGTGCGCCCATGTCCGTGCATGAATTCATCGCAGCACAGGGCGGCCTGAGCCGTTCTGAGCAGTCAGACCTGGGCATCGATGGCAACGTCAAGATCGGCAACCGCTGGCTTTACGCCGGACCCGGCAAAGGCATGACCATCGAGCAAGCCGCCGAGAAGCTGAAAGAGGCGGGCTACATCGACGACGAGCTGCATAACACCGCCTACGACATCATCCGCCGCAGTGTGGACGATCCGCAGTACACGCCCGAGGGCTGGGAGCAAGTCGCAGAAGCCGAGCGCGAAGCGCAGTTCGAGGACTACCTGGCAAGCCAACAAGAAGCCGCGCAGGCCGAAGACTTCGACCCGTTCGATTCGCTGGCCGAGGCTGGTTACATCGAAGACGACAGCGACGGCACCGGATTCTGGGAAGCCGACCAAGCGCTGCAAGCCGAGGTGTCCGCACTGGCGGCACAATTGGAAGCCCTGGGCGTTGAGCCCTACGATGTTCTTGACGAGATAGTTCGCGCAAACACCAACGCCACACAGGATCAATACAATGAAATCGCCAAGCAAGCCCTTACCGAAGCCATCGGCCAAGCAACCCAGCCCGCAAGCAATCGAGATACTGTCCAAGATGATGGTCAAGCGAGTGCAGCGGGAACAGAAGGCCAAGCAGACACCCAGCCCGAAGAAGGCCTGACCAGCTACACCCCGCAGGAAATCGAAGACCGCCTGGCCAAACTCGAAGAAGCCGAGCAACAGCGCCAGCAACAAGACCGCGAATCAGAGCAACGCGCCAAGGCCGACGCCGAGCGCGACACCTTCACGCTGACCGGCAGCGACCGTGCCGCAGACGTGGCCGCATCGCAAGGCCAGCGCGACATTTTTAGCGCGGCAGCCGACGAAACCGAAGACGCACCCGCCACGCCCACCGGCAAGATCGATGACCTGGGCGAGAAGATCGGTGGCGCTCGCAAAGACCTAGCAGGCAGCACAGGCCGCACTGGCCGCACCAAAACCAAAGACGAGCGCCCCGCATGGGCTCGCCGCTTTGAGGTGTCGCAGATCGTGGCCGGTGACAACGTGGGCCGCTGGGTGATGTACGACACCCGCACCAAGGACTACATGGGCCAGCCCAAGCAAGTGGGCGGCCGCAGCAGCACCTACGCCACCGAGCAAGAAGCCCTGGACGCCGTGCCACTGGCCGCCGTGTCCATGAAGCACCGCGCGGTACCGACCGGCATCAAGAGCGAAGACGGCGAGTACAGCTACGAAATTTGGCGCGACATCAACGACCGCAAGCGCGTCAAGGTGGTGGACCAGGTATTCCCCACGCGCATTGCCGCCATGGAGTACATGGCCAAGAACGCGCAGGCGATCCTGGAGACCAACACCACATTTGGCGAGGCTGATCTGCCAAGGCCAGATAACACCAACCGCACTGGCGCAAAGCGCCGCGAAGGTGACGTGGAAGGCAAGGACTTCATGGAGACCTTCGGTTTCCGTGGCGTGGAGTTTGGCAACTGGAATAACCAGAGCGAACGCCAAGAGGTGATGAATGCCGCATACGACGGCTTGATGGACCTGGCCGAAGTGATGGGCATTCCACCCAAGGCCATTGGCTTGAATGGCGACCTGGCCCTGGCCTTTGGTGCCCGTGGCCAAGGCTTGAACAGTGCCGTGGCGCACTACGAGCGCAGCCGCGCCGTGATCAACCTAACCAAGATGAACGGCGCTGGCGCACTGGCCCATGAGTGGTTCCACGCGATGGACCATTACTTTGGCCGCCAAGACGGCAAGGCATCCGGCACTTGGAAAGTGGGCGCAGACGGCACCCGCACCTTTGACATTCAAGGGGCCGAGAACGACATGGCCAGCGGTGGCTTTAAGCGCATGAATTCTGGCGTGCGCCAAGAGCTGCGTGACGCCTATCAGAACGTGATGAACACCATGTTCACCAAGGCCGAGCAATACGTGGAAGACACAGCCAAGGCTGACAAGTTTGTGGCCAAGTCACGCGAGGAAGTGGCCAGGGCCCTGGATTTACTGCGTAAGGACCTATCCGAGCAAAAGGACGTGCGCTACTACAAGCGCAACAACAAGCCTGCCAGCGCCGAACAATTGGCCGAATTCGACACCGTGGCCAAGCAGGTGATGGACGGCGAATCGCTGGAGTTGGGCCTGGTCAAAGTCGAAGGCAGCCGGTCCGCAATGGGCAGCCGCTGGAGCAATGAAGCGCTGGAGAAACTGAGCGCCATTTACAAGGCCGTGCGCGGCCGTACTGGATTCGACTCAACCAACCAGAGCGGTGTCATGGATCGCTTGCGCGGTGACATGACCCGATACAGCCAGCGCCTCAAGATGCTGGCCGAAGCACAGGCAGGCGACGAAAAGACCAAGCGCGTGCCTACCGAGTTCGCCATGAGCGCCAAGGAATTGGACCAAGGGCGAGGCGAGAACTACTGGACCACGCCCCACGAAATGGCCGCGCGTGCTTTCCAGGGTTACGTCGAAGACAAGATTGCAGCGCAAGGGTCCCGCAGCCCATTCCTGAACTACGCACCGGAGAACATCGGCATCCTGACGCCATGGGGAGCCAAGCGCCCGTACCCCTACGGCAAGGAGCGCAAGGCGATCAATGAATCGTTTGATGCGTTTGTTGACGTGCTGGAGACCCGCGAGACCGACAAGGGTGTGGCCATTTACAGCCAGTCCGGCCGATCAGTCCCTTTGCTTGTCAGCGAACGTGTGAGTCCGTCGGCCATAGAAGACGAGATTGAAAAGCGCCTTGCGCCATTTGGCCATAAGCCCGAGATCATCGTGCTGGACACCGCCGTGGGCGTCATTCCTGGGGCAAGCGATAGTGATGCCATTGCCGGTGCCTTGCACCAAGGGCGCATCTACCTTTTCCGCGACCAGCTCGCCACCCGCTTTGACGTTCAAAAGACTCTGTTCCATGAAATGCTCCATTACGGGTTACGCCGGTTCCTGACTAAGGACCAGTTTATATCCCAGATGGACAAGCTCTATGCGCGTGATGCTGACATCAAGGCAGAGGCAGACCGCTGGGTGAAGACCCCCGTGGGCCGCAAGACGGCCGCCGACTTTGGTGCCGAGTACGCCCAAGCGCGCGGTGTCGATGAAGCCCTGGCCACGCTGTCCGAAGTCAATCAAGGCGAGTTTGTGAAGAAGGACTGGGTAAGCCGGTCCAAGGTCACGATCACCCGCTGGCTGGCCCAGTTGGCCGAGTTCATGGGGTTCAAGGACTACGCCGCCAAGCTGCGCGCCGTCAAGAGCGAAGAAGCGCGCCAGGTCATCCAGGAGATTTTCGGCAAGCTGCGCACCAACGCGGCCGCCGCGCGCAACGAGTGGACCGACGGAGCCGATCCGGCATTCAGCAACGGCATTCAGTCCGCTGCGAACACCTGGACCGTGCCCGAGCCCGGCACCATGGACAACGCCATCCGCGCGATCCAAAACAACAAGATCGACATGAAGCGCGTGCGCGACTCCATTGCCGAGCGCTTCGGCAAAGTCAATGAAGACGCCGATGCCTACCTGAACGAGGAGCTTTACCACGGCAAGGTGGCAGCCCGCGTGGAGTCCCTTTACAAGGAAAGCGTGGAGCCGATCCTGGCCAAGATCGCCGTGGCAGGCAAGAACGTCGGCGTCACCATGGACGACGTGAATCTGTACCTGCACGCCCGCCACGCACCCGAGCGCAACGCGGCCATGAAGGCAATCAACCCGGACATGAAGAACAACAAAGCCCTGTCCGGCATGAGCAACCAAGAGGCCGCCAAGGTGCTGGCCGACTTCACCGCCGCAGCCAAGGACAAGGCGCTGGCGCTGATCGCCAAGGACGTGGACCAGTTGCTATCCAACACCCGCACAGACTTGGTGGCCGATGGCCTGGAGGACGCTGGCGTGGTGGCGGCATGGGAGGCCGCTTACAAGCATTACGTGCCACTGCAGCGTGACATTGGATCGAGCGGCACACCCAAGGGCATGGGCTTCAGCGTGCGCGGCCCAGAGGCCAAACGCGCCGTGGGCTCCAACAAGGAAGTGGTGAACATCCTGGCCAACATCGTGGCCCAGGCTGAGACCGCCGCGATCCGTGCAGAGAAAGCCACCGTGGGCCGCTCGCTGCTGGCCATGGCACGCCAATACCCGAATGAAGATTTTTGGACCGTGGACAAGGCACCAACCAAGCCGCGCATCAACAAAGACACCGGACTGGTGGAGCGCAACGCCGTGGACCCGCTTTACCAGACCGCCGACAACGTGATCATGGTGAAGGACTACGGCCAGGAACACTTCATTGTCTTCAACCAGAAGAACGAGCGCGCCATGGCCGTGGCCAAGGCCATGAAGAATTTGGACATCGCGCCGATGAACAAAATTTTGGAAGTGGCCAACAAGGGCACCCGCTTCTTGGCTTCGCTGCTGACCCAGCGCAACCCGCTGTTCTGGCTGACCAACTTTGCCCGCGACGTGCAAGGCGCAATGCTCAACCTGGAAGGCACCGAAGCCGAAGGCCTGCAACGCGAGGTGATGGCCAACCTGCCCAAGGCTTTCAAGGGTATGCACGCCATCGTGCGCGGTCAAGGCACTGGCCAGTGGGCGCGCTACGCCAAGGAAATGCAAGAGGCTGGCGGCACCACCGGCTACATGCAGGCCTTCGAGAATTCGGACGCCCGCATGAAGGACCTGAAAACCGAAGTCGAACGTATGGGCCAAGGCAAGGCAGACCCCCGCCGCCTGGCCCGCATGACGCTGGAGTTTGTGGACGACTACAACGACATCATCGAAAACGCGGTGCGCTTGTCGGTATTCCAGGCCGCGCGCGAGGGTGGCGCATCAACCGCCAAAGCCGCGAGCATCGCCAAAAACATCACGGTCAACTTCAACCGCAAGGGCAACCTGACACCGCCGATCAACGCGCTTTACATGTTCTTCAACGCCAGCGTGCAGGGCACGGCGCGACTGCTGCAAGCCGCAGCCACCAGCAAGACCGCACAGGCGGCCGTCGGTGGCATCGCGGTGATGGGCTTCATGTTGGACATGCTCAACCGCATGGCGGCCGGTGACGACGACGAGACCAAGCGCAACCGCTACGACTTGATCCCCGAGTTTGAGAAGTCGCGCAATTGGATTTTCATGAACCCAATGCGCCCAGGCGAATACGTCAAGGTGCCGCTGCCACTGGGCCCCCACGTTTTCCACAACGCTGGCCGCCTGATGTCCGACGCGATCAACCGCGACGACGCGCGCAACGCATCGGAATACGGCTGGAGCATCGCTGGCATTTTCCTGGACGCCTTCAGCCCATTGGGCCAGGCTGCATCCGCTGGCCAACTGATCGCGCCCAGCGTGCTGGACCCAGTGCTGCAAGTCACCGAGAACAAGTCATTCACTGGCGCGCCGGTCTACAAATCGGCGGACCGCTTCGGCAAGACAGACCCCAAGCCCGCGTACACCCGTTACTTTGAAAGCACGCCCGACGTGTGGAAAGGTGCATCGCGCATGCTCAACGACGTGAGCGGTGGCGACAAGGTGAAGCCGGGCATGGTCAACATTGAGCCCGACATCCTCAAGCACGTCTTCTACACGCTGACCGGTGGACCTGGCCGCACGGTGGACCAGACCATCGACATGACGCAAGCCGGTGCACGCGGCAAAGAGCTGACCGTCAACCGCGTGCCATTGGCCAGCCGCTTCTACGGTGCAAACGACGACCAGCAACGCGAGCGCGCCTACTACGACGACCGCAAGCGCGCAGGCGATGCCAAAACCCAGTTTGACTACTACATCAAGCAGGGCCGCACGGACCTGGCCAAAGAAGTGGCCAAAGAGCTGGGCGACGGTGACGAAGCCAAGGGCCGCAAGCAGATGCTGGAGTTTTCCCGCGCTGAAAAGTCAGTGCGCAAAATCAACGGCGAAATCCGCCGCCAGATGGAGCGCGAAGACGACGGCGATGCCAAGGCCGAACAGCTCAAAGCACTGCGCCAGCGCCGCGTGCGCGTGATGTCGGACGCCTTGGACGACGAGGAATAAATATCCGGCCGCACAACTGACGCGAAGAAGAATGGGCGCATCAAAGAAAGGATGCGCCCATGGATTGGACACTCTACCCAGACTTCAAAGAGAGCGAATTTCGCTGCAAGCACACCGGCCAGTGCCACATGAACCCCGAGTTCATGGAGGTGCTGCAGGCCATCCGCACCGATTACGGCAAGCCCATGACGCCCACCAGTGGTTACCGCCATTGGACGCACCCCGTCGAGGCCAAGAAGGGGCACACCACAGGCGAACACACCAAGGGCACTTGTGCCGACATCGCTTGCACATCAAGCGCCGCGCGCTTTGAGCTGGTGCGCCTGGCGCTCAAGCACGGCATCAACCGCATTGGCATCGCCAAGACATTCATTCACCTGGGCATTGGTGGCGAAGGCCTGGCCCCGAACGTCATTTGGGAGTACGCATAAATGGCACTCGATCCGCTTACCGCCGCGCTGGACGCAGGCAAGACACTCATTGACAAATTCTGGCCAGACGCTGGCGAAGCAGAGCGCCAGAAGGTGCAAACCTTCCTGGCCGTGTTCATGGCCCAGTCCGACATCGTGAAGACCGAAGCGGCCAGCACGCACTGGCTGGCTGCGAACTGGCGGCCATTGACCATGCTCACCTTTGTGGCGCTGATCGTGGCCCGCTGGTTTGGCTGGGCGGCTCCAGGACTGCAAGAGGCTGAATACCTCAAGTTGTGGAGCATCGTGGAATTTGGCTTGGGCGGCTACGTCGTGGGCCGCTCAGTCGAGAAAGTCGCGCCCAGCATCGCTCAAGCACTAAGGAAATAACGACCCGCCATCATGCCCGTGAAAGCCACGCGGGGCGCTGGGGCGGCAATACCAGCGCGGTAACCTTGCCAGGGCGGCCCTGGTAATGGCCGGAGCCGATACCGCAGGCGGATGTGCTTCGGCATAGTCGGAATCCGCCACCCTTAACCCTGCAACGCATCCCATCGGCGGTGCACATCTTCTGGCCGGATGTGCGTGTACCGCCTGAGCTGCGCCCAGTTGGTGTGCCCTGACACCTGGGCCACTTCTTCGATCTTCAAGCCAGCCCAAAACAGTTGCGTGATGCCCGTGTGGCGCAAGTCGTGGAATCGCAGGTCCGCGATCTTGGGCAAGCCGGTTACGGCGATGCGGTCCCGCGCGCGCTCAAAGGCGGCCGTCATGCTGTCGGTGTTGTACGGGAAAATGAATTCGCCCAGCTTCGGTATCTGGTCCAGCAGCGTGAAGGCCTGGCCAAGCAGCGGCACCGTCTGATCGTTCCCGATCTTCTTGCGCGGGTGCTTCACGTCGCGGATCACCACGGTCTTGCGCTTGTAGTCCACGTCAGCCCAGCGAATGCGCGTCAGCTCGCCAGCACGGCGGGGCAGGGCAATGGCCATCTTGTAGACCAGCACCATGTTGATTTCGGTCTGGTGGTGCAGGTTGCGCCGCTCGAATTCAGCCAGCAAGGCGGCTTCTTCTTCGTCGTCCACCAGGCGGATCACCTCGCGCGACTTGCCAATGGCACCGGCTTCCTTCAGCTTCTTGATGGCCAAGTCCACCGGCAGCGGGTCCACCTGAATGCCGTGGGCATAGGGTGCAGCGTGCACGGCCGACGACAAGGGCGACAAGTTGGACATGATCGTGGCCGGGCCAGCGCCTTCATGCTTGCGCCGGATGACAAAATCCGTGATGTCCTTGGCCGTCAGCTCATGCAGGTTGATCTTGTTGAAGGCCTGGGCGGTGGTCTCATGGTTGTGGATGGTTGACCGGCCCAAGGGCCTGAGCTTTTGCTGGTAGGCCAGATGCTCCAGGATCAGCTCGCCCACGGTCATGGACCTGGTGGGCGCGCCTTCCTTGCGCACTTTGTCTTCCAGGCGCTCGGCCCACGACTTGGCCATGGCTTCGGTTGGGAAGGTCTTGGACTCGCTGAATACAATGACGCCGGATTTCTTGATGCGGACCTGGGCGAAATACACGTCGCCGCGCTGTTGGATGGATGCCATGTTTGGGGTTCCTTTATTGATGCACCAGACAGACAAAAAGGCAGTGCATCAGCACCCGTATGATGCACTATTTGATGCACTCCACGCCAAGGAATACCCAGAAATGCACGGAAACGCCCGTAAATCGGGCAAGCAACACAGGGCCAGAAAGTGACAGAACCAAGCCAGAATCAACAACTTACAGGGAAATACAGCCCTTGGCGGGTATGCGTGGCCCCCATGATGGACTGGACGCATACACCGCCAAGAGGCGCATAAACACTGGGGATTTTTTGGGTACCGTCTTCAGTGATGCACTGGCCGGTGTGTATCGGCTCTGATTTACCGCTACAAGTGCATCACGACTTGACGCCGTGGGCGGCTACCCAGTCGAACACTTTGCGCGCCCATGCCAGCGGCCCTTGATAGTCGTTCTTCTGGAAGCTGATTGCGGCCTTCACTACGTCGTCAGGGATTGTCAGCGGCTTGCGCTGTGTTGGGGCAAAGAAAAGGCCTTGACCATCAAAGGGTGCAACGTCTGCGCGGACCATGCCATCACGCCACCGAATGGGTGGCCATTCGCGCATGTCGATGAACGCGATTGGCTCCTGCTGTGCCACATCATCGACGTGGCCGCTGCCACCGCAGTGTGGGCAGTTCAAGTGCTTGCTCATCTGGATGTAAAGGTCTTCCGCATTGCCATGGCTTAGTGTTGTATGTGTCACACCTGGCTCCTTTGCCACAGAGCCTTTGCCTCTGCTTCGTTCTTGTCGATCCATGCGCCCAGCGCTTCGGCGCTTACCATCATTGGGGCCTTGCGGCTGCTGGCCAACCTGAAGGCGGGCACCGGCAACTCATTGCGCGCGGCCTTCTTCAGTGCTTCCTCGTAGGACAAGCTGAAATAGCGCTCGCAAACCTCGGCCAGGGGGATGGCTGGGGACTTGTAAATTGACATCAGTGCAAGCGATGTGATCATGTTTGCACCTTCACGCATGAATAGGTCTTTTGGATGTGCTGCACCTCATAGGCCACGATGCCCGCCAGGATGGCGAACACCACGGCCAATGTGCTGGCGACGGTGATGATGATTGTTTTCATGCCGCCCTCGCTTTCAGCATGGCGTCGGCCATGTCGTAGGCGTCGGCTGGATGACAAGAACCGTTCTTTGCCAACAACCCCTGCATCGCCTTGGCAGCGAAGTGGTCGCGCAGGTCTGTGTTGTCTTGCGCCAGTTGCAGGTGCTGTTCGATGTACGCCTTCGCGGTGGCAAAGGTCATGCGGCCATTCATCAAATCGGCCAGGATGTCTTCGATGCTTGGAATCATGCTGCACCGCCTTCCGTGTCCTCGGATGGCAGGTGCTGGATGGTGTTGCGGGCAGGGCGCACGCCCACCACCATGTCGTAATGGCCCACGGCCAGCGGCTGGCGCTGTTGGGTTTCGATGGTCAGCACCACGCCACACTCGCGGGCGAACTCCACCAGCGCAGCCGCGCGGGTCAGGACGACTTCACGCAGGGATTCGCCGTCGGTTTTTTGTGTTGTCATAATTCAATCTCCCCGCCCAAGGCGTTAATCAATCCCTTCAACAGCGGGCGAATTTCGCCAGCCACGATGGTCACGTCACCATCAAAGGCGTCGGCTTTGTTCTCGCCTTGTTGGTCCTCGAACACGACATCAAGGAATTCGATCTTCTTGAGCGCCATGGCGTCGGTGAGTACGAACGACACGCGAGCGTCAAACGTCAGCGCCAGCTTGGTTGGCAACTTGCCGCATTGCACATGCGTGCGCACTTCGTCAATGTCGAGTGGGTGGCGGCCATACTTCACGACGGCCCTGCTTTCGTCAGCGGCCTTTAGCTCGCATTCGCGGTCGATGCTGAATCCGTGCGGCGGCTCTTGCTCAATGAGCCAATGCGCCATGGACGTGGTGGGTGACTGGTTGGTGTTGACGAGCGTGACCATCAAGCCGTCGAAGGCTTTGACGAGCTGGGTGATGGCATCGTCGGCTTTGGCTTGGCTGGAGGCGTCGATCAACAGGAAGCCGTCTTGGGTGAACATGACGAGGGTGGCGGAGCGCTTGGGGAAAGCCAGAGGCAACAGCGCCAGCTTTACGTCTTCTTTTATCTCCTTGGTTTCCTTCTTGCCGGGCTTGCGGCCCTCGTTGTGCTCAATCTGGCGGTCACGCTCGGCGGCATGACGCAAGATCATGTCGCTTGGGACGCTCTTTGTTTCGGTCACTAGCTTGAGGATGGCGTTACCGCCAATCACCTCAATTAGATCGCCGTGTTCTTCGCCACGCGGCGGCACCCAGCCCAAAGATTTCTCTTGCGTTGGGCCGCATGGCACAAAGGTGTCGAGGTTTGGCGCGCTGGCGCTATCAGGTTTGGTGAAGCGGTAGATGATTGCGTTTTTAAACATGGGTGTTGCTTTGTTGGTGGGCCTACTCACAGCTCTGCGTCGGCGCGGGAATGATCCTTTTCAGTCCGCCAAGGGCTTTGCTGCTTTCGGCCCGTAATCGTTAAAACGGGATGTCGTCGTCCATGTCGTCAAAGCCGCCTGGGGCAGGCTTCGCCGCTGGTCGCTGACTGGCGGCTGGCGCTTGACGTGGTGCAGGCGGTGCGCTGCGCTCGCCTTGGTTGGAGTCCCGGCCGCCCAGCATCTTCAAGGTCTCGGCGCGGATTTCGGTTGAGTAGCGTTCAACGCCCTGGCCGTCGGTGTACTTGCGGGTCTTGATCTTTCCCTGGACGAACACAAGGGAACCCTTCTTCACGTACTCGCCAACAATTTCAGCCAGGCGGCCAAAGGTGCTGATGCGGTGCCATTCGGTTTCTTCGCGCGGCTCGCCGCTGTTCTTGTCCTTCCACTTTTCAGTGGTGGCGATGGAGAAGTTGGCGACGGCTTCGCCGCTGGGCAGGTAGCGCACCTCGGGGTCTTTGCCCAGGTGCCCGATAATTTGGGCGTTGTTCAACATGTGGCTGGTTCTTTCTCTTTCAGGTGATACACGGCGATGGTCTTGTTGTTGGCCAGCGTGCGGTTTTCGGTTTCGATGTGGTACCCGGCCTGGCGCAAGTCAGCGATGCGCGCGGCCAGTCGGAAACATCCGCAACCGTCCAGCGCGTCCATGGCTGTGACCGGTCCTTGTTGGAGCCTGGCCAGAATCCACTGGGATTGCGTCTGCTTCATGGTGTTCTCCTTCAGGCAGCGCGGGCCGCGATGCTGCGCTCGGCCACTGCCATAACGCCTGGGTAAAGCTGGCCAGCCTTCTTGAATGCACGGGCCTGCGCGCCCAAGAACTTGGCGTCTGCCTGGAGTGCTTCGAGCGGTGCGGTACCGGCCGCGACGGCTTGCACCAGCTCCAGCAAGTTGGTGACTTCGGCGCTGTACGTCACGCGGCCGCTGATGCCGGTCACCTTGGCGGGTGCTTCAACGACTGGGGCCATGGTCACCACTTGCGCAGTCATGGCAGTGACGGCGGCTTGTTGCTGTGCGGCTTCGGCTTCGGCCATGGCGCGCTGTGCGGCTTCCTGGTCACCGGCAGCGGCAGCGGCTTGGGCTTCTTCCTGTGCCTTGCGTGCGGCTTCTTGTTGCTCGCGCTCCAAGGCGGCCAGGCGCTCACGCTCTGCGCGTGCTGCTGCTTCGGCTTCAGCGCGTGCAATGGCGGCCAGGCGCTCTTGCTCAGTGGTCCAGGTCACCATGGCGCGCTTCAGCGTGGCCTCGGCCTTCTCTAGGTATTCCTTGGGCGAGCGGAACAGATCGTTCACGGCTTTCACTGCCTGGTTGAGCGGGCCGGTGATGCCGGTGCGCTTTTCTTCGACTTCCTTTTGCAGGGCCTTGACCTGCTTCAGGTCATCGCTGGCCAGTTCAAACATGGTGTGGCTATCGATCACAAAGTCGCTGGCGCTGGTCAGTGCGTTCTGTGCCTTGGTGGCCAGCACGATGGCAGCGCTGGCGTCGTAGGCCACGGTGTCTTGGGTTTTGATTGCGGTCATGGTTCAGTCCTTAAAGGTTGGGGTGATTGAGTTGCGCGCGCACCAGTTGCGCAGCGTCAGAAGGGAAGCGAACACCGGCCAATCGGTCGGGTCCGTGTAGGACTTGGCCACATAGGTGCCGTCGGCTTTGAGCTGCACGGCCAGCCGCTTTGCGAACTGGTGGCCCTTGGCATTGGCGTAAGCGGAAAGCTGGGGGCCAACGCTGGGATAGAGCTGCGCGGTGCTTTTGATGTCCACCACGGTGAAGTCACCCTTCACCATGCCGAAACGGTCAGGCGTGCCCGCGTAATTCATGGTCGCGTGGTAGATGGGTTCTTCGATGCACTCCCATTCCACGGCGTAGTCCTGGCTGAATTTGCGCCAGCCGTCCAGGTACGGCACCAGCGCGGGGTCCAGTTGGTCCACGTCCAGCGTGCCCAAGTCGTCCAGCTCGCAGGCCAGGTGCACGGCCTTGCCAAAGTTGCTGGCGGCCTCCAGCACATGCGGCGGCACGCGGCTGAAGTCAGTAAGTGGGGACAAGATGCTGGTCACACCTGGCACCACGTTGCCGTTGAAGCGGTACGTGTGCGTGGCTTCATCGAATGTGAGGCCGGTCATGCCAGTGCGTCCTTCAATGCTGTGAAGCCGTCCTTGCTCAAGCCGTCCAGCGTGTCGGCCGCATCGAGGCCAGCCAGGTTGCGGGCTTCGGCCACGCTGATGCCCTTGGCCACGATCTTCTTGTTGATGTAGGCGATTTCGCCCACGGTGGCCGGTGTGCCGTCTGCCTGGTGCTGTTGGGTTTGCTTGGGCTCGTCCTTGGGCTGTGCATCGCTCACGGCTTGATCGGCTGCAGGGGCTGGCTTGCGCGCTGGCATGTTCACGGCGGGCTTGCGGCCGGTGATTTCGCCGGTACCGGCGTCGATCACGGTGTCGTCTTCGTGCAGGGACTTGCCTGCCATTTCGTCGGCGGTGGGCTCGCTGCCAATCTCAGGGAAGGCTTTGCGCAGTGCTTGTGCTTCGGCGCACTTTGCGATCTGGCCATAGGGGCGCTTGGTCCACATCGCATTTGGCGCGATGCTCTTGTCCTTGCCACCTTTGACCGCGTAGTTTTCTTTCCAGAATTCCTTGGCGGTGAAGTCCACGACTTCGCCCGTGGGCAAACGGCGCTTGACGGTGGCACGGCACCAGGCGGGGAAGGTGATTTGTTGGCCGCCGATAGTTTCGGTCATGTCAGGGCCAAACTCGGGCTCAGACACGCCAGCGCATTCACCAGAGCGCGCGGCCTGGGTGCGATATAGGCCAATGCCTGGCATCACCACGTCGCGCATGGTCCCGGCCTTGTTGTCCCACATGGGGACGATGTGCACGGGCTTTTGCATGGGGTCCAGGCCGGTGGCCTTGCAGTAGCCCAGCACCATCTTGATGGCGTTCACGCTTGCGCCTGGGTAAAGGCTGGTGGCCAGCACGTCGATCAGCTCGCCTTCGGTCATTTGCAGTGCTGGCAGTGCGCCAGTTTCTTGTTTGGTGATTGCATTCATGGGGTAAAACTCTTGGTTGATGGAATTAGCGAAGCAGAGCGACAGTCAACCCGCTGACCAGCATCACTGCGATGGTCAACAAAGCGGCTGGCACTAAGTCTTTGAGGTGGCGACGCCACGGCGTACCGCGCAGCGGCTCCGGGTTGGCCAGGTGGATGCGCTTGCCGATCTTGGCCACGCGAGCAGGGCGGGCAGGGCAGGCGCGGCCTTGGTTGCAACCGTTGTTGCAGCAGTAGTCATTGCAGCGGCTCATTGGTCATCCCCGCGAGCCATGACGCAAAGCGCGGCAGTCAGAAAGCCAGCGAATGCGCCGACAAACAGACACACGGCACCGACGATCAACGTGGTGGTGGTCATGCTGCGAATTCCTCTGGCGAGACCGAGCTGCCGACGATCCAAAGGATCAGCAAAAGAACCATGACGGCGGGCCAGTACCAGAACGGACGGCCAAGACGCACATACAGGTTTTCGAGTAGGTAAGGGGACATGTTCACTCCTGTGTGTTTCATCGCTGAACAGCACGGACTACAAGCCCTAATTGCCTTCCCTCTGCATCCTGGTAGGTTCGGGGTTCGTATCGCTTCCCCTCGGCAATCGCTGTTTTGTTGCGATGAACCGTATTAAACCATAGTTCAGAGCATAAGTCAACCATAGTTAATAAAAAGACGAAAAAAACCCGCCTAAGCGGGTCTTGTGTATCTGGAAAGGGCTACTGGTTTTCTTCTACGTATGCCAGGCAGCCTTCGATGAATGAATCTGAATTACCGGTGCAATCGTCCTCGTCGTCTATGCCGTTCCTTTGGGCCCAGCGGTAACCGGCAAGATGCCCAGAGCAATCATCTAAGCAGCTATATCCCATGAAGCGATAGCGTGGCGCGCTGACCTGGACAATTCGTTGGTCTCTCGTTGCCTGGGCGGCCTCTTTTGCCTCTCGTTCAATCTGATTGTTTTTGGCAAGCATGAACGCAATGGCAAGACCAATGCACACAACAACTGCGCACCAAAACCAAAGCTGAAGCCATGCGTTTCGTTCCTTGCGAGCCTCACCGGCTGCGGTCCAATGTTCATCGCCCTTTGTCTGCATTCAGCTTCGTTTCCTATATTTCCGATGCTCAACCATCGTGCCAACAATCCTGATCGGCACAACGTCTGAGCGCATTGTCGGGTAGTCGTCGTTAAGCGGCACCAGCTCAAAGACCACATTCCCCTCGGAGTCAACGCCACGCGGGCGAAACTTCTTGAAGGTGGCTTCTTCTTCCCCGTTTTTGGCTACGACAAAATCACCCGGCTGCGGGTGAACGTCTGGGTCAATGATCACCCTGTCACCAGGTTTGAATTCGGGGAGCATTGAATCCCCTTTGATTTCCAGGGCAAAGGCCCGATTAGAGAGTTCCAAGTCAGTTACCAGCCATTCGTGTGCATCACTCGGCTGGGGAGTGTCAACAGCGCCCGCCCAGAGCCCAGCCGAAACATAGCTGAGTAGGGGTATTTGCGTAGTACCGATTTGGGCGGGAGAAATGTTGTTTTTGACCTGGACAAACTGACCGTTTTCACCAGTGGCCAGCCATTCTGCTGACACACCCAAAAGATTTGCGGCCTTCTGATTGTTGGACGCCGTGAAGGCTTTGGTCTTCCCGTCCAGGGCCTTCTTTGCCGCCTGATACGAGATACCCAGGGCGTCCGCAAGCATCTGGGTGGTGTACCCAGACTGCTTCAAAGCCAGCATTAATCGCTCGTTGTAATCAACCATAGTTGGCATAGTACGCCCTTTTTTTTGAACAATGGTTGCTTTTCGACATGAACTATGGTTTAATTAGTTCATGAGCAACATAACCAAGACCCAAGCAATCGCCATGTTGGGCGGCTCCACCAAGAGCGCCGCCCATGCAATTGGCTGCACCGTGCAGGCCGTACACAAGTGGCCTGATGTTCTTTCGCCGCGTATCGCGGACCGTGTGATCGCAGCACAAACAAGGCTGCAAAAGCCTCGCAAACGCAAGGCGCAAACAGAAAGCGCCTAAGCAGTGAATTACTACCCGTTTCACATTGGCGACTATCTGAGCGCCACCCGGCACTTGAGCTGGGAAGAAGACGCTGCCTATCGGCGTCTGCTTGACACCTACTACACGAACGAAAAGCCGCTGCCCAGCGAGCTGCGCGCCGTGTGTCGCCTGGTGCTGGCCACCACGGACAGCCAACGTGAAGCGGTAGAGACCGTGCTTGGCGAGTTCTTCGAGCTGACACCTGACGGCTGGATCAACGGCCGCGCGGATGCCGAAATCGTCGCCATGCGCGAGAAGCAACAGAAGCAGCGCGAGAAGGCAAACAAGCGATGGCACAAGCCATCGCAAGAACCTGGCAATGCAGCGGCAATGCCACGGCATGAAGAAACAGATGCCACGGCATCAAAAGGCGATGCCGATGCAATGCCACCAACACCAACACCAACACCAACACCAACACCAACACCAACACCAGTAAATACAAATACAGGCGCAAGCGCCAAGCGGGGCAAGCCCGCTGTGGTGAAACCCGACGGTGTGAGTGATTCGGTGTGGGCCGACTTCCAGGCCATCCGCAAAGCCAAGCGTGCACCGCTGACGGTCACCGCCCTGGAAGGCATCGAGCGCGAAGCCACCAAAGCAGGGATGAACCTGGCCGACGTGCTGGCGCTGTGCTGCACCCGTGGCTGGCAAGGCTTCAAGGCTGACTGGGTGGAGGCCAAGGCCAAGCCCACCGTTGCCATGCCCCAAGCCATGAGCTTTGCCGAACGTGACGAGCTGGCCAAGCGCAAGCGCTGGGAGGAAATGACTGGCCGCACTTGGCCAACTGATGGCTCTGTCGTGATCGACGTAACGCCAAGAACTTTGGAGATTGAACGATGAGCCTGCCAATCAAAGCCGTGGACCGATTGTTTGAACGCCTTGGCGTGACCTACGGCGCGCAGTGGACCCGCATGTGGGAAGGGATGCCGGTTTCTGACGTGAAATCGTCATGGGCGCATGAGCTGAGTGCATACGCCAGCCCCGAGAAGATGGGCGCGATCGCTTGGGCGCTGGAGAACCTGCCCGAGAAGTGCCCCAACGTCATCGAGTTTCGCAACCTGTGCCGCCGTGCACCGCAGCCAGAAGCGCCACGCCTGCCAGAACCCAAGGCAGACCCTGAGCGTTTGAAGGCAGAGCTGGCCAAGCTGAGAGGCCCTGCCATGCAAGCCGCAAAGTTGAGCGCAAGCGTGGACAGCAAAGACTGGGCGCGCCGCATCGTAGGCCGCTATGAGGCTGGCGAAAAGTTGAACACCTGCACGGTGCGATTTGCGCGTGAGGCCTTGGGCATGAAGGGCGTGGTGTGACATGCCCAGCGTGCGAATCATCCAAACAACGGCAGCACAGTGGGCTCTACCGCATGCAGTGCCTGGAGTGCTGCACGCGGCTGGTGCTTTCAGCGCACCCGGACAAGCGCCAGGCGTCGGGGCTTTTGGCGGCCATCGAACGATTCAAAGGGAATCCTGGCCGGGCTGCCGTATTGGAGTCCGTCCGCCAAGCCCTGACGAAACACCCCTCAGTGATGCCGAAGTCATCCACGGAATGACGAGGTGCCTGCTGTGAAGTTGTACTGCGCTTTGTGCGGCCGGCCGATGGACCAGGCCACTGTGCTGATCGGAAACCATCCCGTGGGCCCCAAGTGCGCCCAGCGCGCCGGATTGATGCCACTAGCCCAGCGCAAAGGTGGCCTGGTGTTCCCGGTCCACCGCCGCAAGATCGACAAAGTGCCGCAAGCCCAGACCCTGGACATGTTCGAGGTGATGGCGTGAAGGCAATGCTGATCAAGACCGACAAGGGCCTGCGCGGATCAACGCCCACCGATCACGACGCTTGGATGAAGTTCAAGCGCCGTCTGGACGCCATGCTGCCAGGCACCTGGCTGCGCCTGGAGTGGAAGCGCCCACGCCACGGCAAACACCACCGCAAGCTGTTCGCATTGCTGGCGCTGGTGGCTGACAACTCCGAGACCTACGACACCACCGAGAAGGCCCTGGTGGCCGTGAAGCTGGTGACCGGTTACGCCGAGCCTGTGATTGACCCGCGCACGGGCGAGCTGACGCAAGTGCCGCAGTCCATCGCCTATGACTCAATGGACCAGGACGAGTTCGAGATTTTTTATCAGGCAGCCATCGACGGCGTGCTGCGCCACATCCTCACGGGAATGGACCGCGACACCGCTGATCGGCTTTTGGAAAACATCATTTTGGGTTGGGGTTAATGCAGTCGAAGAATAAAAAACACCCACCGCCAAAGAGAAACGCCACATCAAGCGCGTGAAGTCGCTGCCTTGTTCTGTCTGTGACGAGCAAGGCCCCAGCGACTGCCACGAAATCAAGCAAGGCCAATGGTTCACATCCGTGGCCCTGTGCCAGTCCTGCCATACCGGTGCACTCATGGGCCTGCATGGCCAGAAGCGCGCCTGGTCCATCCGCAAGATGGACGAGCTGGACGCCCTGGCCGTGACCGTTGAAAGGCTCACGCCATGAAACGCATGCTGGATATGGAGGACTTCCCAGTGGGCACCCGCGTGATGACACCCACCGGCCGCACCGGCACGGTGATGAAGCACCGAGGGGCTGAATCAAAGCTGGATCACTTCCAGCGCCTGACCGTTCAACTGGATGAAGGCACCAAGCACGACCTGGTGACGCTTCAGCCGCATCTTTTAACCAAATGTCCGCCAGAGGACCAACCCCAGAAAACAATCGAATGATGCAAGTCGTACTACCTTGGCCGCCCAAAGAGTTGAGCCCAAACGCTCGCCAACACTGGGCCGCGCTCGCTCGCGTGAAAAAGCAATACCGCACCGCCTGCTGGGCACTGACCAGGAAGGCCATGGCAGAAGCCGGAATTGACCTTGGCGCACCCAAGAGCGAGGTGCACCTGGTTTTCGTGCCACCGGACCGCCGCAACCGTGACGCCGACAACATGCTCGCCAGCATGAAGTCTGGACTGGATGGCATGGCCGACGCCCTGAAGGTGGACGACAGCACATTCAAAGTGACCATCGACGTGTCCGACGACATCGGCGGCATGGTCAAGGTCAGCATCACCGAGAGGGCATGAACATGGACAACAACTTTAAATCCGGCAACAACCGCTCGCCCAAGGCCCGCCCGATCAATACCGACATCCTGGCCGGTAACTACGACGGTAAGGAAATGCGCCCGTATGAAGGCCGCCCCGGTGCCAATGACGCCCTGAAGGTGCCCAGCCGCATTGGCAACACGCTGCACTACCGCGATGGCCGTGAGGTGGCCGCATGACCAAGCTGCCAAAACTGCCCAACCCGTCCAGCGTGCTGGAGGCGAAATACACCGCAGAGCAAATGCGCGACTACGCCCGCAAGGCCGAGGCCGCAGAGCGCGAGGCATGCGCTCGACTGGTTGAGCCGTCCGAAGACCATAGGCGCAATCCAAACGACTACATCGGCGGAGAAGAAGTCATTGAGTTGCTGGACAACCAGGCCGCAGCCATTCGCGCAAGGGGCCAGCAATGAAGAAGCGCCGCAAGCCCGTGGGGGTTCACCCGTTCATTAAGCAGGCCATCCGCTCCAAGTGGACCAGCGAAGCCATGAAGGGCCAGATTCACGCCTTGATGGGTGCCGACAAGGACAAGCTGCTGGCCTACGGCTCCATCATGTTCTTCGTGGCCAGCGCGTGCGGGATGCACTCAGGCTGCACGGGTGACGAGCCCGACATGCGCATCGTGCGCGCATCCGTCAACGCCCTGGACGACTTGGCAGAGCGCAACGAAATCACCGAGGTGGACCGTGGTTCGATCCTTGGAGGGCTCCAGGCATCCGCCCGGATCATCGCGGCAACGCCCATCGAGGTGGTGTCCGAGGCCGCCATCCTGTACGACCAGCAAAGCCGGGCATGGGAAGGGGTGAAGGCATGACCGACAAGCCACTGACCCCAAAGCAGGAGGCATTCGCCACGGGTGTGGCGGCCGGTCTGTCTCAGGCCGAGGCCTACCGCCAAGCCTTCCCCAACTCGCGCGGATGGAAGGACAACGCGGTGCACTCGCGCGCTTCGACCTTGGCCGCTGCCGCAAAGGTGCAGCAAAGGATTCAGGAGCTTCGGGAGAAAGCCGCCGACGCCAACGAGGTGACCATCGAGCGCATCGTGGCTGAAGTCGTGAAGGTGGCATTCGCCAATCAACGGGACCTGATGAACTGGGGACCCAATGGCGTGAAGCTGAAAGCTAGCGACGAGCTGACCGACGAGCAAGCCGCCGCCGTGTCCGAGGTAAGCGAGAGCATTAGCGCCACGGGTGGAAGCCTGAAGCTGAAAACCCACGACAAGCTGGGCGCGCTGCGCTTTCTGGCCGAGCTGAAGGGCTACCTGGTCAAGAAATCCGAAATCACCGGAGCCAACGGCAAGGACCTGGTGCCTGAAGCGCCCAAGGGCGTGCTGGTGGTGCCTGGCGTGATGAACGAATCCGACTGGGAAAAGATGATGGCCAAGCAGGAGGGCAAGGCTTGACGACCCGCTGGGCCCCACTGCCTGGCGCGCAGTTCCAATTCCTGACGTGCCCCATCTACGAGGCACTGATGCACGGCACCCGTGGCGGTGGCAAGACCGACACGCTGCTGATGTCCTTTGCCCAACACACCGGCAAAGGCTTTGGCCAGCACTGGCGTGGCGTGCTGTTTCGTCTGACCTACCCACAACTGGCCGACGTAGTGGCCAAGAGCCGCCGATGGTTCACCCAGTTCTTTCCCGAGGCCAAGTTCAACAAAGCCGAGCATTACTGGGAGTGGCCAACTGGCGAAATGCTGTTCTTTCGCTACGGCGCAAGCGAGGACGATTACTGGAATTACCACGGCCATGAATACCCATGGCTTGGCTTCGAGGAATTGACCAACTGGCGTGACCTGAGCTTTTACGAGGCCATGCACTCCACCTGCCGGTCAAGTTTCCCCGGCATGCCGCGCATGGTGCGCGCCACCTGCAACCCATTCGGCAAGGGCCATGGCGCAGTCAAGGAGCGCTTCAAGCTGGGCGAGGGCGGTGTGGCATCGGGCCACGTCATCCGCCAAGATGGCGAGAAGCCCCGCGTGGCGATCCGGTCGAGCATCTACGAAAACAAGGTCCTGCTGGCCAATGACCCGGATTACTTGCAAACACTGGAGAGCCTGAAGGACCCCAACAGGCGCAAGGCCTGGCTGGAAGGCGACTGGGACATCCATGTCGGTTCATTCCTGGAAGGGGTCTGGGACGCCAAGAAGCATGTGGTGCAGCCCTTTGCCATCCCGGCCAACTGGAAGGTGTGGAAGTCGATGGACTGGGGCTATGCGCGCCCGTATGCCGTGCTGTGGTTCGCCATGGACCCGGACGGCTGCATTTATGTCTGGCGCGAGTTGTACGGCATGGGTGAAAAGGCCAACGAGGGCAGCCGCGAACAGGCCGGGGACGTGGCCCGCAAGATCAAGCGCATCGAGGAACACGACGAGCGCCTGGGCTATGAGTACCGCATGAACCTGGCCGACCCGGCCATTTTCAGCAAGATCGGCGCAGACAGGTCGATTGGCCAGATATTCCGAGAAAACGGCGTCAAGTGGGCCGAGGCATGGAACGCCAAGGGCTCACGGGTCAACGGCGCACAGGAAATCATCCGCCTGCTGGCTGAAAACCGGCTCAAGTTCTTCAGCACTTGCCGGCACGGCATCAGGACGGTGCCCAGCCTGCCGCCAGACGACGACAACCCCGAGGACATCGACACGGATTCT
>FUWD012839390.1_pt1 | contig 35455 bp, 33 predicted proteins | sample 1063281 | NCBI WGS metagenome assembly FUWD01 (sample SAMEA79048168, study PRJEB19326) | metagenome | biome: marine | reverse complement strand
CAGAGGTTGAGTCCAACTTAGTCAAAAGTTAGAATCCCTGCTTGCCGGCAACAATGCCGACCTTATGGTCTTGCCGGAATTGTTCAATACGGGTTACCATTTCCTGAGCCTGGAAGAAGCTTTCACTCTGGGCGAATCCATTCCCGAAGGCCCCACCACTCAAACACTCATCCGAATTTGTGAGCAAAACCGGATTTCCATAATCGCTGGAATCGCGGAGCGGGATGGTGACCGAGCCTATAACTCGGCAGTTGTTATCGGGCCGGAGGGATACCTCGGCAAATACCGCAAAACACATCTCTTCGACACCGAAAAAAATGCTTTGATCCGGGTGATTTGCCTTTGCGTGTTTTTGATATCGGATCGGTTCGCGTGGGTGTCATGATCTGTTTTGACTGGCGTTTTCCTGAATCGGCCCGCACACTGGCGCTGGCCGGAGCCGATGTTGTCGCGCATCCCTCCAATCTAGTGCTTCCACACTGTCCTCAAGCCATGATCACGCGCTGTCTGGAAAACCGTGTTTTTGCAGTCACCGCAGACCGGGTGGGAACAGAGGAACGTATCCCTGGCAGTCCACTTCGTTTTATTGGACAAAGCCAGGTGGTTGACCCCGATGGGAATATCCTGATCCGGGCTTCGGAAACAGATGAAGAAATACAAATTGTGGATATCGACATCGAAAAAGCGCGTAACAAATCCATCAACGCCTACAACGATTTATTCAAAGACCGGCGCAATGATATTTACAGGACTAGATAAATTTTGCTATTCTGAGAAATCAAACAATCACCTGAACAAATAAAGGTTCTCTCAATATGGAAAACGAAAAATCGCGCTTTTTGAAGGATGAAAATGGTTCTATATACGATTCTCAAACCAGCCTCACATGGATGGCAAATGATTCGAGGATTGATCTCGAGAAAGAGGTTTCGTGGGATGAAGCAGAACAATATGCCGCTGATATGAATAGCAAAAAAGTCGGGGGCCACGATGACTGGCGAATACCATCAGTCCAGGAAGCCTTGACACTCTTCGATCAAAACAAATTGAATAAAGATTTTAAAGGAGGCGACATCCATCTCGATTCCATTTTTTCACCGGGTGCGGGAAATACGACATGGACCTCGGAAACTCGTGGTCGCGAAGTACGCATTGTTTTCTACATTAACGGATTTGCCTACTGGTACGAAAAAGACGACAAAACTATTTCCCATGGCGTCCGTCTGGTAAGACGCGATTAACTGCTGGGTGCTGTTGGCTGTACTGGGGTAAGAAGTTTTAAATCACTCCAGCCTCTCTTTGAAAGAGAGGGGTCCATTGAAGCCCCCCCTTTTCTGCGAAGCCGTGAGGTGCCAATTGGTAGGGGTTAAGGGGGATTTGATTTTTTCTATCCGGTTTATCCCGCCCGGCGCAACGTTGACGCCGTCCCATCTCTGAAAAAATATTTCCTTTTTCTAGAAATTATTCCCGGTTGAAATCTTTCATCAGTTTTGGATTGTCCAGCATAAGTCCGAAGGCCTTTACCTTATCCGGTTGTACTGTTAACTGACGGTAGAGTGACTGGAATTGCTTTGTATCGAACGAGTCGTCCATGAGGCGGGTGAGTTGGTCTGGAGTGATGGGTTGAAGCGAGTTCTCTGAAAACAGAGATGTGCCGACTCCTATCCAGTGGGAAGAGACAAACCCCTGATGCACCAGGGCGTTAACACCTCCCGAATATTCTATGGCTTTGCGAAAGGTGTGGCGGGCAATATAAGCGGGGACGCAACGACCTATGGCAACGGTCTTTGACGGATTCTCCGCCGGATACACCCACAACGTGACGTGTGTGTTCCCCATCGCAGAAAATTCTTTACGGAGTTGCCGCAGATGTTTTCCGTAACGTTTGGACATCCAGGCTTCGACCTTCACGGCTTTGCTTTCGATAGGCGGGCACTCTGCTAAAGCTTCTGCTTCAGCCGCCGCTTCGCAAAACAGTAGCCCCGAAAAAAATATCGATACAGAAATTGTCCATAACCTGCGGTGGGCCATGTCACTCCAAAATGCTAAGCGCGATATCTTTCCCCGTTAATTTTTTTGCAAGATCGTACTGGTACCAGGAATTTTCGCGTTGGGTACTTGAAGCCCGAAAAAAGGAACCAGTTCATCCTGTACGGACAACTTCCTGTAGAGTGTGTGAAATTCCTTATCACCCAACTCCGGGTTAAGCAGTTGCTGTACCTGTTCCGGGGTCACTTTTTTCTGTGAGGGTTCGTCAAACATGGTGGTGCCGATTCCTATCCAGTGAACATGCACGAAATCCTGGAGCACGAGACTGCCAATACCTTTTGTATATTTTATCGCCGTGTTGAGAACATGACGGGCGATGTAGGCAGGAACGCAACGGCCCACGGCGACCACGTCCGCAGTATTCCCCATTGGAAAAACTCTGATTGCAGTGCGTGTGTTTCCCATTTCAGAGAATTCCTTCTTTATCTTTTTCCGTTCTTTCCGGAATTTCTTGGAGATGAATCCCTCCACTTTTACATTTTTCTTTTCCACCGACTGGCATTTGGCCTTTTCCTCGGCGGCACCTGCGGGAAGGGTGAACAAAAACATCCCTAGAACAACCAGACTTATGATTCGCTGAAACATACGACCTCTTGGATAAATTTACGAAAAAAAGGAAACCCGAATGGACGGAGTCCTGTAAACTAGTTAGAATATGTCGGCAACCACTAGCCGCGGGGGCCACAATGATACTTTGATTTGCTATCTACAATGACCTGCTATGTCAGGTAGTTTTTATTGGCCCTGTGCCTAGTAGTATACTTGCCCGGCGCTCGGTAGTCAGCTTTTCTTTGAAGGGTATTCATCGGCACACTTTTCACTGCAAAAGAAGTGTTCTTTGCCTTGCACCGACTGGGCAATAGCCTGATTTTTTGGCACATATACCCCGCAATTTGGGTCCTGCACCATCTCCGATGCGTCGGCAGAATCTTCCAGACGCGGATTGGCCCCAAACAGGGACTTATATAACATGATGAATCCGGCGACAAGCGCTAGTATAATAATTAGTCTAGCCATATGATATCTGTGGATTTTAACAAGATTAACCTCAAGAACGCAAGGTCTGCTACTTTTTTCGGCTCCTGATATTTTAGTTATGACTGATGATTCCAAAAAGGAGGAAATAGAGAAAGTCCAAGCCGAAATCGTTGATCCTGATGAGATCGAATTACTCGATTCGGTAAAAGTGGCTGAAGATCACCCATCCCTGCTCCCGGCACCGACCAAGGGTAGTTCGGTCGCCGGGATTGATCCGCTGACAGCCTACCTCAACGAAATTCGGCGTTACGATGGTCTCACAGAAGAGGAGGAGCGGGAACTGGCCGTCAAGCTCAAGGAAACGGGTGATGCCAACGCGGCTTACCGGCTGACCACCTCACATCTCATGCTCGTGGTGCGTATCGCCATGACTTTCCGTAGACAATGGCAGAATATGATGGACCTCATTCAGGAGGGAAATGTTGGGCTACTGAAAGCGGTAAAAAACTTTGACCCGTTCCGCGGCGCCCGTCTTTCTTCTTACGCGACCTGGTGGATCAGGTCTTATATCCTGAAATACATGCTCGACAACTGGCGGCTGGTTCGTGTCGGGACAACTAACGCGCGGCGAAAACTGCTTTATAATTTGCGTAAGGAAAAGGAAAAACTCGAACTGCAGGGCTACGCACCAACAACCAAGCTGTTGGCGGAACATTTCGGCGTTGATGAAACGGATGTCATTGATGTTCAGGCCAGTCTGGGCGTGGGTGATGTTTCGGTGGACACACCCCAGCACGAAGGTGAAGAGTCGACGCCGGCTATGACCTTGTCCGATCACGCGGAAGTTACTCCTGAGCAACACGCGGAACAGGAACAGTTCCTCACATCACTCAAAAAAGAAATTGAGTTGTTTAAAAAAGAACTGAAACCTATCGAGCAGGAAATCTTGACAGATCGCGTGCTCAGTGACTCCCCGCGATCCCTCCAGGAAATCGGCGACGACCACAACATCACCCGCGAAGCCGTCCGCCAGACGGAACAACGTATCCTCAAAAAATTCAAATCCTACGTAGCAGAAAATATGCCCGACTACCACTGACCGTGGGGGCGACAAAGACCACTAGCTCCCTTCCAGAAGCGGAGAAATCAATCCCCCTTTTCAAAGGAGGTTAGGGGGATTTGGCATCTTCAAAATCATGGTCCTGCCGCTCACAGCTTTGTGGTAGAATCCCACCAATCATTCCCTTAACTCAAATCAGTTTCATTTTTTTTCAGGAGGATAGTTTTATGACGAAGCGGATCGAAACCGACAGCATGGGCGAGATTGAAGTTCCGGCAGATCGCTATTACGGAGCGCAGACAGCCCGGTCACTCATCCATTTTGATATTGGAACTGAAACCATGCCGAGGGAAATCATCCGGGGCATGGGCATTCTTAAAAAAGCCTCGGCAATCGTCAACTCTGAGCTGGGCCTCCTGCCACAAGATAAAAAAGATCTTATCGCTAAATCGGCAGATGAAGTGATCGCCGGATCGCTCGACGAACACTTCCCGCTACGGGTATGGCAAACCGGGAGCGGAACGCAATCCAACATGAACTCAAATGAAGTCATCGCCAACCGGGCTATTGAAATAGCGGGAGGGCAGATGGGTTCCAAGGACCCGGTTCATCCTAACGACCACGTCAATATGGGGCAATCGTCCAACGACACCTTTCCCACTGCGATGCATATCGCGGCGGTTGAACGCATTCATGAGCACCTGCTCCCAGAACTCACCCGGCTTCGTGACGCGTTGGCAAAAAAACGTGACGAGTTCAAAGGAATTATTAAAATCGGACGAACCCATTTAATGGATGCGACACCGCTCACACTGGAACAGGAATTCGGCGGCTATGTTCAGCAACTCACGAATGGAATCGAACGAGTCAACGGTTGTCTGCCGCGTCTCAGCGAAATCGCATTGGGCGGAACGGCCGTTGGAACGGGACTCAACTCGCATCGCGATTTCGCGGTGAAGGTTGCGGAAAAAATCGCAGAGCTTACGGGAAGAGATTTCGTCACCGCGCCGAATAAATTTGAATCACTCGCCGCGCACGATGCCGTGGTCGAGGCTAGTGGCGTGATTAAAACTCTTGCCTGCTCTCTCATGAAAATCGCCAACGATTTTCGTTGGCTGGGGTCCGGACCCCGTTGCGGCATCGGCGAACTGGTTTTGCCCGCGAACGAACCGGGAAGCTCCATCATGCCGGGCAAGGTCAACCCCACACAATCGGAAGCGATGACCATGGTCGCCGCACAGGTGATCGGCAACGACACTACAATCGCCGTTGGCGGGTCATCCGGCAACTTTGAGCTCAACGTGTTTAAGCCAGTCATGATTTATAATCTGCTTCAATCCATCCGACTTCTGGCCGACGCCTCCCGTTCATTCAACGATCACTGTGTCGCGGGAACCCAACCGAATAAATTACAGATCGAAGCGCACCTGAGAAACTCGCTCATGTTGGTGACCGCGCTCAACCCGCACATCGGATACGATAACGCGGCGAAGGTCGCCAAAAAAGCGTATCAGGAAAACACCACGCTCAAAGAAGCGGTTGTCGCACTCAAACTGCTAACGGCAGAGGAGTTCGACGAAAAAGTCCGCCCGGAAAATATGACCGGACCTAAATAAGAGCGAGAGTAAATAACGGTAAGATATCCTGGAATCTTAAGAAGCCGGGGCGAATAACCGGACCTGAGCAATCCCTGGGAAATAGCCCTGATTGCTCATTAGTATTCATTGTCATTCTAACCGGGAAATGTATTTTTCGGCGTCCTTTTTTGACAGGATTCGCAGGACGGCTATCTCAGTATTTTCTATAAAATAAAACACGCGGATTTTGCCGATGCGCAGGCGATAATAATTGCATTTTTCCCCTTTGATCTTTTTAATTTTGTCAGTGCGAGGGAAGGGATTGGATCGGATGCTGTTCAGTGAAGTTATGATTCGGTCGACCTGGGCATCGTTCAGGCCATCCAGATAGGTCGCGAATGCAATCCATTTTTTCAGCCGTGGGCGGGATGAAATTTGCCAAGCAACTGAAGGTTTTTGGTGAAGCATTGGCGGTGGGCCAGGAGTGCTACGGTGAGGCAGGTGATACCGGTCGCGCCTGCCATCATGTACATGATTGCCAACTGAAACTTCACTGCGGTCATCGGTGATCCGCCCGCGATGATGAATCCGGTCATGATGCCGGGAAAGTGAACGAGCCCGACAGTCTTCATTGTGTCCACTGTGGGGATCATCGCCGCTTTGACCGACTGGCGCACTGCGTTGAGTGCGGCTTGTTTCGATGACGCTCCCATCGCCAGCAGGGTTTCTATCCGCGCCCTCTGATGTCCCATTTCGCCGATTAAACGATTGAGCGAAAGCGATGACGCTTTCATCGAGTTGCCTATGATCATTCCGCCAAGTGGAATAGCGTACCGTGCTTCGGACTGAATCACCCCCGCTGAATACAATATTCCAAACGTCACCAACGACCCGGTGAAAATACCTGTGAACGCTATCCAGTGTGAGCCGGGAATTTCTTTGCCTCGATTACCGGAAATGATTGCCGCCACCGCGCACATGAATAAAAGTATCAGGAACAGGTATAGCGGTTGTTGAATGTTCAGGATTGCATCCAGAATAAATCCCATAGCTATCAACTGCACCGTTGCGCGAACCGAGCTCCAAAACAATTCCCGCTCAATTTTAAGTTGGTTGTAAAAGGAAATGAGAATGGCGCCGATCACCAGTCCGTATGACATCAGTAACGATTCGTTTTCCATAAAGTTTTCCTCAGGGTTTTTTTGATGGGTCTTGATCCATGCGCCCTTCAAAAAATTTAATAAGCAGTGGGTTTTTTTCCGATTCCATCAATTCGTGGATATTTCCTTCAGCGAAGACTTCTCCGTCAATCAGGACTAATGTTCGTGCGTTAAAACGCTTGGCCTGTTCCAGATTATGAGTGACAAGAACCGTTGCCGTGTTCAGTTCCCGATGCAGTGATTGAATCAGGGTTTCAACAGTGAGAATCGCGGTGGGGTCGAGTGCGGAGGTCGGTTCATCCAGGAGAAGGACATCCGGCTCGTTCGCCAGCACCTGTGCCAGCGCAACCCGTTGACGTTCTCCTACTGAAAGCGAGTCCGTATTGCGATGGAAATATTCGTTGCCCAGTCCCACTCGCGCTAAAAGGGAATGGCACGCAGTATCTGAAAAATCATCCCCGGCAAGAGCGGGACCGACACCTATATTTTCTTTTACCGTATCGGGGATCAGCGCCGGGGTCTGAAAGACGAGTCCAATCTTCCGGCGCAGTTCCATCACTGGCAGGGTTTCGATATTTGTTTCGTTAAGAAAAATTTCACCTGCGTCAATGGATTCTAGTCGATTCAAGCAACGCAACAGCGAGGTTTTGCCGGACCCTGAAGGACCCAGCACAACAAGAATTTCCCCTCGTGCCAGTTCAAACGTCACGCTCTTGAGAATGGGATTTTCTCGGCTGAATGAGATGTTGGATACCGTTAGCATTTCAAAATGGGAAATCTGACAGGATTAACAGGATGGAGGTTGGAAATAAATTTAACCTTCGAGAAGACATTTACATTAGCTCACAAAGAAAAGTAAACTGAGATTCTGCACTGCGCTCAGAATGACAGGCTAAAGTCCAGATTATCATGCTGAGCCTGTCGAAGCATCTCGGACATGAAAAGTCTATCTGAAGGATAATTTTCTATTCAGTCTTTAAGATATGAAAACATCTTATTGACACAGCGCAAAGCTTTTTGCTGAACTTCAGGGTCGAGTTCGATGATGTTTGACGGAGGTGGATTTTCCAGCACGCTTAAAATATGTTCCAGGGAATTGGCTTTCATATAACGGCAGGTCGTGCAGGTGCCGACAAAGTGTTTGTCGGGATATTCCGATTCAAGAATGCCCGTCAACCCGCATTCAGTCAGCAGAAAAAAATCCTCGCTGGCAGACTTGCGAACATAATCCAGCATACCGCTGGTTGACCCAACATAGTCGGCCTTGTCCACCACACCTGGTCTGCATTCGGGATGTACCAGAATTTCCACACCCGGAAAGTTCTGTCTCACATGATCCACACTTTCAGGCAGATATTCCTCGTGGACGTAGCAGGTGCCGTCATAAATTTCAATTTCCTTGGCTATGTCTTTTTCGCGCATATAATTTTTTACGTTTTCACCCATCAGACGATCGGGCAGAAAATAAATCTTATCGTTATCGATCCGCTCCATGATTGTATACACGTTGGATGAGGTCACGCAGGTATCGCAAAGCGCTTTCACCTCGGCGGTCGTATTGATGTAGCAGACAAAAGTATGATCGGGAAATTCGGTGCGCAGACGCTTGACATCCTCAGCGGTGATACCGTCTGCCAGCGAGCATCCTCCGTCCGGATTCGGGTCAAGCACTGTTTTTTCTGGATTGAGAATTTTTGCCGTTTCGGCCATGAAACGCACCGCCGAGAACACGATGACATCAGCAGTCGATTCACGGGCCTTTTTAGCCAGTCCATATGAATCGCCCGTGTGGTCGGCGACGCTATACAGGATTTGTCCGGCGACATAATTATGCACGAGGACGATGGCGTTTTTCTCCCGCTTCAGTTCCTCAATGCGCTTGATCGTCGGCAGGAGCGTTTCGCAACTCTGCGCAGTGAACTGGCACCCCGGACTCCCCATGCGGATATCTTTTAATTTATCGTAAAGTTGTTCGGCGGTAATCATTGTATTAACCCGGCGGCCATTTGAAAGGCCGTCCACCTAGCAGGTGGTAATGAACGTGGAAGACCGACTGTCCTGCTTCCTCACCGCAGTTGACCACAACGCGGAATCCGGATTGATCCAGTCCGTTATCCTTTGCCAGATGGTTGGCGATCGTATAAATCGATCCGATGAGTTCGCGATCCTCTTCCTGAATTTCCAGGATCGTTGAAAAATGTTTTTTCGGGATGATGAGCAAGTGGATCGGTGCCTGCGGGTTGATATCCTTGATCGCGAACACGCCACCATCGTCATACACCTTTTCAGCGGGGACAGATCCCTTGTCAATCTGGCAGAACAGACATTCACCCATATTCGCTATATCCTTTTAAAATTAAGCAAACCAACGACACCTATAACTACAATATAGCATCGGGTAGGGCGAGGCACAAGGTTCGCGGGGACTGGAGAATGGGAGATCGGGACAACCATTCAACGCAGAGACCTCAAAGAAAGGGAATTATGCCAGTACTGTGGTAGAGCCACAGCACCTACAGTCCTCGTTAAAAGAGAGGGCATTTAAAGTTCATTTTTTCATACTCAGTAGCTATTGGTGTTTCCTGTGGGCGTTGTCTGGTTCATCGGTGGGGAGGTCGTGTTCTGGAGGTTCATCCAGTTCGATGCCTTGCAGGTAGTTGCGGATTTCCTCTTTATAGGAAACAAATGGATCGAGCATCAGGAAGGGTTCCTGGTTTCTGCTGAGGCGGAAACCTATCCAGTCGATCAGATAGCCAGCCTGGGAATTCATGAGGGTTTCAACCAACTCGCCGCGTCCGTCTGCGCGGGTTCCTCTGGGTGGTCGGGTCTTTGCATATTCAATGGCTTCGTCACTGGTTTTCCTAACGGCGTCTCCAGTGGCTTCCAGACCCCAGTACAGTCCGCATTGTTTATTAATATTGTGGTATTCCAGATCCAGACTCTTGAGCCAGGGATCCTGCCATTCCAGATTCTCCTCTTTTCGGAACTCGCAAAGCATCCAGTATTTGGTTGCCCAATCGACACGGCCGATCACCGCTTCGGGTCCGTTGGACAGATCATTCAGCACCGATTCCCACTCATCTATGATCCAGTCAGTTTCATGATTCATTCCCGCAAGATGTTTCTTCGCAGTTTGCATCATATCCATTTGTAGTTCGAGTGCAGTGGTATGAGTTCCATTTCTGAGAAGGATTTCCCATTTGAATTCCGGGTCGCGTGATATCGCACGCATGGCCTCGACCGATTCAGCGAGTATCCAGGCAGAATTGGCGACTCCTCGTTCCATGAGTTCCAGAACGAGGGTGGTCGTTCCCATTTTCATGGCGGTGGAAAATTCACTCATATTGGAATCGCCGACCAGCAAATGGATACGGCGGTATTTACTGGGGTCCGACAGGGGTTCGTCACGTGTGTTTACGATAGCCCGATTGTATTGAACCCATCGGTAAAATTCGTTGGGAATATGGTCGGCTCTTTGTGAAATTTGAAAATCGACCTCAGCTTCCACTTCTTCAGTAGAGGTGCCTTCCCAGTCGCGGAAGGGATGCGGATTACACCCGCCGATTCTTCCCGTGCCACAGAAAATTTGTCGTGTGACCAGAAATGCTGAGAGCAGTTTCAGGTTGTCGCGTTCATCGAAGGGGAATCCACGGCTGACCAGGTAATTTTCATGGCAACCGAAGGTCGCGTTGGTTTCTAGATCGACATTATTTTTGATGATTCCTATCTGTTCGCTCCAACCAAGTTCTTCCACCGCATCCTGAATTACAGAATCCCCGGCCCGGTCATAGGTGACGAGGTCGGTCAGGGTGGAGCATTCGGGCGAGGCGTATTCCAGATGACCCATGTCCAGATAGATGCGCCCTGCGTTGCGCAGGAATCCGCCATTACCCGGCGGCTCATCGTTGGCCCGGTAATGCAGGTCGAGCACACCCATTTTGGATTGAAAGATATGGTTCTTGATCCGATTGGCAACTTCGTCCGGGCTCATTTTGAACTCGGTATCTTTAATCAGCAAACCATATTCGGTTTCGAGGCCGTAGATACGTTTTAGCATAACTATGGGATTACCGCAGATTCCAGAGAGGAGATTTCCTGTTCACTCAATGGCCGATAAAGGCACTTGCGTTCGGTCTTGTGATTGAGGACTGCCGCTTCGAGGGTCCAGCGGTCAAACGCTTCATTAAGGGTGACGGGAAGTGTCTCCGACTCCTCTTCGTCTTGATCATTATCATCCGATGAGGAATCTTCATCTTTTTCTGACTCAACATTTTTACGGCCTTCTTCCCACAGGCGCAATGCCGATTGAAGGGCTTTGTCGAGACTCAATGAAGCAAAGTCTGTGTTATCAATTTCCTTTTGAATGCGCTCACAGACCTTGTTGTCTCCGGCGATAACGGTTCCCTTCTTGAAAGTTTCCCAGTACCCATCGTAGTTAACACGATAAAATTCTGCCACGCCCTGGCGGTTTATTTCTGCCAGAAGCATTTGAATAAGGTAGGGAGCGCGTTGGATCTCTTCAAAATTCTGTTTCAGTGCCGGCGCGAGACCAAACTGCAGAAGCCTGGCGATGGTGACATCCTGTGCTGAACGGTTGAATCCTTCCACATGCGCCATGTCAAGAAGCGTCATACGCAAACGTTCAACATCAGCAGGGTGGCCGAGTCCGCCAAGGGCAATACGGTCGTAGATTTCAAAAATTTTTCCGGGTTGCGGGGAAAACCCGAGAATCACCGCGCCTTCATCATAAGGGACCCCGATGACCGGTTGGCCCTTGCCCAGCTTTTCACGCACATAACTGTGGCGTGTCGAAATGGCTTCCATCCAGCGAAAAGGTTCTTCAAACATTTTTCCAAGACCTCTTAACAGACATTTTGTTTTGCTTCAGCATTTTTACAATACCTCGTAACAGATATTTTGTTTTTTTCGGTATTTTTTATTAACAACCTCCCCTAACCTCTCCTTCGTAAGGAGGGGAAGAAAATAACTCCTCCCCTTTCCAAGGAGGTTGGGAGGGGTATTTAAAAATAACAACTAACTTCTCTTCATAGATGATTTGTAAATATCTCCCATCTCATCATCGGAAATAAACTGGTAACCGTCTTTGGTGATTTTAGCGATGACGGGGTAGAGCTTGTCTTCGGGCCGGGCCTGTCCGGTGGCAGAGTCGAACTGTGCCGCTGTTTGCAGAAGCCTTATGGCCAAGGACATGGCTTCATCCTGCGACCTTTCTTCCAGTGGACTAGTCCCCCAAAGGTTTTCGTGTTCCATCACGCCACGGATCATGGGAGAGCCGGAACCCGTGGCAACATGGGTGAGTATTTGAAACTCGGCTCCCAGCATATCGTAAAAATAAAGAAACGGTTTTCCCTGTTGTAAATCGTAGGTGGCGAATAGCGGACTCACCGCGCCGACACCCTGCATAGCCATGGCAACATTATCTTTAAGCAATCTTGACAAAGCCCGCACTTTTCCTTCGGTGCTCATGCTTCTCAATTGTGAACGGCGGTAATATTCAAAATTGTGTGATAAAATGCGCGCCATCTCAAACGCGGTTGCCGGCACACCGGCAATAGCCATTAACGAATAGTCGTCAATGGGAATCACTTTGTCGCAACGCTCGTACATGATGGCGTTGCCAGCGGTGGCCCTGCGATCCCCCGCTACAATGACTCCGTCCTTATAATGAAACGCCAGCACGGTGGTTCCCTGAGGAATTTCCAGAGCTTTATTTTCGGGAAGAACCGAAGGCGCGTCCGGTGATTTATAACCCGACCTTTTGAGAAGTTCAAAAAAGTCGCCAGAGCTGTGCATTGGGTCGGAGTTTTCTGTCATTGTCCAGTTCGCTGTTTGTATTTTTCGGATTGTTTGGGATCAACCTTCTTCATGCGCTTGAGAATATCGTCACGGCCCGGTCGCTTGACATCCGGGCTTGATGGGCCAGACTCCTGACGGTCGGGGCCAGACTCTTTTTTTTCTTCTCTCCTCAAGGGATCGTTCATAACCATGGGTATTGCTCCTTTTTGGAACTGAGTAAATGTTCTACATCGGCGGAAGTGACGATCTTTGAAAGATCGATAAATCCGCCATCGGTGAACTCGATGCCCGTCCAGTGAATGTTTTTAATTTTGCCAGTACCGTGTGTGACTGCTAAACCACGGATCAAAGCCCGTGTGTCTTCCGGCGGTTGTTTTACTGCACGAATAACTTCATCTTCGGAGAACATGGAGACGACACCGCCTGATTGTTCCAGCCCCCTATACAACCCTCTTTCCGGATCAAGGTTATGATACTCCAAATCCAGGCTTTTGATCCAGGGGTCATCCCAACTCACGTTTTCCGACTCGATAAAGCGTGTAAAAATATCTTTTTTGATAGCCCAGTCAATTCGATCCGCCAGCTTTTCAGGATGGTGTCTGAGTTCATCCAGTGTGCGCGTCCATTCCCGAATAACCCAGTCCCATTCCTTGCACTGACCGGACAGATTTTTTTCCACCGCTTCGAGATAGGATTCCTGAATTTCCAGTGGAGTGATCGTACCGCCTTCCGCACGTTGCAAAAGAACCGTTCCCGTGTGATTCCGGGAAATGGATCTAACATCGTTGACCGGGTTTTTCAATTCCACCGGAAGTGAAATTTTTTCTTCCCCTATCAGGGTGAGCACCAGACGAGTGGTTCCCACCTTAAGTGCGGTTGCATAGGGAGACATGTTAGCGTCCCCAAGAATGAGGTGCAATCGGCGGTGTTTTTTCGCTGTCGCGTGCGGTTCATCGCGAGTGTTGATGATGGGGCGTTGGGTCATCGTTTCAATACTCAACACCGTTTCGATGAAGTCTGATCGTTGCGCGAGTTGGAGTCCGCTAAACGAACTATCGTTACGCAGTTCTGTGCCGACTTTTCCGGCGCCTGCATAAAGCTGTCGCGTTACCAAAAACGGGACCAATCGTTCCACCCAATGTTCGAAGGGTAATCGACGCGCGATGAGGTAATTGTCATGGGTGCCATAGCTATGCCCGATGTAGTCGGTATTGTTCTTGAATATCTGGACGCTACCCGGTTCGCTGTTCGATTCGCAGTCTAGATTTCTCAAGCGGGCGCATTCAGCAATAATTCGTTCGCCAGCGAGATCGTGTGCCACCAACTGGAATACGCTTCCGCACTCTGGAGTGCTGTATTCGGGATGCGTGTGATCGTTGTAAAACCGTGCGCCATTTTCCAGCACCCGGTCGCTTTTCATTTCCCAGTAGCTGTAGGGCCGTTTTTTATCTTCAGCACAAAAAGCATCTTCTTCATCATCCTGCGCCAGGGAAGTGACGTTAAAGCCTCGCATATCCTGATGTGAACGCTCGCGCGAATAGGCCCAGTTGCCAAACTCGCTTTTCATTTCGCAACGGCGTACGAGCTGCATCGACTCTTCAACAACATCGTAGCTATCCACTTCGTCGCGCACGATGCCGTATTCTGTTTCCAGTCCTAGCAAGGGAACGGTTGCACTCATATTATTGACCGGTTAACGGTTTCGGCGGCGGCCTGGTCAGATTCGTTGGGGCGACGCACACGCACCACCTGATGCGGATCGAGATCGAGCAATTGAAGCCAGTCTTCCAGGTTCGATTCAACTGGAAGCAGATTGCCGTCCTTGAATTCAGTTTCCAGACATTGTGTTAAATCTTTCGACAAGACTTTCAATTCTTCGCCATCGACGGCTCTTTCGATTGCTTTTTCTTTGACTCGTTTAATGATTCCCTCAATGATCGCGCCGGAAATAAAATCTCTCCAGTACAACTTTTTGAAAGTACCGGAACGCAAAGTCAGAACCAGCACCTCTTGTCGAGGACTTTTTCTAAAGAGCATGTCGAGGAACGGTTGAGTCATCAGATCGAGGTCATCATGTTCTCGCGGCAGACTGGGCTTCAGATAAACTTTGAGAATCGCGTTGCAATCTTCGCGGTTGGGACGTCCCACTTTTATTTTTCTGTCAATTCGACCCGGTCGCAGGATGGCAGGGTCTATCAGGTCGGGTCGGTTGGTGGCCAGAATGACAACGGCATCGCGAAGGGATTGAATACCGTCCATTTCTGCGCAAAACATAGGGACCAGGGTGTTGCTGATATTATTTCCACGCATGGCCTGGCGGGTTCCAAGGATCGATTCAGCTTCGTCAATGAAGATGAAAGGGACCTGGCCTTTTTTCTTGTAGTCACGCGCCTTTTTGAAAATTTCCCTCACCTTGCGTTCCGATTCACCCAGCCACATATTCAGGATTTCGGGGCCTTTGACATGGATGAATCGGCCTTCGAGTTCCTGATTGGATTCCTTTTGCTTGAGTTGCTGGATGATGTCCGAAAGGATAGCCCTACCAATGAGCGTCTTCCCGCAACCGGGTGGGCCGTAGAATAGAAAACCTTTCGGCAGTTGGTATTCCATGGTGTTGAGAATTTCTTTGTGCAGGATAGGGTATTCGATGACTTTGCGTACTTCTTCGATAACCTTTGTTTGTCCGCCCACATTTGACCAGTCGACCTGTTCCAGATCGTCTTCGACGACAACGCCGGATTTTCTCTTTGGCAGGCGCGCCAGAATAACTCTTTGGTTGGGATCCAGAATAATTTCATCGCCCACATTCAGTGACTCCGCTTCCATTTCGGGGTGGCACAGAGCCAGAGTTTCGCTGTTGCCCGTCTGTCCGGTGACCAACCACTGTCCATCGGCCAAACGTGTGGTGATGCGGGCAACAGGACCCTGACTCGGTCTGGGCAATCGGGCGATAGCGACGAATCCTTCATTGAGCGCGACCTGATCCCCGGCCTGAAGAGCCCCCTTTCCCAGAATTTCCGGCGTGACGGCGGCCTGATATTCGGTACCTCCGACCACTAGCCGATATAGGTCCCCCTCACCCTGTCCCAACACAGTTCCGACACGGTGGGCGGGGGACTTGAGCTTGCTCACGGTTTCCTCAAGAGTTTTGATTTTTAAGGCATATTGCTGAGAAGACTGTTGAGCCTGGAACAAGGCATCCCTCAAATCGAATATCTTCTCCTGGAGATTGGGCTTGTCTGCCGTTTCCTCCAGGATCTGGTCTATCAGCTCTATGATATGGGAATGGTCGCCCATGAATAAATCCTTATAAATTAGTGTTTATCTCTAATTGTAAGGCCAAAAAAAATTCCACGTCAAGTGAATTTGTCCCGCCAGATTCAGGTGCCTGCTTTTTGCAGAACAAAAAAAAGGGATATATTTTGACCGTTTCATCCTTAGGGGTTTTTCTGGTACAATTCCGGCACAGGGATCACGAGTTGTTACCGCTTTTCGGGGTGTGCCAAAACTTAGCTTAGCCCTTGTTACAAAAGCGTTTTTGTGCAACACGCCTCGGTCGGTGACGGTAGGCGGGCTGGTATATTTTGAAGGTTTTCTTATGAACGGCAGCAGACATCGCGCGGATATTGATAAGTGTATCTTAAGTTTCAGCCATGATCGACATCCCTCGCGTAAAAAAGCGGACGCCACAGCGATAGCAAAAGCTGAACGTGAGATTGCATCCGGCAAGAAGGGCATCAGCCATCTTATCTTGCGTGCGGTGGATGACCCGATAGACCGCCTTAAGTTTCTCTTCCTTATCAACGGTATTCCTGTGATGTGTTATGCCCTGGGAAACCTGCTGACTTCCAGTCTCAAGAAAATTGTCATTGTCGGTTCAGAAGAAGTTGAGCGGGTTGCCAACGCTTTTCTGGAGACCGTGGGCACACAGGGGAAGGACATCTCATTTGTTCAGGAAGACCCGGATAAACTGAACCTGTTTAACACCATGCAACTGGGGCGAAGTCGGCTGGACCTGGAGCCAGATGAATTGGTTTTGTTTCAACCCGGCGATCTGCCTTTCATGTTTGATATTGAAAAAATCCTGCAAGATGATGATGACATCCGGAACCACAATCTGATCCTCTGGCTCAACTCCAGACAGATGATGTTTCCCAATTATAAAGAAGACCCGGAAAGCGAATTTGTCCAGCGCAATTATCATTATCGCGCTCTGTGCGAAGAAACAAACGAATTGCATGAGGTCAAGGAACCCAATGTATACCCTATCAACCTTTCTGCGGTGGATCCGGGTATCATCGACCATCTGCATTCAACAAGGAAAGACGGGAATATAGTTAAAGCGGGGATCAGGCAAATCATGTCCATGCCGTCAAGAGTTTTTAAGTTACTGCCTGTGATGGCATACCACGCACTGCATTTCAGATCCGATCTAAAGCAATTCCGTAAACAGGACAAGTACCAGTTTGGAATGCACAGAGATAATTTTCATCGTGCGGTTTCGATATTGCTGGATACCGAGTTCACTACAAAATTCCACAACGATCCGGCATTTGTTTCTGATGTGGATGCCCTTGAGGATTGGGAAGATTTTGAAGCGCTCACTCATTACGCCGAGATTCAATATGGAGAAGAGGGCCTGACGCGCATTCATCCTTTTGGTGAAGAGTTGCTCAGTTTTCGTGAAAAGGCGATGCCCGGACTTAAAGCAAGCATAGGAATGTATGAAGATTTCCCAGCCTACATCAACTCGATTTACCAATCGCTCAAAATGGAATATATGCCTTTCCCCGATGGAAACCAGTATGTCCCATCCGCACACAATTCCGAAAAAGGAAAGCATGCGCTTTCCTGGTATTCCAAAAAGTGCGATGCTCTTGCAGTAGAAAGCGGGCTGTCACTCGAAAAAATTCATGGCAATCAATGAAACCCAAAAGTTAAATCGTCTGGCCCACTTTTCCCAGAAAGAATTCTGGAATCAGGGTAGTCTGCTCAAGCAAACCAGATTAGACAACTTTATACTCATTGCTTTTTTGATCCACGCTTTGGTGATTGTTTTTCAATTACTCGCTCCTGCAATATCGAAAGGTCCGCTGGCGCCTCCGCCCATCAAGATAAAATATGTTGAAACTAAAAAACCTGATTCGTTTGAAAAAAAAGGAACCATCGTTGATGCTCCGAAACCAAAAAAGGTGGAGAAAAAAAGAAAGAAACCATCGGAACTACTCGCCAGCGCGGATAGCAGGACACATGCAAATAAAAAGCCATCGGTACAAAAAAAATATCGCCGGAAAAAAACGGTAGCTCCGCAAGCCAGTGGCAAACCGCAGATGACTCAGCTCGCTAAAGCACCGGCAGAATCCAAAAAATTGGCCGACCAGTCGAAGCAGAAAGCAGTCAGGAAATATAAGCCTCTGCCACTTTCAGACAGAGGGACTCTTGCCCCGGAAGTCGCTGAAAAAAAAGATCAGCAGACGGCTTCACAAAAATTGGGTTCGCGAGGGGTTCTATCCATGCTTGATGGATTCGATGCTGAAAAATACGCCATGCAGGATACTCAAACTCCGGATGAAGACGATTTTGATGACGATGAGCCTATTTCGCTAGACACGACAGAGGCCAAATATGTTTCCTACTTCAATCGTATTAAACATCAAATCCAGCGCGTCTGGACCTATCCCGCTCAAGCGGCTCAAAAGGGAGTGAGCGGGCAGGTATCGCTGAGGTTTCAAATTTCGAGAGAGGGGAACCTTCTCGGTGTCCAGGTGGTCGATAATTCGGGTGTCGAGATTCTTGATATGGCCGCTATCAAGGCAGTGAAAGAGGCGGCTCCCTATTATCCGTTTCCGATAACTATCACCAAAAGTAAACTTACCATACTTGCGACATTCGTCTACAGCCCCAGCTACAATCAACTGAGCAAACAATAGCAATAAGGCTTAATAATGACCGTCCCTAAAACAGCCGTCCTAAGAGTCGTTCCTTCAAAAGAAGGAACACGGTTTTTGTTCAGACACAATATTGCCGGACTTTATGTGTTTAAACGACTGATCTTTTCCTTGCAAAGGGCGAGTATTGAAAATTTTATTATCATTGCTCAGGATATTCCAGCTTCTGATAAAAACTGGGTGGAGCCAGATATTAAAAATGACGCCCGGTTTAACAGCAAATTTCAATGGAACGATCTGAGCAAGGAGCCTGTAGAGGAAAAATTTAATTTAATTGAATTGCCTTCAGAAATAGATGACGTTTTGCTCGTTGAAAGTAATTTGGTGACAACCGCCGGACTGATTAAAGATTTCATCGCTTCAACTCAGGGGCTTAAGAAAGGCGATATTGCGGGTTTACCTGTTGAGTCTGGTTATTCAGATGGTATTTACCTGCTTCCTCCTTCCAGCATAGGCTATTATTTGCGTTCTGGGACTTTCGAAAAACCAGTGACCCGGATCACACAACCCGGCCCATGGTTTTATCGGCAAAAAGTGGAGGACTCGCAATCTGCCCGGACTGTTGAAAAAGCGTTGCTCAATGAGCACAAGTTGCACTACAGACAGATTATGGACATTTGGGTCAACTCCTTTTTTTCCATCAAGATATCCTCTTTTCTGGTTCGAACTCCCTTCACCCCAAATCAGATAACATTATTTGGACTGGTGATTGGTTTGGCGGCTGGGATTTTGTTCGCGCAGGGAAACTATTGGAGCGGTTTAATGGGTGGCCTGCTACTGGCAGCAACGGCGGTTTGGGATTGTTGTGACGGCGATGTTGCCCGGCTCAAGTTTATGGAATCGGACTTCGGTGAAAAACTGGATACAGTCTGTGACAACATCATCAATGTTTTTATCTTTGTCGGGTTAATGTTTGGAACGGCTCATTCACAAGGCCTGGCCCAGGCGATGATTCCTTTTCTTATGCTCGCTCTGGGTGGGAGCTCGATTTTTTACCTTATTTATTTTCCTAAAGGGGGTAAGGGTTCGTTTTTTAAAAATACTCCGATTTATGATGTTATCCAGATTCTGGCAAGTAGAAATTTTATTTATATTATTTTTATATTTGCTGTTGTAGATAAGCTGGGGTGGTTTCTGTGGCTGGCTGGTATCGGATCTAATGTTTTTGCCTTCAGCATGTATATGGTCAAACGAAAAATTCTCGTCTCATTAGTTCGGGAAACCAGCGAATAATTTTCTCGCTGGAATCCAGCTAGGTTTAAATCTTAAAACATTTATAAAATCATGGCTTAGTAACAGCTCACTGGTGAATTCAGGTATGGGGTGTGACCGTATCTTAAGGGCACCTCGTAGGCAGCACAGATTAAAACAACTTTTAAATGCAACTGCCTCTCAGACCCTAATTTTTAGAGGTGCCCTTAAGTTTACATTCTAAATTCGTGTTGATATCATGGGCTATCCTGATCTCCTTGCAGAAACTTAACCGAAAGGCCTACTCTGCCATGCATAAACTCGACCATGAGGATTCCGTTCCAACAGTTTCGGGGAATGTTTGTGCCGTTCTTGTCTTGCCGTGCCCATTTTTAGAACTGTCGGCGATTGACTGGTACTGGAAGAAAATTTGCGGAGTTCCACTGCTGGTGAGAAATATAATCAACCTTCAACGAGCCGGACTCGACTCGCTTTTCATTTACGATAATGTCGATGGCGCGGAGCTTTATAAGCGACTCTGCGAAGAAAAAAGGATATCCATTAAGCTGAAATGGATAACTGATGTTAGCGAGGTGATTAAATCCGCTGAGAATAATCCTGTTCTGGTTGTCAATGGTAATGCGCTCTACACCAGACAGGAAATAGAAGTTGGTATAAATTCTATGGTCAGCAATAGTGAAACTACCCTGCAATATTTCGAACGTGAAACTATTGAAGAAACCCTCAATCAAATAACTCTCGGGAACGAAATACCTTTGACTCAACCGGTTGGTGGTCAAGAATCACGCACAGCTTTTTTGCCGGGAGAGAAAGACAGGCGGCTGAGACAGCCACAGGATTTTTCTGCTCAACACGAGCATCTTCTAAAGGGTAGTGGACTCAGCAATGACAGTTTTATGGATAGAATGGTCACTCGTTTTTTTTCTCGTCAATTCACCAGAATTTTTTTACAGACTCCTCTCAGCCCCAACATGATCACTCTGCTGAGCCTCGTTATAGGCTTGATCTCGGCGGCCTGTTTTTTTCAAGGGACTTATGAAAATAGCATCATGGGAGCAGGGCTGCTCTTGCTCTCTGCCTGGATCGATTGCACGGATGGGGAAATCGCGCGGCTGAAATTCATGGAATCAAAAATAGGGGGGAAGCTGGATATTCTTTGCGATAATCTGGTGCATTTTGCTGTCTTTTTCGCAATTGGTATGGGGTTGTATCAATTCACCGGACAAAGCATTTACAAAATTCTTGGCGCTTTGGCTGTCTTGGGAAGCCTGATTTCATTCCTTTTCATGAGTTCAACTATTATCGATAAAAAGGAAAAGGCTTCGAGTAACGTATCAGGCGCAAAAAATAAAAATAATTTGAGCGATAAACTGGCTAACAGGGACTTCATTTATTTCTTGTTTTTGATGGCGTTGATCGGTCGCATGGATGTTTTTATATGCGTCACCGCTATTGGCTCAAATTTATTCGCGGGTTATCTGGTTTATTCGCGATTTTTAGTCACGTCTGCGGATCAATTGAAGGTATGAAAAATTATCTTTCTGAGAGAATGATAAGCAAATGATGAACGCGTGGGTTCCTTTTGACAGAGTGGTCAAAACACTGGAAAAAGCCAATGAGAAAAATTTATGGCTGTAGAAGCATTAGTGCCTGGAAGCGGTGCCTATCACATAGCCTGCTTAATGGCTCTGCTGGCTAACGAATCGGGTTGCTGCGAATGGTTGGGAAAATACACCGAATTAAATGTACTGCCAGAGAAAGAAATTCTGCTGAATGAAACAGATTTTGCCCTAGTTCTCAATTCAAAATGGTTTAAACAACTTACAGAACCCGCCCCAGCACCAGAATCGCAGAATAAATAACCTTGGCCACAACCACTTGTAGTCAAGAGAGGTGATTTCTGGCTTTAGTTGCCTCTGTGGCGAGCAGTGAGTTTTTTATCCTCCTGCGGGTGGGTTGGGCGCGGGTTGGAAAAAAACTTCTTCACTTCAACCAAATTCTCTACCACTTTGCAGGGTGGTAACGAGGTCAGAAACTGTTTGCCATAACCCCGGCGAACAATCCTAGAATCCAAAATAGAGATAATCCCTGTATCCGATTTTTTGCGGATCAGCCGACCAAAACCTTGCTTCATTTGAATAATCGCGCGGGGTATCTGGTAATGCGAAAATGGATCAATCGATCTTTGGCGCAAATTTTCGAGACGAGCCTCGGTAAGAGGTTCACTGGGAACGTCAAATGGAAGTTTGGTGATGATGACGCTTTTGAGAGCCTCCCCCGGAACATCTACGCCCTGCCAAAAGGAATTGGTTCCAAAAATTACAGAAGGTGTTTCTTTGAAACGTTTTATCATTTGTCCGGTGGGAATTTCTCCTTGCTTGAGCAATTGTAGGTGACTGGATAAATTCTTTAGCCGATCAAATACCTGATGCAGTAATGCATAACTGGTGAACAGAATAAAAGTGCGCCCTTCAGTTATTTCTACCAACTCGCCACAGCGTTTGGCTATGGCTGATGCGTATTTTCCCATTTCTTCGGAAGGCTCGGGCAAGTCGCCGGAAGTATAAAGAAGGGCCTGATTCGGATAATCAAATGGAGAATCCAGAATGCTTTCCTCTTTGGGTTCAAATCCTATTCGTTCCTGAATAAACTCAAATCCCTTGTGCGTTGTCAGTGTAGCCGATGTCAATACGACTCGATCTATTTTGGAAAATACCTGATCTTGCAATTCTTCCGCCGCGTTGATGGGAACGCCATGAAGAACCACGCGGCTGTAACGTTTCTTCTCAGTAATTTCCAGCCAGTAAACATATCCGTTAAGGTGTTGATTGAGAAAAGCGGTTAGAGTGTTATTGAACTCCATGCACCGGTTTGCGGCGGCAGTGATTTCCACGCGGTCTTCTTCCGTTTGCACCATGCCTTCAAAGGTTTTCAAACTCTCATGCAATTCTTTCATGGGAACATAGATGGAGTTGTCCATCACAACAGGTTTGTAAAAACGAAGCACACGGTCCTTCTTTCCGTATTCCTCCAGAATGCGAGTGAAAAAAGCATCCACTGCCTGCCGGACAGCGGCAACCTGATTGCGTAGTTGAAGTACATAGTCGTGTTCGATACGGGAGAGCATCCCTTTGCGAGTGCGTGGATGGTACAGTCTATCCAGAAAATAAAACAGGTAGGAGTTGGATATTTCCAGTCCAAGAAAAGATGTAGCAGACTCTTCAATATTCTGCGCTTCATCAAACACAACAGCGTCAAACCTGGGAAGTACGGCGCCGTTACTTGCCACGTTGGCGAAAAAAAGGTGGTGGTTGACTATCAGCAAGTGTGCGCTGAACCAGCGTTTCCGTTCTTTAAAATAGTAGCAAGAGCTGTAGGTCTCGCAGTTTTTGCCAAGACATAAATCCTTTTGCCGTCCTACATCCTCCCATACTGAGGAGAGCGGCTCGAAAGGTAAATCTCCTTTGACTCCCGTTGACGTTTCACGGACCCAATCGAAGATGGCCTGCATCTGCCCATCCTCCTCCGCCTTGGTGAACAAGCCAGTCTGGCTCGCACGTTTTAATCGTCTTAACGAAAGGTAGTTTTCATGGCCCAGGCAAAGCGCGTAACGAAATGGAATTTTCAGTTTTTCACGAAGGAGAGGAATATCGTGGTAAAGAAGTTGTTCCTGCAAAGTTTTTGTGTAGGTAGAAACAACAACCTTTTTATTAAATTTAACGGCCCATAAAATGGCAGGGACCAGGTAAGCTAGGCTTTTCCCCGTCCCAGTTCCCGCCTCTACAATTAAATGATGCTCATTATCGAAGGCCCGGCCCACAGCTTCGGCCATGGCAATCTGCTGAGGGCGATGCTCAAACCCTTGTATCCCGGTAGATAGATGCCCGCCTTCATCAAGGTATTTTTGTATTTCCTTCTCAATCATAGCCCAGCATGTTATGCGGACAAGGTCCGGCGGTAAAGAGAATTCTTTATATTAAATTTATACTCAATTCATTCAGTTGACCTTGCGCCATAAATTTCTTATTCTAATCCAAGAGGATGTCCCGAATTTCTATCTGGAGATTTTTATGAAAAAAATCGTTTTTATTATATTCCTTTTCTTGTTTTGTTCCGCAAGCGTTCAAGCCGAGGAAAATGATACGCAAAAACTTCTCAGAGATTCAGTGTCTGTGATGGAAGAAATAATGAACTCGCCCGATCAGGAAATTCCTTCTGACCTGATTTCTCAGGCGCGGGCCATTCTCATTTTTCCAACTCTAATCAAAGCAGGGTTCATGCTTGGGGGCAGGTATGGTGAGGGTGTCGCTTCACTGCGATCAAAAAAAACAGGAAAGTTCGGACCGCCAACATTTCTTGTCCAAAGCGGATTGAGTTTCGGGTTTCAAGCGGGTGCGGAAGCGGTGGACCTTGTTCTGTTAGTCATGACAGAACGAGGCCTGGAAGGTTTGCTCGAAGATAAGTTTACGTTAGGGGCCGATGCCGCTGTGTCCGTAGGACCTGTCGGGCGTCATGCCGAAGCGGCGGCTGACGTAATGATGCAAGGTGAAGTTTATTCTTACTCACGAAGCAAGGGCGCTTTTGCCGGGGTCTCATTCAAAGGGACGGTCATTACCACCGATGAAGAAGTGAATAAGACATATTACGGTCAACCCTTAAAATCAAAAGACATATTGCTGCAAGGCAGAGTGAAAAAAATTCCACAATCGGGCAAGCGGTTTATTAAAGGATTAAACATGCTAGCCCCAGCTGAAATAAAGAAAAAATAGTCAGACTCCGGTCACTTCCTGACTCAAATTCAAGCGATTAATTTTTCGCGTACCCTGGCGCTGATCATGTCCAGAACGATCACCACGCAGGCGATTGCGAGAAGTGCCGTTCCAGCCTGATTATATTGTAATAGATTGATCCACTGTTGAAGCAGAAATCCGATTCCTCCTCCACCCACAAACCCGATGATGGTCGACATGCGCACATTGATGTCCCAGCGGTAAAAACTCAGCGCAAGAAACTGAGGCAATATCTGCGGGACCACGGCGAACAAAACCACCTGCACCGGCGTTGCCCCGGTTGCGGTAATCGCTTCGACAGGGCCGGGGTCGATACTCTCGACCTGTTCTGAAAATAGTTTTCCCAACGCGGCAATGGAATGAATCGCCAGCGCCATCACCCCGGCAAAAGGGCCGATCCCCACCCATACCGCGAACAAGATTGCCATGATCAAAGGTTCCACCGAACGCAAGACGTTAAACAGGGTGCGGACTACGTAATAGATCACTTTGTTTATCAGGTTGCCCGCCATTAAATTACGTGTGCCAAGAAAGCTAAGTGGGGCGGCCACGAGAATGGAAAATGTTGTCGCCATTAAAGCAAGAAAAACAGTCTCCACCATCTTTTCTATGGTCAGCTTCAAGGTATCGCTGATTCGCCATTCGCCTGTCTGCCATGCCAAAACAGCTCGTATCGTTTGCGTGTCTCCCCTCGCAATGGGCGGAACAATAATTTCGCTATGAAATCCTCCGTCAGCATCCGTGGCAAATGAACCCAAAGGGTACTCCTGTTCTATCGAGTTGAACCAGGCAAGCGTTCCCTTTTCATGAGGACGGAACGCCTTGCCCGACACCTCAATGCTATCTCCAGTCTTACCCGTGTGTTTTGAAAGAGCCAGGATCGGTCCTGATGGAGCTTTCTTTAATGGAAGATTCTGTGGTTGCTGGTTGGATAAAACAAAGAAGGCGTTCGCCGATTCTGTTGCCGTTTCAAAAGTAAAAAGATCGGGATGTAAAAGATCCCGGACCAGAGGTTTAACGAGGTGAGCATCTCGAACCAGTTCGCCCGGCTCAATTTCAGTCACACGCCAGCCATAGCTGTAAACAGCGGCTAGCAACAGCGCGATAAATAAAAACCGGGTTTGAGCGTAGAAAGGACGTTTATAAGAAACATTGGAAGATGGAGTGAAACCTGCCATGAGAAACCGTGAAAGAAAAAATTCAGAGGTATACTTCAATCTAACTCAAACTCATTGCGCCAGTCAGTGTCTTCATCAAGCGGTGTCTGGTCGACCTTGTCGAGAACGAAGTTCTCTAAAACCAGCGTGTCCATTTCAGTTCTCATGAAACAGAGATAGGCTTCTTCAGGTCGGCAGACAATGGGTTCGCCCCGCACGTTAAAAGAAGTGTTTATGATAACCGGGCATCCGGTGATCTTGTCAAACTCCTGGATCAAATCATAATATTTTGGATTTGTTTCTTTACGCACCGTTTGTATTCGTGCGGAATAATCAACATGCGTGATCGCTGGAATCTGAGAGCGGGGAACATTCAACAAATCTATTCCAAAAAGGTCTTTTTTCTCATCGGGGATATCAATGCGCTTATCCTCTTTCACCGGAGCCACTAAAAGCATGTAAGGGCTTTCCGCGTTCATATCAAACCATTCGGAAACCTTTTCTTGCAGGACGGATGGGGCAAAGGGGCGGAACGACTCGCGATATTTAATTTTCAAATTCATAACCGATTGCATTTTTGGACTGCGCGGGTCACCTATGATGCTTCTACCCCCCAACGCACGCGGGCCAAACTCCATGCGCCCTTGGAACCAGCCCACAACCTTCCCGGTTTTTAAATGGTTTGCCACTGTACGAGTTAATTCAGTGTCATCCAGTTGCTTATATGGAATTTCACGGCTGTCTAAAAACTTGTGCAAGCTTTCTGCTTTGTAACGAGGGCCCAGATAAGACCCTTTCATTGAGTCTCCTTTTTTCACCTGCCTCTTGTTGTCCAGCATCTGATGCCATATGCACATTGCTACGCCGAGCGCGCCGCCAGCATCGCCAGCCGCAGGTTGAATCCACAGTTTTTCGAAAATTTTTTCTCTCAGAACTTTCCCGTTGCCGACACAATTAAGTGCCACACCGCCAGCAAGACAAAGATTTTTCATTCCCGTCAGTTTGCGAACATGCCGGGACATTCGCAACATGATTTCTTCGGTAACTTCCTGGAGCGATGCGGCCAGATCCATTTCTTTTTGTGTCAGGTTGGATTCAGCAGTCCTCGCCGGGCCACCAAACAAATCGCCAAACTTTTTATTGGTCATGGTGAGGCCGCCCAGATAGTCGAAATAATCCTGATTCATCCTGAACGACCCGTCTTCCTTGAGATCAATCACATGTTCCAGTATCGTTTTCGTATATTCGGGTTTTCCGTAGGGAGCCAGCCCCATTACCTTATATTCGCCACTATTGACTTTGAATCCCAGATAATAAGTGAAAGCAGAATAGAGTAAGCCGAGCGAGTGAGGAAAGCGCAACTCCTTGATCAATTCAATTTTATTGCCGCGTCCCACAGCGATACTGCTGGTGGCCCATTCGCCGACCCCGTCCATGGTGAGTATGGCGGCTTCTTCAAAAGGCGAAGGATAAAACGCGCTTGCGGCATGGGATTCGTGGTGCTCAGAAAATAGAACAGGTCCAGAGTATTGCAGGTTCACGCGGATGTTGCTACGGGTCCATATTTTTTCCTTCAGCCAAACCGGCATCGCCGACAAAAACTGACGCAATCCCTTAGGAGCGATACTCAGGTAGGTTTCAAGAATGCGTTCAAACTTCACAAAAGGCTTGTCATAAAATCCAACGTAATCAAGGTCGGCGACACTGATGCCCGCTTCCTGAAGACAGAATTCAACAGCTTCTTTAGGGAAAGAATCATCGTGTTTTTTCCGAGTGAACCTCTCTTCCTGAGCGGCGGCAACGATTTCTCCTTCCCGTAGAAGACAGGCGGCAGAGTCATGATAAAACGCTGAGATACCTAAAATATTCATGAGGATTTAGAAAACTCCAATAGGGTCATAATTGTAATCCAGCGGCACTTAACCACAAGAGCGCCATCCCAGCCAGTAGCACGGTCCCGTTTAATTTGACTGCAAGAGAATGCAGTGATTTGAATTGTGCTTCTAGAGGTTCCTGTTCTTCCGTAGAGCTGGCAGACTTCACTCTGGTTTTCAGATCCCTTGCTTTGGGGCTGACATATAATCCGGCAGAAAGCCATCCGGCAATCATAATTAACAAGAAAATTTGTTTGGCTCCCAAGAAATTTTCGGCGTTGATTAACAAGGCTGGTAAAGTCAAAGCGGCGCACACATATCCAAGAAAATAATATCTTGGGAAAATAACACCGACCACTTCTCCGGCTTTTTCCCGGTCCAGTGAACTGAAAATGACGGGAGCCGCGAAAAAAGAAAAAACACAATACCACCGACCCAACATACCAGGCCGAGAATATAAATAAAATGAATCAGATGTACCAGCATACTGAAAGTTCCACTCTAAGAGACAATGGCGGATTGGATTTCATCAACGATTTTCCCTGCGGCTACAGCAGGTTCGCTGGCATCACGGATGGGCCGACCGACAACAATGAGATCGGCACCGTTGGTGATCGCGTCTTTTGGAGTAACAATACGGCTCTGGTCATCAGCCTTCACTTCGCCCCATGCAGGGCGGATTCCCGGAACCACCGCTTTGAAACCGGCGCCGCAGGTATTCTTGATGGCCGCAACTTCTGCGCCTGAACAAATAACTCCAGCGCATCCGGATTTCTCTGCACACAATGCCCGTTCAAGCACCAGTTGGTTCAAGCTGAGGTTTTCCTTATACCCCAGCCCACTAAGCTGTGACTCTGAGACACTTGTGAGAACCGTAACCGCCAACACTTCCAAACCTGAACCCTTAACTTCAGAGGCGGTTTGTAAAATCGATTCACCATCCGACCCATGAATGGTGATGAATCGAACACCATGTGTCGCGGCTGAACGTAATGCGGAACGAACCGTCGCGGGGATATCGTGCAGTTTAAGATCAAGAAAAATAGATGCCGAGCTATTTTCCTTCACCATCTTGAGGATATCTGGGCCTTCTTTGATAAATAATTCCAACCCTATTTTAAAACAACCCACCACATCGCCGAGTAGATGAACATATCTTTCGGCCTCATTGCGATCTGGAACGTCGAGCGCGAAAATTAACCTATCCTTTGCCGATATCAATTGATTCACTTGGGTTCCAGTTTCATGAAAACGTATTAAGCAGAGGAACCATGGCAACACTTGCGCCATTTCTACAGTCAGTCAAATAGTAGAGTGTTTATGAAGATTTGTCCAGCGGCGGGAAAATGATTTTAATGTGCCGTCAATAACTTTACAGTACTATCTTGTCAGTACATGTCTGGATTGTTGAAGCGTTTGCGGGGTAGAGCGATAAATCACCTTTATCGAACCAGTTACGTTTTTCATCCACCGAATCTCGAATGATGGAGTGATGGTTCTCCAATTTAGTTTTGAACAAAAACAAATTCATAACGAATAATTAACCAGACGGTTCTTTTAAATAAATAATTTTAAGACCAAACCTCTTTATACTCACTTTCATCAAAGCCGACAGTAATCCTATCGCCTGCAACTGCGATGGGCCGTTTGACCAGCCTGCCATTGCCAGCAAGTAGATCGATAGCCTGAGCTTCGGTCATAGTCCCTATCTGGTCTTTAATTTTCAGCTTTTTATACTGTTCGCCACTGGTGTTAAACAGTTTTTTCATCCCCTTAGCCTTAATGGCTTTTTTAAGAACCGACTTTGTTGGCGGTGTTTCGGTGATGTTTATTTCATCATAGGACACATTTTTTGCATCAAGAAACTTTTTGGCTTTGCGGCAAGTCCCGCATTTGTTGTAAGAATAGAGCTTCATCTCGTACGCCTCCCTGAATACCTATCGGTAGAATGAGTTCAATATTTCAATCTACTGTATCTCACTCGCCAGGAATCATTGGCCAAAATGCGATATTTAATGCCAACAAACCAGTTAAGCTTATCAGAATTACCACTAGGTGTTGTGGGTGCCTGAAGTTATACCGCTAGAAGTGGTATAGTTTTCCCTTTACAAACCCTTTTGAATGGGCTAATCTCCTAGCAAGTGGTGGATAAGAAGATACTTGAAACTATTGAGAATATTGGTGTAAACATGCGTTTGAAAAGCTTGGAACTAGACGGGTTCAAATCGTTTGTCGATGAAACTCACATTGATTTCACCTCTGGGTTCACAGCCATTGTGGGGCCAAATGGATGCGGAAAAAGCAACGTTTCAGATGCCATCCGATGGGTCATTGGAGAGCAGAGTTCAAAATCCCTTCGTGGCACAAAATCGACAGACCTGATTTTTAATGGCAGTTCCACCCGGAAGGCAGTTAACCGGGCCGAAATATCATTGACCCTGGGTCAGGTTCCGGCGGGAATCCGCATTGCCAACGTACCCAACGTTTCCGATGAAGTTAAAGTCACCCGTTGTTATCACCGTTCCGGCGAAAGCGAATTTTACATCAATCAAGTGCCATGTCGATTGAAAGATATTACAGACTTTTTATTGGATGTTGGTATCAGCCCCAAAGTGCTCTCCGTAATTGAGCAGGGACATATTCAGGACATCATAGTTTCAAAACCGGAAAACCGTCGTATCCTGATAGAAGAAGCGGCGGGCATTTTGAAATTCAAGCACCGGAAAAATGAGGCCCTGCGCAAACTGGACGCCTCTACACAGAATCTGGAACGTATTACCGACATAGTGCAGGAACTAGGTCGTCAGGCCGAGTCCTTGAAACGTCAGGCGGCCAAGGCCGAACGCTACAAACAATATCAGGGAGAGGTTAAAGAGCTTTCCTTAAAACTATTCGCCAAGAAAATCCGCCAATATAAAATCGACCTGGAAGCTATTGAAGAAGAGTTTGCCGAGCAGGCCGAGAGCAAAGCCGAAAAAAACACACGAGCTTCTTTCCTCGACAACCAAATCACTCAATTAAACCTTGAAATTGAAGAAGCCTTCCGTCTCCTCACAGAAAAAAGGGAGCGAGTGTACCAACTGGCCAACAAGATGAGCAAAAGCGAGCACACTATCGAACTGAAAAAATCACAGATCGATCAGTCAGAAACAGACATCTGCTCCGCCACAGATGATATCGCCCGTCTGCAAGGGGAGATAACCGATCAGGCTGATCAGGCCGAAGACCAGCGCACTCAGTTAGGAACTCTTTCCGACGAAATCAACACTGAAGAAAGTAAACTGGCGGAAGAAAACAAGATGCTTGATGAAAAGAGAAGTTGTTTGAACGATATTGAAACTCAGGTCAAGGAAGGGGACATGCAGGTGCTGAAGCTGTTCCATAATATTTCTCAAAACAAAAGCGATCTGACCGCATTGGAAACTCGTGGGGAATCGCTGGAGCATCGAAAGCAAACTCTGAAAACAGAATTTGAAGAAATAAACACTCTTAAGGAAAAAGTTTCAGCTTCTTTGGACCAGTCGAATGCCCTATTTCAGGAGAAATCTGAACAACTGGCGCAACTGAAAAGCAATCGCGAAACTCTGCACCAAAAAACGGAGCAACAGCGTCAACAATTGTCATCCGAAACAGACCGTCTGGACACACTTAAGGAAGAATACCTGTCCCAGTCTTCTCTTCTAACTTCACTCAAAGAGTTGCGGAGTAAGTTTGAGGGATTTGAGGATGGTGTCCAGTCTCTCATGAATTACAACGAAAACGGCGGACGCCTGACAGGGCTTCGCGAAGTACTGGCCGATATTCTTAAAACGCCTGCGGAATATGAAATGGCCATCGCAACCGCACTGGGAGAAAAACTTCAAAGCGTGATCGTCAATTCCTATGACGATTCTGTCGAAGCCATCACCTATTTAAAAGAGCATTCCTCGGGCCGAAGTTCATTTATTCCCTTGAACATGAAAGCGCCCGATACTCCACCGGTATACCTTAATGGAAACCCCGGCATACTCGGGAAAGCCCTCAATTTTGTAGAGTGCGAAGAGGAATATCGGCAGGTCATCGAGATGTTACTCGGTCATGTGGTGCTCGTTACCGATCTGGCGACCGCTGTCCAGGTTTTTCAGAATCCGGAGTTTAATGGAAGTGTTGTTACTCGCAATGGAGAAATGATCGATTCTCAGGGAATGGTATTCGGCGGATCAGTCCAGAAGGACTCTTCCAGCCTGCTTTCGCAGAATCGTGAGGTGGAGGAACTTGAAGCTAAAACGGGTCAGCTCAATGAAAATGTAGGGTCAGCCCTTAGTACTGTAGAAGAAAGTAAGAACTTTCTGGTCGATATGGAGCGGCAACTTGAAGAAGCGGGTCGAGCAGTTCACGAAGTAGATATAGCTTTAAACAATAGTCGCAACGAGCGGGAGCAGAACCAGAGAGAATTAGAGCGGCTTGGGCTTAAACTCTCATCACTGGAACAGGAGCAAAATGTTGGACGGCAGGAACTCGCCGAGTTGAAATCCCGCAAAGAAACATTGGTTGCGGAAATGGAAAACTCAAATGCAGAAAAAACAAGACAAGAAGAAGCACTGAGTGGCCTCCGTCACGAACTGGACTCCTTCAGAACGATACTGGAAGAGAAATCCAACGAAATAGGCGGTATTAAAGTCCGTATAGCTTCATTGAAAGGGAAACGGGAAAACACCCTGACCGAAATCAATCGGCTCGATCTCCAGCAGGAAAACCATCGCCACCAGATCCAAAAACGGGAGAATGATACGGCAGACAGCCAGAAGAGAATAGATGAAACCCAGTTAGCCATTGAGTTTACCGAAAAAGAAATTCTTGAGGACGTGCGAGAAAAAGACGGATTGGAGGAAGAGGCCATCCATGAAGAAGAAGCCCTGAGAGAAAAAGAGGGGTCGGTTAAACAAATGGAGCAGGAATCCAAAGAGCTCTCAAGAACAATTCAGGAACTCACCGAAGCGATTTCAAAAGTAGAACTAAAGCGATCAGAAATTAAAATTCAGCTCGCTCACATTGAAGAACGTACCTTCGAAGACTTCAATGTGACGCTTCCTGAATTAATGAATCGTGAACCGGAGGAATTTGATGTTCAGGAAGTGGATCAGGCGGTTCGTGAATTGAGACAGAAAATAGGGCGCATGGGAGAAGTGAATCTGGCCGCGCTATCAGATTTTCAAAAAACCAACGAACGTTACCAATTTTTGAAAACACAGCAGGAAGATTTGTCAGATTCCATTCACCTTCTTCATCAGACCATAGAAAGAATCAGCCGTACGACCAGGCAAAGATTCGTTGATACCTTCGAGAAAGTTAACGAGAACTTCAAAGAAATTTTCGCTCACCTGTTTCGTGGTGGGAAGGCAGAGCTTTCCTTGACCGATGAATCCAATCCACTCGAGTCGGGAGTTGAAATCAGCGCCAACCCTCTCGGCAAGCACATGCAGAACCTGACTCTCTTATCCGGCGGAGAAAAATCGATGACCGCCATCGCTCTCATGTTTGCCGTTTTCAAAGTGCGGCCCAGCCCGTTTTGTCTTTTGGACGAAGTAGACGCTCCGCTTGATGAGGCCAATGTAATCCGTTTCCAGGAGATGCTCAAACAAATGTCCGGAAACACCCAGTTCATTCTCATCACTCACAACCAGAAGACCATGTCCTTTGCCGATGTGCTTTATGGCATCACCATGGAAGAACGTGGCGTGTCAAAAGCGGTGTCTGTAAACCTTAACTGATTGATCCTCATCGCTGTTCTCTCCGACCTTTTTCAACGCAATTCCACAAGCGGGTAAGAAAGCTTTTGCGCAGGCCAAAGCGTTTCTCAAACTCAGCCTGAGGGAGGCGAACGCTCCTGTGAATTGCCGATACCTTTAATGTCTGAAAGCCTTTGAAAAAGAAGCAGTAATTTTAAAAGCAGGCTATGAAAAGGCTGAAAACATTTAAATGATTGTTCGCCGTCAACTCGACCATTTTTTGTTCAGATGATTCCGGTGTTTGTGAAGCCGCCCCAGGGGGGGGACTGCCTCAGGCGGCCTTAATGCTTTTTCAATCTTTGCGTAGATGGCCCCGCATTGAGGGCACTCCGTTTCCGGCGCCAGTTCATTGGGCGTTCTTTCGTAGTTGCACTTGAGACAAACCCTGGCCATACCTTTTTCCAGATATATAACTCATATTTAATTACTTAACATACTTCTGCATCCACTCGCTTACCCTTTTATTGGCTTCAGCAATTTCTGCGGGATTCATTCTGGCTTCCACAAACTTCCTGTTACTTTTAGCTCCCTTGTCTCCTTTCATTTCTCCCAGATGGAACCACATGTATGCAGTAACATAATTACGGACGGCCCCTATTCCTTTCAAGTACATTGTCCCAAGGTTGTTGGGAGCATCGAAGTTTCCCTGTTGTGCCGCCAACTCGTACCACTTAATCGCTTCCCTGGAATCTCTCTCGACCCCTTCACCTTCTTCGTACAAGGTGGCAAGATTATTTTGCGCATCGGCATGACCTTGTTGCGCCGCCAGTCGATACCACTTGAAGGCTTCTTTGTAATCTTCTGGAACTCCGGCTCCCAGGTCATACAGCAAACCTAGCCCATACTGCCCTCGTGGGTCCTTTTGTTTTGCCAGGATTTTGAATTCCCTTAAAGCCGTTTCGTAGTCACTCTGCTCAAAAGCGGCAGTTCCTTTCTCATAGTCTGCAAAAGCCAGCGACGGCATTGTTCCGATGATCAGAGTTGTGAGTAGGCATAAAAAATATTTCATCATTATCCTTTCAGTTTCCCGTTAACGCGTACCGCTCCATGAAATAACCCAGGCAGTCCTGATGCACTATCTGGACATCTGTGGTGAACATGGATGGAACCACGGGTCGTTTCAACCTGATCTCTTCCTTTTCGTAATAAATAAAACTTTCGCCGACCTCGCGACCCGATTCGTCCTTTACCGAAAGTTTTAAATTCGGATTACCCCTCCAGCCTATCACAGCATTTTCTGGCAATTCAGAAAAATTCAAAGCATCCAGGTCGGACATAAAACAGAAATCGGTGGAATTGCATTCACGATCAAATCCGACCCGGCTGTTGCTGGGAACTTTCAACCGGGCAACGCTGTGATATAAGTTCAATTCGCAGATGTTATCGACTGATTCGGGAATGGATGATAAATCAAGACAACGAGAGATAAAACTTACCACATGCTCGACACCGAACAGATCCCCCGGTAGTCCAGCCTCGATGGTTACCGCCGGGCCAATTTCAGCAAATGCTTTAGCCAAAACCCCACGTGGGCGAGTGAAGTAAACCAGATTCTGGGCAAACAATCCGCCTAGATTAATGTTCCCCTTATTTAAAACATTCACGCAGGCATGGTGGGGATTCCAGCCGGAAGTGTTGTGAATATCTATCGTAGCAAATATCCCTTCTCTGGAAACAGTAGTCATCACCTTTTCCGCCAGCACATGTTCCTGCAAAGTTTCATGCGATGAATCGGGGCCACTCCAGATACGATTGTAATCTGGCTGATCCGGCATTTTTCTCTGATGAAATTTAGCCGCCTCCACATTGCCGATGAACAAGGTCAGGCTTCGGGGCAACTCTTTATCCACATATTGTTTCAGCAATTTTTGCAGTGCGAGGATTCCGGTTGTTTCATTACCGTGCAACAGGGTGGCTACAAATAGAGGCGGGTTGACCTTTCCCTTGAGGCGAACAAGCGAAGGACCGGAAAACACTTCCTCTAATTCATGCACTTCAACATTAAAGAAAGCGTTTGGAAGTTGGTCCATGATATGTAAAATCATATTAAACCGTCCATTCATGA
>FUWD013430014.1_pt2 | contig 35460 bp, 37 predicted proteins | sample 1063281 | NCBI WGS metagenome assembly FUWD01 (sample SAMEA79048168, study PRJEB19326) | metagenome | biome: marine | reverse complement strand
CATCACTTTAAAAACCAGAGTTGCGTTATCAAAAGGAAAGTGCTCTGTTACTCCTTTTTTTGACAAACAAAAATCTCTTAATTGCGCTATGTGCATTTTTAATTTTTATGAAGATTCATTTAAAAAGGATTTTAAAAATTCTAAACTTTCTTTTGGGTTTTCCTCCATAGGAACATGACCTGAATTTTCTAAAATAACCAGTTTAGAGTTCGGCAGCATGCTATCCATTCTTTTTCCATTTCCTAAAGGAATCCAAGTATCTTTTGCTCCCCAAATTAACAAGGTAGGTGTCTTTATACTTTTTAACTTTACTAAATTTACTTTTTCAGCTACATTGAAATCCGTTTTTGCTCTCTCTATAAAAGCCTTTCTATTTCCTGTTCTCAAAGACATTTTATGATACCGTGTAACAAGAGCGTCTGTAACTTTTAATTTATCAGCATATACTTGCTCTATATTTTTCCGAATAATAAACTTGGGTGTAATGTACAAAAACAACGAATTTAAGATTGGTGTTTTTGCCATTTTAAAAATTGGTGGCTGTGGGGTAAAAGTTGGCAAACCACTGGCATCTATTAAAATAAGTTTGAGTACTTTCTCTGGGTATTCTGCCGCATAATTCCAAGCAATATTTCCTCCTAAAGAATTTCCTGCTAAATGGAACGTATCCAACTTTAGTTTCGATACAAACTGTTGTAAAAACTTGGTGTAGCTATCTATGGAATAATCTGCATTTCCATTTGGACCTGTTAATCCAAATGCCGGAAGGTCTAAGCGAATAACTCTGAAACTTTTTGTGAGTTGCGTTGTCCAATCGTCCCAGGTATGCAAAGAAGCTCCAGTTCCATGAATTAAAACGATTGGAAATCCTTTTCCTTCATCCCTGTAATGCACTTGCATTCCTTCAATATCTATAAATTGAGAATGTGCATTTGCATAAGTTTTTTTCAACTCTTCCGCAGTAATATCTACATAAGAAGCATTGTAAATTACAACCGCTAAAAAAATACCGATTCCTAAAAAAAACCACTGCTTGCTTTTTATTTTTTTGAAACGCTTCACTTTATGATTTTATACAAAATAGGCTTGCTTGGAGTCGCATCATTTTCAAATGGTGCAATCATTAAATTTAACAGGTACTCTCCATCTTCAACCGCATTTGGCACGTATATAAATTCTGTAATAGTAGCGTCTAAACGAACTTTACCAGCAGTATTCCAAAATGCATTGTGCACTAATAAGCGCCCATCATCTTTCTCTTTATCCACAGAAGGCAGGTCTATTAATAAATGTTTTATTCCTTTTTCCCGCAAATACACAGCCGCCTCCTCTAATAAATAGGGTGGGTTTGTATTCGAATACTGCATTGATTTCTTGTATTTTAAATTTGGCATCGTCCGAATAATAATGGCGTCTCGTTTCTTATTTCTCAAAGCAGTTTTAAGTTGTTTCTCAGAGATTACAAAATCCTCTCCGCTACTTTCAGGAGCAACGGTAACCACTTCTGCTACAAAAAAATAATGTTTCAGATTCTGATTTATAGAATGAAATTCTTCAGTAATATGGCCTACACACTCTGTATGCGTAATATGTGCATGTGGATTAAAATGTATGTTGTTAAAGTTGACAACAGCACCTTCGGACACCTTAGCAATTTCACCGTCAAAGTCTACTGGGAATATTTTTGGGGCTCCTACATACCAAGCATTCACATTTTTTTTTGACATGTCTATGGCAACAGAAATATCAATGGGTTCAGAAACATCAATTGTAATTTTCCTGGAATTGTACTCTATAATTGCTTTCATATGCCCTGAAATTATTTCATTTTATTTTAAATGTAAATATAAGTTTTTAAACAAACAGTGTATACCAATTTTAAGCAATTGAAAAAGAATACCTATTAATTCAACATGAAAAGATCCGCAGCAATTCCGTCTACAAGAAACCTTCCTTTCTCTCCTGTCTTCAAGGTTCCATTTTCAACAAACAACAAGGTTTCCTCGATGTGTTTTTTAGACTGATTTTGTAGATAGTCTAAATATTTTTTTCCAAAATTATCTTTAATTTTCTCTAAAGAAACTCCCCAAATAGTTCTCAAACCTGTCATGACAAACTCATTGTATTGGTCTGTGGTAGAGAGGGTTTCTCTTTCTATGGGCAATACATTCTCTTGAATGGATTTGATATACTTTGTGTTGTTTTTAATATTCCAACTGCGTTGTTTTCCATCAAAGGAATGTGCAGAGGGTCCAATACCCAAGTAGGCAACTCCCAACCAATACGAAGAATTATTTTTACTAAAAAACCCTTCTTTTCCGAAGCTAGATACCTCATATTGTATAAAACCTCCAATAGCCAATTCCTTTATTAGAATCTGAAATTGTTCTTGTGTCTTCGCATCATCTACATTTTTAATTTTTCCCTTTTCGATCATTGTTTTTAGGGCAGTATGTGGCTCTACTACAAGCGCATAACTTGATATGTGTGGGATTCCAAAACTCAGTGCTATTTTTATATTCGCCAACCATTCCTCATTCGTGCAACCCGGAATTCCGTAAATTAAATCTAAAGAGATATTCTCAAAATAACGCGTTGCCAACACCAATGATTTTTTTGCCTCTGCTGCATTATGGGCACGATTCATTAACTTTAAATCTTTTTCAAAAAAAGACTGGACACCAATACTTAGTCTGTTTATTGGTGATTTAGAAAGTGCTATTATTTTTTCTTCAGACAAGTCATCAGGGTTCGCCTCTAAAGTAATCTCTGGATTCTTTACAACTTCAAAGTTCAGGTAAACAGCGGCTATTAATTCCTTGATCTCTGCCGCACTTAGCACAGATGGTGTACCTCCTCCAAAATAAATAGTTTCTATGGTAGTGTCTCCCAATTCCTCTTTTCGCAATGCGATTTCCTTGATTAGAGCAACAATCATATCTTCTTTTTTCTTTAAGGAAGTCGAAAAATGAAAATCACAATAAAAACATGCTTGCTTGCAAAAGGGTATGTGAATATATATACCTGCCATTATTTCTTAACTCGTTTTTCATTTTCTTTCACAAAACTACTCCAGCCTGAATAATTTTTACCTCCAACGACCCTTCCTGAATTATAAAAATGACAAACTGCGGCAGCTAAGCCATCCGTAGCGTCTAAGTTCTTTGGCAATGTTTTTAAATTTAATAAGGACTTTAACATCAAAGCAACCTGTTCTTTGCTGGCATTACCATTCCCCGTAACTGCCATTTTTATTTTCTTTGGCAGGTATTCTGTAATCGGAATTTCACGAGACAAACCCGCAGCCATGGCTACTCCCTGCGCCCTACCTAACTTTAACATCGATTGCACATTTTTTCCAAAAAAAGGCGCTTCAATCGCAATTTCATCAGGATTGTACGTGTCGATCAATTCAATCGTTCGTTCGAAAATTAATTTTAATTTTAAATAGTGATCATCGTATTTTTTTAACATTAATTCATTCATCTGAATGAACTCCATTTTTTTACCAACAACCTTTATCAAACCAAAACCCATAATTGTAGTTCCTGGATCAATTCCTAAAATAATTTTTTCTGTTTTTACCATAGCTGTATTTGAAAGTACTTCGGATATAAACCACAATTTTACAAATGGATTGCCGTAGCAATTTTCCTACTAAAAAGTATGAATTAACGTCTTATAAACAACACACTGTGCTCGAATATACAAATTTAAACAATTATTTTGGTTGCTGATAACACTGTGGATTGTATTTATTTCCATGCCATTCCTAGAAATTTAGTCTTCTAAAAAAATGCTTCCCTATTAAAATAAAGCATTTAAAATAGCCTCCATTTTAAACCATAGTATTACTGCTAACCCTAATAATATTATAAAAAAAAGCCCCTTTGTAGGTTTTGCTTCTTTTTTCCTTCCAAATTTTCTTCTAAATTCCATCTGTTATATTCTTTTAATTGGGCAAAACGAGGTTATATTACTGATAAAAACTGCCCCTATTTATACGATAGGCTTCTTTGTTGCTCTCAGCATTTCTCTTTTCCCCGGTGGCCCTGGAATCCGTTCCACAGAAAAACCCACGGCTTGCATCGCTCTTCTTGCACTCCCTTTGGCACAGTAAGTAACTAAAACTCCATTTTCCCGAATAGCCTCATACATCTTTAAAAAAATAGGAACTGTCCACAATTCTGGCTGATTTTTTGCACCAAAGGCATCAAAATAAATCAAATCAAAAGCTGCTTTATCAGTAATATCTTGGAAAAACTGTTTGCGCTTTGTTAATTTAAAATCTTCTGAAATTCCCTGTTGCTCTTCCCATGAGATCTCATGCATTTTATCAAAAAGATGCTGGTCTGCAGTTGCTTTTAGTTCTTCCACATAATTCAATTTTAAAACTTCTGATGCGGCAACCGGATACGCTTCAACGCCTACGTAATCAATCTCTAACTTTTCTTTCCTACCCTCTAAAAAGGTGATAAATGCATTTAAACCTGTACCAAAACCTATTTCTAAAATAGCGAGCTTTCTAGCATTTACCATCACCGTATCTAAACCAGCGCGTAAAAAAACGTGATATGCCTCCTGAATAGCTCCATGTTTAGAATGATACTGCTCATCCCAATCAGGTAAATGAATGGTGGTAGAGCCATCTGAAGTAATTAAAATTTCTCTTTTCAAAATTATGATAATAAATTTATATGGTTCCTAAAATGGCACCCCCGTTAAATAGCGCGACTGCATCAATACTTCACCTGCTTTATTTTACTTTTAACAAAACCCCACTGGCCTCGAAAGAAAACTCCTTTTTAACACTTGTAATTTTTGCTATTTCCGCTGCAGACTTCCCTGCATCCTCGGCATAATGGCGCAACTCTTCAACAGACGTTACTTTTACAAATGCTTTTCCTGCAACAATTACATCTTTCCCTTGGGCATCCAAAGGTATAAAAAAACCATAATCCTTAAAACGAACCATCGTTTCTGCAGTCGCTCCCAAAGGCAGCTTCATCCAGCAACCCTTTTTAGTACAAAGTTCTTTAATTGTAGCAGAAAATTTCACGCGTGCAGTATCTCCAAAATGCATGTTTTCAAATTTAGCGAACATCTGTTGCGAACTCATTGCATTTTCTTCCGTTATTTTAGCCCCAAAAGAAGAAAATTCCAATTGGCTTAAAATAGGAGTTACTGCGTTATTTTCTTTTTCACTTAGCTTACAAGAGGTACAACTAAAAAGAACAATAAGGCAGTAAAAAACAAGTGGTTTCATAAAGATAACGTTTAAAATAGGAGATACAAATATACAGAATTTAACACCAAAACCCCGCTTTATATATTTCTTACGATGAATAAATTATGTACATTTGTATCGAAATATAATCCATAAAATTATGAGTTCTAATATAGAAATCAAACATATAGAAAAGTCTAAAATAGCGTCTGTCGATTTTAACAACCTGCCTTTTGGTAGTGTTTTTTCTGACCACATGCTTACCTGTACCTTTAAAAACGGGAAATGGGAAAGCCCCGTTATTGAACCCTATTCTCCAATATCTTTAGATCCTTCTGCTAAAATATTTCATTATGGACAATCAATTTTCGAAGGCATGAAGGCGTACAAAGATGCTGAAGGAAACACCTTATTATTTAGACCTTTAGAAAACTGTAAGCGTCTAAACAAATCTGCAGAACGATTGGTAATTCCTCAAATTCCTGAAGAATTTTTTATGCAAGGTTTGAAAGAATTACTGAAAGTTGATGAAGCTTGGATTCCTACAAATGAGGGAAGTTCTTTGTATATAAGACCTTTTATGTTTGCTTCGGGAAACGGCTTTCATGCATCTCCGGCGAATGAATATAAATTTATGATTTGTACTGCACCTTCTGGTGCTTACTTTGCAGGAAAAGTAAACGTTTTAATTGAAGAAAAATATGCCCGTGCTGCAAATGGCGGTGTAGGTTTTGCAAAAGCAGGTGGTAATTATGCTGCACAGTTTTACCCAACACAGTTGGCGATTGAAAAAGGCTACAATCAAGTAATTTGGACAGATGATAACACGCACGAGTACATCGAAGAGGCTGGCGCAATGAATATTTTTGTTAGAATTAATGATACCTTAATTACAAGCCCCACAAACGACCGAATTTTAGATGGTATTACGCGTAAAAGCATCCTCCAACTCGCCGAAGACCTTAACATGGCTGTTGAAGTGCGGAAAATATCTGTTGCAGAAGTAATTGTGGCGGCGCAGTCCGGTGCTTTAAAAGAAATGTTTGGTACAGGAACTGCTGCGGTAATTTCACCAATTTCAGGTTTTGGATTTCAAGAAAAAGACTATGAATTGCCAACATTAGAAATGCCTTTTGCGAGCATCCTAAAGAAATCGATTACCGATATCCAGACAAATAAATCGGAAGATCCGTATGGATGGAGAGTTCAACTGTAAAAAAACATAGCGATTCTAAAAGCATCAATTTATATTGATGCTTTTTTTTTATCTTTAGATTTTACTTTTTATAATGAAACAATTGTTACTTATTTTTTGTCTTACACTATGCTCTTGCACTTCCGAGGTGAAATTAGCTGGACAGCAGGATGTTTCTAAACAATACATTACCGTTCTAGGAATTGCACAAGATGCCGGATATCCCCACATTGGTTGTCAAAAAAAATGCTGTAAAAACTTCTATGAAGGGAAGTATAAAAAACAAAAAGTAGTCTCTTTAGGCTTGGTAGATCTTGAAAATAAACAAAAATGGTTGTTTGAAGCCACTCCAGATATTGCTACACAATTAGCTGATTTAGAACAAAATCATTTAAAAACAGATGTATTAATTGATGGAATATTTTTAACCCATGCCCATATCGGTCACTATGCTGGGTTAATGTATTTTGGAAGAGAGGCGCTCGGTCAAAAAGGGACGAAAATCTTTACAATGCCAAAAATGGAGGCATACTTGACTAAAAATGGCCCTTGGAGTCAGCTAGTGAAATTGAAAAACATCGTTTTTAAAAGGCTTCAGAATGATTCTATAATCCTTTTAAATAACAACCTAAAAGTAACTCCTTTTTTAGTACCGCACAGAGACGAGTTTTCTGAAACCGTTGGATATCAGATTAAAGGGATGCATAAAACAGCTTTGTTCATCCCTGATATTAATAAATGGGGGAAATGGAAAAAAGATATCGTTGCGGAAGTTAAAAAAGTAGACTATGCTTTTTTAGACGCCACCTTTTTTAAAGATGGTGAGATTGATAGACCCATGTCAGAAATTCCGCACCCTTTTATTGAGGAAACTATGAATTTATTTAAAGAGGAAACTATTTCCATAAAAAACAAGATCTACTTTATTCATTTTAACCATACAAATCCAGCACTGCAAATACTTTCAAATGAAAAAAATATTGCTCAGGAATTAGGCTTTAATTTTGCTACTGAAGGAATGCGTGTTGACCTATAATCTCCGAATATCTAATTTTCTAACATACCCGTATGAATAATTGTAAAAACAACTCCTTCCTTTTTTCACTTACAATACTCCTAACAACTGTCTTTTTTCAATGCAGTCCCAGTAAAACGGTATTTCATAAACAAGTAAGTAGCAACAATCAATTGAAAAGCATTAGCTATAATAGTGAAAACATTAAAAATAAAAAATCTAATATCTTATACCTATGCGATGGAAAAGAGATTTCTGAAGCTAGCCTGAATACAATAAACCCTGCCGACATAAAATCTATGGAAGTAATTAAAGATACTGAAAAAATGAAAAAGCATACAAAAAAAGCATACGACGGTATTATTCTGATTCACTTAAAAAAATAATAGCATGAAGAAAACAATAACCTTACTCTTTACCATTGCTCTTTTACAAGCCTGTAGTTCACAAGGAAAAAGAGCATTAGTGGGAGCAACTCCATACCAACAGCAATTAAATGCTAGCTACAAAGATGCTTCGAAATCCCCTTTAAAAAAGAAAGACTTGAAGACGTTCAAAGGCTTAGATTTCTTCCCTGTAGACTCCTCTTTCATCGTTATTGCCACTTTGATAAAAACAGTAAATGCACCTACTTTTGAAATGGCTACAACCACCGATAGAAAACCTTTGTACAAAGAATATGGAAACTTATCGTTTTCTTTAGAAGGAAAAAAACACCAATTAACTATCTATAGAAGTCAGGACGACTTAAGAGATGAAGCCTACAAAGATTACCTCTTTTTACCATTTACAGATGCTACCTCTGGCAACGAATCTTATGGAGGTGGAAGGTATATGGATGTCATGACTACTGACGAAAAACCAGATGGATCGATCGCTTTAAACTTTAACAACACCTACAATCCTTACTGCGCTTATAATGATAAATATTCGTGCCCACTTACCCCAAGAAAAAACCATTTGAATGCAACCATTAAAGCGGGTGTCAAAGTTTTTAAGAAACACTAACCTTAGAAGTATTGTATACTTTTACTTAGAACATCATTTGTAATGCAAACGACCTCTTAAAATGAAGAAGTGAAGAAAGCATAGAAAACTATTCCTATTTATTTTTGCCCCAAAAAGACTATGGATTGATAGAAATATCACTTTTTAAATCCAATTCAATTGCCATTTCTAAATCCTCTAAGTGTGATTTTCTGACTTTTAATTTTGTTGCAGCATGTGCCTTTTTATTTAATTTAGAGGACATTTCTGCAATCTTAATTGCAGTTATCATCAGTGCTTCTTCTGAAACTATGCGATCTAAAAAACCAGCTTCAACAGCTTGTTTAGAATTATAAATTTCTGCATTGTTCACACTTCTATTTAAATACACTTCAGACAAGCGAGCTTTTGCGATTGTTATCCCAGCATTGTGCATGGTCATGCCAATCATTACCTCATTCAGTCCAATTTTAAAATCACCTGCTATCCCAATTCTGTAATCTGCAGACAATAGTAAAAATGCACCTTTTGCAATTGCGTGTCCAGAACATGCTACAATAATAGGCTGTGGAAAAGACAACATTCTCAAAGATAACTTCGAGCCTTTTGTGACCAACTCTTTTGCAGATTCAGGAGACGCCGTCATGACCTTTAAATCAAATCCTGCAGAAAAAATTCCAGATTTACCAGTTAAAATAACTACTTTATTTTCTTTTTCAGCAGCATCTAAACTTTCATTTAAGCCTGCAATCACGGCATGAGAAATCGCATTTGCCTTCCCATTATTAATTGTAATTATTGCGTATTTTTCTTCTGACTGATAGCTAACAAACTCGTTCATTATATTGGATTTACAACTTTCAAACAAGTTACAATAAAATTTTAAACAGCAAAATAATAGGATGAAAACATACCGTCTTTACTATCTAAATTATTTTTATTATTATTTGTCTAAATTTGCAAAAAATAAAGCAGCTGCGCCACTTTTATGAGCTTACTGAAATATATGACCATACTTAAGAAATTCTTCCTTTCTTTCCAGCAAAGCTTTTCTTTTCTTTTCCTTTTAAAATGGACTTTTATATGCCTTCTAATTGGAGCATTTACTGGAAGCGCCTCTGCAGTTTTTTTATGGACTTTAGAATGGGCCACAGCATATAGAGAAAATAATGTATGGATTATTGCATTGCTGCCAATTGGAGGTCTTTTTATTGGTTTGTCCTACCATTATTTTGGAGAGCATGTAGTCAAAGGAAATAATTTACTGATTGAAGAATATCATACCCCTAAAAAAATAATTCCTTTTAAAATGGCTCCATTGGTATTTATAGGAACTATTCTCACTCATTTGTTTGGAGGTTCTGCTGGGCGCGAGGGAACCGCTGTCCAAATCGGAGGTGCCATCGCTGACCAGTTCACTAAAATCTTTAAACTTTCCAATTTAGATCGAAAAATCATCTTAATTTCTGGAATAAGTGCTGGATTTTCTGCTGTTTTTGGCACCCCTTTGGCAGGTGCTATTTTTGCCCTTGAGGTATTACTTATCGGTCGCATCAAGTTTGATGCTATTTTACCAAGTTTTCTAGCCGCAGTTTTTGCAAATTACTTTTGTACTGTTTGGCAAATTTCTCATCACACACACTACACAATTTCAACGGTTACTGAACTGACACCAATAACCGTTTTTTGGTCTTTATTAGCGGGGATTATTTTTGGACTCGTAAGTCTTTTGTTTTCAAAATCGACCCATCTATGGGAAAATTTATTTAAAAAACAGATTTCTTATCCACCACTTCGCCCAGTAGTCGGAGGCGTTGTTTTGGCCATCGTGGTATATCTAATGGGGACAACAAAATACATAGGTCTTGGTATCCCTACCATTGTAGATGCCTTTAATATTGATTTAAATTCATATGATTTCTTCCTAAAGTTAGTACTTACTTCTTTCACTTTGGGAGCTGGATTTAAAGGAGGAGAAGTAACTCCTTTATTTTTTATTGGTGCAACCCTAGGAAATGTACTGATCTGGTTTATCCCTTTGCCCATGCCTTTATTAGCTGGAATGGGTTTTGTAGCTGTATTTGCAGGAGCTACAAACACGCCAATTGCTTGCACAATTATGGGAATTGAACTTTTCGGGATTGAGTCTGGTGTTTTTATTGCTTTGGCCTGCACCACTTCTTATTTGTTCTCTGGGCATTCAGGAATTTATACTGCCCAGGTTATTGGCAGTCCAAAGCAGCTGTTTTTTAAGAATGATATAGGAAAAACACTACATGCTTTAAGACGTAAAATAAAATAACCTTGCTTATAGCTTCAACTCTTTTACGTCGATCCAATTTTTCTTTTGTGTAACAGTTCCTTTATTCAAAATCACAACTCCAGGATTGGCTCTAATCATTGTTTTTAAAGTCGTCTCATCACAGAATAAAAACTCGAAAGGCAAATTGTATTTTTCTTTAGCCGCCATCAAATCATCTGAAAAAGAGGCAGAAACACCGTAAACAGTGTATCCTTTTTTAATTGCTTTTTCTGAGACCTTTTTAATTTCAGGAAATCCAGCTGCATCCGTTTTACTAAGGTTGTACATAATTACCAACATTACTTTTTCCTTTTCTAAAAGTATTGGTGCCAAATCCCGTTGTACATCTTCTAACATAAAATCATGGACTGGAGGGATCGAACCATCTTTTGGATATATCATTCCCTCCTGTAGGTTTTTACCAATCGCATATGCTCTGAAATCAATAAGTGGCAGATGCGTAAGCACATGTTGGACAATAAATAAAAACCCAGCTAAAGACAAAAATGTAATCACCTTTGGTGCATTGCCTTTAAAAAGAGGTTTTATAAGTTTAATTTTTATTAATAAAATTAGGATGAATCCAATTAAAATTACGTTTTTATAAAAGGTTTCCCAGGGCGTCAACTTAATTGCATCTCCAAAACAGCCACAATCTGTCACTTTATTATAATACGCAGAATACCAGGTTAAGAACAAGAAAACAAAACTTAGAAGTAACAAACTCCAAACTGTAAACTTAGATTTATAACCGATTAAAATCATAACTCCCAATAAAATTTCTGCAACAATTAAAACGATTGCAAAAAGCAAAGCATACGGAATTAAAAATTCCAAATTTAATACAGCCTCAGAAAAATATTCTTGAAATTTATACTGAGAGCCAATTGGATCCACCAATTTCACAAAACCTGAAAAGATAAATAAGGCTCCAACTAGTATTCTTGAAATTTGCGTAATCGCGTTTTGCATCATGATTTATTTTTTTAACACATTGGAGATAGCCATTCCCTGTGCGGCACTGCGGCACTCTTCCTTTTTAACTTAATAGACTTATGCCTCTAGATGAATCATCGCAAAAACAGCGTAATTAATCATGTCTTGATAATTTGCATCAATACCCTCAGAAACAATTGTCTTCCCTTTATTGTCTTCAATAGATTTCACCCTTAGTAATTTCTGAAGTATCAGGTCTGTCAAACTAGAAACACGCATCTCTCTCCACACTTCTCCATAGTCGTGATTTTTATCCATCATTAATTGTTTGGTAATTTTACTATGCGTATCATATAGAATAGTTGCTTCTTCTGTATTCAAGTCGGGCGTTTCTACAATCCCGTTTTCTAACTGAATTAGGGCCATAATCGAGTAGTTAATAATCCCAATAAACTCGGACTTCTCTCCCTCATCGACTTTACGTACCTCATTTTCCTGCAATTGCCGTATCCTTTGTGCTTTAATAAAAATTTGATCTGTTAGCGATGGTAACCGCAAAATTCTCCAAGCGGAACCGTAATCAGACATTTTTTTTATAAACAAACTTCTACATTCATCGATAACAGCATCGTATTGTTTTGAGGTATCTTGCATTTTCTCTTGTTAAAAAGTATTTCATCAAAAATACTAAATCCTATATGCTTTTCTTTTATTTTTACAAAAGAATTTTAAAACCCATGATATTGAAAAGAGTTGTTGTTTTCTGTGGAGCTAGTTTAGGCTTCAATCCTATTTATAAAGAAGCTGCCGCAGCCCTTGGGAATTATTTTGTTCGTCATCAAATCGGTTTGGTTTATGGAGGTGCTAAAATAGGGATGATGGGTATTATTGCAGATACCATTTTGGCAAAGCAAGGAGAAGTGATTGGCGTAATTCCAAGCTTATTAGAAAAAGAAGAAGTACTACACTCTGGTGTTGAAGAAATGATCATTTGTAAAAAAATGAGTGATCGAAAAGTAATCATGAGTAAATTAGTAGACGGTTATATTACGCTCCCAGGAGGTTTTGGAACTTTAGACGAACTCTTTGAAGTACTCACTTTAGGGCAATTGCATATTGAAAAAAAGCCCATTGGACTTTTAAACATCAATGGTTTTTTTGATGCCTTATTAGTACAATTAGATAAAATGATAGCAGAAGGCTATCTGAAAAAAGACAATAAAGAGCTGTTAATTGTTGCTACTTCCGTAGAGCAATTAATGAAAAAAATGAACAATTACAGCGCACCAGAGAGTGGCAACGTGATTCATAAAGTAGTATCATAAGATGACAATAAACTGCAAGGGGACTTTAATAGACTTGACCGCACCAAAAGTGATGGGTGTTTTAAATATTACTCCAGATTCTTTTTTTGATGGTGGAAAATATAAAAATGAAGCTGACATCATACGTCAGGTTGAGAAAATGCTTTTTGAAGGTGCCACTTTTATAGATGTAGGTGCCTGTTCCTCTAAGCCTGGTGCAGCCCCTGTTTCTGAAGAAGAAGAACTTAAAAGAATAGTACCCGTTATTAATTTATTACTGAAGAACTTTCCTGAAATTATTATTTCTATAGACACTTTCAGAAGTAAGGTTGCTATCGAAACTATTGGCAGTGGCGCAGCAATTATAAACGATATTTCTGGAGGAAAAATAGATGACAACATGTTTGCTACAGTTGCCAATTTACAGGTTCCCTATATTCTAATGCACATGTTAGGCACTCCACAAAACATGCAAAAAAATCCTGTTTATAAAGATGTCACCAAAGAAATTATTTCATTTTTTGCAACACAAATACACCAGTTACATGAACTAAAGTTAAATGATATTATAATTGATGTTGGGTTTGGGTTTGGTAAAACAAATACTCATAATTTTGAAATTCTGAAAAATTTGTCGCTTTTTAAGAGTTTAAATGCTCCCATATTAACTGGGCTTTCCAGAAAATCTATGTTGTATAAAACCTTAGACACCTCTGCCCAAGAAGCTTTAAATGCAACCACTTCTGCAAATACAATTGCCTTGCTTCGTGGAGCAAATATTCTGCGCGTTCACGATGTGAAGGAAGCTGTAGAAGCTGTAAAAATTGTAGCTCAAATTAAGTAAATTATTTATTAGTATTTTAGCCTAAAATTCTTCTATTTCCTATGTTTGATTTTATTGAATTTTCTTTACTTGATGTTTTAGATATATTATTAGTAGCAACGTTACTCTATTATATTTACAAACTATTAAAAGGCACTGTTGCCATAAACATTGTGTTAGGAATTGCCATTGTTTTTGTTATTTGGAAAATAACAGAAGCACTAAAAATGGAAATGCTGAGTGGCATTCTTGGTACCCTGCTTGGGGGCGGAGTTGTTGCTTTAATTATTGTGTTCCAGCAGGAAATACGAAAATTTTTATTAATGATTGGCACCACGAACTTTACAAACAAAAGAAACTTCTTAAAACAAATAAAATTTTTACATACAGAAATAGGATCAGAAATTGATACCGAAATCATTTTGAAAGCATGTAAAAAAATGTCTAAGACTAAAACAGGGGTTTTAATTGTTATTGAAAGAACCAATAGTTTAGATTTTTTAATAACTACTGGAGATAAAATGAATGCCTTGCTTAACGAAGCATTATTGCAAAGTATTTTTTATAAGAACAGTCCACTTCATGATGGTGCTTTAATTATAAGAGACAATTATATTGTAGCAACAAGAGTTGTTTTACCAATCTCTGATAGTTTAAAAATTCCTGCAAGATTCGGCTTAAGACATCGCGCAGCTATTGGTATTTCTGAAAAGACAGATGCTGTTTGCCTTTTAGTATCTGAGGAAACTGGAGAAATTTCGTATATAAGAGATGGAGAATTTGAATTGTATAGCGATTTAGCAGAACTCAATGAAAAGCTTCGTAAAGATTTAATGTAAATAGGAGATTCCTCGTTCAAAGTTTTTTAAACCTCCCTGCACCATACCTAAAAGTAAAGCCCAGATGCTATGGATACTTTCTAGGAAGCAACTTCTAAGCTAAACTGTTTGTCATACAAGTTCTTGTAATAACCGTTTTCTTTTTCCAGCAAGGACGCATGCGTTCCTTCTTCAACGATTAGACCCTTGTCCATTACTATAATTTTATCAGCGCTTTTAATTGTTGCTAAACGATGTGCAATTACAATTGATGTTCTGCCTTTTGTAATGGTCTCCGTTGCATATTGTATCATTTTTTCTGCAAATGCATCTACGGAAGAGGTTGCTTCATCTAAAATTAAAATACTTGGTTTGCTTAAATATGCTCTTAAAAAAGCAATGAGTTGTCGCTGTCCAGAGGAAAGCATGGCTCCACGCTCCTTTACATTGTAATCATAGCCACCAGGAAGGGTCATGATAAAATCGTGAATTCCAATCTGTTTGGCAGCCACTTCCACCTCTTTTTTAGAGATACTAGCATCCTTTAATGTAATATTATTTAAGATAGAATCTGAAAACAAAAAAACATCCTGTAATACCACAGCTACCTGATTTCTTAAACTTTCTAATTTATATTTCTCAATGGCAATATCATCCACGCAAATAGTACCACTGTCAATTTCATAAAAACGATTTATTAAATTGATAATTGTAGATTTCCCTGCTCCTGTAGCTCCAACAATAGCAACTGTTTGCCCCTTTTTAACCTCTAAACTTACTCCTTTTAAAACTTCTTCTCCGGCGACATAACTAAACCGAACCTCTTTAAAACTAATATTACCCGCCAAGTTTTCCGCAGCTATTGTTCCATTTTTAGAAATCGAGCTCTCCGTATCAATAATTTTAAAAACTCTTTCTCCAGAAACAATTCCCATTTGTAACTGGTTAAACTTATCTGCAATTTGCCTTAAAGGTCTGTATAACATTTGTGCCATTTGAACGAATGCCATAACGGTTCCTGGACCAGGAACAGCACCTCCAATAACCTGTTTGCTCCCAAACCAAACCACCAAACCGATTCCCACTGATGACAAAATTTCTGCAATTGGGAAGAAAATAGAAAAATACCAAATGGTCTTTATGTACGCTTCTTTGTGCTTATTATTAATATGATTGAAATTGTCATATTCAATTTTCTCTCTATTAAAAAGTTGTACAATTTTCATTCCAGTAACTCGCTCTTGTACAAATCCGTTTAAATTAGCTACCTGATTTCGCACTTCTTGAAAAGTAGCTTTTATGGCTTTCTGAAAAACTTTTGTTGCGTACAACAACACTGGTAAAACGGCAATTGCTATAAATGCTAATTTCCAGTTAATCACAAACATCACCGCAATTACTGCAAACATTTGCAAGACGTCACTTACAATTGTAAAAACACCGCTGCTAAAGAAAGCGGCAATAGTTTCGATATCCGACACCACTCTTGTTACCAATCTTCCGACTGAATTCTTATCGAAATAAGACATTCTAAACTGCAAAATGTGTCTAAATATTTTCGCCCTAATATCTTTAATGATGTGCTGTCCAACCCAGTTTGCGTAATAAATAAAAGTAAATCGCAAGAGTACTTCTAAAATTAAAACACCAAACATTAACATCACACTATATAGCAAGCCCTCTGAATCCTTATTAGCGATATATAAGTCTACGGCATCTTTAAGAATAATAGGCGTTAAAATTGCAACACCCGCCAAAAGTATGGTAGCACTTGCCGCAATTATAAAATTGCGCTTGTAATTCTTTGCAAAACTCATGAGTCTTAAAAAAATCTCTAAATCAAAAGCCTTCCCTGTTTTATTTGCCAACGTTTAATATTTTATTTGTGTTAAAAACAACCCTTTTGCTGGGACAGACAAACCTGCATTGCCCCTATTTTTACTTTCTATAATTTGACGAAACTCCTCTATTGTTATTTTACCCATGCCAACATCTACCAATGTTCCAACAATTGCCCTTACCATATTTCTCAAAAATCGATTTGCTGAAATATGAAATGTTAATAAATGGCCTTCTTGCTTCCAAACAGCAGCTGTCACATCACAATTGAATGTATGTACTTCTGTTTTTACTTTTGAAAATGTTTGAAAATCATCGTATTCTAATAAAAGGATTGCCGCGGCATTCATTTTAGAAAGCTCTAATTTATGAGAATGAATTTGCCAAGAGAAATCTAACAAAAAGGGATTCCGTCCCAACCAGATCCGATACTCATAACTCCTGCTTTCAGCACTAAATCGTGCATGATGTTCTTCCGGAACTTCAAAAACCTTAGCAACAGCAATATCATTTGGTAAAATTGAATTCAATTTATGTGTGAGGTGATCTCCAAGCGGAACTTCAGTATTAAAATGAGCAAACATTTGGGAAGCATGCACCCCTGTATCTGTTCTACCAGCACCCACAACCTCTATTTTACTTTGCAAAACAGTGCTTATGGCCTTATTTAATTTTTCCTGAACAGAAACTGCATCCGGTTGAATTTGCCAGCCATGATATTTAGTTCCATTGTAAGCAAGTTCTATAAAGTATCTCAAGAAATTTATTTTTGTGGTTGGTAAAATTACGGAATTTATTTTGTAATTAGTATTTTTGAAACTTGAAGCGTCACTAAACTTTTCTTAGCATTTTGAATGAAAAAAATATTATTAATATCCGATACGCATAGTTTTATAGATGCCCAAATTTTAAAATTTGTGAAACAAGCTGACGAAGTTTGGCACGCAGGAGATATTGGGGACCTAAAAGTTACAGATGCTATTAAAGAACTAAAGCCTTTAAGGGCTGTTTTCGGGAATATTGACGATCAATATGCGAGAGCTGAATTTCCACTAGACGCGAAGTATGAAGTTGAAAGCGTGCGCATCTGGATGACGCATATTGGAGGATACCCAAACAACTATAATCGCAGAATTCGAGAAGAACTAAAAACAGATACTCCTACCATTTTTATTTCTGGTCATTCTCATATCTTAAAAGTACAGTATGATAAAAAACTGAATCTGTTGCATTTAAATCCGGGTGCTGCTGGGAATCACGGTTTTCATAAGGTACGCACAATGCTCCGATTTGAGCTCTCTGCGGGTACTGTAAAAAATTTAGAAATTATAGAGTTGGCGCAGCGCGGGTAACCTCATTTTTCTCCATAATAGGCAATTCTGCGAATATGATAGTTCCTTTACCCACAGTAGACTCTATTAAGAATTTACCACTCATCATTTGAATTCTTGCATGAATTTGGTTGATCCCTAAACCATCCTTACTAGTAATAAGTGTCTCATCAAAACCTTCCCCATTATCTTGCACGTGAATATGTAGGCTCCCATTTTTCTCCTCCAATTTCACAAGTGCCTCTGAGGCCTTGCTGTGCTTTAAAATATTATTTACAAACTCCTGGATAATATTATTTGCCTTTATTTCGAAACTTTGATGATACCGTCTCAAGTGTTGGATGTCTGTATTTATTTGTAGCTGAGAGTTGGAATATTTTTCTGACATTTCCTTGATCGCATATTTTAATCCAAATTTTAACAATACGGAAGAAACCAAGTAATGCGAAAGGTTTCGAATGCTTTTAGCGGCTTCTGTAATGATCATTTGTGTCTTATCAATCTCTGGCGGGGAAACTCCGTTAAATTGTAATTTCGACGCTTGTAAGTGCAAACTTGCTGATGACAGCAAGGAACTCACACTATCATGCAAGGTTTCTGCAATCTGTTTGCGCTCCGTTTCTTTTCCATCTAAGGTTGCATTTAAAATACGCACCTGCGCTTCTGATTTTAATTTTTCTAGTTTGTTATTTTGAGCAAACCTCGTTTGTTCCAACTTTAATCTTAGATTTTTTTGACGTAATTTGTAATTGTAAACAATAAACCCCGCACTAATAATTACAGAAATAATTAATATAAGGGAATATAAGATGGTTTTTTTTTCTTCTAACTTCTTTAAAGTAACTTCTGAAGCCGCTAAACTTGCTTGTTTTCGAGCAATATCAAATTGATATTTCTCATATACTTGCTGTACAATTTGCTCAAACTCAACATTTCGTAAACTATCTTTAATTAGATACGATTTCTCTTGATAATCATAGGATGTAAAATCCTTTAAATTATATAATGCCCATGCTAAGTTATAATAGATATCTTCTTTATAACCTACGCCAACAGTACTAACATCATCAGCAATCAAACCTAAGGCTTTCAAATATAATTTTTTTGCTTCCTTAAAATTATCCTCCAGCATGTATATACTTGCCAGGTTTGTTAATGCAGAAGCCTCATTGAGTTTGTTTTTATTTAGCCTTCTTATTTCAACCGCTTGAAGGGCATATTTTTTAGCCAAGCCATAAGAATCTCTTTCTATATACGTAGCAGATAAGTTGTTATAAGCAGCAGCCTTTAAAGACAACAAATCGTCATCTAAAAAATCCATTTGAATAATTTTTTTGTAATAACTTACGGCACTGTCTTTCTTATTTAGTAGCGAATATTCAACACCTATTTTCAATAAATTATCTGCTAAAAAATAGTTGTTTTTATGCAATCCCTTAAAATTACGTACTACAGGTCCATCAAGAATGAGCTTATTTTGTAATAAAGACAACGATTTTTTAAAATAAAGAATGGCTTTCTCGTGATCGTTAATTTTAGAAAAGTTTTTACCTAATATAAAGCCAATCAGGTAGGGTAAGGAAGTATTATTAGAATTTTCAAACTCTGTGAATAATACGAGACCTAACTCCAGTGATTTGGAATACTCCTCGTTGTCGTAATACTCTTTAACCTCTTGGTATTTTCGCGTAAAAACCGAGTCCATTTTTTGATTAAATAGTGAAGGAGAAACTTGAAATAATCTAGTTTCTCCTTCACTATTTGCCATTATTTTATGGCTTCCGATACTTATAGTTGCCAATAAAAATAACACAACTCTTACATATCTTTCCATACTTTTAAGATACAACAATTAATTGCGATATTACCCTCTTGATTCGTCATATACAACTCTTGGTTTTCTCTTGGGTCTTTGGTTAGCACCTTTTCCATAAAGAGTATGATTTACAAAATCAATCTTTAAAATTTTTGTTATTGGAATGTCGATCGTTCTCGAAAACACTTTTTCAGTGCTCGTTCCTTTTCTTAAATGTATCTCATAAATTCCTAAAAGATTATTGTGAACAAACTCAGTGACTACGTTGTCATTTACTTCAAAATCTAATTGAAGCGTACCGTCATCGTTCTTCCTTATTCCATACGTCTTTAAAAAATCAGTATTAGCTCCTTTGGCAAAATTAATATTCTCATCCTCAATTTCAAATTTGGTGCTTTTGTCAATCATATTGTCAAAAAAACCAACACTCAACCTATTCTCATTTAAAGCTAATTTTTCTAGATGTTGCTTCTTTGTCTTGAAATCTACCTTAGACAAATGAAACTCCTTTGTATTTGAACCTAAATTCTCCAGAGCAACTACATCCGTATTATTTGAAAGCTGATAAGCGATAGAATAGGAACCATCTGCAGCTCTTTTTAATTCGATTTGCTTTAACAATGCTTCTGGTACATTATCTAAAGTCAACTCGTCAGTTGAACATGACGCAAAATTAAGTGCTAAAACAAAAACTAAAAACGTACCGACGCTTTTTCTCATAATATTGTATTTTTATTAATTATTTGTAAATACTTGGGAATCTTATCTACCAAGGGGTTTTAAATATTTGTTAAATAACACCCACGATAATTCCAGGTGTTACGGCATTTACTTTAATGTTATTATATGAACATTAGACAAGTTTATATTTTACGGCATATATTGCCAATCCTACAGAATTTTTAACATTTAATTTGCGAAGTAATTTCTTTCTATACGACTCAACAGTATGATGACTGATACTCATTTTTTTAGCAATTTCACCAGTACTCAACTCTTTGGTCACTAACCTTAAAACATCTTTTTCTCTTTCTGTTAAGGAGCCAAACAAAAAATCCTGTGGCATGTCCCCTTTTTTGGCTTTTTGACCCGACATTGATTTTAGTAGCTCGTCTTGAATGTCGCTACTAAAGTATTGTTCTCCACTCGCTACCGCTTTTATAGCCTTTACTATGTGGGCTCCAGCATTATTTTTTGAGATGTATCCTTTCGCTCCTAAACTTAGTACTTCTTGAACAATTCTCACATCATCATAACTAGATAAAACAATTACATTTTGTTCAATTCCTTTGTCTTTGAAATATCTTAAAACTTCAAAACCATCTAAAACTGGCATCGTAATATCTAAGATTAAGATATCCGCTTTATTTTCCTTCACTTTGAACCAATCAATGACTTCCTGACCCGAAAGAGAAAAATCGCTTATTTCAATATCTTCATCTGTATTTATTACAGCCGCAATTCCTTCGATTAAAATCTTGTGGTCATCCGCTACGTGTACTCTTATCTTTTTATTCATGATTATACAGCAAATTTAATTCAGATATTTAGATTATACAATCCCTGAAAACAGTATGTTTTCACTATCCCTGTATTCAGGGTACTACACCCTGAATACAGGGATAGTGAAAACATAAATAACTGTAATACAGTATGTTATGAACTATTTAAATTGCAAATTATAAGCGCCGCAAACAAAAAACCAATTTGGATTAATTTCAAATAAATCAAATTAGATTGGTTTTGTAAAAAAACCGAGAATAAATCTCGGTTTTCTTTCGCACTAAATATACTAAGATGTTAGTTTTACCGCAATCTATCTGCAGATTTTACAAGATCCTCATCCTTTTTAATTGCTTTATTTGCTAAAACTGTAAGCAAAACCGCAAAAATTGGTATGAACATCCCAATACCCTTCTCTGAAACAGCAGTTTCTCCAGGTAACGTTAGAGACACATAAATCAATAATCCTAATAAAATAAGGTTTACCAAAATTGTTAATCGACCCATAACAAATTGTAACTTTCTATTGTGAAACATAAAAATTGCTACAAATGCTAATATTGCCGAAATAAGGAACAAAAAAGGGATGGCTTTTAATTGAGATGACTCACTACTTAATAAATCAAATGCAAAAACACTATTTTCAAAAGATTTCCACAAATCAAAGAAAAATATAAATATCCCAGAAATAATAACAGTACCTAATAAATATACAGATTGTATTCGTTGTATCATTTCTAATTCCTAATGATACAAAAGTAGTACATTCTTTTTTAAAAAGAAAACCATAAACTAAAAAAAAAAGTATATATTTGTTGTATACAACCCCCTTAAAGACTGTTTAGTAGAGCTATACTCAGCAGCAGTATTAAAACAAACACACAAATCTTACAAAATCAAGATTCATATTTAACTTAATAATTTTATAATGTTCGAAATTTCGGAACTGAAAGCAAAAACTCTTGCTGAATTACAAGGTATCGCCAAAACTATTGGTCTTGCCAAAACTAGTCAACTAAAAAAATTAGATTTAGTATATCAAATTTTAGACACACAAGCTGCCAACCCTCCAAAAGCAGCTGCGGTAGCAACTCCTAGCGAAAACGGCGTTGAAAGAGCAGAAAAGCAAAAAAGAAAACGCGTTGTAAAAAAAGCAGCTGCCTTTAAAAGTAAACCGCTCTTTGATGAGAAAAAACCTACTGAAAATATTACAAGTGAGTTGATCATAGCGGAACCAGAAGTAGCTTCTGCGCCAAAACCAATTGTACCTCTTCCAAGGAAACCACTTCCAAGAAAAGAAAACAAGGTTGAAGAAAAGCAAACAGCGATCGTTTCCAAAGCGAAGGAAGAAAAGCAAGAAAAAAAACCTGCAAATCCACCAAATCAAACGAACAAGCCTCAGCAAAACAGGAACAATCCAACGCAGAGCAACAAGCCGAAAAACAGCAATCAAAGCAGAGACAAAAGTAGTACCGGAAGAAATAATGGAAATAAATCTACCAATAGATATAAAGATCCAGATTTCGAATTTGACGGTATTATAGAAAGTGAAGGTGTTTTGGAAATGATGCCTGATGGATATGGTTTCCTGCGTTCTTCTGACTATAATTATTTGTCATCACCAGATGATATCTATGTTTCTCAATCTCAAATTAAACTCTTTGGTTTAAAAACTGGAGATACTGTTCTCGGAAATGTACGCCCGCCAAAAGAAGGTGAGAAATATTTTCCTTTAATAAGAGTCTCCAAAATAAACGGGTTGAATCCTAATATTGTAAGAGACCGTGTCTCTTTTGAACATTTAACTCCTTTATTTCCAGAAGAAAAATTCAATTTAGCAGAAAAAGGAAGTTCTTTATCCACTCGTATTATTGACTTATTTTCTCCTTTAGGAAAAGGACAGCGTGGTATGATTGTAGCACAACCTAAAACGGGTAAAACCATGCTGCTGAAAGATGTAGCAAATGCGATTGCTGCAAACCATCCAGAAGTATATCAAATTGTTTTATTAATCGATGAGCGCCCTGAAGAAGTGACCGACATGAAACGAAATGTTCGTGGAGAAGTTGTTGCTTCTACTTTTGATGAACCCGCAGATAAACATGTAAAAGTTGCAAACATTGTTTTAGAAAAGGCAAAACGACTGGTAGAATGTGGCCATGACGTCGTGATTCTTTTAGATTCCATCACACGTTTAGCAAGAGCATACAACACTGTTGCACCCGCGTCCGGAAAAATACTCTCTGGAGGTATCGATGCAAATGCTTTGCACAAGCCCAAACGTTTCTTTGGAGCAGCAAGAAACATAGAAAATGGTGGCTCTTTAACCATTATTGCAACTGCACTTACAGAAACGGGTTCTAAAATGGACGAAGTAATTTTCGAAGAATTTAAAGGAACTGGAAATATGGAGCTACAGTTAGATAGAAATATTTCGAATAGAAGAATTTATCCTGCTATCGATTTAATTAAATCTTCTACAAGAAGAGATGATTTATTGTTAGATGCGAAAACCGTTCAAAGAATGTGGGTTTTACGTAAATATTTAGCAGACATGAATCCTATTGAAGCAATGGAATTCATTAATGATAGAATAAAGTTCTCTAAAAATAATGATGAATTTTTAATCTCCATGAATGGATAAATAAAAGTACTTTTTATTTTAACCTTACCACATAAAACCTTCTTGAGCAATCCAGAAGGTTTTTTATTTGTAGCGACTTCTTACTTTTACAATGCCCCTTTTTAATTCCGCAAAAAAGAGCAAACAAAACTTTCAATCAGTGGAACAAACCCTATAACATCTGCACTAATCCAACTTCTTTTCAGTATATCTCTAAACACCTATTGAAAACAAATTATAGTATTGATACCGATAGCACAGTGTCCAAATACGCACAAAAAAATCCGTTCAAAATTAATTGAACGGATTTTTTAATACGCTTAAGCAAGTGTCCTTAATTAGAGACGTACATGCTTGCTCTATTATCTTCCACATCCGAAGCGTTCTTAATTGCTTCATAGATTTTAAAAGTCATTGCCTTTCTTGATGCTGAAATTCTCTTTCTATTCGCTTCATAATTTGGCAAAGCTGTTGGTAGCTCTTTTTTATCTAAAAGAAAAGAAAATACACCTCTATTACCTGCAATACCTTTGTATACTTTATTCAGTTCTGCACCATACATCGCACCCACAATTTTAGGCTCTACACCTACTCCAACTAAAGAAGCAGTCTTTAGGTTTATGTCTTTTGCACTTCTTACTGTTGTAGTATTTGATTTTGCAATCTCAGCTAAAGAGTTCCCTTTTAAGTTCCCTGCAATGAAAGCTGCTTTCTTTTTATTTAATAAGATTGGTCGTACCGTATTGATCGCTTTTTCCACGGACATAAGTCCTTTTTTTGTTTTTGCAGTCACTACCGCAACCACATAACTACCTGCTAAATCAAAACGATTGAAACTTCCCGTCTCCGAATCCCCATTAAATGCCCAAGCAACAATTTGTCTTTCATTTCCTAAACCAGGAACATTTTCATCCAATACCTTTAAGCCAACTGCTGCTCTTAGATTGTACTTATTTTCTTTTGCTAACGCACTATAATCTGAAGTTTTTGAAACCGCTAAAGCAAATTGCTCTGCTTTCTGAAAGAACTCATTTTCTGTTGCTTCCGACGGTATGATTTTACTTGCAAAAGTTGCTAATTTTAATACTTTTTGAGTGTTTTTAGTACCATCTACACGAATTACGTGGTAACCAAAAGGGGTCTCTACCACTCCAACAGAACCTTTTCTATTTGTAAAAGCATAATCTCTAAATGCAGGCGTCATTCTCGTATAATTGAACCAATCTAAATCACCGCCTTTTGCACCTGAGCCTTTGTCTGAAGACAAGCTTTTTGCTAAAGAAGCAAATTTACGCTTACTTCTCCTTACAACGCTTAAGATACTATCCGCTAACTTTTCTGCCTGAACCTTTGTTCTTGTTACCTCAGCAGCAACTCTTTGAGAACCCACAAAAGGAATTAAAATATGACTCGCTCTTACAGAATCTGGCATTTTTGTAACTGCAGTGATTTTAGAAATTTTAAAGAAGCCTTGATCTTTATATGGACCAAATACATCTCCTTCATTTCCTGAGAAAATTTCATTTGCTACCTTTTGGTTTACAGAAGCATTGAATTTAAATGCGAGATCTAGATTAAGATCAGCACCATTGTCTGTTAAAAAAGTTTTGTAATCTGTTGTATTCTTAAAACCAACGATTGTTTCATTATTTCGATCTAAAGAATCATCAATCAACATGCGTACATTTTGCTTAATTGCTTCTTCATCGGCTGGAGACGCTTTAATATCAAACTTCACATAAGAAATATCTCTGGTTGCAGCTGTCTTAAACTCCTCTGCATTTGATTTGATATATGCAGTAACTTCAGCTCTTTTAATTGAAACAAGAGTATCCGCAATACTTGCATAAGGTACATACACAAAATCACCACTTAATTTTGTATTCTCTATAAGGTACTCCATTTCCCCCTCTTGTAAAGAGGCTCCTAAACCTGCAGTAACTAAAGTATTGTATGTATTTGTTTCTGTATTCTCCTTAATTTGACCTAAATAATTAGACCAAGCAGACCACAAAGATTCATTATTTTCTTTTGTATCCGCTAAAAATTGCTTGAATTTTAACTCATCAAACAACCCAGATTCACTTTGAAACTGTGGATTATCTTTCACAGAGGGTGCCTTTAAAACTTCTGTCCAGACATCTTGTTCACCAACAGTAATTCCTGCGTCCTCTAATTGATTCTTATATATTTTTTTCCTTAAAATATTATCCCAGACAGCTTTTGCTGCTTGCATTTCAGAAACTTCAGAACGGCTATTTTGTTTGTACTGATCTAAGGCCTCTGCGAATTCTTTTGTTGAAATTGCTTCTCCATTTACTTGTCCTACTTCATTCACTTTACTTGAACTGAAAAGGTCTCCTAGTGTAGAAGGATCTAATACAAAAGCAAAGAGTGCTAAACCAATTATGATAATCAAGAACATTGAGCGTTCTCTAATTTTTGATAAAATTGCCATACGTTTTAATTTATTTTGGTGGGCGAATATACGATTTGGTATTTAATTTTGCAACCACTTTTAATCTAAATACATGGAAGCGCACTCTTGTTTTTCATTCAACAGTGTAAAACAAGTTTGCTAATCTTCTAAATCCAACATTTTAACGGTTACCGCCTCTATTTTCGCACCACTTGTTTTGAGGATTCGAATTTCAAATCCTTCAATATCCAACACCTCATTTTCTTCAGGAATGTTTTCTGTGTGCTCTAATATAAACCCCCCTAAAGTCTCATATGCTTCTGACTTAGGAATTTCTAAAGCGTAGGTTTCATTGAGGTAATCTACTTCCAATCTTGACGAAAACTTAAAGGTATGCGCGTCTATTTTTTCCTCTAAAAACTCTTGAGAATCGTGCTCATCTTCAATTTCACCAAACAATTCTTCTACAATATCCTCTACTGTTATCATTCCAGAGGTACCGCCATATTCATCTACAACTACAGCCACGCTTTTGCGTTTCTTCATTAAGATATTTAAGATATTATTAATCATCATGGACTCTGGTACAACTTCTACGGGAAGTAATATTGATTTGATCGTTTTTGGTTTTTTAAAAAGCTCGAAAGCATTTATATACCCAATTACATCGTCCATAGAAGACTTGTATACCAATACTTTAGACAAACCTGTCTCAATAAAAATATTTTCTAAATTGGTTACCTTCTCATGAATTTCTACGGCTGTAATTTCGGTTCTGGGCACCATTACCTCTCGCCCTTTTACATTATGAAATCCTAATGCATTTTGAAAGATTTGAATTTCAGAATCTATTTCATCCGTATCATTCCCTGTTTCTAACTGCTCTATAATATAATTCCCCAGCTCTTCTTTACTAAATTCTACTTGCTGCTCATCTGCATTTGTTTTGAAAAAAACACGCAAGAAAAAATCTGAAATTATTGTAATAAACTCAGAAAAAAAATGAAATAGCACGTAAAACACATACGCAGGTACCGCAAATATTTTCAAAACTTCATTTGCATAAATTCTAAAAATAGCTTTTGGTAAAAACTCTGCAGTTACCAAAATTATAAGTGTAGAGATGATTGTTTGAGTTAATAATATCGAAAAATCATTAAAGTCTCCCAAAGGCAAGACGTTAATTAAAAACCGTCCCATGTAATAACTGTACACAACCAAAGCGATGTTATTACCAACTAACATTGTGGTAATAAACTTAGAAGATTTTTGTGTAATTTTATTTAGAATTTTCGGAATAAAACCTTCCCGCTTCTTTTCTAATTCTATGTGCAGCTTATTTGCGGAAACAAATGCAATTTCCATCCCCGAAAAAAATGCGGAAAGTATGATTGATACGAGTATGATAATAAGTTCAATTCCCATTCAGAAATTTATAAGCTACTGGTTCTGGTTATTTCTTTTTTCTACTTTTTTTCTAAAGTGTCTTTTAAAGAAAAACACGAAGATGATTAAAACCGCAAAACCTAAAAACAAATAAGACCTGCTTCTATCTGCGTTCCATCGAACAATCCCTTCTACTACACAAATAAATGCCACCATTAAATACCCATATTGAAAAAATTTCCAAAGTTTGTTCATATTTTCTATTCTTTTATTTCTATTCTTTTGTTTCTATTCTTCCTGTTGTTTTTTTCGCTAAGTGCTTACTTAGGTCTTCTTTGCATTCAAAACCAACTCCTCTAACCGTATCCTGTTCTTGATATAAAGTAAATGCTTTTTCAGATACAAAGTATTTTGTTTTTTGGTCCCAAAATAACTGGGTTGTTTCTAACCTCGATTTATCGGTATGATTTACAACTACCACATTCCCCTGAATCTCTGAAACTTCTGTTTTAGAATATGACAGGGCATAGTCGCCAGTAATGGTGACAGAGTCTTTTCCTTTATTTTCAAAATTTATAATTTTAATTCCTTCAGGAAACTCGTTATATGGATGCTTTTTTCGATTGCTAAAATCTAGAAGTACTGGCGTTATTAGCTTGGATGTAATTCTACCTGAATCTTTATACACATGGAATGTTTCCTTGGCAATGCCAATTGGTAAATTTTTTTCTTCTAAAAAGTTCCGAACCTCTTCCGAATTATTTGAACAAGCAAAAAGCATTGCTGTAACCGAAGTTACAACAATGCTTTTTGTTATTATTTTTTTGTAGTTTTTCAAAAAACTATTTATTTGGTATTCTTACGGTTTCTCCAATCCAACATTTTATTGTGAATTTTCCACCAGGAATTGCCGTTGCATTAAAGATTGTTTTTTTACTAGGTGTGTTTGCAGCGTATCTCCTGATGTATTTTCTTGCTTTCGAGGAAATACTAGGATCTACAGCAGCAGCTCTTTTAGCCATGTTTAATGCAGCTACATACACCATTCTTTTTTCGAATAAATTCGTTCCACAGTCATTCACACTTTCTTGGTACAAGGTTGCAATAAAAAGATATGCTCTCCCGTAGCTTGGATTAAATTTCAATGCCTCTCTTGCCAATCTTCTTGCTTTGCTCTTTTGGCCTCTATCTTTCGCAGATTGCGCAAACTTTAATTTATACTTCGCTTTTTTTAATGGATCTGTCTCTAATTCAAAAGATTTTAAACGCATTGCAGTGGCTCCTGAACCGTCTCCATTGCTCTCTAATACACTCGCTAAAAAAGAATATGCTTCTGGTGAAGGGGCAGCTTCTGCATATGAACGCACTAGCTTCTCAAATAAAGGCTCTTTTTGACATCCTTTATTAAACATTCTAGAAACCGATCTTTTTAACCAGACTGCATTTACTTTATTCGCTTCGAAATCTCTTTCATACAGGGGAACTAAACGTTCACAAGTAGCAATTTCTGAAATTATTGCATCCAAACCACCTTCCACAGTTCCCAAGGCTTTCGAGTTTATTGTGTAGGCTCTTTTTAATTGCTTACCTCTTTTGTCTAATACTTTGGTAGTGTCATTGTACTTAATTAATTTTTTTGCGTATCCTGCAAGTTTGATATTTACATTTTCTATAACATCATCATAGGTGTCAAAAACTTTCTGTGGGTTCGTGTCTTTGTTTCTATCCGTTACTCCTTGAAAATAAATATACAAATTCTTAACTCCCATCTTCGTAGGATCGATACCATATCCTTTTTCCAAAATTGAAAAGATAAGCTCATCTGATGCTAATTTATTTTCAAATAGGTAGGTTGCATAATCACTGTGTACTTTTGCAGGATTTTTACTAGGGTAGTATTGCAATCTCTGCTCATATACTCTTTTTGCTAAAACAGGGTCCTTTCTAACGTCTTCTGCAAGGGTAGCCCCTATTTTATAAATGTTTACAGATAGATCCTTACAATTGTCTAGTAAGAAAATCCAATTTATATACGCTTCTTCATATTTTTTGGACTGATAGTCCCCTTTGAATAGATTGTACTTGATAGTACAATCTTGATTTGCATCTTGTGCGTTTGTTTCTAATGTTGTTATCAGTAACAATCCAGCTAGTAAAAACGTAATTTTATTCATCTTAAAAATTTTATAAATTAATCTATTTTTCTTTTCTAAACCAACTTTGTGCCCCAGATGCGGTTAAGGACAAACTAATTCTTACATTAAAATAATTTTCTTCAATTAAATTATTAGCAGTAGTACCTCTTTTACCAAATTCAAACCCTAAGTTTACACTTGAAGCTTGTTTCAATGGTAACCCCAGACCAAAAGACATGCCAAAGTCTTCAATTGATGTAAAATTTGAATCCGTACTTGCTCCATTAATTGCCAATCCTAATTTCTCGTATCTCAAACCAGCGCGGTAGGTAACTCTTTTAAAGTAACTTGATAATGAGTTTATCTTCGGCAAGTAAAAACCTCCTAAAGAAAATCTATTGGATTGCTCATACCGATATGCCGAAGCTGAATTGTTGATAAAACCTTCTGCTTGCAGTGCATCCTGATTTTGAAACTCTGCACCTACGTGCCATTTATCATAAACACCCATGCCAATTCCCAAAACGGTTTTTATCGGCAGTTTATATGCACCTGAAATTTTACTTGTTGCGATCGTATCTCTTGGAATGTCTGTTCCCGCTCCAGAGATTGTTAGAGAATATAAATATTCATCTCCCGTGGTTTTTAAATCACTACCTAACTTTAAGGTTGCACCCGCGTTTACATATCTTTTCTTTTTTAATATTTTATTGTATTGTGCTCCAAAAGTTATAGCACTTCCTCGAATAACACTTTCCTCCTTGTGCCGCGTTGCTAAAGCAACAGCTGCCCTTTGGTTAATAATACTATTTTCTATGGCTCCAAAACTATAATCTACTTCTACACCCAAAGCCAGTGCCTTTGAAACTTTAATTCCAAAACTACCAAAAAGTCTGTTTACACCGCCATCTCCGCTGTACACGGTTACCGATGATAATTCATTTTCTGCATCGTAAGTGTAATTTGATAAAGAATACCCCACAGAAGATAAGGGCTGCACTCCAAAAGAAAACCCAGCTTTCTTACCAATAGGAAACCCTAATGCAATATAATTTAAACTTGTCGCTGTTGAACTCTGCTCAGTATCGGCAGTTTTCAGGGTAAGGTCATTATTTAAGATTCCTATAGCATACGTTGTTTGTCTTAGAAACGCATTGGCCGCAGGGTTTGTAAAATTCAAATATTTGTAGTGATTAAAGGCCACCCCAATACCCCCCATTGTTGCATTTTCAACTGTTTTTGGAGTATATTGATCTCCAATTCCAAAAAAGGAATACGGCGAAGAACTTGCCCTTTGGGCAAGTAATGTTGTTGCGCTTATCAATAAGAAAACTATTAAAATCTTTCTAATCATTTTTCTGCGTTAAATTTTAATATTTCATTTAATCCTTCAAGGAGAAAATTTTGATTGGCAAATATGCTACTTTTAAATTGTTTTGACAAGAACTTTGTGTCCCCTCCTGTTAAAACTACTGTTAAATCTAAATATTTTTGCTGATAGTCTTCTATAAAGCCTTTTATCTCTTTTTGAACCCCTGTTAAAACACCAGCAATAATACTCTCTTCAGTGGTCGTTCCTATAAAATTATGACTTTCAAAAATATCCAATAATGGTAAATTTGCAGTAAAAGTATGCAAAGATTGGTAGCGCATTTTTATTCCTGGAGAAATTGCACCTCCTAAATATGCTGCTTCCTGAGTTACAAAATCATAGGTAATGCAAGTTCCGGCATCAATCACTAAGACATGCTGCTTAGGAAACTTTGCTACTGCGGCGGCCACAAGCGCAATTCGATCCACCCCAAGTGTCTTTGGAGTTTGGTATGTATTTTTAAAAGGCACCTTTGATGCCGAAGAAACCACCTGAAAATTGAGGATCTTATTCAATTGTACCCACTTTATATTTGAAAGAGCTGCAACGTTTGATATAATTCCATTAAAAATATTATGTTCCGATGTGATTTTTTTTATTTCTGAAATAATTTTTCCTCTGTCAAAAACGGTCAAAGAGATGCATTCATCTCCCTCAAAAACAGCAGCTTTAACGCGAGAATTGCCAATATCAATTGCTAGATTCATATGCCAAATTTAGCTAAAAAATAAAAAATAGCACAATTTTTGAAGTTTTCTTTAGCAGATGTAAAAAAACATTTTATATTTGCATCCGCTAAGGCAATGGTACCTTAGCTCAGTTGGTAGAGCAAAGGACTGAAAATCCTTGTGTCCCTGGTTCGATTCCTGGAGGTACCACATTAAATACTCGTAACATTCTAATTATTAGAACGTTGCGAGTTTTTTGTTTCTAACAACCTCTTAAATGTACCTTTTTTCTTTAAACCTCATTAATTTACAATTTTATTATTCACTCACATCCGCGAACATATACGAATGAACTTTATCAAAAAAAAATGAAAAAGATAAATTAATCAATTAAAATCATTAACGATTCTCTTTTATAGTGCAAAAAGTGTAATCCAGTTTAAAGATAAAGAAACAGGTATTGTAAAAGGAAAGTACCTTATGAAAGCAGGAGTTATTAGTACCACCCCTCTTGTTCAAGGGACACCAGGACTTTATTCAGTTATAACAATTAGAGTAAAAGATAGTGTTTCAAGAATTGAAATAAACGCACCATCTGGAATGTATTCTTATAAACAAATGGGAGTTGAGTATGGTTTTACTAAAGAATCATTTCAAAATAAAGCAAATGTATTAATTGAAGGGTTTGAGGTTTTTATGAAGAAAGAATCTTTAAACGATAATTGGTAGTATAAGTTAATAGAAACCCACTTATGTATTTAGGTGGGTTTTTTAGTTTAAATCAGTTAACTAATTTTTTGACTTCTACTTGAAAAAAGTAAAACGATACATACGCACGCGAACAGATAGTAAGGAACTTTTATAAAACCCTATGAATCCGACACCCTAAAAAGAGTGTAAAAGTAAAACGATACGCGCGTAAGCGGACAGATAGTAATGAACTTTTATAAAAGCAGATAGCCACCTCACAAAGAAGTGGCTAATTGCTAAATTAATGAAAGCGCTGTGCGTCCAATAATCACTTAAATACAGTGATTTAAAACTTGACTTTTAAAAATGCTTACAGATAGTGCCGAACTCTCGTTAATTAGATTTTTTCTCTTTTACGTTTAAAATATAATTAGTAATATTACTTTTGAAAAAAAACTAATATGAAAAAAATTACTTTTTTACTCGTATTCATTTCAATATTTGGGTATGCTAAAACGCCAATAACAGATGCTAATATTCAAACAGTATTAGACCTTTGGGTTTCAAACCCTAATTCTCCTCAATTTATAGAGACCAATAATACTCCATATTATGCTAAGATCTCTGATTGGGATGTAAGTCAGGTAACTGATATGTCACAATTATTTATTGGTAAAACTAATTTCAATGATGATATTTCAAAGTGGGATGTGGGTAATGTAACTACTATGGGATATATGTTTTATGGAACATCCTTCAATGGAGATATAAGTGCTTGGAATATGAGCGGTGTTACCGATATGTATGGTATGTTTTTAAGTGCAACCGCATTTAATAGAGACCTCAGTGCTTGGGATGTGAGTAGTGTAACGGATATGGGTTATATGTTTTCTGGAGCCACTGCTTTCAATGGAGATATTGGTTCTTGGGATGTGAGGAAGGTGAATAATATGTACGCTATGTTTTTTGAAGCATCATCTTTCAATGGAGATATTGGTTCTTGGGATGTGAGTAGTGTAGATAATATGTATGCGATGTTTAGGGGTGCCACTGCTTTCAACGGAGATATTGGTTCTTGGGATGTGAGTAGTGTTACTACTATGGGTTCTATATTTCGAGGCGCCACTGCTTTCAATAAAGATATAAATGAATGGGATGTGAGTAGTATAACTGATATGAGGGAGGTATTTAGAGGAGCATCATCTTTCAATCAAGATTTAAGTTCTTGGGATGTGAGTAGTGTTAATAATATAAATTATATGTTTTCTGAAGCATCATCTTTCAATGGAGATATAAGTAAATGGGATGTGAGCAGTGTAATTGAAATGTTTAGGACGTTTAATAATGGAACCTCATTTAATGGAGACCTCAGTGCTTGGGATGTGAGCAGTGTAACTAATATGTATGGGATGTTTTGGAATGCAACCTCATTTAATGGAGACCTCAGTGCTTGGGATGTGAGTAGTGTGATTTATATGGATTATATGTTTTTCGGAGCCACTGCTTTCGATAAAAATATATCAGGTTGGTGCGTTTCAAATATCGAATCAGAACCATTTAATTTTAGTACTAATTCAGCATGGATTAACGATGATAAACCTGCTTGGGGTACTTGTCCAGCTCTTGGAGTTAATGACCAAAACTTAATGAATGTTTCTTTGTATCCAAACCCAACAGAAAATACGTTGTTCATATCAGGGAATGAAAGTGCAATAGCAGTGGTTGTTTACAATGTATTGGGTAAAGAAGTACTTTCTATAAAAAACACAAACAACATTAATGTACAAGCATTGCCAAGTGGTCTGTATACCATTCGTATTTCAGAGGGTGTGCGTCAAACCAATAGAAAGTTTATAAAGAACTAAATCTAAAACACTAATTTATAAGTGTCTCTGTAAACAGGAAGCTCTGTGTGTAATGCCATTTCAAAAAAATAAAACCGACCGCTTACGCGGTATATATTAATTGATAAATTATTAAATAATTAAAAAGCTCGAACTGCACGCACAGCGTTTGCGGGGGTCTTACCGTTGGCTTCCTGATAACCATTGCCGAAATACTGACTCCACGCGGAATGGTAAGCGTACTCCGAAGAACTCCAGTAGTAATTGTTTGTAGTAAAACCGCCAACCGCCTCTCTTTCTGCGCACAATAAGGGTAACTCGTGTTTAGAGGGTAAATACCAGTCGCCGTAAACAACACCACCTACAGTCACTGAATACTCGTTGCTAAAGGTTGCTGCATAAGCATAAGAAAATAAACAAAAAGAGAGTATATTGCATCTTAACAGTTAAGACAATAGTGACCTTAATAATTTATGAAACAACGAATTAAACATTGTGCTCTTTGTAAAGTAGATTTTTCTACGATGTACCGCGTACAATATAAAAACCCAAAAGATTGGGTGTTTGTATGTAAGGAGTGTCTAAAAGAGGTTAAGAAAGACAATCCTACCTACAAATATGGAGGTACTTGGAAGAAATGATGCAGAGGTAAAATAGAAAAGAGACTTCGCACACAACCGTACGTGAGTTATTAAAGGCATATTCTTTATTATATAAAAGGTATTCCCCATAAACCCAAAATTTTTAGTTTGAGTTTTTTGCATTTATATTTTCCCGTTTTTAGAAACTAGAGTAACGCTAAAACATCATTCAAAATAGGGTTTGTATTTTTTTTATTCCAAATTACAGAAAGTGTTGTTTTTTGAGCGATCATATCCAATTCAATAAATTTAATTTTATGCCCTCTTTTTTGCGCTAATGATTTTGGCACAATCGAAATTCCAAACTTATTTTCTACCAACTTAAAAATAGAACTCGAGTGAATAGTATTGTGCGAATTTAAGGGTGTAAAACCACAATCATCAAAAATTTGCATGACTTTTTCGTGGTATGACGCACTATATTGTGCATCAAAAAGAATAAAAGAAGCCTCTTTAAACTGCCTCAAGCTTTTAAAGTTACTTTCGTCTATCTCATGGTCTTTTGGCAATACCAAACAAAAATTTTCCTTTAAAATTGGTTTAATCTCTAAAGCTCTAGGAACTCTTTCTAAACGAACAAAGCCGA
>FUWD012885069.1_pt1 | contig 35524 bp, 27 predicted proteins | sample 1063281 | NCBI WGS metagenome assembly FUWD01 (sample SAMEA79048168, study PRJEB19326) | metagenome | biome: marine | reverse complement strand
GATGATGGTTATCAGGTATTTGGATACGACCCTGATGCAGTTCAGTGCCAAAATGCTCAGAATGCAGGCATTAAAATTATTGGTTCAGTCAAAGAAGTAGCTGAAAATTCACATATCATGTTCTCTAGCCTACCAAATGCCGATGCTCTGGATACAAATGTTTCAGAACTGATCACACTCTCTGAATCAGAGCGTTCAGCAGGCATCTTGATAGAGCTCAGTACTTTGGATCTTGCCACCAAACAAAAAAATCAAGCACGTCTTGTCGATGCAGGGTTTGATCTCTTAGATTGCCCCATCAGTGGAACAGGCCAACAGGCGAAGACTAGAGACATAGTGCTATTTGCGAGCGGTAATCAATCTGTTTTTAGCAATTGCAGCTCAATTTTTAAAAGTTTTGCAAAAAACAGTTACTACTTGGGTGATTTCGGCAATGGCACCAAAATGAAATTGATTGCCAATTTATTGGTAGCTATCCATAACGTGGCTACAGCTGAAGCCGTAACTCTGGCAAAAAGATCTGGTCTGAATATGGAACAATTCTATGAAGTTATCAGTTCGAGCCCATGCAGCTCTAAGATTTTCGAATTGCGGGCACCATTAATGATCGATAATAATTATGAACCTGCAACAATGAAGCTGGATGTTTGGCAAAAAGATATGCAATTGATCCGTGAATTTGCAAACAATGCGAAGTCTCCTATTCCTCTTTTCACAACCACTGAACCACTTTATCAAGCTGCTATTGATGCCGATTTGGGCCAACAGGATACTGCGGCAGTCTGTAATCTTCTTAACGCAAATTAATAGCAAAATGAATCAAAACCTGGAACCTGAGGCAATCTGGCCCGGCCTGGAGGAGGGTGTACCTAAGCCAATCATGCCATATAGCCCAGCAATCAAGGCAGGTGGTTGGGTCTTCGTTGCAGGTCAGCTTGCAAGTGACTTTAAAACTGGCCTGCCGCCTGAAGTTAAACCCAATAACCCAGATTCAGAAACTGGTCTTGCGTTGCAAACACGCTTCATTTTCAACAATCTTGCTAAGACCATTGAAGCTACAGGATGCAATATGCGAGCTGATACCGTCAAGATTTGGGAATGGTATGTTTCGAACCACCCAACAACTAGCGAATTTAGAGAAGGGAACAACTGGCATGGTATTGATATAGTTCCCTACATCAGGGCTAGAGAGAAATTCTTTAATAAACCATCGCCTCCCAGATCGGGATCGGGTATCAGTGAATTGATGTGGCAGGATACTAAATTGGAACTGGAAATCATTTGTTTTAATGATGACAACGAATCCGTGACTTTTGTTCCACCTGAAGATGATTTCTCTAATGGAGGACAAGCAACAGCTCTGCGGCGTGGTGATTGGGTATTTCTTGGTAATCAGAGCTCTGCTGACCGCAAAGGAGAAAGTCTCTCGCTCGAACAGCAAACAAACTATGTTTTAGAGAAACTCAGTAAAACCGCTGAAATAGCAGGGAGCTCATTGCAACAAGCAGTAAAAGCCGAAGTCTTTATCGGCAGTCCAGATGATTTTGAGAAAATGGACCAAGTTTGGAGCCAATGGTTTCCTAGCAATGCACCGGCACGAGTGGTTGTACCTCGTGTGGGCATGGAGGCAGAGGGGAGTAGAATCGAAGTTGCATTAACGTTGTTAGCCAATGATGCAGTGCTGACTAAAACTATAATTGAAACCTCTGAAGCACCTGTACCACTCGGACATGAGCCCCAAGCCGTCAAAGTAGGTAATTTTTTGTTTTTAAGTACTCAGATGGCACTCGACTCTCATGGAAAAATTGCCGACGGGTTAGTTAGGAATCCAGCTGCACCATGGTATGGTTCGCCAGGAAAAGCACAGATGCGTTACATGATGCATAACATCAATGCCATATGTGAAGCCGCAGGTACCTCGGTAGAGAACATTGTACGCAGAGCCTGTTTCCACAGTCATTTACAATGGTTTGCTGAATCGATTGAGGAATGGGCAAGCTATTTTCCCACCGATAAACCGGCATCAACAACGATCGGTTTAAATAATTCATTGGTCGTTGATGGAGCCAATACGTTGTTGGATTTAATTGCTTATGTGCCCAATTCAACATAAAAATACGTAACCATTAAATTGCAATACTTATATTAATGATTGCTACAAATTCAGAGATTCAAGATGGCATGCAAATTGATTGGAATGTTCCGATTGAAATGGACGATGGATTAATTTTACGTGCGGATGTTTTTCGACCCATTGATTCAGGTCGATACCCAGTTATCTTGACATATGGTCCATACGCAAAAGGTCTGTCTTTCCAGAAAGGTTACCCTAGTGCATGGGAACGAATGGTAGAAGAACACCCAGATGTCGCTGCTGGTTCTACCAATAAATATCAGAGTTGGGAAGTGGTTGACCCTGAAAAATGGGTACCTGATGATTATGTTTGTGTTCGGGTGGACTCACGTGGTTGTGGTTATTCACCTGGCTTTGTTGATCCTTTTTCTCCTCGTGAAACTCTTGATTTTGCAAATTGCATCGAATGGGTTGGCACCCAAGACTGGAGCAATGGCAAGGTTGGACTGAATGGAGTTTCTTATTATGGAATCAATCAATGGCAAGTGGCGTCTTTGCAACCTAAATATCTTTCAGCGATGTGTGTTTGGGAGGGAGCCAGTGATTGGTATCGTGATATGACTCACCATGGTGGGATTTTAAGCACTTTTTGGGCCAATTGGTACGACATGCAAGTTAAGACGGTACAATATGGACTTGGCACCAATGGACCAAAAAGCGATGTAACCGGTGAATGGGTCTGTGGTTCTGAAACACTTAAATCAGAGACCTTGCTTGAAAACCGCTGTCGATTTGGTAATGAAATTTATGCGCACCCGCTTGAGGATGACTATCACCGTATCCGTTCAGCAATTTGGAGCAAGATAAATATTCCATTGTTAACAGCTGCTAATTGGGGTGGACAAGGTTTGCATCTTCGTGGCAATTTTGAAGGATTCTCTAGAGCCGAATCGGAACAAAAATGGCTGGAAGTTCATGGTCTCGAGCATTGGACAGAATTTTATACCGATTATGGTGTAAAGTTGCAGAAACGATTTTTTAATCATTTTCTTAAAAATGAAAACAATGGCTGGGAAAAGCAACCTCGAGTCCAGTTACAGGTTAGAAGAATCAATGGTTTTGAAGAACGCCATCATAATTCTTGGCCAATAGAAGACACTGAGTGGACTCGTTTTTATCTTAGTTCTGAAGATAGTAGTCTTTCATCAGCTCCACCTAAACATGACTCAAAAATTACATTCTCAGCAATGGAAGAGGGTGTTAATTTTCTATCCCCGCCCCTTGAATCTGAAACAGAAATTACTGGCCCTTCTGCGGTAAAATTATTTATATCCTCATCAACAGTTGATGCTGATTTTTTTGTGGTGCTCCGTATTTTTTCACCAGCAGATGAAGAGTTGGTATTTCAAGGTGCCATAGATCCCTACACTCCCATTGGCCAAGGTTGGTTGAGGGCATCCCATCGAAAACTGGATCCTATTTTGTCGGAGCCTTGGCGTCCGTATCATACCCATGATGAATTATGGCCACTCAACCCAGGAAAACCGGAGATGCTGGATATTGAAATTTGGCCCACATCCATCGTGGTTCCTGTTGGATATCGAATTGGTTTGAGTATTAGAGGTAAAGATTATGAGTATCCCGATGCAAAGCCAGCTACTTTATCGAATTTTAAAAATAAACTAAAAGGCTGTGGACCATTTTTACACAATGATCCCAGGGATCGCCCAGAGAAAATATTTTCAGGGGATACCACTCTCTATTTTGGACCTGATCAGTCTCCTTATCTTTTGCTGCCTTTAATCCCTAAGTCTAATCACTAGCTGACTGGTTTATATTTTTATTGACCTTCCCATTCTGTTCATGGTGATAACAGCTAGATTTTCATTTAGATGTTTTTCACTATCAATAAATTGATTCACTTTTAATTAATCCATTTGTATTTGCTTCTTTTATTGACGAACTTTCTGGCATCAACTTCATCTAATAAGGTTTGTTGGAGCTGATCTGAGTTTTGCACGACAGATTGATGGTCAATATTCACATGTTTGCCATTTTCTGCGATTGTTTTACCGCCCACCATAACTCGACGTATTGATTGGCGACTGGGACCATTGCCGTAAACCAAATTGGCTATCAAAGCACCTGCTGGTGATAAATGAGTTTCACTTCTTCTGTCTATCAATAAGACATCAGCAGATTTACCAATTTCAAGTGATCCAATTTGATCATCCATCATCAATGCCTTTGCTCCTCCAATGGTTGCTAATTCCAAGGCTTGCTCAGCACTTCCATAAAGAACTTCATCTCCAGTCCATTGTGTATTTGATTCCGATGTTCTGCGTCTGTATTCATCACCCATGCGTTGTGCTGTCAAAAATGCACGCATTGCAGCCCAGATATCATGACCATAGGCAACAACAGGCCCGTCTAGGCCCAGTCCGCAGTTAACATTTGATTCTAAAAATTGCTTTGCATTGAAACTCACTAATCCCAGAACCTGTTCCATATCAGGAACAAGAGCCACAGCTGCGCCACGGTCGTGAATTAATTTTTCTTCACCGGGTCTTAAATTTTGTGCATGTGCTGCAATGAGATTGGGGCCCAGGATCCCAACATGATCGAGCCATTCAAAAGAACCTCCTTCCCAGCCTCTTCGGGCTGCAAGGTATTTTTGATCAAAAACAGCAGGTGCATGGATATCAAATTGCCTATTATTCATATCTGTCCATCGCCAAAGCTCAATAAGTTGATCTGGTTCACAGTAAGTGATGCCAATGGTAGAGGCGGTTACAGAAATATTTTCATCTTCCCATTCAGACTTAACTCGTTCCGTTTCAGCCAATCCTGTATCCAGATCTTCTCTGAACCCATCTGGAACTGCATCTGGATCATTAATCGTGAGCCTCGCCATTCGGCAACGAATTCCACTGTCACGAGTTGCTGCCAAAACTCCATCGATTGATCTTTTATGTAAATGTGTGAAGTGATCGTCAGCTGTAGTAGTGACACCAGCTAGAACCAGATCCAAAATTGGTGGCATTGAGGCATGGTAAGATCTCTCCTCATCACAAGCCCCGGTCATGGGATAGTAAAAGCCAAACAGGCGTTCTTCATAAGTTGTACCATCAGCCATCCCTCTCATGCAACCTTGGACGAGGTGAGAGTGGACATTAATTAATCCAGGTAAAACGATGTGTCCGTCACCGCCCAAGTCTTCATCAGCTTTAAACTGGCAATCACCAGATGGACCCACTGAAACGATTGTGCCATTTTTAATCGCGACATAACCATCTAAATAAACATGGCGATTCTCATCCATAGAGATGACAGTTCCTCGGAGTATGGTGTCACATTCTTTCATTATCATTATTTAAATATATCGATACTTACAATTATAGACTTAACACTGAAGTAGTTATTCTTCTTTAAAGTTTTGTACATTCAGATTGTAAAGAATCATTAGCAAACAACTAATAATTAAACTTGCAACCGGTAACACACCTGCACACAAGTAAATCACCATGCGGACATTGTCAGAGAGAGTTTCTGCAGATGCATCATAACCGGCATAACCAATGATTAAGCCCAGGAGAGCAGGGCCAATTGCAAATGAGATTTTTTCAACGGTGGTATAGACACCCGCAAAAATGCCTTCACGTCGAATGCCTGTTTTTTGATAATCGTATTGCATCGTGTCAGGAAGCATGGATTGACCCACCAATAAAAGACCACCAGCACCTAAGCCTAGCAATACACCACGAATTATAATGCCAATAGTAGGCTCACCTTCAGCCACCATCATCCAGGATAAACCTCCCACTCCCCATAATAGAGAAGCTAAATAGTAACCATTTTTCTTCCCAATATTGCCAACCATATATACCCATAGTGGTTGGGAAGCAAACATTACCGTGCCTTGGACAAGAAAGTAAAATTTAAGATCATTGCTTGCAAGCATTATGCGAGAAAACAAATAAGGTAAAGATCCTAAAAATATTGCAAAACCAGTCAATTGGGTGATTTTTATACCTAATAAAATAGCAAATGGCCGAACACTAAATGCTGTTTTGAATTGTTCAAAAAATGATGACTGATTGCCTTGATGGGTAATAGATGATTCAACAAAGGATGCTTTTCTTGTCAGCCAAAAACAGGTTAAACCGGCGGCGACCATGAATAAAGCAAGAATATTGGCCATGCCCGTATATCCAAAAGAATTAGTCATGTTAATCCCATCGCCAAAGTAAAGTATGAGAGCGGGTCCGCCAGCTGAACCTCCTACCTGTCCAACTGCAACGGCCATGACTCTAAAGGACATCAAGTTAGTACGAACATGATAATCAGATGTCATTTCAGCTGGCATCGCAAGATACGGGACATTAAATATGGTGTAGCCAGTCGCATTTAGAAGCAAGGCAGCTAGAATAATAATAATGATATTGGGGGAGTCTGCAAAAGCAACTAGATTAAATAACAGTATGAATGATACTGCACAAAGAAGAGTTCCAAGCAAAATATAAGGTCTTCTCTTTCCCCACGGGGTTTTTGTACGGTCGCTGATCCTACCCATGATTGGGTCTGTAAATGCATCGTATATTTTTGCTAACCCAATCAATAATCCTGCTGTGGCTGCTGGAATTTTAACCACATCAGTTAGATAGAATAACAACAGTAATCCAGTAGCTTGAAACATCAGGGAAACTGTTAAAGTTCCAATGCCCCACCCAAATCGAGTTGACACTTTCAGGATTTCATTATTGACCATGATATTATTGTCGACTGAGATTCAGTTATTTTAGTAAATCTCTGGCAATGACGCTGCGCATTGCTTCCGAAGTGCCTTCATAAATTCGCATAGGGCGGACATCACGATAACAACGCTCCAAAATAGTGTCATCAGATACGCCGGCGGCCCCATGAATTTGAATTGCTCGATCCACTACTTTAGCTGCCATTTCAGTAGCCATGACTTTAGCTATGGCAGTTTGGGCGAAAACTTGTTCTCCATCTTGTGCCCTAGAGGCGGCATCATAAACAATTAATCTGGCGGCATGGAGTTCCATTGCAGAGTTGGCAATCATCCATTGGATGGCTTGACGGGAGGATAGAACTTTGCCAAATGTATGTCTGGTTTTAGCATATTCCGTTGCCATTTCTAAACAGCGATCTGCAATACCCAACGCTCGAGCAGCAATTTGGATTCGGCCAGCAAAGAGAAAATTTGTACCCGAAGCCCAAGCTTCACCCATTTTTCCAAGTAGTTGTTCCTCACTAACCACACAATTATCGAAGAATAGCTCATAAGTATTCTGTCCATGGATCATTTTTTGTTCTCTTCCTACTTGAAATCCTGGCATACCAGCATCAACAATGACCCATTGGAGACCTTCATGTCTTTCAGTTCCTTTGATTCTGGTAAGTACAAGGATAAAACGAGCTGTATTGGCTCTGAATATCCAGCACTTATTCCCATTGATAGCCCAACCACCATCAGTTTTTTCGATGGTGGTTTTGATGCCTGCCATATCGCTTCCTGATTGAGGTTCGGAGAATGCACTGGCACCATGAAACTTTCCTCGGATTGCTGGTAGCATATATTTTTCTTTCTGTTCTTCGCTGCCAAGCTCATAGAGCATGGATGCAAAATTGGAGCCAAACACACCACAACCTGCGGTAGATCTGTGAACTTGTTCGGTAATGACACAATTATCTAGTGCACCGAGTCCTGCTCCACCAGCATCTTCTGGGACATCCCTTGCTCCAAGACCCATTTCATGTACCTTGGTCGTTAGTTCAGCATGCAGTTTTTCAGGAAGCTGAAATGAATTGGGTCGGTCTGGCAATTTTTGTTCCAAAGGCATCAATTCATTTTCAACAAAACGTCGTACAGTTTCCTGCAGGATTAAGGTTTCTTCTGGAAAGTTATAGTTCATGGCATTAATAGTATCCTGATATCAGAGTTAATTTTAATAATAAGCAATCATTTGAAATGAGTTTCTATATAGTTTGTAGCATGTTAAGAGCTTGCGACAATTCCTCCATCACATGTGATCGTTTGACCCACAGTATAGGAACTGGCTCTTGAACAAAGGAAGATTGCTAGTCCAGCAATATCTTTCATGTTTCCTACTCTCCCGCTTGGATTGTGTTTTCCAACCACTCCCCAGTCGATGTCAACTTCCCCTCCAAAACCTACTCCTGTACTTAACATCCAAGTAGGAAATGGACCGGGTGCAATAGCATTAACTATAATATTTTCTTTAATCAAAGAGGCTGCTAGCACACGCGTCATATGATGAAGTGCAGCTTTGGAAGGTCCATAAGCAAAATTATCAAAACTTCCTTTTATAATTCCTTCAATAGATCCTATATTTACAACCCTAGAGGGATTCTCATGGCTTCCTGATGTACGTAATAGAGGTAATAATTTTTGCGTTAAGAAAAAAACTCCTTTCACGTTTGTATCCATAACTTTATCCCATCCCATTTCAGGGTATTCATCAATGGGAGCTCCCCATGCAGTCCCGGCATTGTTAATGAGAATATCTAATTGAGATTCTTTGTTTGTGATTTCCTTAACAAGATTCTCTATTCCCTCCATGTTTGACAAATCAGCCGGAATAGAAATACATTCTCCACCAAATTCTTGTGATAATTTCTCAGCAGCTAAATCACATGCCTCAACTTTTCTAGAACATATATAGACTTTAGCGCCACTAGAAAGAAATCCCGCAGTTATCATCTCTCCTATACCTCTTGATCCTCCAGTTACTAGCGCAATTTTCCCTTTAATAGAAAATAAATCTTTCATAATTGCTTCCTTGATTTATTAAAATATAACTCCTTATAAGATAGTGTAAATATTTGTCATGTTGTTATCTGCATATTTTTTGATTAATCAGGCTTTACAAAATCAATGAAGGCATTGACCCAGCGACTTGGTTCATCACGAATAATAAAAACTGATCCACCCTCTAATTCTAAAAATGAAAAATCGGGCCGTAATAATTTCACTCTGGGTGTAATATAATTAATCGGATCTCCTTCATTACTCACCACTAAACAGGGTTGAACCAGATTTTTGAGAGTATTTTCCATGTCATATTTAAAAGCTGCATCGTGGCAATACCATTCTTTCTCGCCTGCTTGAAAAGCATGTAAAGCAGACATTTGACACGCATCTAGGCTGGCTTTTTCACCAACCCTGCTTTGAATCCAGTTCCAATAGTTTAGTAAATGTGAGCCGTCTTTTTTTGGGGATAAGTCAACATGGAGAGCTGCCAACCGCTCTTTCCGTTCTTTTAGTGTGTAGAGTGGCACACCGTGAAGTACTATTTTATTTATTCGGTCAGGATGTGATTTTGCTAACTCACAAGCCATAGCAGCACCAGTGTGATGGCCAATAACTCCAGTTGACTGAATGTTAAGAGAATCTAAAACATAGGTAAAAATAGAACTGTATTCTTCTATTGATGGAGGTGATTCGGGTTTGTCCGACATCCCATAACCAGGAGTATCAGGCGCGATAACTTGGAAGCCAGCATTGATTAATAATGGAAATGTATTTTGAAATTGTAAGGACGATTGAGGTGTCATATGCAGCATCAATAGTGGGGTACCTTCACCGCAGGTTCGGTAATGGACTTGTCCCATTGGAGAATCCACATAGCCTTTCTGCACAAGTTTTAGTAGGTCTTCAAAAGGTTCCTCGAACTGTTTATTCATTTTCAGAATATTTTATAGGCTGTAATTTTGGGTATCCCCATGGAGTTGACCAAGGTGCCCTCAAAAAGAATTGATCTCCATGTTGACGCACCATACCCAGTGCTTGCAGTTGGGGGTGATCAATTAAATCTTTGAGTTTGGCAAATTCAACGGCCCATACTTCATAGCGATTTACAATTTCCAAAACTTGTTCACAAGTAAGCTTCCCAAGGTAATTATCCCAAAGGGGTTCAGCTATCCTTGCATATGTTCCCACGCCAAAAGAATTCCACCAATTATCCATGAGTTCCTTCTCTTTAGTAAATTCTTCGTACATTCCAAATTCTTGAATCATCTCAAAGAATTTTTCTTGAGTAAGGGCAGGGGATGGAGTCATGAATATTGCTCCATCGGTAGTTCTTTGACCGTAGACCGCGCCATCTGTCTCGTTCTTGCAAAAATTCCCCTCCCAATTATCAGGATTGGTCATGCCAGACCACTGAAGAGTTTTTAGTGTCATCATACTGCCAAGTTGGCTTGTGGAAACCCTTTGTCCTTCTCCATTCTTTAAACGGTAGTAAAGTGCTGCCAGCAAACCTATAAAAGCCATGCCGGCAGTAACAGTTGATGAAACATCTGCACCCACCCTAACTGGTTCTTCATTTAGATCACCTAATGTTCTCAAATAGGCTGTAAATGCTTGTGTAATCAATTCACTTCCAGGCCTGTTTCTCAAAGGACCCTTTTCACCAAACGGGCTTAAGGCAAGGTAAATCAGTTTTGGATTATCAACAGATAATTGTTGATAACCTAAGTCTCTTTTTTCAGCCTCATCAGGCCCCCAGTCTTCAATCAATACATCAGCTTTCTTGATTATTTCTCTCAATTGGGATTGCCCATCCTTCGTTTCAAGGTCAATAGTTATGCTTTTTTTGTTGCGATTGAAAGATTCGTACAATGCACTATTTCCTGTTGATGTTTCGGGTGCAAGTTTTCTTGACCAATCACCTTCCGGGGGTTCAATTTTAATGACAGTGGCTCCTGCTTCTGCCGTCAGTAAGCCAAGAAATGGTCCAGTAACACCCTGTGTGGCATCAATGACAGTAATCTCTTTGAGTGGTAACTCAGGATTCTCAGTGGGTGATTTGGAATGCTGATTTAAAGTAGTCTGGTCAAAACCATTCGCCATTATTTCTTCAGTATCTTCACCAGGTATAGGTACTTTCAGATCTATATTGGCCGGAGTTTTACTGAATTTCCATGGTAGGCCACCAACTTTCACCGCTCCTGTATGTCTTGGATGGAGTGTGGTTAGGTATTCGTTTTCCACTATCTGTTGATGGTATATAAGATCATCAAACTCTAGGTTGAATCCGCATGGTACGGATTCAGCTTCAAATCGTAAGGCCCACCATCTGGAAGGCTTGGTTTCGAATACCGCTTGCAGTATTTCAGCTAATTTTTCACGGTTTTTTACTCGCAACAGGTTTGTTCTGAATCTTACATCATCTCCCAATTCCTCAGATGCAATGGCTCGGCAAAATCCTTCCCACTGTGTTTGGTTATCACATGCGACTGCAATATATTTTTCATCAAAGCATTTAAAACACTGATTGGGTGCACTGATTGATGACGCACTTCCCAGTCGCTCAATAGGTTCATCAGTCATCAACGCTTCTGCCACTCGATTCATCATGTGAGCAAGGGTATTTGCTAGATGGCTGGTTCTGACCCAACAACCATGTCCAAAACGTTCACGTTCTATTAGACCAAGCAGAATTAATCCACAAAAGTAAGTTGCTCCTGTTGGATCTAAATGAGTAAATCGGATCAATTCACCGTCTCCACTGCTGTTACCAGTCATGTCACTGAGTCCACTGAAAGCTTGGAGATGTGGCTCTAGTGCTGCCAAATCTTTCATTGGACCGACATCACCATATCCAGAAGTGGATCCAAAGATTAGATTTGGGTTGGCCTCATGTAGGGCTTCATAACCAAGTCCGATTCGGTCTGCCACTCCAGGCCTAAAATTCTCTATCAAAATATCAGCTTGCAATGCAAGTTGCTGCATTGCCTTCATGCCATCTTCTTTTTTGGTATTAATCTCAGCTGATCTTTGATTTAGGTTTGTTGCTGTGTAAGCAGTGGCAACCCCATCTTGGCGAGGGAACAACAGGCGCAAATATTCGCCTTCAGGTCGTTCCACTTTAATAACATCTGCGCCTAAATAACCCAACAATGTCCCTGCCCACGGTCCAGCAATAGCAGTGCCTATATTTAAAACTTTTATACCCTTCAGAGGTCCTGGTGGAGAAGGTTTTTTCTTATTTTTATTCATCATTTGTCACTCAAAGTTATTATTTCATCCAACGAACTACTCCTGCGACCCCATCTACGGCAACAGTGGAGCCATCAGGGATATCTGTTGTGGCATTCATTACACCTAAAACCATGGGTATTCCCCGTTCACGGGCAAGAGAGGCAAAGTGTGAAGTGCTGCCTCCAAGCTCAGTGACAACACCTGAGACTCTTGATAGTACATGACTGTGTGCGGGACTGGCCATTGATGTGACCAGGATATCTCCTGGTGTTACCTGTGACAATTGGCATTCACAAGTAACAACACGCGCACGTCCTGTTCCCCAACCAACCCCTGCTGGGTGACCATTCAGTCGGGGGTGTTGAAGCCAAATTTCATCCGGGACCTGGGCTGTTTCCACACACAAGGGTCGTGCCTGCAATAATTTGATTCCTTCAGAGTCAAGCGCCCATTCAATCTCAACAGCATCCCCAAAAATATCTTCTGCCTTACGTAAAAGTTTGCCAAGTTCTGTTATTTGCGTGGCATTTAAACATGGGGTATTTACCAGATTGGTTTTCACTGATTGCATACCGTGAACACAGTCTACTTGATGGTTTTTACGACCAGCATCGGTTTCAAGAACAATGCCGTCACGACTTAAGACATAACGATCAGGTACAATCTCTCCTTGGGCGATTGCAGAGCCAAGCCCCCAGGTTGCACTTATCACCATTTCCCCGTTTGCATTCTGACTCAAACCACCGCCTGAAACATTGGCTTTTACTAGTGGTTGAATCAGCAGTGCCATGGCAGTATCTGCAGCATTAAGATCATGAGTTGCCATATAGCGTAGAACACGAGTGGACCAAAGCGCTGCCCAGCAAGAGCGTACTGCAGTTTGGTAATCAATGCGGTTTTTCAGATCAAGGAAACTCTCAAATTGCCCGGCAAAATTAGATCCTGCTTGATCTTCAACCAATGCTGACGAACGCACAACGACGATGTCAGTTGTTTGCTTTAGTAATTGCCAGACCTCTAGTAGTGACTCGAGAATTGGGGTAGCAATGGGTTGCTCTAGCAATCCCAGTCTCATACCAATCGCATGCAGGCGTGCTGCCCTGACTTCATTTGTAATTGCCCCATTAGGTTTCACTGCGAGTTTATTTTCATCCAACTGAAGACGATAGGCCTGTGCATCCAGGCAGAAACCGCCAGGAGTAGGTAGATCTGCTTGACAAAGGGTAGCTAAGTTTGCTGCTTTGGGTCCAAAGCGATCAGCGTCTGTTGCTTCTTCAGAGAGCAGAGGTACAATCAACGGTTTCATTAATCAGTCCTATTTACTTGATTCAATTAGTATACGCAGGATGCTTTCAGGATTCTGTTCATATCGCTCAAAGGCTTCACCTACTTGCTTGAGCGGATATGTTTCCGTAATCAGATCCGACACCTTAATTTTACCTGTTGCAACCAGATCAATTGCAGGCTGCATATCGGCAGCAGTCAGTGCTCTTGAACCAATAATGTTGACTTCTTTGTAGTACAAGGGAAATGTACTGAAATTGCTTACCAGTTCTTGGCTTACAGAAAATGCAGAAAAACGGCCACCAGGTCGTAACATGTCTATTCCAGATTTTAAAGCTGTTCCAGCACCAGAGGTATCTATCACAAGATCTGCTCCCAACCCGTTTGTTAATCTGAGCACCTCATCAACGGCATCTTCAATATTGGCTTCAATTACATGATCTGCTCCCATATTTGTGGCTAAATCAAGTTTCCATTGGCTTCTTGAGATGCCAATGACAGGTTCTGCACCGGTAAGAGATGCAAGCTGTGTATGCAATAATCCAGTGGTGCCTTGCCCCAAAATAACTACGGACTCATTGGGTAATAGACCCGCACGTTTTTGAGCGTGTCGAATGGTTGCAAGTGTTTCTATGATTGTTGCTTCAGAAAGTGAAATACTAGTTGGCAAAATATAAGCATACTTCGCATCCAGCCGCACAAACTCACTGAGTGAACCCTCCACTTCACGTCCAAAAAGCCCAGCATTTCGGCATAGGTGCTCATCTCCTCGTGCACAAGAGTCACATGTCCCGCAGGCAATTATTGGATTGATTATGATGTGTTGCCCTGGTTCAAGTTCACTAACTTTATCACCTACAGATTCAACTACACCCGTGGCTTCGTGACCCATAACAACTGGGTAATTTACTCCTGGATGATTGCCAGTATAGATTTCAAGGTCGGTATGGCAAACTGCTGTAGCAGCAGTTCGAATTAGGATTTCATTTAATTCTGGTATAGGTTTTGGTCGGGCAACAATATCAAGCTGTCTTGGAGCCCGAAGTAGTGCAGTGTGGGATTGCAACTCGATCATCGCTAGATCTGATGTTTTTTCTTCAGGCTACATTAAAGAGTCGAGTACCCAGGAAGAGGATCAACGACAGTAATTTGCTCAACAGGAAAATTGGAAATGATTTCTACATGATCATCATGAACTATTAGCATTTCTTCAATGCGAACGCCCCATTGAAAGTTTTTACCGTGTTGAGTTTCAAGGGCAAAGACCATACCAGCTTTGATTTCAACAGGGTGATCCAGTGACCAGATTCTTGAAATCACCGGTTGATCGTATTGTGCCAATCCAAGTCCATGACCCCATAAATTTGCAGCAGCTTGATCTTCTTCCTCATAGCCCCATGCTTCTTTTGCTGAAGGCCATTTTGAGGCAATATCGCGAGTTGTGGCACCAACTTTAACCGCCTTGATGGAATCATAAAGCCACTTCAGTGCAGTTGCGTAGACATCTTTCTGGTCTTGGCTTGGCTCCTTACCAACACAATAAGTTCGATAATAACAGGATTTATAGCCGTTCCAGGTCAATGCTGCAAGATCCATGAAAACTATGTCGCCAGGTTTGATAATACGGTCTGAGAAATTACGCCAATTTGGCCATGTGTTGGGACCTGATGATACAATTACATCTTCCACATCTTCCATACCAGGGACAGAGTATAGATACTCCATGATATGAGCCGTAACCTGATTTTCTGTGACCCCTGGTCTTAGGAATTTCATACATTCCCAATGAGCGGCATCACCAATTGCCCCCACCATGCGCATGCATTCCTGTTCATCCTGATTCTTGATCGCTCTTGCCTCCATCATTGGCGTCATGCCATCCGTCCAGTCAATGCCAGCTTCTTTGAAGGCCTCAAGCATATTAATATCAACAAAATCAACACCCAGTTTTCCCCCGACAACATTACCTTTTTTCATTTCCTGGAGAACAGCTTTGGTGAATTTACCAACTTGTTGTTTCGATGCCGAACCTGCGGCACCCTTGATCCAGGCATAGGACCAGCGAATGTTCTCTTCTGGTATCCACGGTGAGTGGCGTTTTACTTGGATTCCAACGTCACCTTGTTCAAAAAGAACTGGTGGCTCATCACCACAGAGCATTGCGTAGCGAAGTCCAGGTTTCAGTCTATTCCACCCAGGAGTTAAGGTGCTGGTTACATAACGCACATTCTCATCGTACATCAAGAGCATGGCACTCAGGCCATGAGCTTTCATTTTTTCTCTAGCTCTATTTAGCCGGTAGTTGCGCAACCTGTCCCAGTTAATACGCTCTTGCCAATCCAAACCAACCATTCCAAAATTAGCCATAAACTCTTCCTCTGTTTTAAATTATTACCATCGAAAAAAAAAGCCCCTGTAGCGGCCAATTAAATTCTTTGTTTATCAATTGATCAATTAGTATAATTACTTGCTACGACAAGTCAACCAAGGAGATAATTAAAATTGAATTATATTAATTTAATTTTAATTAATATTTTCTAAGCAAAAAAGGAAGACAAATAATGAAGCTTATTACTTTTTCTCAGAACGGTTTAATCAAGGTGGGAGCCATATTAAATGAGGAAATCGTTGATTTATCAGCATTGGTTAAAGATGAGCCTTGGAATCTTATTCGACTGATTGAAAACACTGAGTCTTTGAAGTTTGCAAGAGAACTTCTAAACAACCCAAAGCAAACTATAAAACTTGGTGAGGTTGCATTGGAGGCACCTATACTGCGCCCCAGAAAATTTCTCGGTCTGGGGATGAATTACAAAAGGCATGTTGAGGAACTCAAAGATAAAGGCTTTAAAACGTCTGATTATCAAGTCTGGTTCAATAAACAAGTGTCCTGTGTCAATGGACCATTCTCACCAATTGAAAAACCAAGAGTTTCTGATGCACTTGACTATGAGGGTGAATTAGCCTTTGTGATCGGTCAGCGTTGTCGACACGTTAAGGCTGAAGATGCAAGTAGCGTCATAGCAGGTTATATGATTGCCAACGATGTTAGTGTTCGTGATTGGCAGCTACATTCAGCTACTTGGACGATTGGCAAGTCATTTGATACGCATGGACCTATTGGTCCTGCACTTGTAACTCCGGATGAAATTGAAGATCCTCACAATTTAGATATTCGTCTTTATGTCAACGATGAAATACGTCAAGATTCAAATACCTCTGACATGATTTACAGTTGTTTTGATATGGTTGAGTACCTTTCAACCGTTTTTACTTTGGAACCAGGCGACATTTTTGCTACTGGTACCCCAGAAGGTGTTGGCACAGGTTTTAATCCGCCTAAATTCCTAAGAGTAGGTGATACAGTAAGATGTGAAATTGAAGGTTTGGGCGCAATCGAAAATGAGGTAATTGCCGAGCAGTAAGATTATCCTGGTGGCTTATTGATTGGATACCGGGGCTGATTACCTGATAGAACTCTTACGACATCCTCAGCGGCCTTGGTCTGCAGTTCGAGTAAAGCTTCTTCAGAATAGAATGCAGTGTGTGGAGTTAAGATGACATTATCACGCTTCAGTAGGGAGGAATCTCCTGTTGGCGGTTCAGTCTCCATAACATCCAGCGCTACCCCAGCCAACTGATCTTGATCCAATGCACTTGCCAGAGCCTGCTCATCGATTAAAGCTCCCCTAGCTGTATTTATCAATAATGCTTCTGGCTTCATTTTCAAAAATGCATCTGCATTGAAGGCATGGTGGGTTTCTGATGTGAGTGGAGCATGAATTGAGATGTAGTCAGATTGTTCAAGCAGAGATTCAAAGCTGACCAGTTCAACCCCAAGGTTGGCAGCGAGATCAGGGTCAACATATGGATCATGTGCAATTACATTCAAATTGAATGCTTGTGCTTTTGCAGCTAGAACTTGAGGGATTTTGCCAAATCCATACAAACCCAAAATACGGTCACGAATTCGCCAAATAGGTGCCACTGATTTGGCATTCCAGCTTAGATTATGAACCTGCTGATTGCCAAACGAAATTTTACGAGCAAGTGATAAAAGTAGGCTCATAGTATGGTCAGAAACCTCATCTAGACAGTAATCTGGGACGTAGCAAACTTGGATGCCTGCTTCGGTTGCTCTATCAAGATCAACATTATCAACACCAATACCAAAACGGCCAATGACTCGGCAGTTCTCAAGTTCATTGATAATTTCACTGGTAATATTGGCATAGGTAACAAGTAAAGCGTTTGCCTTGCGAGCAACTTCTAGAATTGCATTTGGTGTTGACTCTTTCGCCAAGCGAATGTCAGCATTGAGTTTTGATAAAATTTTATAAGTAGGCTCTAAACTGGCGAATACGGAATCGGTTACTGCAACTAAGGGTGGTTTCATATCTCTAGCTTAAATCAAAAGATTAGTTTTATCATTTCTCACTGCTTAGCTCACCATTTCTGCAGCTGAGGATCCAGCCAAACGACCCAAAGTCGTTGCAGTTAACAGGCCATTTCCTGCCATGTAGCCCCAATTGGACGGCCCTGATATTCCTCGAGCAGCTCCACCACCAGCAAATAAATTTGGAAGAGGATTTCCTTCTTCTGTCAGCACCCTCGCATTATTATCAACAACCAAGCCTCCCTGAGTGTGAAAGAGAGCACCTGTGACCTTAACGGTGTAATAGGGAGGTTTGAGAGGTGATTTGCCCTCAAAACTTCTACCAAATATATCTTTCTTCATACCTTTAGCCAGCTGTTCAACCTCGGCAATTGTTGACGCCATGGATTGATTATCGATGCCTGTGATTTCAGCCAATTCATCAATATTTGCCGCCGTACTTATGGCTTTGGCATCCATGGCGTTGTTGTAATCTTCAAATTCCATCATTAATTCATGCAATTTCTGATCATAAATGTTCCAAGCGATATGATCAGGTTGTTTAAGGACTTCTACAGCCTGTTCAGAATAACCCAGGCTTTCATCTGAAAATCTTTTGCCAAGTTGATTAACTTGGAATGCACCTTCCATAATCATTGGCCACAGTATGGGGACTCCATGACCCACAGCCAATCCACCATGACCTTGGTATGAAGAAATATCTGCAAGAGCAGCACCTAGCATTTGCCCCCATTTAATGGCATCACCTTTATTGCCAGGGTGTCCAAAAAATTCTGCCTCTACAATTTCAGGAATCAATTGTTTGACCATTTCATTATTGCCAGCAAAACCGCAGCAAGCTAGAACTAGTGATTTGCAACCAATTTCTTCTATCACACCATCAGGTCTTTGTATTCTTACTCCCAAAACTCTGTTTGTATCGTCACTCAATAAATCAGTGACTAGAGCATTAGTGAGAATGTCAACGCCGGCTTTTTCTGCTGCATTACACAGAGTACCCATCAGTTCACTCCCTGTTCGATTGGGAGACCCATGCATTCGCATTACGGAGTGTCCTGGATATAGAAAACTGTCAACAAGACTGAGAGGGATATCGTGATGATCAATCAGCCATTCAATGGTCTTTGCCGATTCTTTTGCCAGTTGCAGAGCTATGTTGGCATCAGTCTGACCAAGTGTTTTTCTCATGATATCTTTGACAAATAATTCCGCAGAATCGTCTATTCCTGCTGCTGATTGTAATCGTGTACCAGCACCAGGTATTAAACCGGTGGACATAGCCGTTGTTCCCAAGGGAGTTGGGTCTTGCTCTAAAACTAATACATTTGCCCCAGATTCTATTGCAGCCAATGCTGCGCACAGCCCGCAAGCACCTGCACCAACAATCACTACAGGAATTTCATACTCAAACTCTTTTTTGGGATTCACTAAAACATTCATCGTTGTTATTTACTTATGTGCCGTCAGGAAGTGTGCAGCGAAAGGTACAATAATGCTATCAGCGCCCTGGTACATCTTAAGTGCGTCCCGCACATCCTGAAAGATAGCATTGCGGGAGGCCTCTTCGTATTCATCTAAAGATTTTCGCGTAAACGGCCCGCCGCGAGAGACTCCTTCGATAAACCCGTCCGCATCCTTGAAGTGAACTGACTTATCGATTGCTTCGACCGATATTACTGAGAGTCCAGAACCCTCTACCATGGTTCTCAGTTTTTCTGCATCACCCAGACGGAATCCTGTTGCAGCGTGCACTTCTTCCGGACTGATATCCGACTGTTTAGCCATGCCCCTGATTAATGCTCCATATGCTGGGCAATGATCGAAGTGACGCCAACAGCAGGTCGCAAAGCGTCCACCAGGCTTTAGGACTCGGTATATCTCTCTGAGAGCTTTATTTGGATGAGATAGGTGTTGGAGAACATGGCAACATATTATTACGTCGAACGTACTATCATCAAACTGCAAAGCGTGAGCGTCACCCTCCATCCATTCAATCCCAGCGGCCTTGTTGGTAAGCGTTTTTGCAGCGCCAACTGCCAGCATGGCCGGTTGAGGGTCTAAGGCTACAACTTTGCCCGCACTTAAGACCTGCTCTGCTGCTAATATTGATGCAGGTCCGGTACCACATCCGATATCGAGAACACTCTCTGCTGGCTGCAGGTTGGTGCGGTCAACAACCTCTTGCGATGAGGGTTGAAACATGGTCGGTACCAAAAGCCGGTCAAATGCAGCTGATGCGGCAGCCCAATCTATATCGTCGTGTCCTGACATTATTACTCTCGCAAATTATTCCTCTAAATTTTTTGTATATCGCTCATGATGAAGTCCTTCCCTTTAGGAATTTAATCAGACTGCGAATAATACTTGATGCCGTTTTTATCCGAAGTCTTTGTTATCAGCCCTTGCCCAATCAAATAATTCAGGTGAGAGAGACTCTCGCCTATGGCAAGAATAATACTTTTACTGTCAATTTTTCGATCAAATAGCACCGGAAACACATCTACCGCACGTTGGGGATTTTTGCAGAATTTATGGAGCTTATCCAACCGCAAGTGATGTTCATCTATCAACTCTTTAATACGTTCATGAGCACCACGATAAGGGTAGCCGTGTGAGGGCAGCACCAAAACATCTTCTGGTAAAAGTGTTTTGATTTTTTCAAGACTTTCAAACCAGTCAGCCAAAGGGTTGCCATCAGGCTGATTAGGTAGAATACTTACATTTGGTGAAATGCGAGGCAGAAGTATATCTCCACATATAAAAATATTAAGTTCTTCACAGAAGAAACAGGCGTGTTCTGATGAATGTCCTGAGGCCACAATAACATTCCACTGATGGTTACCCATATGGAGGCTTTGCTGATCGGTCAGGAGGTGATAACTGTCTGACAGGGGTGAGACCAGATTTTTACGGATACCAACACGTTTAATATATGTTTCAACCAATTGGTCGTCAAATCCTGTACTTTTATAAAACTCTATAGTTGTTGACCCTAAGTTTTTATCAATCTTATTGGCCAGAATACTAGAAGCTACAAATTCTTTTTTGGTCATGTGCGGATCGATATTTAACTTGTCGGCAAGCCAACCTGCTAATCCAACGTGGTCAAGATGCATGTGAGTAACCACAAGTTGTTTAACTGGTTTATCTCCCAGCCGTTGATCGAGAATATTATTCCATATGGCTTTGTTTTCATCTGACACCATTCCTGTGTCAATAATTGTCCAGCTATCATGATTTTCAATTAACCATAGGTTGATGTGATTCAATGCAATTGGAAGTGGCATTCTGAGCCAGTTTATCCCGGGAGAAACTTCAAAAAAATCTCCATTAGGTGGTCGTTTTTCAAAAGGGTAAATTAATTTTTCCATTTTTCAGGTCAATTTATATTAAATAAACTTGAGTTCACTTTGGCGTAATATTACTATATTTATTGATCAAATGATAAATAAAACTTAGCTTGACTTAATAGTTTGAATTTTAGCATTAATAAATAATTATTTGACTGGCGTCGATACTTTATGAAAATTTTGGATTATTCTCCCACATGCTAAACTTGAATTGATCCTGAACAGTTATGCATGATTATGGCTGGCAATAAGAAGAAAACAGAGAAACGAAACAATTTGACAAACCAAATCAATAGAAGACAGATAATTGGAGGGATAGGTTCTTTGGTCGTAGCCCCCAGTCTCTTAGCAGCGAATACTCAAGACGCTATAATTAATCCAAGCAACTCATCCATAGATTTTTCGGATCCGTTACAAAACTCTACAGCCTATGTGAAGCTGAAAGGTACGACCGCAAGGGGCATGGTCCATACGTATATAAAGGGAACAATTTATGGCGTTACTCCTGATGAGGGTGTAAAGCCCATGATTGGTTACGCCATACTCATTAAAAGTATTTGGAAGCCTTGGACAGACAATAGTTTTTTTCGCACACTCTACAGCTCTGGTTATTTCATAGATCTCAAGACGGGATTACTTGCAGAAGAATTCGAAAATCCTTTTACAGGTGAGATTAATCGTCCAGTTAAAATTATTGGTGGCCCATTTGATGAAGTCATCAGACCTGAAGTGAGAAAATTCAATATTAGAAACAATGACATCTGGATCAATGAAGATGTCTACATCAATGTGTTCAATAAATTGGATCCGGAAATTTGGCCAAAGGCTTCAGCTGGAAAAACGCTCAATTTTCTTTATGTTGAATCTTACAGTGGGCAAGTATCTGACTTGGCTGACCCAGAGATTTCTAGTGCTCCCATGAAACTTATCTCTACGCACAATACCAGTTGGTATCCATTCTTTCTGATGGGACAAAGACCTGGAGGACACTATTGGCAAGCCATAGGTAAGAAAGTAGAAGACCTTGAAAGCGATGTGCCAGTTGAATTGATTAATTATGTTGAGAACGAGAACCCTGGTTATTTTGAGTCTGAAAAACCTTGGAAAAAGAGAAAGGATATCTTTCAGGCTTATAAAGATGAGAGGGAGCCTCTAACCTAATTCATTATTTACACAATATGGAGAACTTCAACTCATTATGAACAGACGCAGTATCATTAAGGGCGACTTCTTGGATAGAAAACTGAACTTGTCTGATCCAATAGAAAGTACCAAGGCCTATGTTAAATTATTGGGCATCTTAAAAGGTGGAATGGTTCATTATTCCTTAGAAGGGAAAATTTATTCAATGCTACCTTCAGGCCCAAAACCTTTCGTTGGATTTCAAGCAATCTTAAAAGGTGTTTGGCGACCCTTGCAAGATAATGTCTATAGTTATCAATTATTTGAAGTTGGGTTTTTTGCTGATCTTGAAACCGGCATCCCCATTAAAAAATTTCTAAATCCCATCACTGGGGTTAAAAACGATCTCATCACAATCAAAGGAGGGCCTTATGATTTCATCATTAAGCCACATATTTATTCTTGGATCGTTTCAGGAGATGATGTTTGGATAGAAGAATCCAAATCATTGACTGGTTATTTTGGCTCCACTGAAAAATTAAATATAAACAATAAAGAAACAAGTAGTGAGGAGATTGCGTTTTCGAATAGAATCTATCGAGGCAAACTTTCCGAACTGAATGATGGAGTTGCAACAGCATCCTGTCAAATGCACTACAACTATATAAGTCCTTGGTATCCCTTTTTTAGTATGGACAACATTGAAGGCAAGATGTATTGGCAGGCTGTGGGGACAAAAATTGATTCATTTTCCGAGGTTCCCAAAAAGATGAAAAATTTTTTATTGGCAGAGCACCAAGAATTCTTTGATTCAGAACAGCCCTGGAGTGAGGCTACAAGCACTCTGGCAGAGTATCGAAGAATTCAGAACAGATAGGGAAGGTTATGGCAGGTAATAACAAGAAAACAGAGAAAAAGTAATATGAGAACCCAAATTAATAGAAGAGAGATGATCGGAGGGTTGGGCTCCTTGGCTGTAGCTCCCAACCTTTTAGCAGCAAGCGCTCAAGATGTCAAAATCAATCCAAGTAATTCTCTCATAGATTTTTCTGATCCATTACAAAACTCTACAGCCTATGTGAAGCTGATAGGTACGACCGCAAGGGGCATGGTCCACTTATACAATCAGGGAACAATTTATGGCGTTACTCCTGATGAGGGAGCAAAACCCATGATTGGCTACACTTCAATTCTTAAAGGTGTTTGGAAACCCTGGACAGAAAATAGTTTTTATTACACGCTCTACGACTATGGTTATTTTATGGATCTTGAGACTGGTCTACCGATTCAAGAATTTAAAAATCCCTTTACCGGAGAGATCAACTGGCCGGGAAAGATAAAGGGAGGGCCTTTTGATCGTGTCATCAGACCTGAAGTGAGAAAATTCAATGTTAGAAATAATGACGTCTGGCTCAATGAAGATCTCTTCATTAATGTAGTTAATAAATTGGATCCAGAAATTTGGCCAAAGGCTTCAGCTGGAAAAACACTCAATTTTCTTTATGTTGAATCTTACAGTGGAAAAGTATCTGACTTGGCTGACCCAGAGATTTCCAGTGCTCCCATGCAACTTATTTCCACGCACAATACCAGTTGGTATCCTTTCTTTCTGATGGGACAAAGACCTGGAGGTCAATATTGGCAAGCTACTGGAAAAAAAATTGCAAACCTAGAGGAAGATGTCCCACCGGAGCTGCTGAATTATATTGAAAGAGAATTACCGGGTTATCTTGAATCAGAGAGACCGTGGAAGCAGCGTACTGATACTTTTCAAGAGTATAAAAAAGAACGAAAGCCAGTCAAAACTTTGGGTTGATTAACCAATTTTCAGATTATTAGCCAGCTGTAATAGTTGGTTTAATGTTGGCGTTCAGTCGGAACAGATTGGTAGGGTCATATTGGTTTTTAATCTTCACAAGACGATCGTAGTTTCCTAAAAAGTTTTTGTTGACTTGTTGTTGGGACTCAGAAAATTCATCAACTGTGTAAAAACCTTTGGTAAATTTATCAACTTTTCTCCAATACCGCCGAGACCACTCAATGTGTGGCGCTGTATCCACCCCATAGGGCCAGAATGATCCCGTGATCAAATTACTGTTGGCATAGCGATGTGGGAATGCTGTAGTATCTGCTGGAACCTCATTTATAGCACCACCAGATTGTTGAAAGAAGGCCATACTGCCACGAGTTGGATGTGCTTCTAAGTTGTCGACCAGTGTATCTATTAGTCCCGATGTGACGTCTGTGATGAAGCCACCTTTTAGGTATTGGGATGCTCCTCGTGGATCGTCATCATCGCCGCTTTTTTGCAATGTCATATAATCGATTGTTTCTAAGTTGTCTTTCAATACTTTTCCTGCACTGTACAACGGTTTAAGCACTTTCTCTGCTTGATCTAGTGGACCTGAGTAGCAGACATCAAAATAAACCATCTTGTCAAATCCCATTGGTGGTGCAAAGATCACAGGGTCATAATACAGTTCTACTGGAGCATTCACCGAGTGTTCACCATAAAATTTTAACAGATCTTTAACTTGTGAAAATGAGTAGGTGATTCTGCCACCAACAACTTTGGGATTCATTGGATGCAGTTGAAACTCAAACATGGTCACAACTCCGAAATTACCACCGCCTCCACGGACACCCCAAAATAGCTCAGAATTTTCCTCAGCATCAGCGTAACGTAATTGCCCATCAGCTGTGACAATTTCCACGCTCTTGAGGTTGTCAAGAGTTAAGCCAAATCGACGTCCTAATCTTCCGAATCCACCACCTAAAGTCAGACCACCGACACCGGTGTGAGACACTGTTCCAGCAGTTGTTCCCAGACCAAGAGGTAGGGTTGCTTCATCCAACCTTCCCAGCAATGAACCACCCGTGACAAAAATCCGGCGTTTCGTTGGATTAACGCTAACACCCTGTAGAGGTGAGAGGTCAATGAGCAAGCCACCATCACAAGTTCCCTTGCCAGAGACGCTGTGAGCACCACACTTGACCGCTGTAAGCAGTTGATAGTGATGGGCAAAATTCACACAGGCTTGGACATCTTCACTGTTCCTACATTGGGCAATCAAGGCAGGTCGCTTATCAATGCTCCGGTTGCGAACCAAACGTGCCACTTGGTAATCGTCATCTTCTGGCAGCAACAGTCTACCATTGAGACTCTTGCGAAACTCCTCAACAGCAATTCTTTCAATGGCGATAGGTTGCCGAGATCCAGTAACGGCTGGGATCTCAATTGGGATCGTATTATCGTCGGCATAGCCTTTCCAGGAAGGATAAGAAACTGCTGCCAATGAAACCACCGCTGACTTGAAAAATTCTCTTCTTTTCATTTTTTTATACCTACTCAATTCATTGATATCATACTTATGACGAGTCTAATACTTAAATATTAATTAATCAAATGATAAATAAGAGAATGATTATCATCTAGATCTGGGATAAAATAACTGAGAGTAAGAAAACCGAGAATGTTTATGATTTCTAATAATTTGCAGATTTCACTCTTGTTTTATCTACTATTGATTTTTTCTGTAAGCGTTGGAAAAACAGAAAGTAATTCTGAAGTTGAGAGTTTGTTGCAAGACTGCGAAAACTGTCCTTTGATGGTGATGATACCTCCTGGAAGTTTTGTAATGGGAGCACCAATTAGTGACAGTGGTTCTAGAAATGATGAAAGACCTCAACACCAAGTCAACATTGCTTACACCTTTGCCGTAGGAAAATTTGAAGTGACACGTGGAGAGTATGCTCAATTTGTTAAAGATACAACACACGATGACACCGGAGGTTGTAATCGAGCTACGACAAGTGGCATTGAATTGATTGAAACTCTCAGTTGGCGTGATCCCAGCTACCCGGTCACAGATCATCACCCTGTCACCTGTGTCAGTTGGAATGAAGCGAAAGCTTACACCACCTGGTTGAGTGAGAAGACAGGGGAAAATTACCGATTACTAACAGAATCAGAATGGGAATATTCTTCCAGAGCAGGGACCACTACCATTAGATATTGGGGCGATTCAGAAGAGGGATGTGACTTTGCTAACGGTGCAGACCTGGACATTTCACCTGAAAGTTTTCTTGAAGAAATGCAAGCGAGAGGAAGTAAAATCGTCTTGCCAGAACACTGGTCTGTAGCCAATTGTCATGACGGGTATGTTACTGCTGCCCCAGCTGGATCCTTCATTCCAAATGCTTTTGGCTTATACGATACCTTAGGTAATGTGGCGGAGTGGGTGGAAGATTGCTGGAACAATTCTTACGACGATCATCCCAATGATGGTTCGGCACGAAAAACTGGAGATTGCACACGTCCTATTTTGAGAGGTGCATCTTATTATGACATGCCAATTTATTTAAGATCATCCAATCACTATGGATTTAACCCCGATCCTTCAAACAACAAAAATATAAGATACATCAATTTTGGTTTTCGCGTGGCAAGAACAATTCAATGAAAAGATCCATGCTACTAATTATTTTTTTTCTTGCTTCAATAAATATTGTCGTTGCTCAAGATCTTGAAACCAGCAATCGACTTTATCAAACATGTGCAGGCTGTCATGGAGCCAATGCAGAAGGCAATGAGAATTTGAATGCCCCAGCTCTTTCAATCTTTAGCACCTGGTATCTGGAGCGTCAAATCAGAAACTTTAATCAAGGCTTAAGAGAAAATCATCCTGGAGGCGATCTGTTATATATCAGTGATGAGGATATCCATCCATTGGCTGATTATATTGCAGGTAAAACTGCTGTTTCATCACAACCATCAATCGAAGGGAACCTTGATAGAGGCGGGTTTATTTTTCAGCATTGTATTTCATGCCACGGAGAATTTGGTGAAGGTGATGAGGATGTCAGAACACCCAGATTATCAGGTCAATACGATTGGTATTTACTACAAGAACTAATTAAGTTTAAACGAGGATCTAGAGGAGATCATCCCGATGATCTATATGGTGCTCAAATGATGGAGGCGGCAATGATGTTTGATGAAGACATGCTAAGAGATGCCGTGGCCTATATTTCTTCACTGGAAATAAAATCAGATGATTAAACTCTTGGGTGTTATTTTTTTATGGTGAAAAGAAGATCTTTAACTGGTTTAATTTTTTTTGTTCTACTTCTTTTACCGCAATTAATTGCCTTTGCCCAAACTAATGATTCCATTTTAGTTGTTGGGGGGACAGGTCGCATTGGTTCAGAGATCGTAAAAGCTCTTGAACAGCAAGGAAAAAATATCAGGGTTTTCGCAAGAACAAGCTCAGATCGTAAACGTTTACAAGACTTAGACATCTCCTATGTTATTGGCAATGTTTTAACAGAGAATGATGTTGCTCACGCGTTTGAGCAACAGAAATATGATGTAGTCATCAGTTCTTTGGCTAAAGTTGGACAGGAGCCAAATCCACATGCAGTTGGTGGTCAGTATTTGACTAAATGGGCTAAAAAAAATGGGGTAAAACATTTTATCCTTATCAGTTCCCTAGGTGCAGGGCCCAACCCAGCTCACGCTAAGTATAAAGAGATACTTCAGGCTAAAGGTATGGCAGAAGCAGCGCTTATCAGTAGCGGTATAGACTATACAATTATCAGAACTGGCATCATTTTGTATGGAGAAGAACCCGCCACTGGCACAGCCCAACTTATTCTTGATCCAAATGTTCTAGGGACTATAACCAGAAAAGATTTAGCTCAGCTCACAGCAGAATGTATTTTGAATAATCAATGCATCAATCAAGTTTATAATGCAGTTGATTGTTCTTTAAAGTGTCAAGCTCAGTAAAAGAATAGAAAAAAACAAAATGAAAAGAAGAAAGATATTAAAAGCCACAATTCTTGGCCAAGGACCCATTGAACTGCCAGTAATCATCAACGATTAAACTCAATTCATAATCCTGGTTTGTTCAGAGTAAGTGACCGTACTTTTTATCTATCCGTTCAAAAATTCTGGGAACGCCTTCCTCCAGATACTGACGATTCATCTTGGCATATTCTTTAGGGCCACCTTCTGCCGCTGTTTGCCGGGTAGCGTCAATGATAATTCTGCTGCCAAAGCCGTGTTCAATTGCACTAGGATCTCCGCCCATGCCTGGCGCTTTTTTTAATATTTCAGTTGAGTCATGAGGTTGCCATCGAGAACCTAAAGCATGCATTACTTCCTTGGTATTATGAATGTCAACATCAGCATCAAAAACTACGGTGATCTTAGCTATTTTCAATGATTTTGAAATGGCTCTGCCAATTTCAACCGCTTCTCGGGCTTTATTTTTGTTGATATTGACGAAGCAGAAACCGGGGGTCTCAAGCGGGTAGTGCAAGCCTAGAAAATTCTCGAATTGTTGTTTGAATTTTAAATTGGCTGCGGTTTCGATCGGTGAGGTCAAGAAACCGCGTGTAATGCCACTGAACTGATTAACAAACAGAGGGTTTTCTCTGTGAGTAATCGCAGTGACATCCATAAAAAAATTCTCTGATTTTTGTGCTCCCATATACCCGTACATTTCACCAAAAGGACCTTCCGGTTCCATGCGGTTCAAAGGAATCTCGCCTTCAATGATCATTTCTACATTGGCCGGAACTAAAATACTGTTGGTTTCGCACTTTACCACTTCTAATGGTTTACCCAAAAAGCCTCCTGCAATCTCAAGCTCATCTTCTCCCATAGCTGAAACCTTGGAGCTGCTGAGTGCAAAAACGACTGGGTCAGAGCCCAATACAATTGCTGCAGGAGCAGATTTTTCTCCCCGTTTCCTCATTTCCATTAGAAAATTCCAACCGTGTTGGTTTTTTTCTGGATTGATGCTAATTTTTGATGAATCTTTCACTTGGCAGCGATAGGTGCCAACATTTCGACCATACTTTTCATCTGTGAGGATCACATTGCCCGTGTTGATATAACATCCACCATCTGCAGGATTTGTCTTAATAAAGGGGAACTGTAAAAGATCAACGTCTTTTCCTAGGTACTTAATTTCTTTGGACGGAGCTCTAGAATTTGCAATCGTTACAGGTTTAATGGCTCTCCATGTTCCTTTATCAGTGGCGAGGCTTGCGACTTTATCTAGTGCTAATTTATAATTTTCTTGAGGAAGATTCCCTGTAGGTTCAATACCCATGGCAAGAGCTTCAAATTCCCAATGACCATATAAATTGCCAAATATCGGTCCTTGCATCCATTGTCCTTGGGTTTTAATACGATCAAAAGAGACAACAGGCGCTTCGACAGCACTGTATTTTTCCATTAACCGGTACATGAAGCCGGTGGCTTCATATTGATCTTGGTCAACTTCGTTTATGTGTAGAACCCGACCAAATTTTTCCAATGCTTCAAGGTATTCTCGTAATGATGCATAGGGACCAACGTAATTTTTTTTCTTGGTGAGTGCAGACATGCTTGTCCAATGTTTGTGTTTTTATTTGATTGGATTATTAGGTTTAATATCAATTACCTTAAAAAGGTTTAACCTGACCCAAAAATGCCATTGCAATGACCAAGATCCATATTAGAAGTGCCGCCTTATTGAGTATCGCTTGATTCTTTTTGATGAATTTTTCACCTTGCGCTCTGCTCGTATCACCAGCCATGACCAAATTAACAGCATCTTGCGACGATCCGACAATGCTCCGAATCCAGATTCCATTGAGTAGAATTGCCCCAAACAGCACGATTTTAAGAGCCAGCCAGTCTGTCGTGATCAAAGTGTTGGTAAGCAGGCAGTAAGATCCAAATCCAATCAAAATTGTAGCAAGCAGATAACGAACGGATAAATCTATTTTTTTTAACAGCTCACCAAGAGGAGTGCCTCTGTTGAAATGGACCTGCCATACCAAGAATAGCCAAAGGAAGCTGGCGATCCATATTAAGTAAAGGACATTGCCTTTTATTGGAGAGCCAAATGCAACTGCTAGGTTGAAACCAATAGGCAGCAGTAGTACCAGGCTACTTCTGGCTGACATGTCTACCAGAAATCTCATAGATCTAACTCGAAGCCGTTCTTCTATGCTCAATTGATCACGCGTCATATATTGACCAATGAAATAAACAGCTATGTCACCGCCAATGGCATAGACAAAAAACACAACATGGAAGAAAGCGAGGACATTATGAATTTGGATATTCATGAAGATCTAAAAAAAAGTTAAATAAAGATTCTATCAAACCGTGGGTTTAACATTGCCATTAAGTTGGAACAGGTTTTTAGGATCATATTTATTTTTTAGTTCTACCAATCTTTTGTAATTCTTTCCATAACTAGTAGCAACAAATTTTTGATCTTCATCCATCAATTCATTGATATAGATTCTTTCTGCACAATAAGGAGTTAAAGCTTTCCAATAATCTCTTCCCCATTGAGTATACTCTTCAGTTTTATTTGGATCCGTCCAATGACCGCCAACTTCAATGTCCCATTTAGCATCTCTTCCCACCCACGCAGTTTCAGTTTCGCCAACTTCGCTTATAGCTCCACCAAATCGAACTACTCTCATGGTATCAAATCTTCCCTCTTCATAGCCCCATCTCTCCATAAGTGCTTGGGTCATTTTTGGGTCGTATTCATCTATATGCCTGCCTTTGATGTAGTATTTTCTATAGTGAGCATTTCTCTTGTCAGCAATTTGTTGATGATCAATAAATTTTTTCTTAATGACACTATCTGCAACTGGTTTGCCAAAACCTCTGATGGTTTTCAATGCTTGATCTGCTCTATTTTCATTACCCAAGAACAGTGCTCCCAGAAAAAAGTAACCTTCATCTTCTGAAACATTCCACATGCCAGCATTAAGCATAATCTCAGGGGGCATATCCTCGGAGTAGTCATAGTAGAAATCCCAGATTTCATTTGCATACTTTAAATCATAGAGTCTAGTGCCGACTATCACCTCACCATTTTTTAGTGGTCTTAGGATATACTCAAATGAGGTCACGATACCAAAGTTACCGCCACCGCCTCGAATACCCCAGAAGAGATCAGGATTTTCAGTTGCACTAGCTTTTCTGATTACACCATCAGCTGTAATGATCTCAACGCTTCTAAGATTATCTATAGTTAGTCCATACATTCTCATGAGTGAGCCTATTCCTCCTCCAAGGGTTAAGCCCGCAACACCAGTGTGTGAAACCACACCTGCCGGAACTACATAACCATAAGGCAATGTTTTTGAGTCTAAGTCGCCTAACACACAACCCGGTTGAACGGTTGCAGTTTTTCTTTGCAGATCCATGGATGATTTTCTCATTCTTGAGAGATCAATGATAATTCCGCCATCACAAGTTGATTTTCCGGAGATACTGTGACCACCTCCTCGGACAGCAACAAGTAAATTCTGATCTCTAGAAAAGTTAATTGCTTTTTGAATATCAGGTACTGATTGACAGAAAGCTATCAAGGCAGGGCGCTTATCCCAGACTCCGTTCCATATCATCCTCGCTTGATCGTAGCCATAATTTTCTTCTGTGAGGATGCCACCTTCAAAACTAGAAAGTAATTCTAGAATGTCAGATCTTTTGAGGATAATTTCTTCTCCCGTTATAGATATAGCAGGTATGTCTTGAATTGCAGCATAACTTTTTGGTATTTGAGATATAGCTGAAATAGCTGCAATATTTTTAATAAACTCTCTTCGTTTCACCATAAAGATACTCCTCTTATGATTATTGAAATGCTGATTTAAATCAGGAATCCTTGATTGAAATCAATGCTCTATAATATTTTTACTGTCACGCTTATAATAAAGGTAATTCTTATGCCACGCTTATAATAAGTTTAATTCTTAATATCTTATTAATCAAATGATAAATAAGAGAATCATTATCATTTAGTAGAAGATAAAGAATTATAAATTAGCAAATGATAAATTAGCTTGATTTTTAATAAAGAATGATTATCATTTAATTTATCAGAGTTAATTTATCAGAATTTAAATTAGTAGGGGATAGTTAAAGACATGAAGAAAACAATTTTACACGCGCTGGTTATCAGCGTTTTTATAACGGGTGTCTATGTTTTTTCAGGAACCGCACTTGTGAGTGATGTTAGAGCACAAGATTTAGCGATTGAAGAAATAACAGTCACAGCTAGAAAGAGAGAAGAATCGTTAGCTGATGCACCATATACAATAACAGCCATAACATCTCAACAAATAGAGAAAGCAGGTATTAATCAACTACAAGATGTAGTTTCATATACTCCTGGTTTCTTCTTTTCAGACAATAACGTTGGAGCCAATCAGAGATCTCATAAAAGACTTATCTTCAGGGGTATGAACCCGAGAACGGATATTCCCACAAGAGCAGCATCATCAATGTTTATTGATGGCGCAGCATCTGTAGGTTCCGAGATTGGAGGAATGGAAAACGTTGAGCGAATTGAAGTCTTAAAAGGTCCTCAAGGGGCTCATTTTGGACGATCAACTTATACTGGTGCAATCAACGTGGTTACCAAGGATCCTGGCGATGAGTTTTCCGGAAGGGTCAATCTTGAAGCCGGTGAACATGGAACTACAAGGGCAGGCCTATCTTTAGAAGGACCATTGGGTGAATCTCTTGGCTACCGGTTGAATCTCAGCACTTACGATACGGATGGCATGTACAACAATTCTGCGAACCCTGGAGAAACACTTGGAGCACAATCAACAGACGATATGGCTTTGACTGTGGTCTTTGAACCATCGGATCGTATAAGAATTAAAGCTCGATACCATACATGGGAAGACAGCGATGGACCTGACGCGTCGACTGGTTATGATTACAGAAGCGGTCGTCACAATTGTACCTTAGGTGGATCGTTGGAAAGATGGGGTGCATCTCACATGACTCCTTGGGATTTTGGTGCAGATACAGTGCCAGTTACCACAGTCTGTGGCAAGGTACCGGTACCAACAGCAGCTGAAATTGGCCATGATACTGGCACTGCTAGACAACTAGCTTTGTTAGCTATGAGAACTAATGAAAGCGTTTTCCCTATTGCTAATGGGGTAAGAGATGTTCCAGATTTTCAAGTTCCAAATCATTTTGGAATGGAAAGAGAAGCTGAAGAAATAAGTGTTGTCATTGATGTTAATTTCGATAATGGCATGAATTTAAATATTATTTCAGCAGAACATGAAAATTCTTATAGCAGCATGCAAGACTTGGATAAAAGAGCCACAGAAGGACTCTATCTGCAAGGAATGGGTGGAGGAATGTTTGGATCTTGGGGTGCTAATCACCCTGCAGATGCCTCTGTTTTGAGAATGAATTCAATGCAAGATAGTTCCATAGAATTCAGATTGAGTTCAAATCAAGATCAAAGAATTAGATGGATGTTTGGATACAGTGATACCGATATGGATTGGTTCACACAAAGTATTGGTTCCTTGATTGTTTATTTTCCAAACGATGGACTTGATAATGCAGCCCTTCAAGCGGCTGGTGGAGTTCCCGTTTGCTACAACCCATATTACTTGTTTGGTGGAACCTTGGATGCGAGTAATGTCTGTGGAAACTACGGAGACGTTACTTCCAACAACGCTGATTTCAAATGGGATACCGTTAATAATAAAGCATTCTATGCTTCCATAGAGGCTGATCTTTCAGATAAGTTAACTCTTAGTCTTGATCTTAGAAGATCAGAAGACACAGTTACTTCTGGCGGTATAGGTCCTTATGTAGGATCACCTAAAGTAGTGGGCGGTCTAATTAACGTCGTAAGTGATACTTTTAAGGCTACTCTTCCTAGAGTAATCCTAGATTATAAACCTAATGACGATACCACACTCTATGCAAGTTACTCAGAAGGAAGACTTCCAGGGCTGTTTAATCCTGGTCTCCTTTCTTTGAGCGCAGCTGAATTGGAGAGCCTCAAAAAAGTAACAGGGGGATCTGGTGTCAGAATTGCTGAGGAAGAAGCAGAGAACATCGAATTTGGTCTGAAAAAAACTACCTTGGGCGGTCGAGGATTTATCTCAATAGCCTATTACCAGACGGATCTTAGCAATGTTCATACACCACTTTTTGCAGTCAGCTATACTGATGACGCAGGTCTCCAGCAAGTCATTTCCGGTAATACCACCACAGCAGGCGGTACTGCAGAACTGGATGGTATTGAAATTGACGGTAGAGTCTTGATTGATGACAACTGGGCCCTTGCATTCACCTATGCCATCAACAATAGTGAGATAGGGTCAGGTTTCCAAAGTGCTGATACTTTTGATCTGATGGGCGATCGAGATGCTGTTATAGGCAATGAGTTCTCTAGATACCCTGTAAATAGTGGCAGTTTGTCTGTGGACTATAACAGAGCATTGAGCGCTGATAGAGATCTTTTTGCCAGAGCCGATTTGATCTACACAGGCAAGATGTATGCATCCAATGCAATGCTTGCCCACACGGGATCTGGGCAGAAGTTGAACTTGAGAGTAGGACTTGATACTGAAAAGTACCGAGTCGAGCTTTACTGTATGAACTGCACCGATGATGATCAACCTAAGGGACTCCAACAGATGTATGATTTGTCTGGAATCACTGGTGGATTTGGTGATGGGGCAGTTACTGCTGCCGGTCCTAGACTCCTGTCTATGTCGCTTGCAGACAAAAGAGCCATAGGAATCAGAGCTAGCTATAAGTTCTAATAGAACAACCCTCGAGTTCTAATAGAACTGGTTACACACCCCCGAGTAACCAAAAAAACGGATCGATAAGAAATTATCGGTCCGTTTTGTATATATAGCTTAATCGTTAATGTAATTCACCAAATCCTGATAAGTAACCGACTGTTGGTCGTGGGAGCCAATCAAAATTGGAACATCTAGATTGTAGGCACGAATCGTTTCGTCGAGAGCCACTGCTGAATGGAATGGAAGAACATTTGGGGCTCTCTTTGTCCCAGAACGTAAATCACGAGCAATGCCACTCACATAGAGATCTCCAGCATACAGCATACTTTGCTTTTCAAGCACAGCCACAACCATGTCATCAGTGTGGCCACCCAGTACTGGGTAGACAGTGACCGATTGAGTTGGATCCTCAATGGTATAGGATTCACCTTCAGTCACTCCTATGATGTCAGCTGGTCGTGGGTTTCGATCTAATGCATCCATTAATACCTTTGATTTTGGTCGATTAACTTGTTCTTGATAGAAACCAGTTGCTGTGTCGTGTACCACCAAAGTCGTCCCATTTGCAACGTAAGGACGAATGCCACCACCATGATCATTGTGATGATGCGATACAACCAAATGGGTCACAGGTTTTCCAGGATAACGCTCACCAATCCATCGGATGA
>FUWD013232488.1_pt1 | contig 35603 bp, 43 predicted proteins | sample 1063281 | NCBI WGS metagenome assembly FUWD01 (sample SAMEA79048168, study PRJEB19326) | metagenome | biome: marine | reverse complement strand
CTCACGGTTTTCGTCTTGGCAATCGTGATCGGGTACTACGTGATCGGCAGCGTGCATCACGCATTGCACACGCCGCTGATGTCAGTTACCAACGCGATCTCAGGCATCATCGTCGTCGGCGCGCTCTTTCAGATCGGTCACAGCAACACCGTGATTACCGTCTTAGCCTTCGTCGCAGTCCTACTGGCCAGCATTAACGTGTTCGGCGGCTTTGCCGTGACACGCCGAATGCTCTCGATGTTCTCGCGGAGCTGATCACATGACTATCGAATCCCTCGCACAGGCGGCCTTCCTAGTTGCCGCATTGCTTTTCATCCTCGCCCTTGCCGGCTTGTCCAAGCATGAGACCGCCAAGGCGGGTAATACCTATGGCATAGCGGGAATGTCAGTGGCGCTCGTCGCCACAATCGTCCTGGCAATCGATCGCAATATCGAATCCCTCGGCCTGATCTTGATCGGTGTGGCAATGGTTCTTGGTGCTGCTATTGGTCTGTGGCGGGCACGAGTCGTCGCCATGACGGGCATGCCTGAGCTCATCGCACTTCTGCACTCCTTTGTCGGCTTGGCGGCAGTGCTGGTGGGTTGGAACGGCTATTTGCTCATCGAGGGTGGCGGAAGTCCGGAGGAAATTGCCCTGCTTACGGCCGAAGGCACCCTGGGAATCCACAGCGTTGAGGTTTTTGTTGGCGTCTTTATTGGCGCAGTGACCTTCACGGGCTCAATCGTCGCGTACGGCAAGTTGTCGGGCCGGTTGAAGTCAAATCCACTCGTGCTGCCTGGCAAGAACGTGCTGAACATCGGCGCACTCGTTGTTTTCTTTGCCCTCACCGTTTGGTTCGTTATTGACCCGGCGCTCTGGCTGCTGGTCGTGGTGACGATTATTGCCTTGGCCCTTGGCTGGCACCTGGTTGCCTCCATCGGCGGCGGTGACATGCCCGTAGTTGTGTCAATGCTCAATAGCTACTCCGGCTGGGCCGCGGCGTCCGCAGGCTTCCTCCTCGGAAATGATTTGCTGATCGTTACCGGTGCACTTGTGGGCTCCTCGGGCGCTTACCTGTCCTACATCATGTGCCGGGCAATGACCGCTCGTTCATCTCGGTGATTGCCGGTGGTTTTGGCATTGAAGCTGGGCCAAGTGAAGACAAGGACTACGGCGACCACCGTGAGGTGACCGCGGTCGAGACTGCAGAGCTGTTGCGAAACGCGAAGTCAGTGATTATTACGCCGGGTTATGGCATGGCCGTTGCTCAAGCGCAATACGGCGTTGCCGAACTCACCCGCAAACTCCGCGAGAACGGCACCACGGTGCGCTTCGGCATTCATCCGGTTGCCGGTCGCCTGCCTGGCCACATGAATGTCCTCCTCGCAGAGGCGAAGGTGCCTTACGACATCGTGCTCGAGTTGGACGAGATCAATGATGATTTCGCAGACACCGATGTCGTTCTCGTTATCGGAGCGAATGACACAGTGAACCCTGCGGCTGAGACTGATCCTGGAAGCCCGATTGCCGGCATGCCGGTGTTGCGCGTCTGGAATGCCAATGACGTGATTGTGTTTAAGCGTTCCATGGCGTCGGGCTATGCCGGTGTGCAGAATCCGCTGTTCTTCAATGAGAACTCAGCAATGCTTTTCGGTGACGCCAAAGAAAGAGTCGACGACATTGTGCGTGCACTCGAGGAAGCGCGCTTGAGTCGTGGTTGACGGGGCACTTGGCCGAATTTTCCAGAGTGGTAGTCCTGCATTGCCCGATCAATTTCCGCACGTGAATTCATAACAATTGGTCCGCCCATGACAACCGGCTCGCGCAGAGGCGTACCGCTGTAGGTGAGAACACGAGAGGTTTCCTCCCGTGCAATTGCCTTGACGTGCAAACTGCTGCCCGGCCCATTGACTGGATCCGACCAAGCGATCTGACCAGCTCGCACCTTGCGACCACCAATTGAAACTTCACCTTCGAGCACGTAGAGGAGTGCACGGTGTGAACTTGGTAGTGCATAGTCAAGGGATGCACTGGGTTCCAGCGTTAACACGGCACCTTGAATTGGGTGCTGATTTTTTGCCAAACCAACGGTGTCAGCTACTTTCCCTGAAACAACGTCAATTGATGCACCCTTTGTGGTGATACTTGGGCGCACTGATGCCCGCAGATCTTGGTAGCCGGTTTGGGTCATCTTTAATTTCTTGGGAAGGTTGACCCAAAGTTGAAGTGTGTGGGCGTACTCGTTTTAAAAGCTAATTCTCGGTGGATGATTCCCTTGCCGGCTGTCATCCATTGGATGTCACCTGGTTGCAACGCCCCGGTGTTGCCTGCGTTGTCACCGTGTTCAAGAACGCCGTCGAGCACCATGGTTACTGTCTCGATACCTCTATGCGGATGCCACTCAAATCCCGGCTCTGAAAACCAGTCCTCAGCAAAGAGCAGGAATGGATCAGTTGCATGAGGGTCTTGTGGCGTGATGATTAGGGCTTTGTCATCAACTTGGGAATCAGGGCCAAGCCGGACTTTGTCTTCTATGCGTGCGACAGTGCGCAAGGAGTTCCCATCATGGACCATGGTCTGTCCTTTGAAGATCATGAATTCAATCTACCCTGAACCAAGGGCACGCCAAGAGCCACAAGGTGCATTGAAAAGTGAATGGTTAATCTGGGTTGGGGAAGGAGGTCACGGAGGACGTGGAGGGCCAAGCACCTGCTGCAACAGTGAAGTTGCCCTACCGTGGAAGCACGGTTAACGGCGCCCTAATGTCGGCGAGTGAGCGAAACCATGTTGGGTAGATCAAGCTTGCACACTCGGCAATGGTCAAACTACCGCTGTTACGAGCATGACGAATCCCTTATTCAACGGCGTTGAAGAGGTGCTCCGATCCCATGACATCGTCGTCGCCCATGAGGACATCGACGAACACTAGGGACGCCGTCGGCCTAAGTTCGACTGCGCGATGGGAGAGAAATGACTCTCAATCGACACGTGAGGTGTCGTGGAATGCCGTTCGCGCGAGCGCGTCGGTCGATGACTGGACGAAGAAGTGATCGTTGATGGGACAAGGCGGATGGCTGAGCCAATGCAGTGAGCCCGAGGTCCACGCGAGGTCTACGGAGGAGGAGGGAAGCAGTTGACCGTAGAAGGATCCGGCGGCCGCTAGCACGCGGGTAGGTGTTGCCAGATTTACGTAGGAATCGGGACGCTCCGAAATGGTGGTGAACATCGACTTCCAGTCGTTGTCGGCGAGGTCGGCATGCACCACCGTCACTTCGTCGATTGCATGCTGTGATCGAAGAAGTTCGATAGCTCGCGTCACCGGTTGCAGCGAGTTACCGGCTCCGGCCGACCCGAAGTCAGCGACCACTGGGGCAGGCCCGGCATCGCGGAGGTCGCGGACCGCTGCATCGATGAGCGCGAGACCGTTCGCTGACGCCGACGCTTGGGTCAGGGAGTTTTCGTTGTAGAACTGGCCACCAGACATTGCGCGAGCCGTCACGTCCATATAGGACAGTGTGGCAGATGTCCCGGGCCGTTGGGCGGCCCCACTTTTCAGGCTCGTTGTCAGTCGAAATTCGAACATTTCTCTTCAAAAGCCCGCTCGGCGGATGATGCGGTGCTAATTAAGGGTGCCGGCATGTAGAAACCAACCGTGCTTTAACTCGGGGTTTAAGTCGTTAGGCACCCATTCGCCCGGAGAAATCCCAGGTGGCAAGCGTTAACACATCAATTTTTACGGCAACTTCTTTGTCCAGGCGGCTGAGTAACCATTTGCTGAGTTCAGTTTCTGAGTTGCCTTGATATTTACTTATCAGTCGGTGCAACACCTCTTCTGCTAACTCAGGGTGGATGCTTGCAGTGCCGGTGCCACGAACACCGCGGTAGGGGGCAGCGTCACCGGCAACTTCAAAACCAATATCGTTATCGGCGGTGAGTCGTTTAACCAGCAGTGAGCTCGCTTGGGTTGCACACCACAATCCCGCGTCATAGAAATCAAACCAAAGTGATTGCACTATTGGACCGCGTGAACCGGCGGAAGCAACTCGAATTGGAATCATTGCCTTTTGGAGAAAAGCTGATGTCTGGGCGAAGTCCCAAGGACCGGCTATCTCGAGTTGATCGTCCATAAAGCGAGCCTAGGGCCTGAGTCCACTACCGTTTAGGCAGTGTCTTCTTCCGGGACACGGAAAAGCAAATACCAAATGTAGAAAACGGCTAATGATGGACCGAGAAAGATCATCAGGTAGGGGACAAACCCACCCACCCCGTCCTGGATGTAAATAATTCCTTGGTAAACAAGGCCGATTCCCACAGCGACGATCAATGCGCTGAGTATGAATCTACGTACGCTCCAATTCGAACGGTAGGAATTTCTTGAGCCATCCGACACACTCAAGGAGTCATTCTGAGTCATTCTAGATCCCTTCGGCTTTGGATTTAGGTATACGATCGTAATCGATACTATTCTACAAATGTCGCGTTAGTCGGTTGAGATCCTGTTCGTGCACCCACTAAATAACAAAATCGACGTCGTCTACCTCGAGCTCCCACTCCCCGCTTGGCCTGCGGCGCGGACCGTGGTGGTGATGCTCCACGCCGAGCACGTGCGCCTCGATTTGCTGCACGCGGGTCATCAACGTTGACACGGCAAGGCCCATTGGATCCGGTGTCGAGGGGTTGTCGTGCTTTGGACGCGTGTCAACCTCCGGCGACCCGCCAGCAGCGATGACTTGACCGGGGACTCCCACCACTACCGAGTGGTCGTCGACTGAGCGAAGAAGAACGCTGTTCGCCCCAATGCGTGAGTCCGAGCCAATGACGAGGTTACCGAGCACCTTGGCACCCGCTCCGATAGTTACTCGATCGCCGACGGTGGGGTGGCGTTTGCCGCGGTCCAGACTGGTGCCCCCCAGAGTGACGCCGTGATAAATGGTCACGTCGGCGCCGACCTCCGCAGTTTCGCCGACCACGACACCGGCACCGTGATCGATAAACAGTCGTGGCCCCAGTGTTGCGCCGGGGTGGATCTCGATGTTTGTCCAGAATCGCGCCGCTTGCGAGAGCGCGCGAGCGGGCAGGTAAGCGCCTCGCTGCCACATCGCGTGACTCGCGCGGTGAGCCCAAACGGCATGCACGCCGGGATACATCAGGGCGACTTCAACGAAGTTTCGGGCAGCAGGATCCCGTTCCACAACGGACTCAATATCATTCCGCATTTCTTGGACGACCCCGCGACCCAGGTCTCGCAGATTCGCGAGCAGGTTCTGCTTGCTCAATAGATTCATGCGTTCACTCGGAGAGTCCGGCGAACAGCGGCGTGGACAGGTATCGCTCGCCGAACGAAGGAATGATTACGACAATCAGTTTGCCGGCATTCTCGGTACGCTGGGCGACCTCGCGCGCGGCCCACAGTGCGGCACCGGAGGAAATGCCAACCAACAGGCCCTCTTCGGTGGCGGCACGCCGGGCCATGGCCATTGAATCTTCAGACTGTACGGCGATGATTTCGTCGTACACCTCGGTGTCCAGAATCGCGGGAATGAAGCCGGCGCCGATGCCCTGAAGGGGATGCGGTCCCTTTTGCCCACCGGAGAGAACCGGCGAATCTGCCGGCTCGACCGCGATCACCTGAACGCCGGGCTTGCGCTCCTTCAGCATCTGTCCGACTCCGGTGATGGTGCCACCGGTGCCGACCCCAGCAATGAAGATGTCAACCTGGCCATCGGTGTCGTCCCAGATCTCTTTTGCCGTTGTGACCCGATGGATCGCGGGGTTGGCCTCATTCATGAACTGCTGGGGCATGAAGTACTTCGGGTCGCTGGCGGCAAGTTCGGTCGCTGTTGAGATCGCCCCGTTCATTCCCTCAGGCCCGGGCGTGAGGATCAATTCGGCTCCGTAACCGCGCAGCAGTGCGCGCCGCTCAATCGACATGCTCTCGGGCATTGTCAGAACGAGTTTGATACCGCGAGCCGCGCAGACCATCGCGAGACCGATACCCGTGTTGCCGCTGGTTGGCTCGATAACAACGGTGTCAGGACCGATTAAGCCGGCTTCTTGGGCAGCGTCGATCATTGAGACCCCGATGCGATCCTTGATAGAGCTGGAGGGGTTAAAGAACTCCAGCTTCGCGGCAACCTCAGCACCAGCACCATCGGTGACTTTTCGGATTCGAACAAGCGGGGTGTGGCCGACGAGTTCGGTGATGTCATTTGCGATACGCATGGCATTGCCCCTCTAGCTTTAACCTTTGGGTTGATCCTTGTCATTGCACGGTACCCCACCTAGCCAACCATTTCTAGTTGGCCGAGACCATGGTCCGGCACGTGTAGACAGCAAATGCAAACTCGTTCACTTTAAATCGACTCGGCAACTCGCCCTGGATTTTTCTTGCACCTAGCATTTGGTCTGCTAGAAAATAACTCGAAGGACGCTTCCCTTTTTATTCCTCGGTTGATTCTTCACCCTCGGTTGAGTCCTCATCTTGTGTGGAGTCTTCAGAGGTTTCTGAGATCGTCGACTCATCGTTTTCAGGACTTTCACTGCTTGAGCAGCCTGCTAGAACGGCGACGCTGAAAAGTCCGGCAACACTAACGGCAGCAACTTTGCGCATGGAAATCATTTTGTCTCCTCGACATAAATTTGGTTCAGGACGTGATCGCCCCTTTTCTTTGAATACCGCTGAGACGCACGACCGGGAATACGCGTTCCCACTTGGATGAAATTTATTTCGGGAAATATTTACCTAACGGATGAAGGCCGGCCGCCGGAATAAGTAGCAAAAGCTGCGCTCACATGGAATCGTCGGCTTGACTCAACGTACGGAATAACGTACGGTAGGGTCATGGGAAATGTCATTACGGCGACACAAGCCAGGGCGACGTTGTACGCCCTCCTCGCGGACGTCAACGAACACCACAACCCCGTCACCATCACGGGGAAAAGCGGCAACGCGGTCCTGATTTCTGAACAGGACTGGAACGCTATAACGGCAACCCTGGAACTGTACGCCGTCCCAGGGCTTGCGGCCGACATTAAGGCCGGGCGGAAAGAACCCATCGTCACCGCACCTCTGGAATGGTGAACTACACCCTGGCTTTTACCACCCGCGCTCGGAGAGACGCCAAAAAAATAGCGAATAGTGAACTACAAGGAAAAGCCCAGCAACTCTTCGACGTGCTCACCGTCAATCCGTATCAAAACCCACCACCGTATGAGAAGCTCGTGGGAGACCTGCGCGGCTGCTACTCCCGGCGCATCAACATTCACAACCGACTCGTCTATGAAGTTTTAGAATCCGAGAAGATCGTGCGCATCCTCGCCATGTGGACCCACTACGAATAACTCGGGACTGCCATTCCCCTCATTTGTTACGGCAAGTCCACACACGCCATCTGTATGCGCGACGACTACCAATTCAACTGTTACACGACTTCGGACATGGAGCCCTGCGTTTCAAGGCTCGTTGTCCGCTCAAAATTGGGTTCACCCGCAAAAGAACCAATAGCACCATGCCTGTTTTTAGCGATTATGTATTCGATTTCGAAAGGCTCCCAAACGTCACGATTACGCCATTACGATTCCGTGTCGACACTATGTGGAGTGAGAATTAATTGGAATAAAAAACTTCAACAACGTTCTGGTAGTGACGGGTTTGCAGCTCGCTCATGCCGACACCGAAGGACGAGATTGTCATCTGGTCGTTCCCACCTCCCCGATCGAATTTGAAAACCAGTAAGTGCCAACTATCCGGCTGTACACTTGAGGAATCAAGTCGCATGACCAATGCTCAGATTGTTTTGTTTCGACGAGTCGGCTTCAGCCTCTTGGTCGTATCCGACTTTGGATCTACTAAGAAACGGTGAGAGAGGTGAGGGCCATGCCCGAGCGGCAAGATCCGCCGCATTCCCTGACCTCGGAGGAGTTTGCCCAAGAGGTGTGGGAAGACGAGTCACCCGAACCTGGACATATTCCCGGGGCCACTCGGCAGCTTCTCGACCTACCGATCGGTATTGACCAATCCGGATGGCGAAGTGAGCACGACAGCCTCGGTTCGGTGGAGGTGCCCGCCGATCGCTACTGGGGTCCGCAGACTCAACGCAGTTTGGAGCACTTCAACATCGGCACCGAGGCAATGCCGATCGAGGTTTATCGCGCATATGGGCATGTAAAAAAGGCCGCGGCCCTGGCCAACGTTGAGGCCGGCACCTTGCCAGAATGGAAGGCTTCAACGATCATCAGGGTCTGCGACGAAATCCTCGCCGGATCCCTTGACGAGCACTTCCCGTTGAGCGTGTTCCAGACAGGTTCCGGTACGCACACGAACGCCAACGTCAACGAGGTCATAGCCAACCGCGGCAACCAGTTGTTCGACACCGATCTGGGTTCAAATTCACCGCTTCACCCCAACGACGATGTAAACATGAGCCAATCCAGTAATGACACCTTTCCCACGGCCATGCACGTTGCTGCCTATGACGTCACGGTTCAACGAACCATTCCTGCCCTTCGCATCCTTCAAGTGGCGCTCGCCGCCAAGGCCACCGAGTGGGCAGATGTCATGAAGATCGGTCGGACCCACCTGATGGATGCCACGCCGTTGACGGTGGGCCAGGAATGGTCCGGCTACGCGGCAGCTTTGAACGACGCCGCGAACTGGGTCGAGCAGGCCAGCACCGGATTGCTCGGTGTTGCGATGGGTGGAACAGCAGTCGGGACGGGGCTCAATGCTCCGCCGGACTTCACGCAAGATGCGGTCCAAAGACTTGCAGAGTCAACCGGCTACCCCTTCCAACCCGCCGACAATCCCTTTGCAGCGCAGGCAACGATGGACCCGATAGTGCGCGCCCATTCCGCTCTGAAATCGGCAGCAGTAACGTTGTTCAAGATCGCGAATGACCTCCGGTGGCTGGGTTCTGGCCCGCGAAGTGGCCTGGCGGAATTGTCCCTACCCGCGAATGAGCCCGGTTCCAGCATTATGCCGGGCAAGGTGAATCCGACCCAGGCCGAGGCGATGCTCATGGCCTGCATCCAAGTCATTGGGCTTGACACGGCGGTCGCAATGGCAGGAGCGGAAGGCAACTTCGAGTTGAACGCTTTCCGACCAATTGTCATCAACAATTACCTCCGCTCCGCCGGCTTGTTGGCTGATGCATCCCGAAATCTCGAGCGGTATCTCGTCACCGGTGCTTCACTGAATTCACAACAGATCGCGGCCAACGTCAACCGGTCGGTAATGCTCGCCACCGCATTGTCTCCCGTGATCGGGTACGAACGGGCAGCGGCTATTGCCCATCACGCGATGGAGCGTGACCTACCGTTGCGCGAAGCTGCACTCGAACTTGGCGTTGAAGCCGAAAAGTTTGATGCCATCATGCTGCCGTGGACCGCGGTTGGTGGCGCCGACGACTCTGGTTGACGCGCGATTCTTGAAATGAATCGCTGCGGACCCTCGCGCAGTTGCCTGCGGTCGAGCCCCTAAAGGAGCAATTTCCTTCTCGGAAATGGGTTAGCCTCCGCGATCGGTCCCAATTTCGACTAGACAAGCCCTCAGAAGAGGGCCACAATTGTGTACATGTCTACTCAGTCTCTGCGGGATGTCCGGGATCATCTGTCCGAGGTTGTCGACCGGGTTGAGCACCAGCATGAACGCGTCGTGATCACCCGTAACGGCAAGCCGGCAGCGGTCATCCTCAGTCCCGATGATCTCGCCCAGTTACAGGAAACCATCGACGTCCTGAGCGACCCGCAGGCACTGGCTGACATCCGTGAGGCCGACGCCGCCTACGCAAACGGCGACGTCGTGCGTGGTGTGCAGGCCGTTCGCCAGTTGCGCCAGTGACGGAGCATCCTTTTGAGATCGTTCTCACCCCACCGGCCCGTCGCGCCATCACCGACACCCTGTCGGAGGCCGTCGCGGCCGCGGTTATCGATTTCCTGACCTCTGCGCTGCTGGATAACCCGCACCGTGCGGGCAAGCCGCTGCGCAATGATCTGGACGGGATTTGGTCGGCTCGGCGAGGGACCTACCGGGTGCTCTACCGGATCCGCGTCGACGCTCGTGAAGTCGTCGTCCTGCGCATCGATCACCATCGCGACGCCTACCGACCCCTGTCGTAGCCAGAAGCACCGTACGCCAGCGGCTGCACCTAAAGCCGAGGAGACGAACTCGAGATGGTGCCCGGTCCAAGCGGCAGTTCACCATCACGTCTGCTTGCTCTCACCTCTGGCGCCGATCCGCCCGTGCAGTCGCTGCGCAACGTGTCGAGCAGCTCATCGGGGGCCGCCTCTTTACGCTGCGATTTCGGGCGGCAGGGGACTCAAATGGTTGCCGGTTAGTCCTGCTGGCGGAGCCATGGGAGTAGTCCACCTGCCAACAGCATTGCGACCTGCCGCTCTGAGAGTCGGTGGTGGGCGGCGTACCCCTCGTTGCGGGTGGTGTTGCGAACGGTGATCTCGGTGCCGGCGCCAATGGTGGCCCGAATGTTTTCCAGTAGCAGGACGTCGCCTTGTTCGACCCGCTGGTAGTCATCGGGATCGGCGAACTCAAGTGCCAGCACGCCAAAGTTTGCCAGGTTCTGCCAGTGGATTCGCGCGAACGACACCGCGAGTACCGCACGCAGACCCAGATAGCGCGGGGCGATCACGGCGTGCTCGCGCGAGGATCCCTGCCCGTAGTTCGCGCCGGCGACCACGATGTGCCCGGTGCCAGCCTTGCTGGCAAGAGCCCGTTCGGGGTAGGTCGGATCGAGCTGGCTGAAGGTGAACTCGGCTAGTTTGGGGATGTTGCTGCGAAAGGGCAATACTGTGGCGCCAGCGGGCAGGATTGCGTCGGTGGACACGTCGTCGCTCACCTTGAGAGCAACCGGTGCCTCAATCCGGTCGGGAAGCGGGTCGAAGTCTGGCAGCGAGGAGATATTCGACCCCTTGACAAGTTCGGCCGCACGGGCCTGCTCCGCCGTCAACGGTGCTTCGAGCATCGCGGCGTTCACACTGGACTCAGCAGGCAGTTCTATGCGGGGGTACTCGATGCCGAGCAGATGCGGCAGATCGCGAGGGTCGGTGATCTGACCCGTCAGCGCCGCGGCCGCGGCAGTCTCGGGGGAACATAGAAATACCGAGTCCTCTTGGGTTCCGGACCGCCCGGGAAAGTTGCGCGGGAAGGTGCGAAGGCTGATGCTGCCGGCCGCCGGTGCCTGACCCATCCCGATGCAGCCCATGCAACCTGACTGGTGGATCCGCGCTCCCGCCGCCACCAAGTCGAACGTGGCGCCCATTTTTGTTAGGTCCTGCAGGATCTGACGTGAGGACGGGTTGACGTCAAAGGAAACTCGTGGGTGGCTCTGTCGTCCGCGGACAATTGCGGCCACGACCGCGAAGTCACGTAGGCCAGGGTTGGCCGAGGAACCGATCACCACCTGTTCCACTTCCTGACCCGCCGCCTCACGGACCGGCACCACGTTGCCCGGAGAACTCGGCAGTGCGATCAGCGGCTCCAGCGTGGAAAGGTTGATCTCTTCGGTGACGTCGTAGGTTGCATTCTCGTCGGCAAGTAGCTCAACGAAGTCACTTTCACGCTGCTCGGCTCGTAGGAATGTCTGCACCTGTTCGTCGGATGGGAACACGGTGCTCGTGGCGCCGAGCTCGGCCCCCATGTTCGCAATCACATGGCGGTCCATCGCGGTGAGGTGTGCCAGACCGGGTCCGTGATACTCAATGATCCGGTTTACTCCGCCTTTGACCCCGTGGCGACGGAGCATCTCCAAGATGACGTCCTTGGCGCTAACCCAAGCGGGCAACTCCCCGGTCAGTCGAACTCCCCAGATTTGTGGCATCCGTAGGTAGATGGGTGAGCCCGCCATTGCCATGGCCACCTCGATGCCACCTAGTCCAATCGCCAACATTCCCAGCGAACCGGCCGCGGGGGTGTGGCTGTCGGAGCCGACCATGGTTTTGCCGGGGATCCCGAATCGCTGCATATGGGTGGGGTGGGAGACGCCATTACCGGCCTTGGAGTACCAAATTCCGAACCGCTGGCAGGCTGATCGCAGGAACTCATGGTCTTCGGCGTTCTTGCCGTCTGTCTGCAAAAGGTTGTGGTCGACATACTGCACCGACACCTCGGTGCGCACCCGATCCAGGCCGAGCGCCTCGAGTTCGAGCATCACCATTGTGCCTGTCGCGTCTTGGGTGAGCGTCTGGTCGACCCGCAGCGCGATCTCGTCTCCGGGGATCATCTGCCCAGACACGAGGTGGGAAGCGATCAGCTTCTGCGCGACGTTGTGGCCCATGGTGTGCCTCCTCATTCATGCAGTCCGTTTGATAAGGGCCAACTCGGCCACCACTTCGTGTGAAGGCTACGACTCATCTTGATTTTATTACTTTAGCCTGCAATGAAACCGGGCACAATGATTTTCCGTGACGGTTCTGATTCGCATGTGGGGTTGTCAACTTTGGTGGGCACCACGCGTTCTCGAGGGGCTACCGATTGTTAGTTACGTCCGTCGTGAAGGTGGTCTCACAGATTTTTTTATTTTCACCCAGACCGGACTTCGGTAACGGGGTCGGGCTGACGGCCTGCGGCTCAGGAGCGGTCAAGTCAGGAAGTTGACCTATACATCTCCGGGAGGAGCTCGGCCAATGGCCTTGCGTGGACCTCACCCGTTGGGCGTGAGAGGTAGAAGTTTGCGTGGTAATACCCATCGGTCTCCTTGCCTTGTGGGTCAAGGCCGAGTCCGCGTACCTGCGCAATCGCCCAATCCTGCTCGTCGGGTCCGGTGAACCGGCGCTGTGGAAAGGTCTGCGGCAACCGCTCGGTCTGCAGTCCGTGGTGGTCGAGGGCGTCGATGATCGGTCCGTAGTCGTAGGTTCGCAGACAGAATGAGGCCACCCAGACGTCGTCGGGAGCTGCATCCACAAGCTGGTGGTACGTCTGTTCGGTCACGTAGCCGATGCCACCGGTCGTGGTGATCAGGTCCACCTCGGAGACCAGCGAAGTGAGTTCGGGAGAGGCCGGGCCGACCTCAAGGTTCTCTACAAATCCGGCGCTGATCGAGCCCGTCACCACGGCATACTCGACGGCGTTGGTGGCCACGTCCAAACCAATCACAATTGCGGGGTCGGGTACCGCGTATTCCTTGAGCAAACGCCGGTCCGCCTGGATGAGTTCCGCCGTAGTCAGGTCCGCTTCGGAGGCTTTGCGGTAGTGCTCGTAGATCTCGGCGATGTCGAGTTCAGTCTTCATCAGGGTAGATACGACGCCGTAGGAACAGCACACATCGAGAATCCGTGGTGGTTGTTTGGCGGCAGTGCCGCGCACCTCGAGTAGTCGAGTGAAGATTTCAGCACCGTACTGGGGAATCAAATAGTCGAACGGTTGAAGTGTGGCGAAGTACATCCGCGGGTCAGACTGGTCGTAGATCCCGTCGAAGTCAGCCTTCTGAAAATCCATGCCCGAACTCATGTTCCTCCTGAGGGAGTCTGTTAAGTCGTCTTTTTCATGTTCACTGTAGGGGTTCGGGGCTCATCGCACTCAAGCGCGGTCACGGCCTCTTTATCTGAGAGAGTTATTAAAGGGGTAACTCGTAGATTTCCATTTCCGTGATCGCGCCCGGAGGAACGGCTAATGTGACATCGGGTATCACAGTGCGAGTTGACGTTGAGAGACAAGGAATCCGAGTGAGTCTGCGCTTCGAGGAGATCGACTGGCAGGACACCCCCAGAGGAGAGATCTCCCTGCGGCGTCGAGTTGATCCGACATTGGGAATCGACGTCTACGAGGTGAAGTTGGGCGAGGAGTTCCTGATGTCCAGCCTGTTCACCGTTGCTGAGATCGAGCTCGCCCGGATCGGACTAGCAAAGGCGACCGGCGAGCACATTGATGTGCTGGTCGGTGGTCTGGGTCTGGGTTACACGGCCGCCGCTGCATTAGAGGATTCCCGAGTCCAGACATTAACCGTCGTTGACGCTATTGCCCCAGTAATCGACTGGCACCAGCGCGGGCTTTTGCCGGATACCGCAGAACTCCTGACTGATCCGCGAACCCATCTTCTCGAGGGTGACTTTTTCGCCCTTGTTGCAGGCCCAGTTGGTTTTTCACAGGGCCGGCCAGAGCGCTACGACGCTATTTTGTTGGACATTGACCACACTCCGCGACACGTGCTGCACCCAAGCCATTCTGCGTTTTACTTGACTGAAGGCCTAGATTCAATGCGAAGACACCTAAAGCCGGGTGGCGTATTCGCGCTTTGGTCGGACGACCCGCCGGATCAGGATTTTCTTGAGGTGTTGTCGGGAGTCTTCGCCAAAGCGTCAGCACACATTGTGAGTTTCCCGAATCCACTCACGGGTGGGGAGTCGTCTAATTCGATATACGTGGGTAGGTGTTGATCTTCTCCTGGACTGGTTGAAGTGATGGACCAATTCAAAAACTGTCCTTAATGGTTATGAGTTAGCCGATCGGCTAGAATATAAGTGAAAACAATAACTTTAAAGGGAGCACACAAAGTGGCCAAACCAGTTTCGGTGCGGGGCAAAGCGCGCGAAAACGTGCTGAACTCCGCCCTCAAACTCTTTGCCGAGTTTGGGATTAATGGCACCTCACTTCACATGATTGCCCTAGACATGGGTGTGACCAAGGCTGCGGTCTATTACCAATTTCGAGCAAAAGAAGACATTGTTATTGCACTTATTCAGCCGGCTCTCGAGCAAATAAAACGCTTTGTGGTTCAAGGCGAGTCAGCCGCTAACAGTGATCTTCGAAGGGAAATTGCGGTTCGAGGAATCGTTGACACCGTCGTCGATCACCGACAGGGTGCAGCACTGCTTCAAAGTGACCAAGGCGTTGCGGAGATTTTCAGAAGCCAACCGCAAATGCCGGCTCTACTCGATCAAATAACAGCCCTAATTGTTGAGGCAAATGATGACGTTGAATCGCGTGTCTCTTACGTAATTATGGTGAACGGGCTCATGATGGCTGGATCGGATCCAAAACTTAAAGACCTCAGCGACAAGGAATTACGCGACAGCCTCTATAGCGCTTCGATGCGGCTCCTCAAGGTAAAGGAAAATTCATGACTACGAAAACAGAAGAATTCGTTGACCTCAATGGAACGCAAGTTTCATACCGGCATTTCTTGGGTCAGGGGACTCCGGTGTTACTCGTGCACGGTGTTGGCTCGTCAATAGACACGTGGTCAGAGGTGTATTCCCGGCTAACCCAAACCGGTCGGTCGGTTGTGGCTGTTGACCTTTTCGGTCACGGAAAATCCGGGTCAGGAAACGGTGATTACAGTCTCGGAGCAAATGCAACCATGTTGCGTGACGTCCTGAATTTCCTCGACATTGATCAAGTACACCTTGTCGGACACTCTCTAGGGGGTGGTGTGAGCATGCAAATGTTTTACCAGTACCCAGAGCGCATTACGTCCCTCACGTTAATTGCCAGTGGCGGGCTCGGCATTGAGGTAGGCATGTCATTGCGTGCTGCAACTCTCCCCGGATCTGAATTAGTTATTCGAGTCATTTCGCGACCTGAGGTTACCTCGACTCTTAAATCCGTTGTCGGTGTCTTGGGGGTATTTGGTGTTCGGCGACATGGTTTTGATGACCGGTTAATTCAAACTTTGCAAGACTTGCAGGACGAAGAAAAACTCAGCGGATTTGTTAACACCCTCCGCAGCGTGATTGGCATTCGAGGTCAACGAGTGTCAGCACTCAACCGTTTGGCTTTGGTTAATCCCGAGCGCACATTGATTATTTGGGGAGATAGAGATCCAATGCTGCCGCCGGCGCACGGTTACGCGCTCCATGAGTTACTTCCGGGAAGTCGAATTGTGATTGTTCCCAACGGTGGACATGACCCACATGGTGACAGCCCGGAGTTGGTGTTTAATGAATTGGTGGATCACATTGAGCGAGCCGAAGTCGCTTCGATTTCAGAATCGGGTGCCCGCAGTATTACCCGCAGTATTAGTTGAGTTGTTTGCCGGGCTTAGTTTACCGAAATGATTTCTCAACGCAGAAAAATCCTTATTTCCGTGCTTGGACTTATTGGCTTCTTAGGATTAGGAATCGTTCCCGCCAATGCTGCCCAAATACTTGATAGCGGGCTAATTCGTTTCGATGCTAATTGGGTAACGGTTAAGAGCTTGCCAAGTGGTTTAATCGTCCTCACCCTGAGCAAAGATGCCAGCTGAAAGTGGATGGGTGAGATTGGTCGCTCGCTGATACCCGTAGTGCGCGATATTGATGACCGCAATTTGGTTCAAGCCTCGAGCGCGGTCGGACATGGATCTCGTGTCGGTGTTGAATCGACTTGCGAACTGGCGGCACGAATGGAACAAACCAGCGTCAATATTAGTCGTGCAGGTTGACCTCAAGATCGTAGCTTTCCCGTTGTCCAAAGTTTTCCTCTGACTGCAATGACATCAATTCAAACCACGAACACCTACGCCTTTATGGCGTCGAGCATGTTCAGCAACGCTGGAGTCAATTGCTACTCGCTGACACTTGTCCAGACGTCACCAAAATCGACCCTTCCAAATGACCTTGCCTGCGGATCCGTGTCGTTTTCAACGGGGTCGCTAACCCTGACACTGCCATTGCCTTCCGGGGCCAAGGGCAACGTCTTTCTCAACACGAGAATGGTTGTATCCGACAGCCCATTTCTTTTCTCAGGAGTAATAGCTCAGTGGTCCCAGTCTGGTAGTTAGCTTTACCCGCTGCAAAGTTCGTCTGAACGCGCAACGTCGGGTCACTTGTGGCTACAGTGTTTTAAATGACGGAGGACAGTCCACTCATGGAGACCGAAATGGACAACGCAGCAAGGGTTGTCGTTGGTGTTGATGGATGTGAGAACAGCGTGCAGGCATTGCGGTGGGCAGTGGACTACGCCCGATCCTGCGGCAAAGAGGTGCGAGTTCTCTCGGCATTTGAAATTCCTTGGACGATCTTTATCTCTCGAACCGCAACCGATCAGACATACGCTGACAAGGCGCGCGAAGCGTTAGAAGCAACGATCGAAGAAGCTTTTCCCGGCGGTACGGATATTGAGTTGAATCCAAATATTATTCAGAATCGACCTAAATTAGCACTTGCAGTAGCTTCCAAGAACGCAGATATTTTGGTGATCGGGGGCCACGGCAGTGGATTATTATCAGGAGTCAATATTGGTTCGGTCGCGAATTATTGCGTACAGCATGCAGAATGCCCTGTTGTTGTGGTGCGCGAGTGACATGAAACAGAATGAACGAAATCCGAGTTTAAAGTTTCTGTGGCGTCAGCTGCCTGGCAAGACCAAACGAAGGAGAAAAGCATGGATTCCGCAATCAACATCGGTATGCCCCAGCAGGAGCGGCTCGCTGTAGCTGCAGGACTCTCTCGAGTATTGGCTGACTCGTACACTCTCTATCTCAAGACCCACAATTACCACTGGAATGTTGTGGGCCCGATGTTCCACTCATTACACACCATGTTCGAGGTTCAGTACCTCGAACTCGCACTCGCCGTTGACGACATTGCCGAACGGATCCGCGCAATGGGTGAGCCCGCACCAGCCACCTACCGTGAATTTGCGGCCCTCACTTCCGTTGTTGAAGACACCGACCGCCCCGATGCACAGGAGATGATCCGACGCCTCGTGGATGCGCAAGAGACAGTTGCTCGGACTATCCGCGAGCTCTTGCCCACGGCCGAAGCGGCCCCCGACCAGGTGTCCACGGATCTACTCGTGCGTCGACTTGAGGTACACGAATCAACGGCTTGGATGCTGCGTAGTCTTCTCGCCTAACAGTTAGTGCTGCTCTTCGAGTACTGCTCTTCCACGATTAATGTGAGTTTGGTCATCTCGAGCCTCCAATACTCTCTAAGACACTCTGAGACCGCTGAATTTAGCTTCACGTTGATGAGCAAATATCGGGTAACTGACGTAACTTCTCAAATTATGACAACCCTTTCGGTTTTTAAACGTTCAACAATGCCAACGTTCAGCGCGCGCTTTGATGGCGTTGATCTGCGTGTCACCGGTTGGATGGCTCGGCACGGAATTTTGTTACTTCGAATTGCTCTGGGAGTTGTATTTCTGTGGTTTGGAGCGTTGAAACTCATTCCGGGGCTAAGCCCGGCTCAGGACCTCGCCGAAAGAACCATTGAGGCCTTAACCCTTGGATTAGTTCCAATCTCAGTAGCGCTTCCCGTGTTAGCGATATGGGAAGTCGCGATCGGAATCGGATTACTGATCGGTCGCAGGATGCGCGTGATTCTGCTGCTCCTGTTTGTTCAAATGGCAGGAACCGCGACGCCACTTCTTCTTTTCCAGCCGGAGACTTTTACGGCATTTCCGTTCGCTCCAACCCTTGAGGGCCAGTACATTATTAAAAACATCGTGTTAGTCGCTGGAGCAATCGTTATTGGTGCGACGGTTCGAGGCGGTCAACTCACTTCAAAGCCCGTGAAGCCCTGATCCAGGTGTAACTCAGCGGCGCGACTGTCGCGGACCCCATTAGACACCTACTATGACCTAGTGACTTATATCGCCGCTGCGCACGCAGTGGTCGGCCCATACGGCTACCCGCAGGAAGAGATCATCGAGGCTTTCACAGCGGTGGTGTCTCCCGAGGGTGCTCATAGGCAAGTAATCGAACGGATCCATATCGCAACCGGGGTGAAGCACCGCAACCTGGCGATACCACTTGAGGACTACGCGAAACTTGCCGACTTCGGCGCCGCTAATGACGCATTTATTCGGGTTGGTCTTGATCTTGGTGCTGCTGCTATTTCGGGCGCGCTCGCCGCTGCGAACTTGGAGGCCGCTGACGTCGACATGATCATGTTTACTTCGGTTACCGGTATCGCCGCACCATCTCTTGACGCCAGGCTTGTGCCACGACTTGGGCTGAGGGAAGACGTTAAGCGAGTCCCAATATTTGGGCTCGGTTGTGTTGCCGGCGCCGCTGGTATTGCACGACTGCACGACTATCTTGTGGGTCATCCTGATGAGGTCGCGGTCCTACTCTCGGTCGAGTTGTGTTCACTGACTTTGCAACGAGATGACGTCTCGATGCCCAATATCGTGGCAAGTGGTCTGTTCGGTGACGGAGCCGCCGCCGTTGTCATGGTGGGTGAAAACCGGGCGGCCCGCATGGGGATAGCTGGACCCAAAGTTATTGCTTCTCGCAGTCGGATTTACCCAGATACTGAGCGGACTATGGGCTGGGACATTGGTGGCAGCGGTTTTCGCATTGTGCTTTCAGCCGGTGTCGCCGACATTATTAACCAGTACCTCGGAGAAGATGTAAGTGACTTTCTGGGTGATCACGATCTCAAGATCTCAGACATTAAGCGCTGGGTGTGTCACCCGGGTGGGCCTCGAGTGCTCGAAGCGATGGAATCCGCGCTTGACCTGCACGAGGGCCAACTCGACGTTACCTGGCGTTCCCTTGCTGCGATCGGAAACCTTTCCTCGTCTTCGGTCCTGCATGTTCTATGTGACACCCTTTATGGTTCGGGTGATCCAACCCCCGAACCGGGGACTCCAGCAATGTTGACTGCCATGGGTCCAGGGTTTTGCGCCGAGTTGGTTCTGCTGGAATGGTGAACGCGTGAGCGCCATTGTTTTGTTCACGATCCTGATTGCACTCGTTGCTATTGAGCGAGTGGTGGAACTTATCGTGTCAAAACGAAACCTTCGCTGGAGTGCCGAGCACGGTGGCGTTGAATTCGGTCGGTCGCATTACCCGTACATGGTTGCCCTACACGTCTTTTTGCTGGTTGGCTCACTCGTTGAAGTGTGGGTGTGGCAAAAGCCAATCAACGCTGCTTTTGCGTGGACCATGTTCGCGTTAGTTCTCGCATCGCAAGCACTGCGCTGGTGGTGCATTACAACGCTTGGTCAGCGTTGGAACACGCTCGTTGTGATTGTTCCCGGAACGCCGCGCGTCACCGGTGGCCCCTACCGATGGCTCCGTCACCCGAACTACGTGGCGGTTGTGATTGAAGGAATCGCGCTGCCAATGGTCGGATTCGCGTGGGTCACCGCAATCATCTTTACCGTACTGAATCTGCCACTGCTAGCCGTGCGGCTCCGAGTTGAGAATGCGGCACTTGGGACACTACCCAAATGATCGACTTAATTGTTGCTGGCGGCGGACCGGTCGGATTGATGGCCGCCATTCGCGCGCGCCTTAGTGGTCTTGATGTAACCGTTATCGAACAACGTGTCGGACCGATTGACAAAGCGTGTGGTGAAGGCTTAATGCCTGATGCACTCTCGCGGTTACAGGCCGTTGGCGTTGATCCCGACGGGCGGGACTTTTTTGGAATTCGATACATCTCCAAAGGGAGAGTCGCCCAATCACGATTTTCGTCAGGACCGGGCCGAGGAGTCCGGCGGCTGACCTTGCACACCGCCATGCACGAACGCGCCAAGGAACTGGGAGTTGAATTCGTCACCGGTCGAGTGGATGCGATCACTCAAGGTGACGGTTGGATTCAGGTAGGCGATCTGCGCGCCCGCTATCTTGTCGGCGCCGACGGTCTTCATTCAAGCGTTCGAAGAATCCTTGGACTCGGCGAGATCGCCTCTGGTGCGCAACGATTCGGTCTTCGCCAGCATTTCGGTATTGCGCCGTGGAGTGATTTGGTTGAGGTGTACTGGCTCGACGATTCCGAGATTTATGTAACGCCAGTGAGCGCCGACACTGTCGGTGTGGCCGTTCTTGGTCGGTCAGTGCTCAACCTGGACGAAGCAATCGCGCGAGTACCTGAACTTGCCGCCCGCCTTGACTCGGTACCGCGGGTGAGTGAACTGCGTGGAGCTGGTCCGCTGCTGCAACGGGTGAGCGCGCGAACTGCCGACCGGGCACTGCTAGTAGGTGATGCCTCCGGGTATATCGATGCACTGACCGGTGAGGGTTTGCGGTTGGGTTTCGCCGAGGCGGAAGCAGCCGTGAACGCGGTCCTCACTAATGCGCCGGAGCGGTATGAACATGAGTGGCAGAAAGTCACGAGGTCCTACCGATTCATGACCGGTGGTTTGCTATGGGCGTCGTCTCGTCGGACGATACGACCGATGATTGTGCCGGCAGCAAGGGCCTTGCCGAGAGTTTTCAATCGGATTGTGGATTCCCTAGCCGCATAATCCATATTGCTGCCAAAAATTTACCTCACGAATTAGCTGGTGACCGCCGTGACAACAACCAAAACTGCAACGTCAATTGTGACCATGGCAATTAGCGCATAGAACATTGCTGCACGGTGGCGCGAACGCGAACCAAGGATTGCGGCAGCGATGAATGCGCCGGCAATTAGCAGTGCAAGCCAGATGCTCGCCGCGAAGCTCACTACAACCAAGATCCCGCTGCCAAGCGCCAGTAGTAACCAAGATAAGACAACCGATCGGCGAGTTCCTAAACGAACCACGAGCCCACCCACACCAGCAGCAGCGTCAAAGTCGGCATCGGGCAAGGCGTTAGCCAAGTGGGCGCTGACTCCGATGATCGCGAACACGGTGACCGACCAGAGTGTGGGAGGTTCATCGTTTAATCCGAAAGATAAGAACGCTGGCATGGCACCGAAAGCGAAGGCGTAGGGGAGCCAGGACCACGCGGTACGTGAGAGGCGAACGTTGTAGAGCCAGGCCATCAGGATTGCAAAGATGTGGAATGAGCCGCCCAACCAACCGGCGACTGCCCAACTGAGCAGGATTGCGATGAGCAACGCGATAACTGCTGCCATCCATAGCGACCGCGGGGAGACACTCTGAGCCACTGTTGGCTTAGTCGCCCGCCCTACGCGCGCGTCCAATGTCGCATCAAATGCATCATTGCTCCAGCCGACTGACAACTGACCAATAAAAATGGTTAGGAATACGGCGAGGAGCGACCAACCCGTCCAACCCAGACTCCAGCCGAATGCACTGATAATGAGTGAGACGGCGATTGTGGGCAGAGCGTGGGAGGCCTTGATAAAACCCTTAATGCTCAGCATGTATCGACCGTAGGTGATGCATTAAAGCCCCGCAACGTCACTATCTGGGGTGGGCATCTAGCCCATGTAAGAAGCGTTGAGCGACTTTCACCCATCGGGCCTCGGCAATCGCGCAGACTTCCTCACCAGAGAGCGCCTCGGATCGAACGTGCATTTCGCGTTCGTTCACCTCAAGTATCTGCGCCCGAAGCCCGACCGTGCTGGTCAGCGGGGTTGGACGCCGGTATCGAATATTGAGACTAGCGGTAACCCAGGACTCGGTGAGTTCGTTACCTTCGGAATCGTGGATTGAACGAGCGAGGACTGTTGCTCCGGAGTGGCAGTCGAGAAGAGTAGCGATGATTCCGCCGTTGAGGACACCGCCACCATTGCCATGGTGGGGCAAGGGATCGAACTCCCCGATTACGAATTCCCCGGCGAGAAAACTTTTGATTTGTAGACCTTTGTCATTAGCCGGCCCGCACCCAAAACACATCATGGTGGGGTAGTACGTGTCTTGAATACTCTTAGTAACAATTGCCACGATACCTATTCTATTGATTTGCAATGGTTCTTGATTCACGCTGGCCGAGCAGCCCATGTGGCATGATCACGCGATGACTACCAGCCGCCTCGGTGCAATTGCTGTCCATGTCCTCGCAACTATTGGAGTGCTTTTTTGGATTGCAACATTCACGAGAACTGCGATGGGACAAATTGATGCCTCAGTCGTGCAAGTCGGATTGGTAGCTCTAGTCCTAGGTGGTGCTCATGCGCTTATCTCTTTGTCCACAACTCGAGGATCAATCGCTGCAATTTGGCTGACGGTCTTTGTCTTCATTTCGGACTCGCTTCTTGGAATTTTTGTCAACCCCATGGCATTTCTTCTCGTGGGATTTACGGTTATCCTGTTTATCGCTGTAATGCTTTCGCGCAGAACCTTAGATAGTTAGGCTCATCCCGCGTGACTAACCGCTAGCCACTACTTTGTGCTCATGCGCAGATTTGTAGAACTATCACGCTACGTAGTCATCCTGCCAGCTTTCGGGTCACTCCTAGGTGCGCTGACACTGATGGTGATCGGCACGTGGGAAGTGTTCGTTTCCATTTGGAAAATGTTCAATTCCACTTCACCACTCAAAGACACCGTGGTTGGGATCTTGACGGCAGTCGACACATTATTGTTAGCAACGGTGCTACTCGTAATCGGTTACGGGCTGTATGAATTGTTCGTTGACCCCGACGTGGATCTGCCACCCTGGCTCGAGATCAATGACCTCGACGGTTTGAAAAACAAGCTGATTGGGGTGGTGGTGACAATTGTCGCGGTCGTGTTCCTTGGTCAACTTGTGGACAACAATTCCAGCTACGACGTATTCCTTGCGGGGGTTGGATCCGGTGCCTTGATCATCGCACTGGGTGTGTTCACTTTTGCAACAAAGAAAAACTAACCCGCTGACTTAACGAGAGCAGGGTTGGCCTCCGCGCGTTCGACAATGTGTTTGGCCATTGGTGGGAACACGAATGCGTGAAATGGTGCAACCGACCACCAGTACGCGTGGCCAATCAAAGACTTTGGCCAGTAGACGGCGCGCTGGGTGAGTTTGGATCCGCCATTTTCACCGGCAGTCACGACAAACTCCAGCCAAGCGCGTCCGGGCATTTTCATTTCTGCCCGGAGCCGAAGAAGCTCTGGAGCTTCCCTTTCTTCAACTCGCCAGAAATCAACCGCTTCACCCACGTGTAAGACATTTGGGTCGCGTCGCCCACGCCGAAGGCCAACGCCACCAACCATTCGGTCGATGAAGCCGCGGACTTCCCATAGCAATTTAGCCGAGTACCAGCCGTTGTCACCACCAATGCAGTCAACGGCGGCCCACAATTCTTGCGGGGTGGCGCTGGAATCAAGTACTCGAATATCTTCGTAGAGGGTTCCGCCAGACCAGTCTGGATCACTGGGTAGTGGTTGGCTGGGCACACCGGGAGTACTGGCATTGGACCAGCGTGTGGTCACTTGGGCATCTTGAATTCTTGTCAAGGCGAGTCCGACAGCTTGATCAAATGGAAGGAGTCCTTCGGGTGGGTCGGGGATAAATTTTTTGATGTCACTTTCCAGACACACGGAGGGGTAGCGCAGGGATTGAACGAGTGGTCGCGCAATGGCGCGCGGTACGGGTGTGACCAGGCCGACCCAATGGCTGGAGAGTTGAGGCGTAAGTAAATTGATGGGCAAAATAATACGTCTGGGTAGCCCCGCTACCTTTGCGTAGCGCTGCATCATGTCTTGATAGGCCAAGACGTCAGGTCCACCAATGTCAAAGGTCCTGCTGACTTCGAGCGGCAATTCGGCGGCTTGCACCAAGTAGCGAAGGACATCCCGCACGGCAATTGGTTGGGTCTGTGTTCGGACCCACCGAGGAGTGATCATTGCGGGGAGTCGCTCGGTGAGGTAACGGAGCATTTCAAAGGATGCCGAACCGGAACCAATGATGACAGCAGCACGCAATTCAATTGTTGGAATCCCGGAGTCGTGCAGGATTCGACCCACGTCCACTCGAGATCGCATGTGAGGGGACATTTCTTCTACCGGAAGGTCGGGTGCGAGTCCACCGAGATAAACAATCCGCTTGATGTCGGCTGCCGTTGCGCACTCTGCGAAGTTCTCTGCGATGCGACGTTCTTCCCGTTCTAAGTCTTTTCCTTCTTGGAGTGAGTGCAGCAGGTAGTAGGCGGTAGTCACGCCTTGCATTGCACGCCCAAGTGACTCTGGATCACCAGCGTCCCCGGCTGCAATTTCGATTTGGTCGGCCCAAGGGAAGTCCCTTAGTCGTTCGGGAAACCGAGCGAGAGCGCGAACCCGGTAGCCGCGCTGGACGAGTTCCCTGATGAGGCGACCACCGACATACCCGGTTGCCCCGGTCACCAAATAGACCGGACGGAGATCTTTCGTGGCTTCAGGGTTCATCATGACCTTATTGTTCCCTGTTTTGCCGGATTGTGCTCCCAAATGGATTTGGCAGTTACAGACGTTATTATTGGCTGATTCTTTCAGCTCGAATCCGATTGTCAAAACGTGAGACGAACCACATGTGCGGAACCGTTAAACCCCAAACGATGGCAAGGCCAATCCACAGGACAGACCCCGTCAGTGCGCCGGGTCCCCAAAATACGGTGAGTCCCACAAGAATCGCGATAAAACCGACAAGGGATGGAATGCCGATTTTTGTAACGGCGGCAAGTGATCCAATGGTTATTACACCGGATGAAACCTGCGCTAATCGAGCAGTGTGTCGGGCTGCATGCCAGAAGCTGAAGTACACGGCAAAGGCAATAAATGGGGACACGACAAGACCGAGAACAGCCAATGTGAATAGTTCGAAAGCGGCACGAAGGTTCCCACGATTAATTAATGCCACAATCACGATGACGATAAGCGTGAGGACAATTCCTCGAGTAATAGTTGTCACCGGACTGGAATAGATCGAGGCGAGCCGTGGTTCAAGTGAGATGACGGTGCTCAACGCGGCTGGAGAAGTGAGTGGAAGCAGAACAGGGGCGCTGCCAAGGGCCAGTGCATAAAGAATTCGGAATGTTCCAGTAACGGGAGCATTACCGTGTAGTTCGGCGGTTGCCTCAACATCACCCGTACCGAAATGCCACACGGTCATTGCGAGAACCAGAATGAATCCAACCGCGGGGAAAGCAATAATTAAAAGTGCGGCGGCTGCGGCAATCGAAACGTAGATAACGCCAAGGCGAATCCAACCCCGCCAAGAAAGTACATGAACCAAAGTCAGGTTGTCAGCGGCCCCATGAGGGATACCCAGTGCCAAAGCGATGAGGGCGAGGGCCGCGGGGATGGGACCAATATTGATCGAGGAGGACGTTACCTGGGTCAGCAAACTTCCGACAATTGCGATCCAAACCAGGATTGGCCCGAGATTAAGGACGATCAGCCCTGGATCGAAGCTTCGCGCCCGTTGTCGGTGGACGTGGGTACTCGCAACTGACATAGGTGAAGTCTGGCCTGCCGAAGGCTCCTGCACCACAGCAGCGGGTAATTCACGCTAGTACGGGTGCCTGTCTGCTTTGTCCCGCCATAGTGCGAAGGCAGCAAGGCCATTAGCTTGTCCGATCTGCTCAATGGGGATTCGCCGCTGGTCTAGGGGGAGGGCAAAGTCTTCGTACTGGAATGCGTCGTCAAAACCAATCGCGCGGGCGTCCTCAACGCTGCAGGCAAAGTACAGGCGGCTGATTCGCGCCCAGTAAATGGCGCCCATACACATTGGGCATGGGAACCCAGAGGCGTACATTTCGTATTCATTGAGCATCGCCGACCGCTCGGGTACCGGGTCATCGGAACCCTCGGGTCTCGGTATCAAGGTCAATGTGGAGAGGTTTCGTTCATGCGGGGCGATTGATGGCGCGTATGGGTTCACGGCAGCAACAGTCTTGCGAATTGCTTCCATTTCTGCGTGAGCAGTGATATCACCGGTGAGTAGCACGCGATTTTGCCCCATCCCCATGATCTCGCCATCCTTGGCAACGACAGCACCGAACGGTCCACCCCAGCCGTTTGCTACGGACTGCGCTGCAAGGTCGGTGGCAACGTTCATAATCTCATCGGGAGTCATGCATTCCTCACATCATTACTATTAAAGGTAAGTGGACGCTCTGATCAAAAATTGATATTCATAAGGAACCTAACACCTGCCGAGCGAGTCAGTTGCGTACGCTGATCCCAAGACACAACAAGGAGTTCCTATGGACATTCGAACTACATCGACAACACTCACGCAAACGCACCGCGAGGCGGGTGTAGCGGTTTCCTCACCGACAACAATCGTGACGGCAACGGCCGTGCTTCTTAACCCTCTAGCTGGGCAGGGCTTGGTTCAGGATTTATCCACCCTGGAACAACTCGGTAATGACGTTGCGGCACTTCTGGTTGGTATGGCCACTGCGTCATTGGCGTCGGTCGGAATATCCGCGACGGATGTTCGCGGCTACGGCAAGGGTGCGATCGTTGGTATAAATGGAGACCGCGAACACACCGCGGCAGTGCTTCACCCCCGATTTGGAGCGCCCGTGCGTGCGGCGATCGGTGGGGGCGCTGACATCATCCCGGGAACAAAGAAAGTTGCTGGTCCCGGAGCAAGCATCACGATGCCGATCGGAAATAAAGACGATCGTTGGGTATTTGACGACATGGACTCGGTTGACGTGTCGTTACCAGATGCCCCACGCCCTGATGAAATTGTCGTTTCACTCGCGCTAAGTGTCGGTGGTCGGCCACATGCGAGAGTTCAAAAGCCAACGTCCTGAATTTAACAACGACAAATGAATCGAGTGAATAATGTTTAAAGCGATGATCTTGCTGACGAGACGCGAAGACATGTCCCATCCGGAGTTTGCTCAATGGTGGCTACATGAACATAACTCTTTGGCTGCGACTCTCCCCAAAATTCGAAAAGTGGTTTTCAACGAAGTGGTTGAGGGTTTCGACGAGGCAGGCATTGATGGTGTGGCCGAACTTTGGTTTGACACGCGTGAAGACTTCGATGCCGCTTATGCGACGGAAATTGGCAAGGCCACAACACAGGATTCCCTTGCTCACGTCAGTGGTCGGATCCGGTTAATCGTCAACGAGAACGTGGTCGTTGCCTAACTCCTTCTCGGTCGTGACGTTACTCTTGAGGTGCTGTTCGCCGGGGCGGCTGGAACGAACGTTGCGCGGGCTGAAGCCGGCGCGGGTGGCCTTTTTCAGATGACAACCCATTGATCACGGCGAGGGGTTCACGTCCGTGAAAGACAGCGTCAGAAAGGCCTCGCATAGACAACCGCGCCGAATTACGTCATACTAATGTTGTGTTAATCGCTGAATCACGCTTACCCGGCAGTGTGCCTGTTCCCAACCACGGACCGCACGCCGCCGAGGGGCGCACCCGGGATCGGGTTCGGCAGGCCATTTCCGAGCAGGGACCTCTGTCGGCCGCCGCCTTAGCCTCCCAGTTGGAGTTGACGCCCGCTGCGGTCCGCCGTCACCTGAATTTGCTTGACGAACAAGGCGCCATCGTGGAATGCGAGCCCGCTGATGGGTCCGAGCGTGGTCGTGGCCGGCCCGCCCGTGCATACATCCTTTCCGATGCCGGTCACGCTGGCTTAGACAGTGATTATGAAGACGTGGCAACGTCAGCGCTGCGCTTTCTCGCCGAACACTCCGGTGCCGACGCAGTGGAAGAATTTGCCCGCGAACGCAGTGCAGAGCTCGAGGCGCGGTATGCCGCACTGCTCGACACAGCGGGCGAGGATGTAACCGCCCGTGCTCAGGCACTTGCCGTGGCGCTGAGTGCCGATGGTTTCGCTGCCTCCACCCAACCCGTGGACGCGGGCATGCCCCTGGCCGGTGTCCAGTTGCGACAGGGCCATTGCCCGGTTCAGCACGTCGCAGCCCAATTCCCGGCGTTCTGTGATGCTGAAACCGACGCGTTCTCTCGGCTGCTCGGGGTAAAAGTCCAACGCTTAGCCACCCTTGCCCATGGCGAGCACGTCTGCACGACATTCGTCCCAATCAGTGCCGATCCCACCCCAGCGCCAGCAACAACGAGCATCGCAGAGGGATCACCACCATGACGCCAAAAGACCACCCCCTGTCCCGACTTATCCGAAATGGAGACGAGTAATGACTGCACCAACCACCACGACCGGTATTTCTGATGAAGTCCGTGATCTGGCAAACCAGGAGTACCAGTACGGCTTTGTGACCGAACTTGACACCGACGTAGCACCCCGAGGGCTCAACGAGGACATCATCAGACTGATCTCGAAGAAGAAGAATGAGCCGGAGTGGCTGTTGGAGTGGCGCCTTCAAGCCTTCCGGCATTGGATCACGATGGCCGAACCCACGTGGCAGCACGTCTCGTACGGTCCGGTCGACTACCAAGACATTATTTATTACGCCGCACCAAAGCCGAAGAAGCAACTGGCCAGTATGGATGAGGTCGATCCAGAACTTCGAGAGATGTTCAACAAGCTCGGTATCTCAGTTGCGGAGCAGGAACGTCTCAGTGGTGTGGCGGTGGATGTGATCGTCGACTCGGTGTCGGTGGCCACCACGTTCAAGGACAAGTTGGCTGCTATCGGCGTCATCTTCTGTTCCTTCTCCGAGGCAGTGCAGGAGCACCCGGAGCTGGTGCGTAAGTATCTCGGTTCGGTGATCCCGTACAAGGACAACTTCTTCGCCAGCCTGAACGCCGCGGTCTTCACCGACGGTTCGTTCTGCTACATCCCAAAGGGTGTGCGATGCCCGATGGAACTGTCCACTTACTTCCGCATCAACGCTGCGGACACCGGTCAGTTCGAACGAACACTCATCATCGCCGAAGACGATTCCTACGTAAGCTATCTGGAAGGCTGTACCGCACCGATGCGCGACACGAACCAGATGCACGCCGCGGTCGTCGAACTTGTGGCACTGGATAACGCCCAGATCAAGTACTCAACCGTGCAGAACTGGTACCCGGGTGACGCGGAGGGTAAGGGTGGTGTCTACAACTTCGTCACCAAGCGGGGCCTGGCTGCTGGCGTAAACTCCAAGATCTCCTGGACGCAGGTGGAGACCGGCTCGGCGATCACCTGGAAGTACCCGGGGGTTGTTCTTAAGGGTGACAACTCGGTCGGAGAGTTTTATTCGGTTGCTTTGACCGCTCGTCGTCAGCAGGCAGATACTGGAAGCAAGATGGTGCACATCGGCAAGAACACTAAAAGCACCATTATCTCGAAGGCGATCTCGGCTGGCCACGGCCAGAACACCTACCGGGGGCTAGTGGATATTCGCCATTCGGCGAAGGGTGCCCGAAACTTCACCCAATGCGATTCGCTGTTGATTGGCAAGGACTGCGGTGCGCACACCTTCCCCTATGTCGAGGTCAAAAACCCGACCGGGCAAGTTGAGCACGAGGCATCCACCTCCAAGATCGGCGAGGAGCAACTCCTGTATTGCCGGCAGCGGGGTATTCCCGAAGAAGAAGCGGTATCGATGATCGTGAACGGTTTCTGCCGCGAGGTATTCAAGATGCTCCCGATGGAATTCGCTGTCGAGGCACAAAAACTATTGAGCGTGAGCCTAGAAGGAAGTGTCGGATAATGCTGAAGATCGAAAACCTGCATGCGAGTATCGAAGATAAAGAGATCCTGCGTGGGGTGAACCTTGAGCTAAAAGCCGGCGAGGTGCACGCAATTATGGGACCCAACGGGTCTGGCAAAAGTACGTTGGCCAGTGTCCTGATTGGCCGCGAGGGCTACACGGTCACGGGCAGTGTCAGTTTCCAGGGCCAAGACCTTCTCGCCCTTTCACCCGAGGACCGGGCAGCTGCGGGTGTATTTCTGGCCTTTCAACATCCGGTGGAGATTCCGGGAGTCGGGAACATGTATTTCATGCGCACGGCCCTGAATTCGCTACGCCGCCAGCGCGGGCAAGAGGAACTGGATCCAATGGACTTCCTCGCGCTGGCCCAAGAGCGGATGAAACTCGTCGAGATGGACCAGAGTTTTATGAGCAGGTCGGTCAATGAGGGTTTCTCGGGTGGTGAGAAGAAGCGCAATGAGATCCTGCAGATGGCGATCCTCGAGCCCACGTTTGCGGTTTTGGACGAAACCGACTCGGGCCTAGACATCGATGCCTTGCGGGTCGTGGCCAACGGGGTGAACGCGCTGCGCAGTGAGGGCCGCTCCATGCTGGTTATCACCCACCACCAGCGGCTCCTGGACTACATCGTTCCCGACCAGGTTCATGTGATGGTTGCCGGACAAATTGCGCGCTCCGGCGGCAAGGACCTCGCGATAGAACTCGAAGAGAACGGTTACGCCGGACTCGGGCAGCAGGAGAACGCAGACCGGTTGCCGGTCGGGTCGACCCGGTGACCATCACGACAGCCTTGGTCGGAGTGCTTTCCGACCTCGAACCCCAGCGACATGACACCGATCCCGCGTGGCTAGCCGCTGTGCGCCTGGCTGCCTTGGAGTGGGTCGGCGAGCACGGTTTTCCGACCCGCAAGGACGAGGACTGGAAGTACACCGGGCTTGAGCCGATCTTGTCGGTGCCGTTTCAGGCTGCCACGGCCGGTACGGGTCACTGGGTCTCCGCTGACATGATCGAAGCGGTGGCGGTTGACCTTGGCGGCCCCCGGTTGGTTTTTGTCAATGGAAACTTCGTCGCCGAGCTTTCTCGGTTGACCGAGTTGCCAGACGGCGCCGAGGTGAGCAGCTTTGCCGCGGTACTGGCTGCGGGCCCACAGCGACTTGAGTCCTTCTTCTCACATGCGCCAGGTGAGCATCACGCCTTCGCCGCGTTTAACGACGCACTCGCCGAGGATGGGGCCTTCATTCACCTTTCCCCCGGTACAACCGTGGAGGAACCGATCCACCTGGTGTTTCTCTCCGACTCTGGCGGATCTCCGCTTATGTCTAGCCCACGCTCGGTGATTATGGCCGAGTCGGGCAGCCGCGCCACGATCGTCGAAACCTATGTTGGCATCGCTGGCGAGGTGTACTGCACCAACGCCGTCACCGAGGTAGTCCTGGCCGAGGACGCGGTAATCGAGCATTACAAGGTGCAGAACGAGTCCGTAAGCGCGTTTCATTTGGCACTGCTGGACGTTAAGCAAGGACGCAACAGCCGATTTTCCTCACGTACGGTAATGCTCGGATCGGCGATTGCTCGCCATGAGGTTCGGGCACTTCTTCGGGGAATGGGCGCAGAGACCAACCTCGATGGTATTTACCTACCGCAGGGTGACCAATTACATGACAATACGATTTTCGTTGACCACGTCGCGACAAACTGCACCAGCCATCAGTTGTATAAGGGCGTACTGGACGGCCGCGGGCACGGGGTGTTCAACGGCCACATCATGGTTCGTCTGGGGGCGGATGGAACCGATGCGAATCAGAATAATAAGAACCTTATTCTTTCTGAACGCGCTGAGGTTGATACCCGACCGCGTCTAGAGATCTACACCGACGATGTCAAGTGCACGCATGGTGCCGCGGTAGGTCAGCTAGATGAAGAAGCGTTGCTTTATCTGCGTGCGCGCGGGATACCGCTCGAGGAGGCTCGCGGTCTACTGATCTATGCATTTGTGCAGGAAATGGTGGACCGGATTGAATTGGATCCGCTGCGGGCGCAGATCGAGGCGCTGGTCGCGGGCCGGTTTGTTCACGGTGATCATCTGGCCCTGTCATGAGCGGGGTAGCACAGAGTGATGATATCGCCAGCCTCTACCAAGAAGTGATTGTCGAACACGCCCGCAGTCCGCGAAACTTTCGCGCACTTGAAGGTGCGACCCAAACGGTTGAAGCGCACAATCCACTGTGCGGTGATCAACTAATGCTTTACATCCAACTCACCGACGGTGTCATCGCCGATATTTCCTTCGAGGGTAACGGGTGCGCCATCTCCCAAGCATCCGCCTCGCTGATGACGATGGCGATGAAAGGCCTGCCACAAGATGAAGCTCTCGCACTGTTCGGCCGCGTCCACACAATGCTCACAACCGAGTCCAAAGACGATGCCCCGCCAGCCGAAGTCGGCAAACTCGCGGTTCTTTCGAGTGTGTGGAAATACCCAACCCGGGTCAAGTGCGCCAATTTAGCCTGGCAGGCGTTACGCAACGCCCTCGAAGAGAGCGCCACCACCGAAGACTCCGGACGGAGTAAACGACCATGAACTCAGGCGGCTACAAAAGTATTGAACTCACGCACAGCTGCCAGGCGACGGTGATCCCGGGCGGGCAACAGATGCTGCTCCAGCGCGGCGAGCAGGTCATCGTGACGCAGACACTGGGCGCCAGCGTCACCGTGCAGACGCAAACGGGATACCTTGTCCGGATAAGTGCCGAGGACTCCGCCGCACTCGGACTGAGCGAGGCCACCGCTGAAGTAATTTTCACCGAAGGACAACCTTTCGAACTAGATCAGGTGATCGAGCAGCTCAAGAATGTTTTCGACCCGGAGATCCCCATCAATGTCGTGGACCTGGGGTTGATTTACTTCTGCGAAGCGGAGCCGCTCCCCGACGGAACCCACCGAGTCGAGATCAAAATGTCCATGACCGCTCCAGGCTGCGGTATGGGAGATGTGCTCAAGGAGGACGCTCGCGACGCGGCCCAGTCAGTTCCCGGCGTCAGCGACGTTGATGTAGAGCTTGTCTGGGATCCACCCTGGGGAATAGAGCGGATGTCGGAGGCTGCCAAACTCCAACTCGGAATGTACTGATCGAAAGGTTCATGGAGTCAACCACGAACAAGTGGTTCACATTCGTCCGGACCATCTTGGGAATCTCACGTCGATGCGGGGAGGACAGTAATGTCAGAGTCAGTTATCGCGGCTAGGGACAACGGTGGGCTCGAACCTCCCACCGGTTTGATTACCGACACGCGGAACCGTCCACTGCGAGATCTTCGTATCTCTGTTACCGATCGGTGCAATTTCCGGTGCGTTTACTGCATGCCAAAGGAGATTTTCGGCAAGGACTTCACGTTCTTGGGGCGAGCCGAATTGCTGACCTTCGAGGAGATGACCCGGCTCGCCAGGATCGCCGTCGCACACGGGGTCGAGAAGATCCGCCTCACCGGTGGTGAACCGTTACTGCGCAAGGGGCTTGAGGAACTTGTGCGGATGATCGCCGTGCTCAAAACGCCAGATGGTCGTGATGTTGACATTGCGTTAACGACTAACGGATCGGCTCTGCAGGTCAAGGCTCAGTCGCTCAAAGATGCTGGTCTGCGGCGGGTGACCGTCTCGCTCGACTCGTTGGATGACGCGACCTTCAAGGCCATGAACGACGTGGACTTCCCGGTCGCAAAGGTGTTGCACGGTATTGACGCCGCCCACGAAGTCGGCTTGGGCCCGATCAAGATCAACATGGTTGTCAAGCGTGGTCACAACGATCAACACATTGTGGCAATGGCGCGGCACTTCAAAGATTCGCCATATATTTTGCGCTTCATCGAGTTCATGGATGTCGGCACCAGCAACGGCTGGCAGATGGGTGAGGTAGTGCCGTCGGCGGAAGTTATCAGCCGTATCAACGCCGAACTGCCACTAGAAGAGGTTGCGCCAAATTACAACGGCGAGACCTCCGTGAGATGGCGCTATCGGGACGGTAGCGGCGAGATCGGGGTGATCTCCAGTGTCACCCAGTCGTTCTGCCATGACTGCACTCGGGCTCGAATCTCCACGGAAGGCAAGCTGTTCACCTGTCTGTTTGCCACAGACGGCCATGACTTGCGCGCCCTCATGCGCGGCGGATGCTCGGACGAGCAGCTCTCCTCCGTCATGGCCCATATTTGGCGGGATCGCACGGATCGCTATTCGGAGTTACGCGGTGCGAAAACCAATGAGCTTCGCGTAACCGGAAAGAAGAAGATCGAGATGTCCTACATTGGCGGCTAGGCGCGGCTGATTTGGACGATTTGCGGTTGATTGACGGATGAATGTCCCAGGTTCCGTGGAATTTCGGTGACGGTTCGTCCATACACGGGCTCCTGCACCGTCGTCGACGAGTCATCGGTCAGTCGCCGTCGGCGCGCGAGGGGAATGATTCCCACACATCCGTTGATCGGCTAGTAATACACCGTTCTTCTGTTCAGCCAATAATGGCGGTCGGCACAGTTTTTGATTCGGCGCGCTCGACAATGTGCTTGGCCATCGGTGGGAATACGAATGCGTGAAATGGTGCGACGCACCACCAGTACACGTGGCCGGACAGGCTCTTGGGCCAGTAGACGGCGCGCTGGGTCAGCTTGGATCCGCCATTTTCGCCGGCGGTCACTGTGAATTCCAGCCAAGCCCTTCGAGGCATTTTCATTTCGGCTCGCAGACGCAGGAGCTCGGGAGCTTCCCTTTCCTCAACCCGCCAGAAATCAACGGTGTCCCCTACTTTCAACACATCAGGAACGCGTCTTCCGCGCCTCAATCCAACGCCACCAACTAGTCGGTCAATGAAGCCGCGAATTTCCCATAACAATTTTGCCGAATACCACCCGTTGTCGCCACCAATGCAATCAACTGCCGCCCACAATTCGTGCGGGGTGGCAGCCGAATCGAGCGCTTGAATATCTTCGTAGAGAGTTCCGCCAGCCCAGTCCGGATCACTCGGTAGCGGTTGACTGGGAACACCAGGTGTGCTGGCACTTGACCACCGCGTGGTCACTTGGGCGTCTTGGATCCGGGTCAGTGCCAATTCGACGGCTTGATCAAATGGAAGTAGACCTTGGGGCGGATCGGGGATCAGGTCTTTGATATCACTGTCTAGACACACTGCTGGGAATCGCAATGATTGAACGAGTGGTCGCGCAATGGCGCGTGGAACAGGCGTGACCAATCCAACCCAATGGCTGGAGAGTTGAGGGGTCAGCAAATTGATGGGTAAAATCAAGCGCTGGGGCAGTCCCGCGACCTTGGCGTAACGCTGCATCATGTCTTGATATGCCAAGACATCAGGCCCACCAATATCAAAAGCCCGACTTACTTCTGGCGGTAATTCAGCGGCTAAAATTAAGTAGCGGAGAACATCTCGTACTGCGATTGGCTGGGTCTGCGTTCGGACCCACCGGGGGGTGATCATGGCTGGGAGTCGTTCCGTTAAGTACCGAAGTATTTC
>FUWD013429715.1_pt2 | contig 35637 bp, 28 predicted proteins | sample 1063281 | NCBI WGS metagenome assembly FUWD01 (sample SAMEA79048168, study PRJEB19326) | metagenome | biome: marine | reverse complement strand
ACTTTTTTGTACGTTATAAATTCTTCTCTATTCTTAGCTGCGCTATCCACCCAGTCAAATAAAGTTTTAATTTCCTCTTCAGTTGCTTCTCCTTGAAGATACCTCAAGATTAAGTTATTTTCCTCTTTATGCATATTTCTATAATGTTCTTTATTTGTACACCTTACAATCTATTTACCCTATATCAGAATCCATTCTTTTAAAACCAGTAAAAGTGTCAAAAAGAGTGTTGCAGGAAGGTAATCTGAAAGCTTATTTTTAAGATGCTTTAATGCCCGTGTCATATTGGCTTCTACCGCTTTGATTGAAATATTAAGTTCTGCTGCTATTTCTTTATTTTTTTTAAAATCTACACGGCGCATTTTAAAAACTTGCTTACATTTATCTGGAAGCTCATTAACAGACCCTTCTATTAATTCTTCTAATTCCGCGAGCATTACGGTATCAAAGTTTATCGCATTTAATACTTCTATATTCAAACTTTCTTCTCTTTTTCGCAAACTTTTATTTAAGTATTTATGAACTACTTTTTTATGTCTAAAAAGATTTAAACAATCGCTCTTTGCGGAAGTATAAAGAAAAGCTTTAATACCATTTACTTTTTGAACTTTTTCTTTGTTCAACCAAAGTTTTAAAAAAGCCTCTTGAGCAATATTTTTTGCTTGATCACGATCCTTTATAAATTCGGTACAAAACCCTACAATTTGATTGAAATACAAATCGAAAAAAAAAGCAAACGCCTTCTCATCTCCTTTTTTAAAAAGATGGAAATGTACTATTTTACGGTCTAATACTTTTCTCTTCAATGGTTATAAATTTATAAAAAAAATTTGAAAAGTGCTTAATTCAATAGACTCTTTAGAAATCACAGCATCAAAATCTTGATTTCTGTGAAGTTGGTTTTTAAGTTTTTTTTAAATGCGCTCATATAAAGTACACTTCAATTATCAGTTACCCTATATTCTTTTTTTTTATTTAACAATTAGATAATTGTAAAATAAAAAGTCAGTTATTCAATGTCCCACCATATTCTTGTGGTTAAAAGATTTGCACCCTGTGCAAGAACAGCAGCATTATAATTTGTAGTATTATTAGTTTTCTCACTTTCATCCCAAGTCATCCTTCTTGGTATGGCACCATTGGTGGCATTTCCAGGATAATTAACAGGGGTTAGCACCGGATAACCAGATCTTCGCCAGTTTGAGTAGCTTTCATAATCATTTAAAAAAGTAGCCGCCCAATATTGAGTATTTATTTGTTCAATCGCATTTGTTACATCAAAAGGATTTGCAAGTAAATAAGCATCTATATCGGATTCGTCAATTACTGCTTCAGATCCATAAATCTCTAACATTTTCATCGCAGCTCTTACGCCAGCATTGTAATGTGGTTCTGGATCTCCTCCCGCAAGCCCCCAACGTTCTGCTGCTTCGGCAAGCATAAACTCAACTTCGGCATAAGTTTGCCAAAACATAGGCGCGGCCAAATCTTTTACAATTGCACTAGGTTCAGCGTACTCATTCGTATCATTTTCACCAGTTAATTGTAATAATAAATTTGCGTCTAATCCATTAGGAAGACCTTTGAGATCTGCATTATTATTGCTACCATCACTTTTACGCGCTGCAATAATTGGCAACCGCGGATCATTTCTAGTTTGCATAAAGTTTACAAATTTATTACTTAAACGAATCTGGTCATCTTGCGCAAAACCAGCAGCAGAGCCATTTTGACTTGAAAGCGGAGTAGCGGCATGCTGAAAGTACACAATATCTGCATTGGACTGCATTACACCACCTGATATCGCTTTCGTAACCCAACTTTTCGCAGTAGCAGGAGCAACCTTTATTAACCTAAATCCCAAACGTAACATCATAGAGTTTGCAAATTTCTTCCATTTACTCAAATCTCCCTGGAACAGTAAATCTGCAGACCCAAATGCAGAAGTACCAGAATCTAAACTCAATATGGCGGCGGCGGCATCTAACTCTTTAAACATATCTAAATAAATATCACTTTGCGCGTCATATTTAGGAGCATATACGAGATCAATAAATGCCTTACCCGCTTCGCTGTATGGAATATCTCCATAATGATCAGTCAATCTTTGAAAAACAAAAACTCTAAGTATCCTGACTATTGCTTTCATTTCATCTGGCGCATCTTCATCATCCAATTGCACCAATAAATCTTCTATCCACTTCACGGGTTGTCTATAGTGAACAAACAGCGCAGACGCATAATCTTTCCTCAAAATATATTTATCTCCTTCTGCAAAATTTAAAAGGGGAGAAGACAAATGTTGCATCATCATAGCATTATAGATAATATTTACTCTGTGGTTCTCAAAGAGACCTCCAGAACTAAATAATTCGATGGTAGATAACTTGTTCCCAACTGGGGCTTGGCTTGGATTTACGGGATCAATATTCAACTCTTCAAACCCTTGATCACAAGCATTTAAAACAAATACCACCAATACTAAATAAAGTAATTTTTTCATTTGGTTTTATTTATTGTTTTAATAAGTCACAAATAATAACTTAAATAGCAATTCTTTTAGGGAACTTGAATGTTTCATCTTCTTAGAATTTAACCTTTATATTTAATCCATAACTTTTTGAAGGCGGAATACCAAAATAATCAAGTCCTTGCGCATTTCCTGTTTGGTAATTGGACTCTGGATCTATATTTTCCACACTTCTTTTAATAAAAAACAAATTATATGCGGTCGCTGAAATATGGACAGTTTCCAAGAATGTCTTTTCCAATACATTCTTTGGTAAACTATATCCTAGACTTAACTGTCTAAATTTAATAAAATCATTGTCCTCAACAAAATGTTCTGCTATTCCACCAGCGCCTGCTATCCTGCCCCAATACCCCTGTAAATTTTCGGGAGCAATAGTTGTTGTAAATGCTCGATTTGTTGCGGCATCGATTCCAGAAACCATCAGTCCATTTTCCCTGCCTTCTAGGGTCTGTTTATGAAGTCCATTTGCTGTAAGTACGGCGTTAGTACCTGCAAATATCTGTCCTCCAAATTTTCCATCTATCAAAAAACTCAACCTAAAGTCTTTATAGGTAAAGGTATTGGTATGACCAATACCTGTTGGTGAAACCCCTTGCCCTAATATCTTTCTTTCACCAATTACCGCCAAGGGAACACCATTGGAATCCATTTCATAAAGAATGTTTCCTTTAGCATCCTTAGTGTAGGCGTTTCCATATAACGTGCCAAAAGGTTCTCCCACTATTTGCGCGACTTCTATATTGAGTGTTCGAGGTAATCCTATAGAGATATAAGCATTATTATCATTGGTTGCTAAAATTGTTCCTGTATTGTGTGAGACATTAAAACTAGAATTCCATTTAAAGTCTTTAGTTTTAATTAGAGTTCCAGAAATTAATAACTCAACCCCCTTGTTTTCAAGAACTCCAGTATTCGTTAAAACACTTGTAAAACCAGAAGTAGAAGAGATATTTACAGGAACAATATCATTGACTGTTTCATTTTTATAATATGCAAAGTCTAAAGCTAACCTGTTATTAAAAAATCGAGCATCGAAACCCACTTCAAACTCATTTTTACTAAAGGCCACCAAATTGGCGTTTGGCACCTGTTCTCCATTAATCTGCACCAATTCTTGCTCTTCATGATCAGCAAAAAAATCATATGTTAAACTCAGTTGATATGCTTTATCAACTCCACTAGCAACTGTAGAATAACTTCCCCTAAATTTTAGAAAATTTATAAAATCGGGCATTGTCAAAGCATCAGACAGCACCAAACTTGCATTTACCGAAGAATAAAAATCATCATTCGGTGATTTCTTTCCTGGAAACGACAACGTGGAAAACCAATCATTCCTGCCGGTAAAATTAAGATATGCCCATCTATTATATGAAAATTCAGCAGATCCATAAACGGAACCTATTTTTCTTTCACTAAATATTTTCGAGGGTGTTTGAGATTCTGTATTATTTACATTTTCTAACCCAGGAACAACAAAAAAGAGTCCTAAATTTACTAATTCTTGGTCCTTAACATAATTGCTATTGGCTCCTACAAAAGCATTTACAGAAAATTTATCATTTATCTCTTTTTCTATACCCAATATTGCATCTGTATCAATTTGGGTATAACTAAATTTTTGTTTCCAAATAGCCCCTAAAGGATAAAACCCTGTACCCCAAGGCCACACTCGTTCTCTTTTAATAGTATAATGATCTATGCCCGCTCTAACACTTAGGTATGCCCAGTCTGTAAAATCATAACGCAATGATGCCGATGTTATGACTCTCTTTTTCTTATCGTCATTCCTATAATTAAACGCTGAAAAATAAGGATTAACAAAAAAAGGGTTTGCAGAAAATATACGCTCTGTACCATCGGCATTGGCTCCAGGATCCATGGTTCTTACATCAACATTTGGCGATAAGTTTCCTACTGTAAAACTTGTATTAAAAGGTGGGGAGGAGAGATTCGGCCTGTTATGGACATCTTCAATAATATATTTTGCTTTTAATTGTACCGCTAATTTTTTAAACAAAACAGCCCCAATATTTAAGGACATTGATTTTCTTCCTAAATTTGAATTGGGTATAATATCTTCATTTTTTAAATTGGTAGAAGAAAATCTATAATTTAAATTATTGTGCTCTCCTGCCAATGACACCGAATTAATAAAGGTATTTCCAGTTCTATAAAAATGGTCCCAATTGCTTCCAACATAACTATAGGGCCTTTCAACACCATCCCATTGCACCACCATAGAACCATCCAGTTTTTCTCCCCAAGAAGAGCGAGATGCAACTTTAGCCTCCGCCTGATTTACGGGCTTTCTGCCAAAAACTCCTTGCCCGTATTCTGTTTGAGTATCTAACAATGAGGTATCTAAATCATTAAAAGTAAATGAACTACTCACTTCTACAGTAAGCTTTTTGAGTCCCTTACCTGTTTTAGTGGTAATAACAATAACACCTCCTGCTGCGCGAGAACCATACAATGCAGATGCTGCTCCACCTTTAAGCACACTTATCGATTCTATCTCTTCTGGGTTTATACTTGATATGCCATCCCCTCCGTCAAAACCTCCCCATTCACCAGCAGAACCATTGGTGTTGTTTCCTATCGGGATTCCATCCAAAATATAAAGCGGCTGATTATAGCCATTTAAAGAGCTAGCACCACGAATAATTACACGACTAGAACCCGCTGCTCCAGTTGCATATTGTGTAATGTTTAATCCTGCAATTTTTCCTTGTAATGCATTTATGGCATTCGTCTGCTTAACTGCTGAAAGTTCTTCACCTTCAACTTCAGTAATTGAATACCCCAGCCCCCTAACTTCCTTCTTTATATTCAAAGCGGTAACAACTACTTCAGACAACTTTTCCGTTTCTTCTATTAAAGATACATTAATAATCGTTTGCTTGTCAACTCTGATTTCTTTTGCTGCAAACCCCACAGATGAAAATTCTAAAATCGCAACACCTGAAACAGAAATATTATAGCGTCCCTCAAAATCTGTAGAGGTTCCATTAAAGCTTCCTTTTTCCAAAACATTAACTCTAGAAAGCGGAACACCGAACTTATCAATTATTGTTCCTTGAACTTGTACCTTTTCTAAAACCACTTCTTCCAAATCATTATTCTCATTTAAAGAAAAAGCAGAAGTACTCTTATTCTTTAAGGAATCTATTTTAAGTAAAATCTGCTTTCCAACGATTTCATAAACAATATCTGTATCAGCAAAAACGAGGTTTAATATATGTATCAAATCCTTTTCTACTACTTTAAAAGAAATTTTACGTTGCATGTCAATTTCAGCATTCATGTAAAAAACCTTAAAAGCAGTCTTGTTCTCAATTTCGTTAAAAACTTGTTCAATGCGGACGTCATCAAACTCTAATGAAATGTTTTCGTTTTGCGAATAACAATTACTTAGATTTAGGAGGAAATATACTATCACAAAAAGAAAAATCCTTATTTGCACTTATTTAATATAATTTTAGTTTCATTATTAAACCAAATATAATCTATATTTTTTATTAAAAAAAAAGAGCTCACTATAAAATTACGAATTAATTTATAAAGTATTTTTGAATAGAATCGTTTTCATTCAACTCAAAAATATATTTTCAAGACTAATTTCAATCATTCTGTAATCATAAAATACCCTCCCATTATAAAAAATATAATATAGGGTAAACCCTGTTATAAGTGAACACATTATGGATGATAATAGCAATCCTAAAAATAAAAATAGAATGCAGCTGTATCTCTTTTATTAAAAATAAGTAGTAAAAGCAGCATTGAAAATAACTAAAAAATAAAAACCAAAAATCATGCGATCAAAAAATTATTTTTTCTTCTTATCTTTTATTTTGTTTTTGGGGATTCCCAATAAAAGCTATTCCCAAGATTGGAATACCTTTGCAAATGTAAGCTACTTCGCAAAAGCCAACTTAGAACTTGAATTGCATGCTGAAAATAAAAACCGCGTTGTTTTTATGGGAAATTCAATTACAGAAGGTTGGGTTCAGTTAAGTCCAAGTTTTTTTAAAGGTAGGGATTATATAAATAGAGGTATTGGAGGGCAAACTACGCCACAAATGCTTTTACGATTTAGACCCGATGTAATTGATTTAAAACCAAAAGTTGTTATTATCCTTGCAGGCACCAATGACATTGCAGGAAATACAGGATATACATCTCTAGAAACAATCATAGGCAATATTAAATCGATGGCAGAAATTGCAGACTCTAATGGCATTGAAGTAATAATCTCTTCTATTTTACCTGCAATAGAGTACTTGTGGAAACCAAATTTAAAACCATCAATAAAAATCATTTCAATTAATAAAGCTCTTAAATCGTATGCAGAAAAGAATGATTTTATCTATTTGGATTATTTCTCAGCAATGGTTGATGACAAAGGCGGATTGAAGGTGCCGGAATACACTGCCGCAGACGATCTTGTCCACCCAAATAGGGCAGGATATTTAGTGATGGAAAAATTAGCAGAACAAGCCATTAATACCGCATTAAAAAATTAATTTATACAATGAAAAATAAGTATCAATTCTTCATATTTATCTTACTACTTAGTTTACAATTTAATTCGTGTACGTCAGAGGGCACAAACACCTTAAAACTGAACTCTCTTTTTTCAAATCACATGGTGCTTCAACAAAACGAAAAAGTAGCTTTTTGGGGCACAAGCTTACCACAGGAAAAAATTACAGTAACTGGAAGCTGGGGTGAGAAATCAACATGTTATAGTGACGAAAAAGGAAATTGGAAACTTAATTTAACTACGCCAAAAGCTGGTGGTCCATTTGAAGTACGTGTTATTAATAAAGATTCAAGTCGTTTATTTGAAGATGTCATGATTGGTGAAGTTTGGTTAGCATCCGGACAATCTAATATGGAAATGGATTTTGATTATTGTTGTAATACAACTGATCGCGCTGAATTAGAAATTGCAATTGCTAATTTCCCTAATATACGAATGCTGAAAGTAGAAAGGCAACTTAGCACATCTCCTACTCATAATTTTGAAGGAAGCTGGGAAAAAGCAATTGGTAAGAATATTACTAAATTCAGTGCTGCTGGATATTTTTTCGCAAAAAAATTACACACAGAATTAAATGTTCCTATCGGAATAATAAACGCAAGCTGGGGAGGTACTCCTGCCGAATCATGGACAAGCAAAGGAAAACTAAATACTTTAGATTTTTTGAAAAAAAACATGAAGTCTTATGATCAGTTAGTAAAAGGATCTATTAAATCTGAAAAATGGTTTTCACAATTTGAATCTGTAAAGTCACCTTCTGATGTTTGGTATTTATTTATTGAAGACCCCAGTGGTTTTCCTGAAAAATGGAATCTTTTAGATTTTGAAGATAGTTCATATATTACAGCTGCTTTCATTGATAAAGATTGGGAACAAATAGAATTGCCAGGAACGTTTGATGATATTTTTAAAACCAATGATTTTGATGGCGTTATTTTATTTAGAAAAACATTTGAACTCTCTGAAATTAAAGGTGACTACCATTTAAAATTAGGTCCAATAAGTGACATGGACTTCACCTATGTAAATGGGCAAAAAGTAGGAGCGAGTTTAGGGAAAATGAGTGGAAAAGATAAAGTTTATAAAATACCTAAATCACTGCTTAAAGTTGGTGAGAATAATATCATAATAAGAGTAATCAATCAGTATAAAGAAGGGAAAGTAGGTTCGATAACTTTAAGTTCTTCAATGGATGATGACAAATCATTAGATGGTAAATGGAATTATAGAGTATCTGCAGAAGTTTTCAAACAACTAGATACTCCAACTTGGCCATATTCTGCATTTTATTTATATACTAATCAAGATATAGATTTCTCAAAAAGACCACCAGTTGCAAGTTTTACTCAGTTCTCTGAATCATCTCTTTTTAATGGTATGATACATCCATTAATTCCGTACACCATTAAAGGCAGTTTATGGTATCAAGGAGAAGATAATGTACCAAAGGCAAAACAATATGAAACTCTCTTTCCTGCAATGATAAATGATTGGCGAGAAAGATGGGAGTCAGATTTTCCTTTTTATTTCGTACAAATTGCACCTTTTCATAATTATAACGGACTTTCACCTTCATTGCGAGACGCGCAAAGAAAAACTTTAAAGGTCAAAAAAACAGGTATGGTTGTTACCTTAGATATTGGTGAGAATGATGATATTCATCCTTCAAACAAACATGATGTTGGAAGCAGATTGGCTGGCTTAGCATTGGCAAATGATTATGGTAAATCAATAGTTTCCTCTGGACCATTATACAAAAGCTTTGAAATTACTGGAAATAAATTAATGCTCGAGTTCGAATCGATTGGGACTGGATTAGTATTAAAAAAATTAAAATTACCTGAATTTGAAATTGCTGGAGCCGATAAGAAATATGTGGTTGCAAAAGCAAAAATTATAGGTGACAAAATTCAGCTATCTTCATTTTCTGTGCACAAACCAAAGCACGCAAGATATGCCTGGAAAGATACTAGCACCGCTACTTTATTCAATAAAGAAGGGTTACCAGCATCTTCTTTTACGACAGAATAATCGCCTAAACTTTAAACGGTATTCGCAATAATAGCTTCTACTACTTCTGGATTTAATAAAGTAGACGTATCTCCTAAGTTTGATATATCATTGCACGCGATCTTGCGAAGGATGCGACGCATAATTTTACCAGAACGTGTTTTCGGCAAACCTTCAGTAAATTGGATTTTATCTAATTTAGCTATCGGACCAATATGCTCTGTAATAATTTGATTGATTTCTTTTCGTAAATTATCCTGCGACCTATTCTCACCCGTATCTTTTAGGATGACATAACCATACAATGCATTTCCTTTTACATCATGCGGAAAACCTACTATTGCAGATTCGGCTACTGCTGGATGTTCATTAATTGCATCTTCAATTGGTGCAGTTCCTAAATTGTGGCCAGAAACAATAATAACGTCATCTACTCTACCTGTAATTCTATAATAACCAACCTCATCTCTTAAGGCTCCGTCCCCAGTGAAATAGTTGTTTTCATAAGCAGAAAAATAGGTGTCTTTGTAACGCTGGTGATTTCCCCAAATAGTTCTCGCCATACTTGGCCAAGGAAATTTCACACAAAGGCTTCCCTCTACCTGATTCCCTTTTAATTCCTTTCCGTTCGCATCCATCAATGCCGGCTGTATTCCTATAAAAGGCAAAGTTGCATAGGTGGGTTTTGTTGGAGTAACAAATGGAATTGGCGTAATCATGATGCCCCCTGTTTCGGTTTGCCACCAAGTATCTACGATCGGACTGTTCTTCTTACCTATATTGTCATTATACCAGTGCCATGCTTCTTCATTTATGGGTTCTCCTACAGAACCCAATACTTTTAAAGAAGACAAGTCATAGGTATCTACAAACCCTAATCCTTGCTTCGCCAATGCCCTAATAGCAGTGGGTGCTGTATAAAATTGATTCACTTTATGCTTCTCTACAATATCCCAAAAGCGTCCATAATCTGGATAACTAGGCACACCTTCAAAGAGTAAGGTTGTCGCACCGTTTAACAAAGGACCATATACGATGTAACTGTGTCCTGTAATCCAACCGATATCGGCAGTACACCAATATACATCATTGTCTTTATACTGAAATACGTTCTTAAAAGTATATGCCGTATACACCATATACCCTGCAGTAGTATGCACCATGCCCTTCGGCTGTCCTGTTGACCCAGAAGTATATAAAATAAATAAAGGGTCTTCTGCATCCATTATTTCAGCTTTACAACTGGTATCAGCTGCATCTAAAAGTGGTTGCAGCCATTGGTCACGTCCTACTTTCATTTGAATTGTCGAATGAATTCTCTTTGCTACTAAAACTGTTTCAACACCTTCACAGGTTTCTAAAGCTTCATCTACAATCCCTTTTAAATCTATTGCCTTTTTCCCACGATAAGAGCCATCACTCGTAAGTACCATTTTACAGTCAGAATCGTTAATCCTAGTAGCCAATGCTGTAGCTGAAAAACCAGCAAATACCACCGAATGTACTGCTCCAATTCTGGCACAAGCTAGCACAGAAATCGCCAATTCTGGAATCATAGGTAGATACACACAAACCCGGTCTCCTTTTTTAATCCCTTGTGACTTTAATACATTTGCGAACTGGTTGACTCTTTCGTGCAATTGCTTGTAACTTATGTGCTCTGCAGGCTCAGAAGGATTATTTGGCTCAAATAAAATAGCAGTTTTATCTCCACGGGTAGCTAAGTGCCTATCAATACAATTTTCAGTAATATTTAATTGTGCTCCTTCAAACCACTTTACTGTTGGCTTTGAAAAATCCCAACTTAAAACCGTATCCCATTTTTTATGCCAGACAAAATGTTCTTCTGCAATTTCCTCCCAGAAATTTTCAGGTTCTCTGATAGATTTTCTATATACTTGAAAATATTCTTCTAAATGTTTGATATGATAATTACTCATGTATTTGTTTTTAAAGAAGTCATAAATTAATTGTCCGCATTCTTGGAGCTTACTTCAACTACCAATCGATACTTTTGTCAATAAACTGAATTAAACTTTCTGCCATTTCTTCGTGATCTTGAATAGAAGGATGAGCTGAAGCAGGGATATAGGGCATAAAATGTGTGTACATCTTATGGTCCTTTAAATTTGTTACAGCCGTTTCAATATACACCCTCCATTTAGAACCTTCTTTCACAGCATCCATACTGCCAAGAGCGTTGATAATATGTGCATTTGGATACTGCTTTCGAAGTTTTGCTATAAACTCTTGATACGCATTAATTAGATACGCATCATCAGGTGCCTTATTTCCAAAACGTCTTTTAAATTCAACATGCTCTGGTAATTTCACTAACCACGAGTCATTTTGAAATAAATTAACCACCACCACATCGGGTTGATAGTTTTTGAAATCCCACAAACTCGCAGCATCCGTAGGGTCTAATCTATTATATATTTCTGGCATAATTAAGGGATCCCAGCTAATTGTTATCCCAATACCACTTTTGCAAATACATTGGTATGCAGCCCCATAATTCCTGGCGGTAATCGCCGCATAACTCAAATAATTATTGGTATACGTGCTGTCTGGAGAATCACCACCTGAAAGGTCTTCTATAGCATACCCTGCTGTAATAGAGTTTCCGTAAAATTCCATTTTCTTTTGATTATCTCTCTTTTTAGGAATTATCTTACCTCCAGAATTTATTTTAAAGCCATAAAAATAAGTTTTGCCTTTGCTCCATTCCGTTCTTTTAAAAATTTCAAGGGTGTGTTTGCCAGCGGACATATTAGAGGCCAAATCATAGTATTTTTTAATACTGTCGGGTCTTATAATCGCAACAAGTGCATTGTCAATTAGGATATTATAATAGTTATCTCCTGAATTGTCTTGCAAGAGCGCTTGAATAGATGTACCCTCAAACTGGACCTTGACCGAGGTCCCCGACCAATGCAATTCTGCAGCTTTATTTTTAGGGGTTGCGATCCTACCAGAATATTGAATTTCTGGATGAGTGAAGTCTATAAATACTTCATTTTGACCTACACAACCCACCAAACCGAATAGCATCAAACCTAATAATTTATAAATTTTTATCATAGCTCATTAAAACACTAAAATACTTAATTTTAATGTGTTGCTTCTCCAGCATTGCTTGGAATTCTAATATTTTCTACAAGATCTTGAACCGCTTGCGGTGGTGGTGGTGTGAATTTCATTATTACGATTGAAACTATAAAATTTAACAGCATCGCGACAGTACCAAATCCCTCTGGTGAAATACCAAACCACCATTCTGCTTTCGTCCCACCACCAAACCAACCAAACTTAAATTTAGTCATGTAAAAAAGCATGGATAAAATTCCGATAATCATTCCTGAAATCGCACCTTCCTTATTCATTTTCTTATAAAATATTCCTAAAATAATCGCTGGGAAAAAAGAGGCGGCTGCCAAGCCAAAAGCAAGGGCAACCGTGGCGGCGACAAATCCAGGCGGATTAATTCCAAAATACCCCGCAACACAAACAGCTACCACTGCAGCCAAACGTGCCGCGATGAGTTCATTTTTATCCGAAATTTTCGGGTTTATTATTTTCTTTATTAGATCGTGCGAAACAGAGGCTGAAATCACCAATAACAATCCAGCAGCTGTTGATAGTGCTGCGGCCAATGCACCAGCGGCTACCAATGCAATTACCCAATCTGGTAGTTTTGCAATTTCTGGGTTTGCCAGCACCATAATATCGTTGTCTACAGTTAATTCATTTACTTGCTCATTTGCTACATACTGTATCAGACCATCATTGTTTTTATCTGTGAATGAAATAAGTCCTGTAGTCTCCCATTTTTTAAACCACTCAGGCATCGCTGAATAGGGTTGATTAGAAACCGTTTCAATCATATTTGTTCTTGCAAACACGGCTACAGCTGGCGCTGTAGTATATAAAATAACGATTAATAACAAGGCTATTCCTGCAGATTTACGCGCATCTTTAACACGCTTTACTGTGAAAAACCGAACAATTACATGCGGCAATCCGGCAGTACCGACCATTAGTGCTAAAGTAATCGCAAACACATCCACCAATGATTTTGAACCTTCTGTATACTCTGAAAAGCCCAAAGCAGTGCTCAGTCCATCTAATTTATCAAGCAAATAAGTCCCTGAACCATCTGCTAATTGTGCTCCAAAACCTAACTGTGGTATAGGATTACCTGTCATCTGAATAGAAATAAATATTGCCGGTACCATAAACGCAAAAATCAACACACAATATTGCGCTACCTGCGTATACGTAATGCCTTTCATACCGCCTAAAACCGCATAAAATAGTACGATAATCATCCCGATAATGACACCTGTGTTTATATCTACTTCTAAAAAGCGTGAAAATACCAATCCAACGCCTCTCATTTGTCCTGCAACATAGGTAAAGGATACTATAAGTGCACAAATAACACCAACCAGACGTGCCGCATTCGAATAGTACCGATCTCCTATAAAATCAGGTACCGTAAATTTTCCAAATTTTCGCAAATAAGGTGCTAATAGTAAAGCAAGCAGCACATAACCTCCTGTCCACCCCATTAAGTATACTGCCCCATCATACCCTGAAAATGAAATAATCCCTGCCATAGATATAAATGACGCTGCAGACATCCAATCTGCGGCAGTTGCCATGCCGTTCGCCAAAGGGGAAACACCTCCTCCAGCCACATAAAATTCTTTTGTAGAGCCTGCTCTTGACCAAATAGCAATTCCGATATACAGTGTAAATGTAATTCCGACTAAAATGTATGTCCAGTTTTGAACACCAATACTTCCGAGTAGCAAACTATTCATCATAACCATATTTTTTATCAAGTTTATTCATTAAGTGTACATAGACAAATATTAAAATAACAAAAACGTACATAGCGCCCTGTTGTGCAAACCAAAAACCTAGTTTGAATCCGCCTAATTTAAATTCATTCAGTATGTCTTTAAATATAATTCCAGCACCAAAGGATACGATGAACCATATAAACATCAATATGAGAACATACCGTATGTTCTCTTTCCAATAAGACTTCGCCTTGTTTTTCATCATGCTATTTAAATTTTACTATTCGCTTAAAAAATGTTCTTGGCAATACATAATTAAATTATTCAATGGCACTGCGATTGCTACTTCAGTGTCCATGAAGGGTTTGCTTATAATTTCAATATTTATCAAAGCTTTTGCATATTCCTTTGACGAGATGCTCTTCTTTTTAAATGCAGTAATTAAAAAACTAGCGAGTTCAGAAAGATTTTTAGAAAGTGGTTTCAGGAGCGCTAGCTTTGGAGTATTGGATATTTTATTAAAATTACGATCATTCTCCGACCATATTTCTAGATACGCTAATACAGCACCGAGGTTGCTCTTAGTTCTATCCTTGCTTAAAAAAACAACTACTTTTTTAAACCCAACGGCATCTTCTGCATCAACAACACAGGCATCTGCAAATAAAGTCAAAGGAGAGAAAGAACTGTATTCAGTGCCTCCTTTGTTTCTTGAATATACCTTTAACGGTTCACAAATATTAGAGAGTACTTTTAAAGAAGAGATCTCTTTATAATCACTCATATTTCTCAAAAGAAGATCTCGATTTTTGATATGCGTGATTCCTAATGCTTCGAGTCTGGCACTAACTGCTCTTAAACGAAGTTTCATGTTTTCAACATCATTCACTTCTTTTGGCGACCAAAAGCGCTCTGCTATTGCGGCTGTTCTTGGCCAAATACGAGAATCTATAGTCTGTGGCGTTACCAATTCACTCCACATGGTCGCTTCACCTCCTAAAATTAGAGCGCGCTCCTCTTTGGTTAGTTTTGAATTTCCTATCGGGTCTGTAGCATAATGATGTGCAACAGGCAACATTCGATCAATATAATATCCATTAGAAAGCACTGTTTGGTATCCCGCTTTCGCAGCGGCAATAAGGGTTCCTCCTTCTAACATACCTTCTTGAGGGCCTCTCCAAGAATGAATGACAGCTGTTGTTGGCATATTAGGCGTCATTATTTCATCCCAACCCATTAGCTTTTTACCTAAATTATTTAGTATTTTTTCAAGCCGAATATTAAAATACGTTTGTAAATCATGATTGCTTTTTAGATTATTGGCTATTTTAAATGCTTGGATCTCTTTACTTTCATCCCAATGCTTGCCCTCATTTTCGTCTCCACCAATGTGAAAGTAAACATCCGGGAATAACGGAGTAATTTCCGTAAATAAAGTATTTAAAAACTCGTATGTCCCGTCTTTTATTGGATTTAATGTGGGATTAAAAACACCGGCAAAGCGCTCTATTGAATGGTTGTAACCCTCTTTACTCCCCAACTCTGGATACGCCGCAAGTAAGGCTGATGCATGCCCAGGAACATCAAATTCTGGAACGACACGGATGCCTAGATTCGCTGCATAAGCAACTACTTCTTTTAGCTGTTCGTGTGTGTAAAATTGACCGTCTGATGCCAATTTCTGCAACTTAGGGTATACTTTTGATGCCACTCGAAAGCCTTGATCATCTGTTAAATGCCAATGAAACACATTCAGTTTCACAGATGCCATCGCATCTAAATTTCTTTTGATTACTGCCAAAGGTTGAAAATGACGGGCGACATCGATCATCAATCCTCGCCAAACAAATCGGGGTGCATCTTTAATAACAACCCCTGGGAAAAAATAATTCAACTCATTCTTTTGAACTAATTGCAGGAGTGTTTCCAAGCCGTGCATGGCACCAACATCTGTGATTGCTTTTATCTGTACTCCTTTTTCATCGATGTATAAAAAATAGGATTCATCCTCATTAACTGTTAAATTAGAAACGGTGTCAAAAGAAATTTGGATGCTTCCTTTCTTTCCTAAAACGGGCAATCCTTCTTTTATAAAGACACCGCTTCTATCCGCTAAACGTCTTAAAAAAGTAACTGCTTTTCCATATACTCTGCCCGTGTCTTCTGCATTAATGGAAAGCGTAAGATCCTCATGAATCAGAAATTTTTCGCTATTTTCATTGATTTCTTTTGGCCATGGCATCAGACTGTATTTCAGTGATAACTCATTTTGAGCACCTGCTAAAAACGTAATACAGCAACATAGAAACAGTACATATCTTTTCATATTTAAAAATGGTATCGTTTAAAAGCTTCAATCGCCGCATAATCTGCCAAACCTAAATCATTGTATTTTTTTGCTGTCAACCTGTTTCTGTCTTCTACGCGCACCCAAAACTCCCTTGAGTCATCTCCTTGAAACATTACACCATCTTTCTGTGTTTGATGATAAAATATAGCATGTCGCTTTTTAAGCACTTGGTCAGGACTCATTGGTACTGCCATTTCTATATCATAAGACTCCCACTCATGCCAAGCTCCGCGATATAACCAAACCCAACAGTCTTTCATGTATTTTTTATGTTTTACTTTTTTCAAGGCTGCAAACAGGCTATCTAAACAAACTTTATGCGTACCATGTGGATCTGCAAGATCTCCTGCAGCATATATTTGGTGTGGTTTTATGTATTCAATTAATTCACACATAATAGCAATATCCTTAGCCGCAAGGTTTTTTTTCTTCACCGTTCCTGTTTCATAAAATGGAAGGTCCAAAAAATGTACATAGTCATCAGTAATCCCCAAATATCTTGTTGCTGCCAGTGATTCACTTCGTCGAATCAAACCTTTAAGCTTCCTGACTTCCAAAGAATCGATTGTATGATCTAACTTGTTTTGTAAAAATTCAATAATTTCTTCTGATGTTTTACCTGTGGTATCGAAAAACTTAGAGATCTCTGCAAATTTCAAGGCTTCTTCGTCTGATACTGCAATGTTCCCTGACGTTTGATACGCAATATGTACCTCGTGCCCTTGTTCTACAAGCCTGTCAAAAGTACCTCCCATAGAAATTACATCGTCATCTGGATGCGGACTGAAAATAATAACTCGTTTTTTTTCTGGTGCTGCGCGCTCTGGACGATTTGTATCCTCCGCATTGGGTTTTCCTCCCGGCCAGCCCGTTATCGTTCGCTGAAGCTTGTTAAACATTTTAATGTTTAAATTATACGCTGTTCCCTCCTCCGTTAAAAGGCTAGACATCCCATTATTATTATAATCTTTATCTGTTAATTTCAGAAAAGGAATTTGCATCAACTCGCTCAACCAAACAACAGCCTTCAGTTTTAAACTTTCAGACCAAATACAAGAAGTTACTAACCACGGTGTTTTTACTCTGGTTAGTTCAGCCGAAGCTTCTTTATCTAATATAAAAGTGGTGTTCGTGTGTTCCTGCAAATAGGTCGCGGGTACCTCAGCAGTCATTTCATTTTCAATTGTTTTTTTAAGAATCTCAGATTTACTAATACCCCAACCTAAAAGAACGATTCTTTTTGCGGCTCTTAAGGTACCAATACCCATTGTAATGGCTTTTCGAGGCACATTATCCACCCCAAGAAAAGAGGGTGCTGCATCGATGCGGGTAATGTGATCCAGAGTAATACTCCGAGTCCCTGAATTAAAATGGGATCCTGGTTCATTAAAACCTACATGCCCTGTTCTACCAATTCCTAAAAGTTGAAAATCCAATCCTCCAAGTGCCTTAATCTTCATTTCATAGTCGACACAATATTGATATACGTCTTTCTTGTCAATACTCCCGTCGGGAATATTGATATTAGTTGGTAATATATCTACATGATTAAAAAGATGCTCATGCATAAAGTAAAAATAACTTTGAATGTTACTCTTATCCATCGGATAATATTCATCTAAGTTAAAAGTAATCACATTGGCAAAACTCAAACCTTCCTCTTTATGCAGCCTCACCAATTCCTCGTAGACTTTTATCGGAGAGGAGCCTGTTGCTAAACCCAAAACACAGGATTTTTTAGCCTTATTTTTATTTCGAATTAAAGTTGCAATCTCTTGAGCAACCAATAAGGATGCTTCCTGAGAAGATTCAAAAATAACATTGTGAATTTTCTCAAAACGCGTCTCTTCAAACTTTCCTGGAGACTTGTATGCAATACTTTTATTTTTTAAGCTAGTCATTCCTATTTGTGTTTATACTATTTTTTAAAAAATCTCCAACAACACGTCCAGATCGCAATTCATGAACCCCCTAGTCTGCATTCACCACGAATCTGTGCCGTCGTTTAATATTTAAGAACCCAGCTAGAAGCAATTTGAATACCATTGTCCAACGAAACCAATTTACAGAAACTCCTTTTAAACGCAGAACATTTGGTATAAATCTTGAGGCATCTCTTGAAAAATCAGCAGTGAACATAGAGAGACCCAACAACCAACAGCACGATGTCTTAGCAGATGAAAAAAAATCTTGTGCGTATTTCTCAAATTTTTTAGAATCCCAAATTATAATAAGAAGAGGTATTAAAAAAAAGAAAATAATTATGAAATAATCCAATGCACTAGGCGTTCCCATCGTTTCAAATTTTGCTATTTAGTATTCGTACACGCTTTCTTTCTAAACAAATAAAAAAGAAGAAACAGCGAAGCTGGTTCTTCTTAATAATAAATCAAAAAAAATAATTGATGAAATTACTTTCTCATTACTTAGTACGCCTATAAAGCTGTTTACCCTATGTTTTCTGATTTTTTTAAAAAAATAGCTAAAAAAATGCTCTGGTACTCGTTTTTAATCTTTTGGGGAAAATCGTTTACCAAATTCTTATTACAGTCATCAAAAAAATAATTTATGCCGTTCTAAAAAGTGCATCAAAACTTATAAATTATTCATTGCTTAGCGAATACGGTACGCTTTTTCGTTTAGTTGCCCATTCCTTATTAGGAGTATTCCCTAAATCAAATTTTAATTTACCCCCTTTTTGGATATCTTCAAATCGCAAGAAAGTTTTATCATAAGACCTTCCATTTAAATTTGCTCCCTGAATATAAAAATTATTTTTTGAATTATTTACTGCATTAATTTCAAATTCGTTCCCATTTTCCAAATAAATAGTTGCTTTTTTAAATAAAGGACTACCAATTACATATTCGGCTGCTACCGGTGTTACAGGATAAAACCCTAAAGAACTAAAAACATACCAAGCAGACGTTTGTCCATTGTCTTCATCTCCGCAATATCCATCGGGAGTTGCTGCATACAATTTAGTGAGCACTTCTCGAATTCTTTTTTGTGTCTTGTAAGGTGCATTTGCATAATTATATAGGTAAATCATGTGTTGTATTGGCTGATTTCCGTGCGCATAATTACCCATATTAGCAATTTGCATCTCTCTAATTTCATGAATTACCTGACCGTAATAAGAAGCATCAAAATCTGGGGGCATCGTAAAAACTTCGTCTAGTTTTGCTATAAAATTTTTATTCCCTCCAAATAAATCAATAAGTCCTTGGATATCATGAAAAACAGACCAAGTATAATGCAAGCTATTACCTTCAGTAAATGCATCTCCCCATTTTAAAGGATTGAAAGGCGTCTGAAAACTACCGTCTTCATTTTTACCTCGCATCAAATTAGTGGTAGTATCAAATAAATTTTTATAATTCATTGCTTTTTTAAAGTACTTTTCAGCAATCTCTTTTTCTCCTATTTCTTCTGCCATTTTAGCAATTGTAAAATCTGCATAAGCATATTCCAATGTTCTCGCAGCATTTTCATTAACACCAATATCATAAGGCACATAGCCTAATGTATTATAATAGTCTAAACCTGCTCGCCCAACAGAATTTACTGGCCGGCCTTCTGCTTCGGTAGCACTTTTTAGCATTGCTTCTAATAATATTTTGGCATCCATGTTTTTAACACCTTTTAAAAAGGCATCCACAATTATTGGTGCTGAGTTAGACCCAATCATACAATCTCTGTGGCCAGGACTTGCCCATTCAGGAAGCCAACCAGATTCTTTGTACGTATTTACCAAGCCTTTCATTATTTTTTCATTTAAAACTGGATACATCATATTGAAAAAGGGAAATACTGCTCTAAATGTATCCCAAAAGCCATTGTCAGTAAACATATAACCTGGCAAAACTTCTCCATTATAAGGACTGTAGTGTACCACTTTATTTTGCGCATCAAATTCATAAAATTTTCTAGGAAAAAGTAAGACTCGATACAAGCTAGAATAAAACGTTTTTACATAGGCTTGGTTATCATCTTCAATTTTTATTCTACTCAATTCTTTTTCCCAAACTTGTTTTGCTTTTTCCTTCGTTTCCTCAAATGAATCATCACCAACCTCTCGCCTTAAGTTTAATTCTGCTTGCGTTTGGCTGATAAAAGAGGAGGCCACTTTGACATGCACTACTTCTCCCTTAGTTGTTTTAAATCCAATGATTGCTCCTACGTGCTCCCCCTCGCTATCTTTAGTGTTCTTTTGTAATTTCCAATTATCACCCCAAGTATGATTTACTTCAAAATCCTTATCAAATTCAGCCACAAAATAATTGTGAAAATTTTCAGGAACACCGCCACTATTATTTCTGCAATAACCAATAATCTTTCTTTCTTCTGGAATAATTTTCACCATAGACCCTTTAAAAAAAGCATCTAAAATAATATAGGATTCATTCGCTTTGGGAAAGGTGAACTTAAACTGCGCTGCTCTCTCAGTTGGTGTTACTTCAGCCGTAACGTCATGATCTGCTAGATATACCGAATAATGGTACGGTGTTACAGTTTCTGATTTGTGTGAAAACCAAGAAGCTCTCTCCGCTTCCTCAAACTTTAATTTACCAGTAAGCGCCATAAAAGAAAATGCTGCATAATCATTAATCCAAGGACTCGGTTGGTGCGTTTGTTTAATCCCTCTAATTTTATTTTCATCGTATTTATAAGTCCAACCATCTCCCATTTTTGAGGTCATTGGTGTCCAAAAATTCATCCCCCAAGGCAAAGCTATTGCTGGATAGGTATTCCCATTCGACAAACTATAGTTAGAATCAGTACCCATTAATGGATTTACATGGTCTACAATATTTGTGATTTCAAGAGCAGTATCTGCTATTAGAATGCTATTATTATTACAGGATATCAGCACGGCTATTGTAAAGAGCAGCCCTATTTGTAGTTGTATTTTTTTCATATTTCTTCTTTTAATTGAAAACTTTAAATTACTTTCTAGTAATGTTCTAGTTCTCTTTAACTTCAAAAACCTTAAAAACTTTTAATCCATACCAACTGATATATATAAAGCATAGTAATGGCAATATAAAAGAAAAATTAACCTCAGAAACCCCAAAAATTTCTAAATCATTTACAGCAGTTCCTCCAGCGTCTATTATTATTCCTTGCATCTTTGGCATTAAAGCACCTCCTACGATTGCCATTACTAAACCGGCTGCTCCAATTTTAGATTCTTCCTCATTCAAACCACTAAGAGCGATTCCATATATCGTTGGAAACATTAAAGACATACAAAATGAAACACCTACTAAACTATACAACCCATAAAGGCCTTCAATAAAAATAGTAGTCAAACAAAAAACTATTGCTAACAAAGCAAAATACATTAATAATTTGCCAGCACTCATAAAACGCAACAAATAGGTGCCAATAGCTCTGCCAATTAAAAATACAATAAAAGCAATAAATTGATAATTAGCTGCAGTACCACTATTCATACCAATACCCTCTGCATATTGATAAATATAGGTCCAACACATAATCTGAGCACCCACATAAAAAACCTGAGCAATGACTCCTAAAACATATTTTCTGTTTTTAGCTAATACTTTAAAAGTATCCTTAATACTTGGCAGGTCTCCCGAGTCTCTAACTTGTGGCATTTTACAAACAGCTATTAAAATAAAAACAGCCATTATTACCAGTCCAAGAATAACATATGGATCACGTATTACCAATAAATCTGTGGTCCTAATTAATGTTTTTTTAGCTTCAAGAAGTGCACTATAATTCTCTATATCGTCGGATTGCAACTTTTTTAAAACAAAATGCTGTGCAACTAATAAACCCGCAATTAGTCCCAGTGGATTAAATGCTTGCGCCAAATTTAATCGCTGGGTAGCTGTTTCTGGGGTACCCATTGCTAAAATATAAGGATTGGCAGTCGTTTCTAAAAAAGCCAATCCAAAAGTTAAAATATAGAGCCCTAAACAAAAGAACCAGAACTGTTCAGTAACAGCAGCAGGGTAAAAGAGTAAAGCTCCTAGAGAATAAAGTGCCAAACCAACTAAAATTCCTGTTTTGTAAGAATATTTTCTCACAAATAAGGCTGCAGGTAGGGCCATACAAAAATAACCACCGTAAAATGCCATTTGTACCCAAGCAGCCTGCGAATTAGACAACTCTAATACCTTTTTAAAAGCTTGCACCATTGGATCGGTAATCGCATTGGCAAAACCCCACAAGGCAAATAATGAAGTTATTAAAATAAAAGGGATTACTACTTGTTTGGAAACAACAGGTTTTTTCATTTTTAAGAGGTATTTTATTTTAAAAAAAAGAACCAGTATCTCTAGCCCTTCTCTAAATTAATACAAAACTAATTAATGCACTAGTTTATTATTGTCAGTACACCAAAAATCACATTTACCCCATGTTTCATTGGTAAAATAAAACAGTGATTTTAACTAAGTGCGTATAATAATCCAAGATATATGTAAAAAAAAGTTTCTAAAAAACGGAAGTTAAGCAATTATCAGCGTATCTGTTCCGGAAAATATTTGAACTCCGCACTATTTTTATTCAAAAATAGCTGCATAAAGTTTTGGGTTTTATAAAAGTAAAGTTTTGTATTCTTTTAACTGAATAGCGCATCTTTGGCAGACCATTATTGAGTATTTCTCTTAATTTCTGTTATGCGCTCCCATTTTCTCTCCGACGAATAGAATGCAGACTTTCTTGTTTTTATAAACAAATGAAAAGACTATTGAAGAAACCCTTATCGTCTATATTTTAACACCTTCTGGTGCATTTGTTCGCGGGCAGAAAGAAAATAAATAATTATTATAAACACTCAAATTTATGGGAGGTCTCTTCTTTTTAACCGCTATCCCTCAAAAAAATACAGCTAATAAAAAAAGAGAATACCTAAAGGTATTCTCTTTTTTTATACTCCTTATTAAAGGCTATACGGCTATTTCATTACAAAATCTTCCATAAATTTTGTTGTATAATTTCCTGAAATATAATCTGGGTGATCCATGAGTTGCCTGTGGAAAGGAATCGTTGTTTTTACGCCCTCTATTACAAATTCATCCAAAGCGCGCTTCATTTTGTTGATCGCTTCTTCTCTAGTTTGCGCAGTGGTAATTAACTTCGCAATCATAGAATCGTAATTTGGAGGAATCATGTATCCTGCATAGACATGCGTATCAATTCTAATTCCGTGACCTCCTGGTGCATGAAAAGTAGTAATTTTTCCTGGAGCCGGTCTAAAATTAGCATGCGGATCTTCTGCATTTATTCTACACTCGATGGCATGCATTTTCGGGTAGTAATTCTTTCCAGAAATTGGAACCCCTGCAGCCACTAAAATTTGTTCTCTAATTAAATCATAATTTACAACTTCCTCTGTAATTGGATGTTCTACTTGAATACGTGTATTCATCTCCATAAAGAAGAAATTTCGATGCTTGTCCACCAAGAACTCAACCGTTCCTGCTCCTTCATACTTAATGTATTCCGCAGCTAAAACAGCAGCAGCTCCCATTTTTTCTCTCAACTCATCTGTCATGAACGGAGAAGGGGTTTCTTCTGTTAACTTTTGGTGCCGTCTTTGCACAGAACAATCTCTTTCTGATAAATGACATGCTTTCCCAAAAGAATCTCCAATAATCTGAATTTCGATATGTCTTGGCTCTTCGATGAGCTTCTCCATATACATATCATCATTACCAAAAGCTGCTTTTGATTCTTGCCTTGCAGAATCCCAAGCATCTTTTAAGTCCTCTGCTTTCCAAACAGCACGCATTCCTTTACCTCCACCACCAGCAGAAGCTTTTAACATGACAGGATATCCGGTTTCTAAAGCAACTTTTTCACAATCTTTGAAGTCTATGATCACACCTTCACTCCCAGGAACACAAGGCACACCGGCAGCTTTCATGGTTGATTTTGCATTTGCTTTATCTCCCATTTGATCAATCATCTCACCTGTAGCTCCAATAAACTTGATGTGATGCTCATCACATAGTTTAGAGAATTTTGCATTTTCTGACAAAAAACCATATCCAGGATGAATGGCGTCTGCATTTGTAATTTCTGCCGCAGAAATAATATTAGACATCTTTAAGTAAGACTCTGAACTTTGCGGAGGGCCAATGCAAACTGCTTCATCTGCAAACCGAACATGCAAACTTTCTGCATCTGCTGTAGAATACACAGCCACCGTTTTAATACCCATTTCTCTACAGGTTCTTATAACGCGCAGCGCTATTTCACCTCTATTGGCAATTAATATTTTTTTAAACATACCTATAAAAGATTATGAATTGTGAACTACGCATTTTTAATTTCGTACTTCATAATTATTAAGATGGATCTACCAAAAATAAGGGTTGGTCAAATTCTACTGGAGAAGAATCATCAACTAAAACTTTAACAATTTTACCTGAAATTTCAGATTCTATCTCGTTAAATAATTTCATCGCTTCAATAACACATACCGTATCTCCAATTTTTACTTCTGTACCTACCTCTGCAAAATTAGGTTTGTCTGGAGATGGTTTTCTATAAAAAGTACCAATGATTGGCGATTTGATTGTAATAAACTTTGAATCTTCAGCCTCAGAAGATACTGCTGCAACAGCACCAGGAACCGCTGCAATGGGTGCAGCTGTTTGTGGAACTCCTTGCATAGGTGCAGCTTGAACAATTGTTGTTTCTGTTGCTCCTGAACCTGTTTTAATTGTAATCTTCACATCTTTTATTTCTAACTTTACCTCGCTAGCGCCAGATTTAGCTACAAATTTTATAAGATTTTGAATTTCTTTAATATCCATTTTTCTTATTGTTTAATTGTTATATTTATGAATTATATCCCCATTTTACGTAAGCAGCTCCCCATGTGAAACCACCACCAAATGCAGCAAAAATTAAATTATCTCCTTTTTTTAACTGTGTTTCATAATCTGCGAGTAACAACGGCAGCGTAGCAGACGTAGTATTCCCGTATCTATGAATGTTCATCATTACCTTTTCAGGTGAAACTCCTACTCTTTTTGCAGTTGCCTCTATGATTCTTTTGTTTGCTTGGTGTGCAACCAACCATTGTATGTCTGGTTCTGTTAAATTGTTTCGAGACAACATTTTCTCAGCAACATCTGCCATGTTAGAAACTGCATACTTAAAAACAGTCTTTCCTTCTTGGTATACAAAATGTTTTTTATCCGCTACTGTTTCCTTCGTCGTAGGCATGATAGAACCTCCCGCTTCAATTCTTAGAAAATCTCTTCCAACACCGTCACTTCTTAGATATTCGTCCTGCAATCCCAAACCTTCATAATTTGGCTCAAACAAAGCGGCTCCTGCACCGTCTCCAAAAATAATACATGTTGCTCTGTCTGAATAGTCTATAATGGAAGACATTTTATCTGCCCCTATCAATAGTACTTTTTTATATCTCCCAGAACCAATATAGGCAGCCGCTGTAGACATGCCATATAAAAAACTAGAACATGCTGCTTGCAAATCGTACCCAAAAGCATTTACGGCACCAATCTCTGTTGCTACATAAGCAGCAGTGGAGGCTATTGGTAAATCTGGTGTTGCGGTAGCGACAATTACAAGGTCTATTTCTTTAGGATCTATATTTCCTTTTCTAAGTAAATCTTCAGACGCTTTGATGGCCATATAAGAGGTACCTAAGCCTTCTCCTTTTAAGATCCTTCTTTCCTTAATTCCAGTTCTAGAAGTAATCCATTCATCGTTTGTCTCTACATAAGATTCTAACTCCTTATTTGTTAAAACATATTCAGGAACATATTTCCCAACTGCGGATATTGCTGCAGTGATTTTTGTCATAATAGTAGTTTATTATCCCAAGCTTAAGGGCTACCAAAGAAATGAAATTTATTTCAATTTTTGGCCTAAAAGTTATCAAAAACGAAGAAATTTCGCGTAAAAACACAAAAAAACCCTCGAAATCGAGGGTTTTTTCTACGAAATAAAAATTGTTTATACCTCTGCAGTTGCAGATTCTAGTACTATTTGACCTCTGTAATAAAGTTTACCTTCATGCCAGTGTGCTCTGTGATATAAGTGTGCTTCACCCGTTGTAGGATCCGTAGCAATCTGTTGATCAGATGCTTTGTAATGTGTTCTCCTTTTATCTCTTCTTGTTTTGGATATTTTTCTCTTAGGATGTGCCATTTTATGTCTTTTTTTCTGTTATTAAATTCTTTAATTTATCCCACCTTGGGTCTGTTATTTCAACAGTTTTCTCTTCTTCTGTTTCTAATTCTTCTGCTACATTTAGCGCTTCAGGCTCCTCATCATCCAAAATTACGTCTGGATGTATTCTTTTTGTTGGAACACCTAACACAATCATTTCATAAATAAACTGTGCAACACTAAATTGATATACTTCGTGTGGTAAAACTAAAATCTCTTCATTTTCATCATTATATTCTGGACCAAACTTTACAACTAACGGTAAAGTTGTTGTAATTTCTAGGTCAAAATATTCATTTGTAAGGTCACAAGGAACATGTACTGTTCCTTTTGCCGTGAAATTAAGCTCAAACAATGTGCTTTTTTTCACAAATTCTAACGTGACTTTTACAGAAGATTTTTCAAACTCACTGTAGTTGTATATCTCAAAGAACGTGTTATCAATACTATACTCAAATAAATGCTTTCCTTCCTTTAATCCTACAAACGGTATGTCGAATTGTTTCAAGTCTTTCATTATCAAACATCAATTAAGCGTGCAAAGATATAAAAAATTGTTTTTATACACTCTTTTCTTTTAAAAAAAGAATATTATTTTTAACGCTTCACTAAAAGCGGGTTTTTAGTCAGTTCTTTGTATTCTTTTCTCGTTTTATAAATTTGAATCCCCGCGAACAATGCTTCTTTAAAAGAAGACGCATTGGCCGTGTTTTTCCCTGCAATATCAAATCCTGTTCCATGGTCTGGAGAAGTTCTAATTTCACTGAGCCCCGCGGTAAAGTTCACACCGTTTCCAAAAGACAAGGCTTTAAAAGGCGCCAATCCTTGGTCATGGTAGGTTGCTAAAACGCCATCGAACTGCTTGTAGGTTTCAGAACCAAAAAAACCATCTGCTGCATAAGGACCAAAAACCAATGTACCAGTTTCAGCAATGGCAGCAATAGTTGGTTTTATAATTTCATCATCCTCTTTGCCAATAACCCCTTTGTCTCCGCAATGTGGATTCAAGGCCAAAACAGCAATCTTCGGTTTCGAAATACCAAAATCAGTTTTCAAAGCGGCATGCATGGTACTTACTTTTTCTTTGATAAGTGCTGGCGTAATAGCCTCTGAAACTTTAGAAATTGGAATGTGTCCTGTTATCAAACCAATTCTTAATTGATCCGTCATTAGAATCATTAAGCCATTGCCTTCTAAATTTGCTTCTAAATATTCTGTATGGCCAGGAAAATTAAAATTTTCTGACTGAATGGTCTCCTTATTAATAGGTGCTGTTAGCAAAACATCTATGGTGTTTTCCTTCAAGTGCTTTACTGCTTCCTCTAAAGATTTCGCAGCATACTGACCAGAAATTTTTGTTGCTTTACCGAGCGCAACAGCCACCTCTTCATTCCAAATATTTAATACATTTATTTTCGAGTGCTGTACCTGACCAATTTCTGCAATTCCGTGCAAGGGAATTTCTATATCAAGTGCATTTTTGTGGTATGAAATTACTTTTGTCGCACCAAACAGCACAGGAGTGCAAAAATCTAACATCCTCTTATCTTCAAATGTTTTCAAAATAACCTCTATTCCTATCCCATTTAAATCTCCAATCGAGATTCCAACAATAATTTTATCAGTTTTATCGGCCATAATTCCTGTAAAGTTCTTAATTTTGTTATGCTACAAAAGTAACTAAAATTTAAAGAAATGTTTACGGGAATTATTGAAACACTTGGGGAGATTACAAATCTAGTTAAAGAGCAAGAAAATCTACATATTACAGTGAAAAGCACCATTGCAAATGAGCTCAAAGTTGACCAGAGCGTTGCACACAATGGCGTTTGTTTAACGGTTGTTAAAATTCAAGAAGATACGTATACTGTAACGGCAATAAAAGAAACTTTAAGCAAAACAAATATTGGTGATTTGGTGCTTTCACAACAAGTAAATTTAGAACGTGGAATGAAACTTGGAGATCGCTTGGACGGCCATATTGTGCAAGGTCATGTGGATGAAACAGGTATTTGTACACAGATTGAAAACCAAAGTGGAAGTACTGTTTTTAGCTTTACCTATCATTCAGAACAAAATAACATTACCATAGAAAAAGGTTCTATTACTGTAAATGGTGTGAGCTTAACCGTAATCAACTCTACAGACCGCTCTTTTAGCGTCGCCATTATTCCCTATACAAAAGCGAATACTTCTTTTAACAGTTTGGCCGTGAACGATAAAGTTAATTTAGAATTTGATGTAATCGGGAAATATGTGAGCAGATTGACACAGAACAAATAATTTTATTTGAAGCAGTGCTTTTATCCGTATTCACTTTTTGTGGCATTACTCCACCACTACTAACTTTCCTTTCATCAGTGCATAATGTGCTGGAAAACTACAAATATAGTCGTAAACCCCCACCTCAGGTGCAGTAAACTCTATGGTTGTGGTTTCTCCACCACCAATCATCTTGGTGTGTGCAATGACCGAAGTTGCGCCTACTGGAATGAAATCATTTCCCTTTGATCCAGCAGCCTTTGAAGCGAAACGACGCACATTTGTCCCTTTTTTCAAAAAAACTACGTTGTGCCCCATAATTCTTTTACCCAACCTTCCGGCGTGCGTTAACGTTAGTTTTACTTTCTGACCTGCTTTTACCACAATTTTATTCAGATCAAATTTCATTCGATCATCGGTGCGTATTGCCACATTTACAACAGCACCCGAAGCAACATTGGTGTAAGACCCCTCTTTGCTAGCTGCTGCCTGCTGAACAACTTTTGTTTCTTTTTTCTGATCCGATTTCTTCTTTTTATCTTCTCCACAACTACTGATCATGAAGAGTGTTATAATTGCTATTAAAATAGTTTTCATTTTTTATGTTGTTTTTTGGAAGCTCTAAAATACTTCTTTCTTTTTTGGTAACCAAACAAGACCCCTATTAGTGCTTCAAAAGGAAGGGTTGCACTTATTACGCCTGGCAAAAGATTTTGCACTAAAATAAAAAAAGAAAGGATGCGTTTCTCATGGGAATGACAGCAAATTTAAGAGCGGCCAAAAATTTATAAAATATACCTGTATTTTCAGAAGAGACGCCGATGGTTTCAATAACATCTATTCGTTAGCAGCTTCCTATAATAATGCAGGAAAAGGCCCATTTATTAGATACAAAACAAGTACCGTTCCGATCGCGATATATCCGTATTTATTAAACCCTGTTATCATATGAAAAGCCTTGTAGTGTTGCTTATTTTTAATGATTTTACCATATGTATCAAAAACGACAGTTCTATTACTTTTGAATGGACTGCTGTAGTCGTATATCCATTTTTCTTGCGCTACTTGCTTTTCAACCTTTGAAGGATTGCCATACTTAGACCGGATTAATTCCTTTGCAGCAGGACTTTTAGCATACAAAGGTCTATTAATAGTGGGCGCACAACTGCAAGCGAAGAGCACTAAAGCGGCGTACAAAACTAGTTTTTTCATAATCGTTTTTTTTAAAATACCATCACTAATAAAAAAATCAATACTATTATTCGTAAGGTGCTTTATCCAAAACTACTTAAAAGTTTAGGTGGCTTAATTAAAGAACATATAGATAAACTAATCTAAAGATAACGTAGCTTATAATAGCGATTAAGATTTTTTTTCTGTGTTTAAAATACCATTCCATTTGCTGCTTTTTTCGTTTTGTATCCTCCCAATTTACAAAATTTAATTTTTACTTAAACAATCCGTAATAACGGAATTGTAAAAAAAAGAGATGCCTATGGTGTATTACTCCGAAACAGGAGTGTGGGGAATCAATGCTGAAATTTTAAATTTATCATTCTTTTTTCTTAAAATGTACGTAGCAGTTCTGTTTTTGGCACCCATGACCGTACTATCCTTTAAAAACCTTGTGAAATTCATTTCAATAACTACAATATTATCCTCTTTTTTATAATGCTCCCAACCATTAGTAATTGAATACCCGTAGTTATTTTCTTCTAAAGTGTTAAATGAATTTGTTAAAAATGATACTAATTCTTCTTTTCTATTGTACGTAATTGTAGTATCATTAAGGTAAATGGAAAACGGTAATTCGTATATCTCTTCAGAAATCGTTGCGAAATCTGCAGCACTCCAAGCGCTTACATATTTGCTATACATTTTTGTAATTTCAGCAGGAATCTTAATTGTTTTTTTGTCTGAGGTGTTTTTACAGCTGTAAAGCAGTACACTAACGAATAGAATGTAAATTAAATTTTTCATATTTCAAATATAATACATATTTCAAAACCACTTTACGAGGTTTAGAACTCTCTGAGTTAAGGGAAGAAAATTGCCTATGATTTCGTCTTTAACGCAGTTCTTTACTAGTAATAGTTTTTACTGAAAAAAGAGTGCTAAGCCTCGTTATTTTTTTTGATTTATAATTTCTAGGACAGTTTGTAAGTCCCAGTCTTCTTTTTTAAGAAAATATTGGTATTTAGCAGCTTCCGTTATCTGAATCGTAGGATTTATCTTTTGTTCTGGAACATTGGTTTCTAACGCTTGTGAAAATTTCATCAGAGCGATCGGTATTTTTATTCCAATTTTTGTGTTGGGCAATGTATACTCAATTATTTTTCCACCGGTTATTTCGTGATGCGACCCTCCAACTTGTTCCCCAACAATTAATCCCCTTTTGCTGTTTTTAAACAGCGCTGTATAATACGCCGCAGCAGAAAAAGTTCTTCCACCTACTAATAAATAAACTTTGCCTTTATAGCTTTTTTTATTTTTCACCCGTTTCACATTGTTTACATAAGCGTACTCATAAGCGTCTTTGTTTTTTACAAACGGTTTTTTAATTTGATTTATAAATTTCTGAATAGACTCTTGATCTACAGGCGTATTTTCTATTTTAACAATAAGATCTTTGTGTGGGAATTCAAAGTCAGGAATTTGAACAGAGATGTTTTCATTAAAAGCTTCTTTGGCAATATAAGAATAAAACAAAGCTGGAATCAGTATATCACCACCACGATTATTTCGTAAATCTATGATTAAATGTTTTGCTTTCCGCTTCCGTATTTTTTTAAAGATATTCGAAAACTGTTTATTAAAAGCACGGTACACATTTTTAACAGGTTCATTCCAAAAAAATGAATTTAATTGGATATAATACAAATCTGAGTTTTTAAAATACGTTGTATTTACAATATTTTTTGGCTGTTTGCGATTCAAAGGGTAGACCCTGTTTATGTAAATACTTTTACGTGCTTTAACTCCTACAGCGTTTAATTTAATAGTTTTAGTTGTACTGCTATTAGGCAAAGTATAGGTTACAGTAAAGGTCTTTAAAGCCCCATATTTTATGAGGTAAAACCCATCAAAATTTTGCTCTAATTCTTTTAATGCATAGGTGTTTTCTTCTTTGAGTACGTTCTCAAGAATTACTGAAACGGGCACCTTGTTAATGGCAGAGATAATGGATCCAAAAGGTATTTCAGCTTCCTCATAGTTCACAACCAGTTTTTTGTTCATGATTAGAATTGGAATCGGAAATAGTGTTTTCTGGTCCGTTAATAATGTTTTCAGAAGCGCTCCAGAAAGTATAATTTCACCATGATCATCTAATTTGGTTTCCGCCTTCGTACCCATTAAGAATTTAAAAAAGTCTAAAGCAGTCATTTTCTTTCCGTTCAGTGCTTCGCTTCGTTTATTTAAGTAATCGTATAATGCTTTCTTTTCTTCTGAATTGATATTTGGAGACACTTCGCAGGTAATCTTTGTTAATATATCAAAGTCTTGTTTTAACAGCGTGTCCTTGTAAAGCTCTTGTGAAATACAATGGAAGCCTAAAAAAAGCGCCAATAGTAATAATTTGTTTTTCATTTTAGAAGTTGTTATTTCGTTTTTGTAGATGCTAAAAAGAATTTGAAACTCCTTAAGCCCTTCAATAGTTGCTAGCATACATTCACAAGATGAAATCTCCCCCTGCTATACATCTTTGCAATTAATTTCTATTAATTATATTCGATTCTGGTTTGTCTATTCCTTCGCTTTATACTATCTATCCGTATCATTTGAAGAGGTATAAACAGCTCTAATTTGTTTCTCTTTTATTGTTACATAAAGAGCACGCAAAACATTTAAATTTATCTAAAGTGCCTTCATTAGGTTCTCTCACAAAGCAACAGAAACTGATTTGCTATGTCCATATTATTTTTCTATTAATTAGTAACTTTACAGTTCGTTTGATTTTTACATTCAAGAAATATCAGAATCGACACGTGTACTATTACTTTACATTCAAAAGTAATAAAATAATTTAACTCTGTAACCTTGGCTCCAAAAGTATCACAGCATTTCAAATGCAATACACTAGCGTGCGCTGGATCGATTTACTTCGCCAAAACACCGGGGTAAATATAAGTTTAACATACGTACGTGGTTTATTTTTGAAAACGGCGCACTTATAATATTTTAATCTATGAACGATTCTAATTCTATGGACTTTATATAGTTCAGTTTAACTATTTCGTCTCCATTAAGAGTTTCTTCAATTGAGTCTGAAATTTCATTGTAAGACAATCCATTTTTCAATCCAATTATCGTTTTATTATACAAATCATTTAAGGTGTTTTTTAAATTGACGACATCCTCTTTTTTGCTCAAGCTACCGTGTCCTGGCATAATGATAGTATTCGCATCGCATAATAATTCCAGTGCACCCAAAAGGTCAATTAACCCTTTAATAGAACCTCCGTTATTTAAATCAACATAAGGATACCCGTACCTTACAAATGCGTCTCCTGTATGGATAATATTATTGTTTTTAAATACTACCACACTATCTCCGTCGGTATGGGCATTTCCAAAATTATATAATTCGATTTCTTCGTTTCCTTGACTTATGGTCATTTTACTTTCATATGTGAATACAGGCAATGAACTTTTATCATATTTTGGTTGTACAAAATCTTTAATAGTACTGTATATTCCGCCATACAGTTCCGCATCTTCCATCATTCTTTTTTTTGCATTCTGATGCGCTATTATAGGAATACCTTTTTTTCCAAAAGCTCTATTCCCGTCTGAATGGTCATGATGAAAGTGTGTGTTAATTATATATTCGATTGGCTTATCAGTTATTTTTTTTAATGAAGTCATTAGTATATCCTCCATAATTTCATATTTATTGTCAATTAAAACAACATTCTGATCACTAATAAAAACCCCTACATTACCTCCGCCTCCAACAAGCATATAGAATTGATTGTTGATTTTTTCAATCTCAAAATACGTTACTTCTTTTTTAACATCACGAATCTGTGTATTGTATTTAGAAAAATCAGAATCTTGAGAAACACAAAAAAAAGGGACTACTGAAAACACAAAAAGGACAATTATTTTTTTCATTTTAATAGCTTTAAAATTCGCTATTCGAAAATACTTTAATTAATTCTTATACGCAATTAACTTAAGAGTTCTTCGATGCCTGTAAGTTAAACCTACTTAAAGGTTTTAAAACTCCCTGAATTAAAAGCAAAAGAGGTGCCTATGGTTTAGTTACTTTCGGTTAATTGTTATTTGAAATTAATATGTGTAAATTTACAACTCACTAATTTATTAAAATATGAAAAATAGAATTTCAATTGCTGCCTTAATTTGTGCACTTACACTAGTATCCTGTGTTCCACCTCCACCTTGTGAAACTCCAGTAAATGGCTTTTTAACAGGCACTAGCAAGCAGATTAAAATGGGGAATGAAGACGCAGTAAACGTTTTTAAACAACTAGATATTGCTTGGGGAAAGCTTGATTATGAAAAAATGAAAACATTTATTTCCGATGACGCATATCTAAGTTTTGATGACGGGTTTGTAGCAACGACTCCTCAAGAATTTATAGATAAAATTAAAACTGAAGTTGCGAAGACGCAAGCAGCAGGTAATAATTATGAGTGGACCACAAATTTTGCATTTGCAGTGGCACATACTGATGACGGAGACGATGAGACCAAGGGTGAAGTTGGAGATTGGGTAAATGCTCAGTTTACATCAAAACCTACAAATCCAGATTCAGAAATTGACTCAGAAGTTATCTACGAATATTATTACATCGTTGAAGGAAAAGTTAATTTTTGGAATCAATTTAAAAAAACGATAAAAAAATAAACATTATATCAATTCGTAAAAATTAAGCCTCCTACTAAAATTAGGTAGGCTTTTTTTGTATCGAATATTTCTGAATTCTAAAAAAACTCTTTGGAGTCGTTTTAAGAAGCAATCTAATACACTTAAACGAAGACAAACAGGATACGCATTCAGACATTCAGGAGCAATAGAAACCTTTAAAAGAACAGGCTCTATAACCAAGTTGCAGAAAGCAATGGGACATTCATCTATTCATGTAAGTTTAACCTATTTACGAGGTTTAGAACTCCCTGAATTGAAAGAAGAGGATATGCCTATAATATAAAAACCTCTGCTAAAAGCAAAGGTTTATAATCTATTAAATAGTTTAAGGATTACAGTAGATTAATTATTTCTTTAGTAGTTTAGTAAACACATAAGGTATGCTTTGCTTTTTTCTTTTTTCTTTATTTCAATAGACACGCAAAATTGAAAATTTTGCGAACTTTGTTCAAGACACTTCACTTTGGGTTAAGCAGTAAAACCCGTATTAACTATAGCCTTTGTTGGCAACAGTATTTTTCTACCTCTGAAATGTTTCAACAGTTGTTCCATTAGGATTAACAAATTCATAAGTGTAAAGGTCATTACTATCCCAACTGTAATTAATCGTGTAATTCTCTGAATTGTGTGTATAAGTTAATGAATAGGAATTCGCACCTGTTGATTGAAATGCAATTATTTCTGCACTTGCCAACGGTTCTAAGGCGGGTCTAACTCCTTGGGTCATTGCTTGCGGAATAACTTGATTTTCTGGAGCAGTTGTACTTGGATCTAATGTTACTTCACCACGCATTCCAGCTATAAAGTAAGGATATTCAGTTATCGTATGGTATTGATAAGAACCATCTGAATTAAACTTTCCAAGATATTCATCTAATTGTTCAGTTGTTTCTCCATAAACAGGGAATCCATCAACTGCATAGGCAATTGGCATTCCCGAGCCAACTGTTGTTTGCAAATGAGTTGGCGGTAAATGGTAGTGATAGTCATCAGCCCTTCCACAATGACCGCCCCATTGGTCTAATTCTCCAATCGCAT
>FUWD012818179.1_pt1 | contig 35887 bp, 34 predicted proteins | sample 1063281 | NCBI WGS metagenome assembly FUWD01 (sample SAMEA79048168, study PRJEB19326) | metagenome | biome: marine | reverse complement strand
GAATGGATGCAGGGTGCCGGCAGCTAACTCACCTATAGCTTGCAGAGCCATAGCTCTAACATCTGCAGGTAGTTGATCTGATAATGGAGAGAAGCCTACCATTCCCTCTCTTACACCATCAAACGTATCGGCGGATTCCCATGTTCCATCCCTTACCGCTCTAACTCTTTGTAAGTAGTAAGGACCCCAATCATCAATAATCGCTGTTAATTGTGCTCTAGGTCCAAACGCGCCCATATCAGAAGCCTGTCCAAATGCGTAAATACCGTTCTCTTCAGCCATCATCATTGCTGCAGTTGAGTCGGTATGTTGCATTATGATATCAGCCCCCTGATCTATCATAGCTTTAGCTGCATCTGCTTCTTTGCCTGGATCAAACCAAGAGAAAACCCAAACAATTTTCATTTGTATATCTGGGTTTACAGACTTTGCCGCTAGATACGAAGCATTAATACCTCGAATAACTTCAGGTATTGGAAATGAGGCTATATAACCAATTACATTACTCTTGGTCATCCTTCCTGCAATCTTGCCGATTACGTGCCTGCCCTCATAAAATCTCGCAGAATAGGTAGAAACATTATCTGCACGCTTATAGCCAGTTGCATGCTCAAACTTAACATTAGGGAAACGCTTGGCTGCTTTTAATGTAGGGTTCATATAACCAAATGAAGTGGTAAATATAATCTCATTACCTTTGTTTGCAAGCTGAGCCATAACACGTTCAGCGTCAGGGCCTTCCTCAACACTTTCTACTGTTGTTATTTCAACATCGTCGCCCATATGTTTTTTTACATAGTTCGCGCCTACGTCATGCTGATAAGTCCAGCCCATATCACCTGTAGGGCCAATATAAATAAATGCAGCTTTAGTTGGAGCAGCTATAGCACCGCCAGCTAAAAATGATATAGATGCCACTAGAAATAATCTAATAGCATTGATAAATAATTTTTTAAACATATCAACTCTCCTTTGTTATATTAATATTATTATCTAATTTTTTACTTTTAACTTGAAGCTAAATGATATCAGTTTTTTGTTAGTTATATAAAGCTATTGTGTTGAGTGAAAAATTTTGCCTAGACAGCTAGGCATCACACGGTTTGTGTTAGATTTAATTCTTATTCGTAAAGTTACTAAAACAAATATTGTCATAAGATAAGGGAGCATTGATAGATATTGAGCATCGACATTAACTCCAAAACCTTGAGCATGCAATTGCAGTATCGTAATTCCACCAAAAATTATTGCCCCAACAATGACTTTGAATGGTTGCCATGAAGCAAAAACTACCAACGCCAAAGATATCCAGCCCCTACCAGCTGTCATCCCTTCTACCCAAATAGGCACTTGAACTAAAGACAGATAGGCGCCACCAATGCCAGCCATTGCTCCACCAAATAGAATAGCAATAAAGCGATAACGTACAACCTTATGGCCTATAGCATGTGCGGCATCATGGTTGTCTCCTATAGCACGCAAGATTAACCCTTTCTTGGTTCTGTTTAAAAAATACCAAACAAGAATCACCATTAATATAGACAAATAAAATAGCGGGTCATAACTAAAAACAAGCGGGCCAACTATCGGCAAATCGGATAAACCTGGGACATTTATTGCGTCTACACGGTCGACAGTTACTTTAGAGTAGGCACGGCCCCAAAAGGCCGACACTCCTAAACCAAATAAAGTCAAGGCTAAGCCAGTTGCTACTTGATTTGTTAACATTATTTGAGTCAAAAAGGCAAAAATTGCAGCTATAGACATACCAGCTATGATAGCTGCAGCTAATGACAACAAGGCATTATCAAAATGAAATTGAACAACAAAACCTGTAATAGCACCAACAATCATCATTCCCTCTACACCTAGATTAAGAACGCCAGAACGCTCGACTAATAGCTCACCTGTAGCTGCAAAAATAAGTGGCACTGAAGCTATGCTAATTCCTAAAATTATTTGTACAAATAGCTCATTCATAATTACTGCCTTTGATAAAAAGTAAAAACAAACTTATATCGAATAAGAATGTCACAAGCTAGAAAATAAAATAGCAGCATCCCTTGAAAAATACTGGTAATTGAATTTGGCAAGTCATAAGTTATTTGGGCGCTCTCTCCTCCAATATATGTGAGCGCAATTAGTAGTGCTGAAAATATTATTCCTATAGGGTTAAGTCTTGCCAAGAATGCAACAATTATTGCAGTAAATCCGTAACCTGATGGCAAGTGTGGCACTAACTGACCAATAGGTCCTGTCGCTTCGAATACCCCAGCTAATCCTGCAACTCCGCCAGACACTAGTAAAGAAAGCCAGACAGTTTTGTTCTCATCAAAACCGGCAAATTTAGCTGCTCTAGGTGCATTGCCACTGATCTTTATTTGTAGGCCAGTTATATGCTTGTTGATCCAAAAATAGGAGACAAAAGCAAGAATAACAGCAACCGCTAAACCTATATGTACTCTGGTACCCTGCCAGATTATTGGTAAAGTCGCACTGTCGTGAAATAGTCTGCTCTCAGGAAAATTAAATCCATCAGGGTCTCTTAATGGACCGTGAACCATAGCGCTTAGAAATAATATAGCGACATATGTAAGCATTAGTGTAACTAAAATTTCGTTCACCTGATATTTTGTACGTAGAAATGCTGCAATTCCTGCATAGGACATTCCTGCAATTATTGCTACTAGTGACATTAATGGTAATAACCAAAAGCCCTCAACTTCATAAAAATATAAACCTACAGCGCTACCGGCAACTGCCCCTATTACATACTGACCTTCAGCCCCAATATTCCATACTCCTGCTCTGAATCCTATTGACAAACCTAGGGCAATCATTATCAATGGTGCGGCCTTAACTAACATTTCAGAAAAACTATATAAGCTAGTTAATGGCTCAATAAAAAGAACATAGAATGCACCAAAACCATCAACTCCTGCAAGAAAAAACACAACAAAGGTAGAAAATGCTGTCAGAATTAATGCAAGTAATGGTGAAAAAAACACCATCAATGTTGAGCTATCTGTTCTCGTCTGCAGCCTTATCATTGGATAGCGCCTCCAAGCATTAGTTGTGATATCTTTTCAAGACCATTTTTTTGCATGTCAACTGAATCTGACAAGCTGCCATTGTAAAGTACATGTACCTGTTCACATAAACTTAATATTTCATCTAGATCCTGAGAAATAATTAACACTGAAGAGCCACTATCTGCCAATGCTATCAATGCCTGATGAATGTTATTAGCTGAGCCCGCATCTACGCCCCATGTTGGTTGTGCAATAATTAACAATTCTGGGTTCTGAATGAGCTCCCTCCCAACCATAAATTTTTGCAAGTTTCCGCCAGATAAAGACTGAGCCTCTGCACTAACCGAAGGAGTCATAACGTTAAATGTGTCAACAACATTATTAGCAAGATTTCTTACCTGTTTCCAGTCGATTATATTGTTACGAGTCATCTTGCTTGAGTTAGGTCTGCTCAGCAACATGTTTTCATCTAAGCCCATACTAGGAACTGCTCCATGCCCTAGTCGCTCTTCTGGAACAAAAAACATAGACAGCTGCCTTCTTTGGTGCGATGTCAATCTTGTTATGTCAAGACCTTTAAACTCTAAACTAGATGCAGGCGCGTTATCTTCTCCAATCAAAATTCTCATTAATTCATCTTGCCCATTGCCTGCAACTCCAGCGATTCCAGTAATGCTGCCTTGCCTTACAGAGAGATTGATATCTTTCAAGTCAACCCCGAACATATTGTTACTTTTACTACTAAGACTATTAATAGAAAAAATTTCTTTTCCGTGCTTGATGTTTTCTCGAGCCAATTTAATAATCTTTTTACCAATCATCATTTCTGCTATCTCATCCTTTGTGTGTTCCTGAGGATTACAATTCTTTATCAATGAACCATTACGTAGAATTGTTGCATATTTACATATTTGACGTACCTCCTCTAGTTTATGAGAAATATACAAAATAGCGCACCCATTGTCAGCAAGTTTGCGAAGAGTTAAGAATAAATCTGTGACTTCTTTAGGTGTAAGAACAGATGTTGGCTCATCCATTATCAGTAACTTGGGATTTTGCATTAGACAACGAACAATTTCTACTCTCTGCCTTGCACCAACAGACAAGTCTCCAACAACTTGATGAGGGTTTATACTCAAGCCGTACTGTTTTGAATATTTTTCAATCTTGCTAATGATAACATCGTCAAGAACTACATTGTCTAAGCCAAGAACTATATTCTCGGCAACCGTTAATGATTCAAATAATGAGAAATGTTGAAACACCATGGCTACGCCTTTTTCTCTAGCTTCAAAAGGATTTGTCGGACAGAAATCTTCTCCATACCACTTCATAGAGCCCTCGTCAGGCTCTAATGAGCCATAAATAATCTTAACCAAGGTAGATTTTCCTGCTCCATTCTCACCTAGCAATGCATGCACACTGCCAGGTTTTATTGCAAAACTAATCCCGTCATTAGCCTGAACAGGGCCAAATGATTTACTTACTTCTTTGAGTTCCAGCTGATACTTCATATTAGATTGATTTGCTTGTTGTTCTCTAAAAAATTTATCAAATCTGTGGCAATTGAAATAGCAATTGACACAGGAGACTTAATAACTTTATGCTTTACACCCATAGGGCACATTAACTTTTCTACTAATTTATCAGAGATACCTTTATTTTTAAGTCTCTCTCTAAATTTATCGCCCTTTATTTTAGAGCCTATCACTCCGAGATAGCAAAAACTGTCACGCGACATAATTTGCTCACATATTTCAAAGTCTAACTGGTGAGAATAAGTGATTATCATACAATAAATATTTTTTGGTAAATCTAATACCGACTCAGACATTTCTTCGCAAACTATATTTATCTTGCTTTTGTCTCCATCATAAAGTTCAAATTGGCTCTTTCTGTCATCTATCCAGTGAATTGTTATAGGCAATTGAGTTAGTATTGGCATTAAAGCTCTAGAGACATGTCCAGCACCAAAAACAGCTACCGCCTGTTGCTGGCTGTAAGAAAAGCTTTCATAACAAACACTATCTTTTTCTTTTAATTGGACTGGCTCCGTTAAATTGTCATTAATTTCTGTTAAATTTAGTTTCATTGCCAGTTCCTTCGCATCAACTTTGTTGATTCCTTTTAAGTTTATTCCGTCTTTATCACTTTGAACATAAACAAACTTAGAGCTGTTAATTTTTCTTGCTAAACTTTTGTCAATAACTGTCACTACAACAAAGTCAGCACTCTTTTCAGCCATCTCATTGACATAATTAATCCACGACTCTTCTTCATTGCTTTTGCCACGACATAAAAAACTCTCAAACATAACTTTTACGTATCCTCCACAACATTGACCCAAACTTGCTCCAAGTGGGTACCTTACAATTTCAATATGATTGGATGCAAGATTTAGCATTTTTTTGGCATTCATTAAGGCCTTAAATTCAAAATTGCCTCCCCCAATACTGCCATAAAAATTGTCGTCTCCAGAGTAGATAATCTTTTGTCCTATATTGCAGGGAGTTGAGCCTTTAGTTTCCGCTACAGTTATGATGACATAATCATCGTTATTGCTTTTTTGTTTATTAATAAATTGTAACCAGCTCATTTGTCAATTATTCAAATTGTTTAGGCAGAAGAATACTTCCTCAAAGCTTGCTGGCGCATTGAGCTCACTTGCTCTACCTTGTTCTGCATATGAGATGGCATTTTTTATTGCTATCCAAACAGATATAGCCAACATAAGTGGTGGCTCTCCTACGGCCTTAGATTTATGGATAGTGTCCTCGTGGTTAGATGTGTCAGGTTTAATTTTTACATTGAAATGTTCTGGAGTGTCCCCTATAGAAGGTATTTTGTATGTTGATGCTCCTGTAGTTAAAAGCTTTCCAGAGTCATCCCACTTTAATTCTTCGGAACAAAGCCATCCCATACCTTGAATAAATCCGCCAACTATTTGGCCATAATCTATGCCCGGGTTTATTGATGCCCCAACATCGTGCAAAATATCAACCTTGGTTAGCTTGTATTCTCCTGTTAAACAATCAACGACAACTTCACTCAGGCAGGCTCCATAAGAGTAATAGTAAAATGGCCTACCGTAAGCATTGATTTCGTCGTAATGAATTTTTGGGGTTTTATAGTAACCATTACTAAACAGCTCAACCCTATTAAAGTAAGCCGAAGAGATAAACTTATTGAAGCTTATTTTTTTGCCCCCCAACAGTACATGTGAGTTTGAGTAAACAATCTCATCTTCCTTTATGTTGTATCTTTTCCTTGCAAAGGCAACTAAGTTTTTCTTGATTCTCATGCATGCATCTTTGGCGGCCATGCCATTAAGGTCAGAACCTGAAGAGGCCGCAGTTGCAGAAGTATTGGGTACCTTTGCGGTACTGGTAGCGGACACCTTCACTCTGTCTAACTCTACTCCAAACTCGTTGGCAACTACCTGTGCAACCTTAACAAAAAGCCCTTGCCCCATTTCTGTACCACCATGGCTAAGATATATGCTTCCATCTTTATAAATATGTATAAGTGCCCCTGCCTGATTTAGAAATTTCTTGGTGAAAGATATGCCAAACTTTACGGGAGTTAGGGCTAAACCTTTTTTGATATATTTGCTTTTATTATTAAACTCCTCTACATCTTTACGACGTCTTTCATATCCTGTATCTGAGGCAATTTCTGAGACTAGTTCATTGATAATATTGTCTTCTATGACCTGTCCATAGGGTGTTATATTATTGGAATTATTTTGATAAAAATTAAGCTTTCTTATCTTGTAAGCATCTACACTAAGATGGTTAGCAATCTCTTCAATAATATTTTCAATAGCTAGCATGCCTTGGGGGCCTCCAAAGCCTCTAAAGGCAGTATTTGAGGAAGTGTTTGTTTTACACATATACCCACAAAAACTGGCGTTAGGCAAGTAATACGCATTGTCGGCATGAAACAGTGCGCGATAAACTATAGCCAATGACAGATCAAAGGAGTATCCGCACCTTGCAGCAAAATCGATTATTATTCCGTTAATGAGGCCTTTATTATCAAAGCCAACCTGATATTCTATTTTAAAGTCGTGCCTCTTACCAGTCATAAGTATGTCGTCACGACGAGGCAATTTAGATTTAACTGGAAGCTTTGTTTGTTGCGCAAATAAAGCGCATATACAGGCAATCTGTGATGAATCTGACTCTTTACCGCCAAAAGCTCCACCCATCCTTCTAGTTGCAACCTCAATGCAGTGTTGTGGAATATTCAAAACATGTGCCAATAGGTGTTGTACTTCTGAGGGGTTCTGGGTAGATGAATGTACCAACAATTCTCCATTCTCTGTGGGTATGGCTAAGGCTGACTGTGACTCTAAATAGTAGTGCTCTTGACCGCCTACATAAAATTCTCCACCAATACTATTGGTGGCTTTTATTATTGCCCCCTTTGCATTGCCTGTAGACATTTTAATTGGCTCCTCGAGGAAGCTTTTTTTAGACATAGCCTGATCTATTGTAATTATTGGTTCTAGCTCTTCAATTTCAACTGAAACCATAGAGGCGGCCTTCCTAGCAATTTCATGGCTATCAGCTAGAATCGCTGCTACAGCTTGACCATAAAAAAGAACTTCTTTATCTGCAAGTAGTGGCTCATCTAGCCTTATAGCGCCAATATTCAAGTGCTCAATGTCTTCTGCCAATAAGACACTGTGTACCCCATTTGCTTTTTTTGCTTTATCTATATCGATTGACTTTATTTTTCCGTATGCCTTATTACTCAAACAGAATGCTACATGTAGTGTGCCGCTAGGCTCTGGAATATCGTCTATATATGGCGCATTGCCCTGAACATGCATCGAAGCACTTTCATGAAGCGCACTACTACCAATAATAGAGCTACTTGTGTCTGTTGATTTGTTATTGGTATTGGCCATTTTTTGTGGGTTGTAATCTCTAATAATGTCTAATCTCTGCCATATTTGGCACCATAATTGACGAAAAATTTAACGCAGTTTTCTCTATAAGCCTTGCTGAGACCTGTAACCTATACTCAGAAGTTGCACGCACATCATCTATAGGGGAAAAGTCCTCCTTGAGTGCGAGATATGCTTTATGAACTAGATCTTTGTGTGTCCAATTGCTTACTATTGTTTTTTCTAACTGTTTTGCTCTTTTTGGTATATCTGACATGCCACCGAAAGCTATTCTAGATTCTATCAATACCCCATCATCTGTAGTGATTTTTATTGCCATGCATACTGCAGAAATGTCGTCTTCATATCGTTTGGATATTTTGTGAACCCATAAGCGTTCGTTGCTTGAGAGTTTGGGAACTAAAATGCTTTCAATAAACTCTCCTTCTTTTAGAGCTGTTTCTCTGTAACCCACAAAAAAGTCTTGCAGATTAACTTTACGTACATTGCTACCCTTCCTGAGCTTAACTAGAGAGTTTAGGGCAATCAGCACTGGAGGCATATCTCCTATAGGAGATGCATTAGCTATATTGCCTCCTATGGTTGCCCAATTCCTTATAGGCTTTGATGCAAACCTTAACAATAGCGATCTTAACTCTGGGAATGATTCAACCAAAACTGACCACGCCGAATGGTAACTTACTGCAGCCCCTATCTGTATATATTCATTATTGTTTTCAATTGTTTTCATCTCGGCAACATTTTGAATATTTATAATGTTCTCAAACTCCTTTAGTTGTTGAGTAATATCTAGACCTAAATCAGAACCGCCTGCAATTAACTTTGCATCAGGATGTTTTTGAAAAATCGAAGCTAACTGGTCAATGCCTGTTGGTGAGTTGTAATAAATTTTTTTGTTTTTATCTGTATAACAATAAGGCTTATTTTCGATTTCGTTAATCTCTTGTAAAGAACTTATTAATTTTGCATTGTTTTTAATATAGAAATCCTCATGGCATTGAGATTTTTTTGCAAAAATCAAAAAAGCGGCATTTATTATTGGCTTATAGCCTGTGCATCGGCACAGATTTCCTGATAACGATTCATTTATTTTGTCTAAATCAATGCTTGACTCATTATGATATAGAGCAAAAAGTGACATCACAAATCCTGGTGTACAGAAACCGCACTGTGAACCATTTGCTTGAACCATGGCTTGCTGAACTGGGTGTAATTTGTCGCCCTCAGCAAGCCCTTCAACTGTTATGAGATGTTTGCCGACAAGATTCAGCACAAGAGCAATGCAGGTATTGATGCTCTTATATTCGATAAATACCTTACTTCCAGTACTTATTAGTTCTCCTACTACTGCAGTACAGGCACCACAATCTCCAGCTGCACATCCTTCCTTGGAGCCATTGTGGTTATTCTGTCTTAGCCATTGTAGGACAGTCATGTTTGGGTTAACTCCAGCTAGGTCGACTGGTTTAATTGACTGATTAAATAAAAAGTGCACTAACTACCTCTATAAGTCGAATAACTAAATGGTGAAATTAGCAATGGCACGTGATAATTTTGTTCACTATCTTTCACATAAAATCTGATCACTACATCTTTTAAAAAGCTGCAATCTGTGCCATTTTTTCTAAAGTAACTTTCAACATCAAATTCAATCTCGTAGCCGCCAGATATAAACTCAGATCCTTCGAGTAATGGTGAGTCACATCTGCCATCTGAATTTGTTGTTAAAGTTTTAACTAGTGTCGCTTTATCACCATGCAATATGTGTAGACTGACTTCGACACCACTTGCGGGTGTCCCTGAGGTAGTGTCTAGTACGTGTGTTGTTAGTTTTCCCATGTTTGTCTATGCCTCCATTTTTGTATATATACACTCGCCTAATGAATAAACCTCACTCACTAATCTGTCATCTCCAAGTGTCATTAAGCAGAACAATAACTGTTCGATATCTTTTACTGCAGACAATCTTTGCTCTATAAGGCTTGTCGCTTTTAAATCTAATACAATAAAATCAGCCTCTTTGTTTTGTTCAAAGTTACCTATGCAGTCATCCATATTCAAGACCTTTGCGCCTGCCAATGTTGTTAAATAAAATGCCCTTATAGGGCTCAATGTGTAGCCACCGAGTTTTGCCACCTTATATGCCTGATTCATAACGTTAAACATTGAAAAACTATCGCCGCCGCCAATATCTGAGGAGAGTGATGCGTCAATATCATACACCTCCAGTTGGTCAAATTGGAATAGTCCGCTCCCCAAAAATAGGTTGGAGTTGGGGCATATGCTCACTTTAGACCCTGAATCGGCAATACGCTCATATTCGTCAGTTGAATTGTGTATACAATGAGCGAAGACAGAGTTTGTTCCTGTTAATTTGTATTTGTCATATACATCAAAATAGTTATTGTGCTCTGGGTATAGCTCTTTTACCCATTGTATTTCCTCGTAGTTTTCGTTAAGATGGGTCTGCATCATAACCCCTTTGCAGTCATTGCTATTAGGGTATTGAGCTAACAAGTCTCCTAGCTTCCTTAACTGCTCTTTAGTAGATGTGGGGGCAAATCTTGGGGTTATAGCGTAACTCAACCTGCCGTTGTTATGCCAACTCTCTATCAATGATTTAGTGTCAACGTAGGCATTGTCGTCATCGAGTATTTTAACTGGAGCATTCCTGTCCATCAAAACCTTGCCTCCTGCCATACGTAGATTTCTCTCCTTAGCAATAGTAAAAAATGTGTCAACTGAGGTGTTGTGGGTCGTACAGAAAGCCATCGCTGTGGTGGTGCCGTTACGTATTAGCTCATCAAAAAATAAATTTCCTATCTCTGACGCATAATCCTTATTGTCAAACTTTTGCTCTTCTGGAAAAGTGAACTTGTCAAGCCATTCTAATAGATTCTGTCCGTATGATGCTATAACTTTATATTGAGGGTAGTGAAGATGTGAGTCAATAAATCCTGGCATTAATAGGCTATCTTTAAAGCTTGTAATGTTTGTATCAGTATCAATCTTTCCAATTAACTCTGAGTACTCTCCTACCTCAACTATTCTGCCATCATAAACTAGCATGAGGCCGTCTTCAAAATATGACGCAATAACTGACCCTGAATTTTCAATGCAGTGGAAGATAGAAGATCTAAACACCTTAATTTTGTTCATTTTTCTATACTGTTATACCAATCAGATATTATTTTTCTCTCATCTTCAGTCATATTGGTTTTGTTATTCAGTGGCATATTTTTTGTGGCCACAGTGTGTTGATATATTCTATCTTTATTAATAAATGTGAGCTCCTCAGTATCGAGAACAAGTCCTCCGGGGGCGACCTTAAATATGTCATCAATAGGAGACGATGAATGGCAACTTGTGCAACGTTGGTTTATTACTTTCTGAGCCTCTTTATTGCTAATTTTATTTATCATATTTTCATTTTTTGAAACTGGTGATAAATAAAATATTAGCAAAATTAGTGCCACAATAATAATTCCAATAAGGCTATTCTTTGCTTTGCCTATTCCCTTTAAATTAAAGTAGTGCCTAATCATTACAACTATAACAAAAACTGCAAGCAGTACCAACCAGCTATGGTTCGAGCTGTATATTACAGGGTAGTGCCCACTAATCATGGTAAACAATACTGGTAATGTAATGTAGTTATTGTGTCGAGATCTGATATAGCCTTTTTTACCTAGTTCAGAGCTTACATCAGCTTTATCTTCGCAAGACTTTACCAATACTTTTTGTACTGGAATGATGACAAAGAATACATTCGCAGCCATGATTGTTCCTAGCATAGCTCCAACTTGCATATATACAGCTCTTGGACTAAATATACAGCTATACAAGTAAGCACTGATTGCTACGGATGAGAGCATCAATAGAATAAAAATATAGGGCTTATTGACCAATGGAGATTTACATAAAAGGTCATAAACAATCCAAATAAATATCAACCCAAAAATGCTTAATAAAATTGCTATTAAAGGACTAATATCACTCCCATTAATTAGCAGGTGAGAGTTTGCATTAAAGTAATAAATAACTAAAAGTAGTAAGAACCCAGATACCCAAGTCAAATAAGCTTCCCACTTAAACCAGTGCAGTGGTTCAGGCAATTTTTGTGGGTATTTTTCATACTTCTCTAGATAATAAAAGCCACCACCATGAACAGCCCACAGATGTCCCGCTATGCCATCCCTGTTGCCAGCCCTATTAAGCTTATTCTCTAACCAGTTAAAATAAAATGACGCCCCAATCCATGCTATACCTACAATAACATGGAAAAACTTTAGGGCAAGGCTAAGCCATTCTAATAAATATATCTTTAACATTAGGTCATCTCCAATAATATATTGAATCTTTTTAAATCATATATATCGCACTGTTCAATGTTGTCAATTTCAGGTTCGTACTGCCTATCAATAATGATAAATTGTGATTCATTCTCAAGACTAATAAGTGGAAAATGCCAAACACCCCTAGAAAAATTAACGCCTTGGTCTCCATTTGAGATAAATGCTACCATTCTTTCTATATTGGGCTTATCTGCTGGTGGGGCAACGACAATTAGGAATTCTTTTTTGCCACGAGGGATAAAGCATTGACTGAATAGCGGATGCCTTTCCAACATATCTATATGTAATGGTAGGGCCCTCTTTTTTGCTACAAAAATATGTACCGCAGTATTGCCTTCTGCCTCAGATGTGTCTATAGATGCAAGGTTAGAGTATTTATGCGCATACCCGTTATTTATAACTTTGTATTCATGGTTTTGTATCTCAACTACATCGCCAAACTGATTAAAGCTTTGCTTAGTCAATGGTTGTGGTTTTAATATAATGCTATTCATAGTCGGACAAATTTACCTATAAGTTTTAATCTAGCTATTCCGCCATCTGGATATATATCAACCCTGATATGCGAAACTGGGTTTTGGTGCTCAATACAGTCTTCGCCAAAAATATGTTCTTTGTTCATTTCAAGCTTTTGTTGTTTGGTTAACTCTGACCAACCCTTGCTTTTATTAATTAGTTCGGAGTCTTCAACTCCACTTATGCAATCTGCAGTTATTGAAAAACGGTCGGGGTAATTACCCTTAAAGAATTTAGTATCCAAAACTACTCCACTTATTATTGCTGGCCTAGGTAGCTCAATAATTCCCCAGTCATTTCCTGGCTTTCGTCTTCTTCTAGTTTCCCAACCATCGCCCATATTCAATGGTTCGTGCTCGGCTAATATGTTTTGCAAATTACCGAAATGCTCATCGTTAGCGTACACAGCTCTAGCACCAGAGTTTGCTGCTATTACGTTTATATTATTAGTGTCATATAATTCTTCATCAAAACAAATACTGCCATAAACCCTTAACCTTGCTATCCCTCCATCTGGATAGATGCTAACCTTTAGATGGGTTACTTCTTTTTGAGAAATAGATGTAAAAATATTATTTGAATCACCTTCAAGGTTGCTCATTTCTAGCAAGTCAAACCATAAATTATTGTCTACAGAGTCAGCTATATTTTTTTCACTCATATCTTCATTTATGCAGCAACCTAGAATTGAGATGCCGGGAGGGTAATTGCCAGTAAAGTGTCTAGTGTTAATATTAAAACCGTTAATCACTGATCTCTGACCAAGCTGAATAAAGCAATAATCATTCTTGCCATCTCTTCTTCTTCTAGTTTCCCAGCCATCCATCCATTTACCGTGATCATCGAACTTACCCTCAATAAATACCGGCTCGCTTGGTTTGAGCATCCTTTCGGCATCTGCAAAGAATTCATCGCTACTAAATATTACTTTAGTTCCAAGATCACTACTAGCTACGTTTATTTGATTTTCAAATTCCATAAATATCCTTAATTCTAAGCCATGCAATTTTATTTATCTCATCTATTGCATTTCTTTTTTCCTGTTCAATAGAATTGCCATTTCTTTTTTCAAAGCCATTAACAATTTCAATCTTACTTTTTTCTTTTATTGCCATAATGAAGGGGAATTTATATCTATTTAAGTATTCTTCATTTAGCCTTCTGAACATCTCTATCTCTTTATCAGTACAATTATCTAATCCGGCTGATTTCTGTTCACTAGTAGAGAATTTAGTCAATTCTTTAGCAGGCTTTTTCTTACCTGTAAGCATGGGGTGCGCTAGTATTAAACTTTGTTGTAAATCAGCATCTGCATTTACAAGTATTTCAGACAGAAGAGCATGAAACTTCTCTAAATCATTATATTCAATGTTTGTCTTTACTTTTTTTAATGCCTCCTCTGCAACCCATGGCGAGTGTTCATATAGGTTTGCAAAGTTTTGCATAAAAACTTTCTTAGATTCTTGTGCTTGGTTATATGGTAGATTAATATTCATTTTTTTTATTTTATGTTGTTGTGCCAATGCTCTGCAATCTGTCCACGAGTGCAAAACCAAACTCTGTCAAATTGACTAACATATTGTAAAAATTTTCTCATAGCCATAATCCTTCCAGGCCTCCCTAGAATCCTCGCATGCATGCCGATGGACATCATTTTTGGGCTTGTTTCGCCCTCCAGATATAGGGTATCAAAGCTATCTTTTAAGTAATTATAGAACTGCTCCCCTGAATTGAAGCCTTGTGGAGAAGCAAAGCGCATATCATTCACATCTAGGGTGTAAGGAATAATTAGGTGCTTGCTGTTTGGGCTTATTCCATCAATCCAATAAGGCAGGTCATCGTCATAGGTATCACTATCATAAAGAAATCCTCCATCCTCTAGTACCAATTTTCTTGTGTTTGGACTATTTCTACCTGTATACCAACCTATAGGCCTCTTACCCAATACTTCTGTTATTATTTCGATACATTTTTTCATGTGTTTGCGTTCTGTGTCTTCGTCAATGAATTGATAATCAATCCACCTGTATCCGTGCGCACAAATATCGTAATTTTCTTTAACTAAATATTTAGCTAAATCAGGGTTCCTAGCTATTGCCATTGCAACTGCAAAGATTGTGATTGGAATATTGAACTCATTAAATAGTCTTAATATTCGCCAAACTCCTGACCTAGAGCCATACTCATAAATAGACTCCATACTCATGTGTCGAACCCCTTTATATGCTTTTGCAGCAACTATTTCAGACAAAAAAGACTCGGAAGCTTCGTCATTATGGAGTACGTTGTTTTCTCCGCCCTCTTCATAATTAAGCACAAACTGGACGGCTATTTTTGCATTATCTGGCCATCTAGGGTTTTTGGCGTGCTGCCCATATCCTATCATGTCTCTTGGGTATGAATTATTGTTTGTTTCTGTATCTTTCATATCGATTTGTTAGTTAAATATGTGACTATAACTTGTTCTCTCCTTAGGCTTTAAATCAAAATTTAAAGACTCAACACAATTATTTAAATGTCTATTAATTGCAGCAATAGTTTTTGATTTGTCTTTGCTTTTGATTGCGTTAAATAGATCTTGATGCTCTTGGAATGAGCAAAACCCTGAATTCTTGTCTGCAAAAACCGAAGCGGCTAAAGCACTTAACAGTATAAGGGGTCTCAAACTTTCTACTAGGTATTGATTATGGCAAAGCTCTGCAAGCCTGAGATGAAAATTACATGAGGCTTGTGTAAGCTCTGCATTGTGGCCGGTAATGTGTAGTTGCTTCTCTTTTTCTATAAGACCTTCAATTGCTAGAACATCTAGTTCGTCATCTATGTATTTGTCTAGTAGTATTTGCACAATTCCATTTTCTATAACCCTTCTAGCTTGGAATATTTGTTTGGTCTGTTCTTCGCTAGGAATGGCAACCCTTACACTTTGATTTTTTTTATGTATCAGTACGCCGGCATCAACTAGCTTTACAAAGCCTTCTCGAACTACATTTCTACTAAATCCAAACTCCTCCTGTAATGAAATTTCTGACAACTTAACACCTGGATTAAGTTTGTTGGATAGGATCGCTCTTATTACGTGCTGTACAACTAAATCAGAGCTCTTGCTGTCAGTGGAAATCATCTCTCATACCTTGTTTAAATTATATATAAGTACAATCATTCTATGCTTGTAGACAATTTTTGTCAACAATAATTGTCTACAATATTAATTTTGACTTATAAATGTATTTTTACTTTAAAAACAAAATGCCCTAATGTGGCATAATGATATTATGAATAAAACATATATTTCAGCCGAAGAGTTGTTACTCGATTCTTTTAGACTTGGGGTCCAAATACACAACAGTGGCTTTAAGCCTGACTTCATTGTCGCAATCTGGAGAGGTGGCACTCCTATAGGTATAGCTGTTCAAGAGATTCTTGCATATTTGGGCAACGAAACAGACCATATTGCTATAAGAACATCTTCTTACACCGGTATCGGAACTAGGCTTGATGAAGTAAGAATTCATGGGCTGGACTATCTAATTAAAAACATAAACTCAGAAGACAAGCTCCTCATTGTAGACGATGTGTTTGACTCTGGAAGAACTATTGAAGCCATAATCCAGTCCTTTAAATCTAAATCAAGACTAAACATGCCAAATGAAATAAAGGTTGCTATGCCGTGGTTTAAACCAAACAATAATGATACTGATAGGGTACCTGAATTCTATCTGCATGAAACTGATGACTGGTTAGTTTTTCCCCACAGCCTTGAAGGTCTTAATGAAGAAGAGGTCTACAAAAAGAAGAATGGTATAAAGGAAATTCTTTCTAAAGTTAACTCAAGTATTAGTGCTAAGAATGAACATATAAAATAAGAAATCCCAATAAAATCAAACTAAATAGTAGCTTATAATTTTCCCTCTTTCTCGAGTACGGATCGAGCAATCCTAAAACACTCAACCCCCTGCGGAACTCCACAATATATTGCGATGGCATGAATAATTGCTTTAATCTCTTCCTTGCTTACTCCATTATTGAGAGCGCCCTTGCAATGGAGCTCCCACTCATGCATCTTTCCTAGAGCTGCTATCATTGTTAGATTCATCATTGATCTAGTCTTATCATCTATGGTTTCGTCGCCCCAACCAAAACCCCAACACCATTCCGTCATTTGTTGCTGAAATTCAAGATTAAAGTCATCTGCAGAGGCTAAATTTTTTTCTACATAATCTGCGCCAAGTGTGGACTTACGTTTTGAAATTCCAAGTTCGAATAACTTCTTATCCATAATTGCTCCTTGTTTTTATCAATTTATTGTACAAATTTTTTTCTATCTGATTACGAAAGGGTTTGCCATAGGCTCAGACGATGTGTTTATCCACGTTGTTTTTGTTCTTGTATATTCATAGATTACGTCTAATCCAGCTTCACGTGAACCTCCACTATTCTTAAACCCCCCAAAAGGCGAAATAGGTGATATAGCTCGGTAGGTATTTATCCATACTATACCTGAACGTATCTGTTGACTAACCCTATGAGCTCTTGCAAGATTTTGGGTAAAAACACCTGCCCCTAAACCAAATTCAGAGTCATTAGCCATATCAATCACCTCATCTTCTGAATCAAAAATAATTAAACTTATCACTGGTGCAAAAAGTTCAGTTTGAACGGACTTAATTGATTGGTCATGACACAGCAACAATGTTGGCTCAAAATACCAACCACTCTTCATATGCTTGGGTATATTACCGCCAAAAACGAGTTCAGCGCCTTGGCTGATAGACTCTTTTAATACATCTTTTGCTCTTTCAACTTGAGCCAAGGTGGCTAAAGGACCGACATGAGTTCTTTTGTCTAGGGGATCTCCTATAACAATATTTTTTGACTCTTTTTCCAACTTTTCAACAATTTGTTTATAAATATTGCGATGAACAAAAACCCTGGAACCTGCGACGCAGCTCTGTCCAGAAGCACCAAAATTACCGGCAACTATGCCATTAACTGCTGAATCAATTTCACAATCATCAAAAATTATCATTGGCGATTTACCGCCCAACTCTAAACTCACATGGGCAAAATTTTCAGCTGTATTTTTTACTATCATTTTCGCAACATCACAGCCGCCAGTGAAGGCGACACTTGCTACCTTTGGGTGAGAAGTTAGTACCCTTCCACAAGGCTCTCCATAACCTGTAATAATGTTTACTACTCCAGGAGGAAAGCCTGCCTGATCAATCAATTCAGCCAATTTAAATAGAGCAGCTGGGGCCTGTTCTGAAGCTTTAACTACAACTGTATTGCCTGCAGCCAGTGCTGGTGCAATTTTAGTTGCAGACAAAAACATTTGGGCATTCCAAGGAACAATTGCGACTACAACACCTATAGGTTCTCTTGTAGTAAATACCCTCATATCTGGTTTATCAATAGGCAATACGTCACCTTGTATTTTGTCTGCGAGCCCTGCATAGTAGTAATAGTAGTCAGCGACATAGCCAGATTGTGATCTTGTTTCAGCTCTCAATTTACCGCTATCTTTGGTTTCAATATCACCTAAATGATTAGCATTCTCAGAAATAAGGTCTCCAAGCTTATGTAATAGTTTGCCTCTTTGTGTGGCAGTTAATTTCGACCATGGGCCTTTAAATAGCGCGTTGTATGCAGACTCAACTGCAAAATTAGAATCCTCTTCGTTGGCGGCTGGAAAAAGAGCCCAAGGCTTCCCATTAGACGGATCTATTGAATCAAAATATTCTGAACCTTCTATAAATTTACCGTTTATGTAATGCTTATATTTTTCCATAACAATTTTTTTGTTTACTCAAAAGCAGGCATAACCTTTTCTATAAAAAGCTCAAGTGACTTTTTCTTTTGTTCAAAACTCATACAACTATCAACCCAGTAACTATATTCATCGTAGCCCAGTTCTTGGCAATATTTAACTCTATTTATTACCTCTTCTGGGGTGCCGATAACTTGATTTTTTCTCATATTATAAGGAGAATACATCTCTATCTTTGCCATTTCATCCTCACTCAGCTCTTGGATTAATCCATCAACAACTGGAAGTTCATTTTTGAACCAGGCACCGAAATAACAATAAAATTTTGATATATCTTGGGACCCTTGCAATATTTCTTTTTCGGTTTCTGCAACATAGGTATGGCGAAGCAGCATTATTTTTGGCCTAGGAATGTGAGAATTTGATTGGCAGGCGCTATTAAATTTGTCCATCAATGATAAAACTTCTGCATCGCCTAACCATAGAGGTGTAACTTGAACATTGCAATTATTCTTTAAAGCAAAATCATGAGAATTTGGGTCTCTAGCAGCTATCCAAATTGGAGGGTGGGGCTCTTGGTAAGGTTTAGGAGAGCTAGTAGTCTTGGGGAAAGACCAGTGCTTGCCATTGTGCTCATAATTTCCTTTCCAAAGATTCTGTATTGCTGGCACTATCTCTCTTAAAGCTTCGCCAGCACTAAAGGCGTCCAATTCACTGCCGCCTAAACGCTCATATTCATATGAATAAGCGCCTCGAGCTATTCCTATTTGTAACTTCCCTTTTGTAATTATATCTGCCATAGCTGACTCTTCAGCCAGCTTAATGGGATGCCAAAAAGGGGCCACTATGGTTGCGGTTCCCAAATTAACATTCTTTGTTCTGTGTGATAAATCAATCAAGCCCAAAAAAGGATTAGGTGAGATTGTAAAATTCATGCCATGGTGTTCGCCATTCCAAATTGTTTTAAATCCACCATTGTCAGCTATAAGGCAAAGCTCGATATATTCTTCATATAGCTCCTTTACTGAGCTTTTATTATCAACTCTTTCCATATGAATAAAAAAAGAAAAATCCATCAATGCTCCTTCTTATCTATATTTGATAACTTATTGTCAGACTCAACCTTGCCCTTGTCATCTTTGCCTACATAAATACCAAATGCATTTAATTTCCTTTCACCTATATAACGTTGCAACATGGATCTAACCGCCTCATCCTTGAGTTTATTTAGCGGAATCTCATTAAAGTAAAAAAACTTCCCTTTCTTTACCAAAGAAATGTCTTCTATCCTTGACCTATAAAATATAAGTGTAGACTTGTCATTTTGTCTTTCAAAGACAGAAAATAAGTAATACTCAGAAACATTTACTCCGATTAATTGCAAATCATTTAATAGACTACCATCTTCATCATAAGAACCAAGTCTACCTGATGTTGGCAATAACAACCTGTCTTCGGTTTCATGTTCAAGAAAAAATATTCTCTTCTGGCATTCAATTATAAGCCCAACCTGTATTTGCTTATCACCACTTTCCATAGATCTTAGCATTCGCTGTTCTAAAGCTAAGTTAACATAATTACCTCTTAAATAAACTAAAGGAGTTGAGGCAGTAGAATAAAAATCTTTAACATTGCCAAGCAAAATGTAGTGGTCTCCAGCATCTATGCATTTATTTGTTTTACAATCAAACCAAGCAACTGAATTATTAATTAAAGGGCTGCCATGTAGGCTTAATTTCCAATCAATCTGAGAAAATCTGTCTTTAACAGGGGTAGCAAAAGTTGTAGAAATTTGTTGCTGGTTTTCAGAAAGGATGTTGACTGCAAAAGCCTCACCATCCTTGAATACATCTAAATTAATTGATGCTTTATCAATGCAGATTAGAATAATACGCGGATCTAAAGAAGCAGAAGTGAAAGAGTTAGCAGTAAAGCCTATCGGATCACCGTTCTTGTCTATTGCCGTTACTACAGAAACTCCTGTAGGAAAAGCGCCTAATGCATGTCTAAAATCTCTCGAGTCTTTGTTGTTTCCCATTACCTAATTTGTAAATTTTATTAAAAAATTATTTATCAATGGATTTACCTTGTCAGCTGAAATATATGCCATCATGTGGGCCTCATCTTTAATAGATGCAGAAATACCTTTTGGGGTAATAGAGGCCATGTCAATCGACATTTGTGTTGTTGAATTAGGGTCATCATCTCCAGTCAAGTACATAACCGGCATATCAAGTTTGGACAAACTATTTGTGAACATTTTGTCAGATAGAGCAAAAATTTTGTATGCTCTCCCATAAGCCAAAGGAGACAATTTTGTTAGCCATTTTCTAATTTTTTCAATTTTTTTAATCTCTGTGTTGCCAGTTTTACCTCTAAACCATCGATTCAATGTTGTTTCTATATTCACAATCTTGTTGCTTCTTAATACTTGTTCGGCTCTATTTAAAACTATATTTTGATCTTCTTGCTTGCGATTAAACACCATGTTAAGTGCTACTATTGAATTTACCATTTTTGGATATTTCAAAGCAAAAGCTACTCCAATTAAAGAGCCCATAGAGTGTCCAACTAGAGAAAAATTATTAATGTTAAGATGCAATATAAGCTCATAAAGTTGCTCTACATAATCATCCAGATCTATATTTTTTTCAATCATAGAGCTATGCCCATGACCCAAAAGGTCGTACGAGATAGCTTTATAGCTTTTTGAAAAATACATTGTTTGCTGGTCCCAGACATCTAACTTCATTCCTACCCCGTGAATGAAAATTAATAAATTGTTCTCTAATCCAGATTGACTCAAATAACTATAATGAGTACCTCCTTTTGTAGAGCCTGAGTATTTTTGCACTGAATTTATACTTTATGAGTCAATAATATAAAAAATCGAATATACATACCTATGTATCCTGAAAATAGCCATTATTAGAATAGTGAATACTTGATAAAAATCAAATATATAGTGACTAATTTGTTATGTCAAGTGTTATTTGTTAATCTGTTTGATGCAAGATATTTCTATTAAACCAAGACGCACATATATAATAATAACTGCATATTTTTGTGTTTAAATGGGTTTATTTATTCCACTTTTATTGATGAATAATTCAATCCATAATGTTAATATAGAAAGCGAAAATGTTATAACCTCTCCTGACACGCTCGACAAAAAAGTTCCGGTATCTACAGCAGGTATAGATAATGTTTTGTTAGCTCGAACAAATGTAAACAACATCCTAGACAAAAAAGATAATAGATTAATGGTCATTGTTGGTCCATGCTCTATTCATGACATTAAATCTGCAAAAGAATACGCCTATAAATTGAAAGACCTGCAAGAAGAGTTAAAAGATTCTTTATGTATAGTTATGAGGGTTTATTTTGAAAAACCCAGAACAACTATTGGATGGAAGGGCTTGATAAGTGACCCTGATATGGATAACTCATTAAATGTTGATAAAGGTCTTTTTGTTGCTAGATCTTTTTTGTCTTGGCTAGCTGAACTTGGAATGCCGGCTGCTACAGAAGCTTTAAATCCAATCACTCCTCAATACCTAGCAGACCTTGTAGCTTGGTGCGCTATAGGTGCTAGAACGACTGAATCTCAAACACATAGAGAAATGTCTAGTGGACTATCTATGGCTGTTGGTTTTAAAAATGGGACTGATGGCAATCTAGAGGTTGCAGTTAACGCTATTCAAGCCTGCTCCTCTCCGCAAAGCTTTCTTGGTATAAATGGTACCGGACAAATATCAACATTCAAAGCCAAGGGAAACAAAAAAGCGCACATTATTCTAAGAGGTGGAAAGCAACCAAATTACCTTAATGAAAGTATTTCTAATTGCGAGTCATTGCTTAGAAAGCACAACATTCAAGAGCGTATAGTGGTTGACTGTTCTCACGGCAATTCAAGCAAAGATTACAAAAAACAAGGAAAGGTAGCCGAAGACATAGTAAAACAAATTGCCAATGGCAATAAATCTATCGTCGGCATTATGCTAGAAAGCAATCTTTTTGCTGGTAGCCAACCCATATCTGAAGATATGAAGTATGGGGTCTCGGTTACAGATGGTTGTATTGATTGGAATGAAACTGAGTCTTTACTTAGAAGACTAAGTAAACAAATCAAAGCCTAGATTGTCTTTATTTTTTGGCTAACAACAAACTAGAAAATGTCTTTATATGTTTATTGTGAGATCTCTTCTGGTGTTCGAGCTTTGATGCTTAGAGCATGAAGCTCTCCACTTTTTATATCTTCACTAACAATAGCTAACACAGCTTTTTGTCTTTCTAGTAATGACATGCCATTAAATTTAGGGGAAACAATGAGCGCAGAACAGTTGCAGCCATCGCCCTCCATAGTAACCTCTGAGTTTTCAATGCCTGACTTAAGTTTTGCTTGTATTTCTTCTAATGTCATACTTATTCCTTACAAGATAAATCTTTATATTCTTTCGCTGAATTATAAAGGACTAAAGGCCCCCTTAAGAGCAAAGAAAAATAAAATAGACATTAGCGCTCCTGCGGGCAATGTAACTATCCAAGATAAAAAGATCTTATTTATAACTCTGGTATCAAGTGCCGCCATACCTCGAGCCAAACCAACACCTAAAACTGCTCCAACCAATACCTGAGTAGTAGAAACCGGAAGTCCAGTTCCTGATGAAATTACAACAGTAGACGCTGCAGCTAAAGTTGCTGCAAAACCGCGAGAAGGAGTCAATTGGGTTATACCTGTTCCAACAGTAGCTATAACCTTATGTCCATATGTAACTAAACCAAATACAATGCCTGCACCGCCAATCAGAAGGATCCATATAGGTAACGCACTTTTTGAACCAATGATTCCGCCACTATCTATAACCGCATAGATAGCTGCAAGTGGTCCAATTGCATTTGCAACATCATTTGAACCGTGCGCGAAAGCCATCGCTGCAGCAGTTATTACCATAAGCACACTAAACACTCTCTCCATTGAGGTAAAGTAGAAGTCTTCGTTTTCGTCTGGGTCAACATGAATCCTTCTAATAATTACTGTGCCTACGGCTGCAACCGCTACGCCAAAACCTATAGCTAGATAGTAACTTGTGTCAGTATCAAAACTCAAGCCAATATGTTTAAGCCCTTTGAATATAGTGACTAAAGAAATAACAAAGCCAACTAAAAACATATAGTAAGGCACGTATTTTTTGGCATTATCAAATGGATTCGAAGTATCAATAATTAGATTTTGCAAGCTTCTAAACAAAAGAAATGCTATAGTGCCTGCAACTATTGGCGAAACAATCCAGCTCATGGCAATATTGCCTACCTTATCCCATGCAACTGCATCAACCCCAACCCCAACAGCTCCAAACCCTACTATTGCACCTACTATTGAATGAGTTGTAGATACTGGCCAACCTAATGATGAGGCTATAAGAAGCCAGAATCCGGCTGCCAACAGGGAAGCCAACATCCCATAAACTAAAAGTTGCGGATTTTCACTAAATAAAGCAGCATCAAGAATACCTTTTCGGATAGTTGCGGTTACTTCACCTCCTGCCAATAAAGCACCGGAAAATTCAAAAATAATTGCTATTATTATTGCTTGTTTAACAGTGATTGCTTTAGATCCAACAGATGTACCCATTGCATTGGCAACATCATTTGCGCCAACACCCCACGCCATAAACAGTCCAAATAAAAGTGCTAAAGTTAATAATAAATCACCATGATTCAAAATAATATCCATAACAACTCCTTATTTAGCAAGCAATACTTCAAGCCTTGAACCGACTTTCTGTGCTGCATCTGCCAATTCACCCAACCACTCAATAGCACGGTAATAAAAAACAACATCTATAGGTGGTAAGCTTGACTCTAAAGGGAATAACTTTGAACGGATCTTGTGCTGAAGAGAGTCAGTTTTACTTTCTAAATTATTTATTTCCTTAATTATATTGCTAACTATTTTGCGCTCACGGTCGCCAAAAGCAGTCTCTAATAATTCGTCTAGCTCATTAATAGCTTCCAGGGCCTTGGATGAAGTTTTTATACATAACTTTGTAAGCTCAACTACATCTTCAGAAATTTCTTTTGGGAATTTCATTTTTCTGTTACACATCAGTCCTGAAACGTCTTTAGAGATATTGGCAATAGAATCCTGAATCAATAATAGGTCTAACAAGTCTCTCCTTGAGAATGGCATCATGAATGTTGATGGCAGCCCTAACCTTAGCTTCTTCTTAAGAACGTCTGCCTCATGCTCGTTTTTACTTATGCTAGTTCTTATTTTTTCACCTGTATCCCAATCCTGGTTTTGCATTGCAATCATAATCTCATTTAACTGCTCTATACAGGAATGAGCTCTGGTCATGTGTTGCTGTAACGGTCTGATAGGTGACTTACCAAACAGACCATCAATAATGCTTTTTGCCATGTTATTCTCCCCTTCTTTTCTTTATATTTTTTGCTATTTTGAAATACGAATTATCAATAAAAGTCAACAAACGTCAATATATTTTTGAAAAAAATTAAGTATTAATTTATATCTTGTAACCATAACAACCAAACGTTAGCGTGTTATATTAGTTACAATAAATTATAAATTAGTTAGATATATTTATTTATAAATATCATAACAAAATGAATACAAAGCAACATCCCAATCCAAATATAATCTAGCTCAGAAACTCAACAGAGTAATTTAACCTATCTGCTATAATCCGTCCCTATGTTATTTAATAATTTATTAGTTGTATGAATTTAGACTATCTCGATTTTGAACAGCCAATTGCAGAGTTAGAAGGAAAGATACAAGCTCTGAGCAATATAAACGACAAGGTAGATGTTGCTAAAGAGATGGAGGCGCTAAAATCTAAAAGCAACATACTAACTAGAAAGATTTTCTCTTCATTGTCAGACTGGCAAATATCACAAATTGCTAGACACCCAAAAAGATTGTGTACTCTTGACTATGTTGATGCTATTTTTGATGACTTTATCGAACTACATGGGGACCGTGCATTTGCAGATGATCATGCTATTATTGGAGGATTGGCGCAAATAGAAGACAAATCTGTAATGTTTATTGGGCAACAAAAAGGCACTACCACCAGAGAAAAACTAAAGTATAACTTCGGTATGCCTAGGCCAGAAGGGTACCGTAAAGCTTTGCGTTTAATGAAATTAGCAGAAAAATTCTCTGTCCCAATTATCACATTCATAGATACACCTGGAGCTTACCCAGGTATCGGTGCAGAGGAGCGTGGCCAAAGTGAAGCTATAGCAAGGAATCTTTATGAAATGTCTACACTCTCTACGCCAATTATTTCTGTAGTTATTGGTGAAGGTGGATCTGGCGGCGCATTGGCGATTGGAGTAGCAGATATTATGTTAATGTTCGAATATAGCATTTATTCTGTAATATCTCCAGAGGGTTGCGCCTCAATACTATACAAAGATGCTGCAAAAGCTGATATTGCTGCGGAATCACTAAAATTAACCAGTTCTCAATTGAAGAAACTTGGGCTAATAGATTCGGTAATTAAAGAGCCATTGGGTGGTATCCATCGCGACCCAGAAAAGGCCAAGCAATTACTAAAAAATACTTTGAAGTTAAAGCTGCAAGATGCAACTTCAATTCCAATAAACCAACTACTTAAAGAAAGACAAGAAAAGCTATTAGGGTTTGGTAAATATAAAGTCTAAAAAACTTCTTAATGAAAACAGAAGTATCGTTGTTGCACTCAGTGGCGGTATAGATTCCGTTGTACTGCTTCATTATTTACATAATAACTTTGAAAATAAAATAAGGGCTGCTCATTGCAATCACCACCTTTCTGTGCACTGTAATGAGTGGGATAAATTTTGTTCAGAGTTATGTAAATCAATGGATATTGAATATATTAGCATTGATATCTTTCTGGATAATGCATCTAATTTAGAGGAAATAGCACGTAAAAAGCGATATAAATCGCTATCTTCTGTTTTACAACAAAATGAAATACTTTGTACTGCACATCACATGGATGACCAAGCTGAGACCATTTTATTACAGCTATTAAGAGGGAGTGGCGTTGCCGGATTGTCTTCAATGCCGATAGAAAAAAAACTTGGTAAAGGTTTGCTGTTAAGACCTTTTATTGATGTGCCCAAATCTCAAATTATAAATTACGCTGCCAAACACAAACTACAATGGATTGAAGATGATAGTAATCTAGATAAAAGTATTAGGAGAAACTTTTTACGATTAGAGGTTATCCCAAAGCTTTCAAAGATTTATAGTGAACTATCAACATCTTTAAGTAGGAGTGCTAGACATCAATCTCAAGCATTAAAATTAATTGAAGATTTGGCATTGATTGATATCAATAAAAGACAGCTTATAGATAATGATAAACGTTTAGACATTGGCAAGATTTCTGAGCTTGAAGATTACAGAATTATCAATATTATTAGGTACCATTTAAGGTCAATTGACTTTATGGCACCATCTGAAAAAATAATGGAGCAAATAATGGGGTTGCTTTTGGCAAAAGAAGATGCTAAACCTCTTGTATGTTGGGGCTCATTTGAAGTTAGACGCTATAAAAATCAACTATATTTTATTGATTCTAGCAAAGAACAAGTCAATAATTCATGTCCTTTTTATGAAAAACTCAAAGATTTACCAAACTTTTCTATAAGGTACAGACATGAAGGTCAAAGAATAAAATTTCACAATAAGTCGCACTCTCAATCACTAAAGAAGAGTTTTTCAGGAAGCTAACATTCCGCCATGGGAAAGAGACAACATAAGAATGTACTATATTAATAACGAGCTAAAAGCTATAGAGAGAATTGGAGAGGTTTCGTAACTACCTTTATAATTTTATCCAACATTCTTTTTTGCAAGAATTGCAGCACCCAAATCCTCAATCGATGTGCCAACAGATTTAAATACTGTAATTGCTTCGTTAGGCTTTACCAACTGTAATCTACCTTTATGCTTTCCAGAACATAGCTCTGATAACTCTGCAACAATATCGTTAGCAGAAATAGCTCCGTCACTAATCGGTATTGTTATATCTCCAGTTTCATTCAACGCACCACATCTTGTATCAACAAACAGATCACATATTTGCATTGTTGTATTGTCAGTTTCGCGCATTTTAGGAGTAAAACTGCCTACCAAGTCAAGATGAACTCCTGGTTGCAGCCATTCTCCCTTAATAATTGGTTCGGTTGACATGGTTGCACAACTTATTAGGTCTACATGTTGTGCTATTTTTTGTAAGTCCCCTTTAAAACAAGCTTTTGCGTTAACACCTTCATCTCTTAGTTCGTATACTAATTTATCTGTGGATTCTTTACTTCTTCCCCAAACATAAACGACTTCAATTGGTCTCACTTGTAGATGTGCAGGAATTAAATAACGTGCCATACGCCCAGTACCTACCATTAACATTGTGTTGCAGTCATCTCTGGAAAGATACCTAGAGGCAAGTGCAGATGCAGCTGCGGTCCTTCTTGAGGTAAGCTCACTCCCGTCAAGTTGCAAAAGCAATTGCCCTGTCTTAGCGCTACTTAATAGATAGTGCCCTGTCAAACCAGCCAGTCCATGCCTATTATTTCCAGGAAAAACATTAACAATTTTGACTCCTGAGAAGGTTCCCTCAATCCATGCTGGCATTAACAGTAAAGTTGCGTCTTCCTCTCCAGGAACTTTCAAGGTGTGATGGTGTCTAAGAGGTGAATTTACTTGCTGAAGGAAAATGTTATCAATTGCCTCAATTAGTTCTAACCATGGAAGCGCTTCTGCAGTTTCTTTCTTGTCTAATATCATTCTAAATTCTATTTATCTGTCAATGCAACCCTATTGCATAAAATATATATGAAAACTAATATTCTACTTATGTTTTCTTTTCTAAATGTTATTTTATTATGTATACACTGGAATGAATATTCAATTCATATTGTGATAGATTAATTAAAAATTGACACGAAAAATATTTGTTTAATTTTTAAATATATTACAAACAAAAGTTGATTTATAATACAAAAAATTAAGCGTTGTTCTTTTTATATTGAGGAGTAAGAATGGCACGAAGAAAATCTGGTGGGAGAGAGGCAAGGATAGCTTTGCGTTCAGCCCCCCTTTCCAAAAACGAAAAGCCCGTACTTCCTGGAGAAGTTGGTGGTAGATATAAGCCCCTTAATGATAAGCAGGTTAAGTCAATTGAGGAGAATGTTTTTCGTATTCTTGAAGAGATTGGCTTTAATGATGCTACTCCACATTGTATTGAAACTTGTGTAGAGTTTGGTGCCATTATGGGCAATGATGGAAGGCTAAGAATGCCTCGAGATGTTGTAAGAAATGCTATGGAGTTAGCTCAACGCAACTTAACCCTTCATGGGCAATCACCAGAGTATGATTTGGATTTGTCTGGCTCCAAAGTACATTTCTCAACTGCTGGTGCAGCAGTACTTATTGCAGACCCGGAGAATAATGAATATCGAGAATCACTTAGCAAAGATCTTTATGATATGGCAAGAATCACAAGTAAATGTGAGCACATTCATATGTTCCAAAGGACCTGTGTTCTTAGAGATATAAGTGACCCACGGGACTTAGACTTAAACTCAATTTACTGTTCAGTAATGGGGACAAAGAAACATATAGGGACAAGTTTTACTGAGGCTAATCACGTAACAGATGGACTTGAAATGTTACATATCATTGCCGGAAGTGAGAAAAAATGGCGCCAACGACCTTTTGTCAGTATGAGTAACTGTTTTGTTGTTCCGCCAATGAAGTTTGCTCAAGAATCACTAGAATGCCTTAGGGTTGGTGTCGAGGGTGGCATGCCTGTTTTATTGCTTTCAGCTGCACAGGCAGGTGCAACTGCGCCTCCACTCCTTCCAGGTGTTGTATCTCAAGCTTGGGCGAGTGTCTTGGTGGTTTAGTATATGTAAACGCCATCAAGCCTGGAGCACCAACAATTATGGGTACCTGGCCATTTGTTTCAGATTTGCGCACAGGCTCAATGTGTGGCGGTTCACCTGAGCAAGGCTTGATTTCAGCCGCATGTGCACAGATGGGTAATTATTTTGACCTGCCAACTGGAACTGCTGCAGGAATGACAGATGCAAAATTCCCTGACTTTCAGGCAGGCACTGAGAGAGCTTCAACTCATGTAGCAACTGCTATGGCAGGGGCTAATATAATTTATGAATCTGCAGGAATGTATGCAAGTCTACTTGGTGCCTGCCCAGAAAGCTTGATTATTGACAACGACTTTTTAGGTGCATCACTTAGAATGACAAAAGGTTTTAGTGATGATAGTGAAGAGTCTTTATGCTTTGATGCTATAAGTGATGTATGTTTAAATAACTTAGGTCACTATCTTGGTTCTAAAGAAACTATACAAGTTATGCAGAGTGAGTACATCTACCCTGAATTGAGTGACCGAGATAGCCCGAATGACTGGAAAGACAAGGGAAAACCAGTACTACTTGATAAAGCAATAATGCAAAAAAATACAATACTTTCAAGTTATTTTCCTGACCATATAAACGACAATGTTGATAGGCTTATAAGAAATAAATATAACATCTCATTAAGTAGATCTGCCGTAGGTAGAGAACCGTTTAATAACTAAACAATATGAAAACACATGCAAATGTTGTAATTATAGGTGGTGGATCCTTAGGGGTTAACCTTATGTACCATCTATGCGAGGAGGGATGGAATGATGTATTGCTTATTGAGAAAGGTGAACTAACTAGTGGTTCTACTTGGCATGCAGCTGGGCTCTGTCCAAACTTCAATGGCAACCATACTCTTTCAAAGATTCATGAATACACAATAAAACTGTACGACGAGATTCTACCAAAAAAACCGGACTACCATCTTCTTTTCATAAGACTGGCTCGTTAAGGGTTGGTTACACTGAAACAGAAGAGCAATGGTTTAGAAATGTTCTTAGCCGTTCAAATCATATCGGCTGTAGTATGGATTTTGTATCCAAGAATGAGGCGTCCTCTATTAACCCTTTGATGAACTTTGATAATGCTCGATGTATCCTGCACACTCCAAATGATGGCCATGTCGATCCAACCACAGTTGTAATGCAATTAGCACAGTTGGCTAAAAAAAATGGTGCCGAAATATCAACATTTAATAGGGTAATTGATATAAACATATTAACATCAGGGGAATACGAGGTAGTAACTGAATCTGGCAACATCACAGCAAAGCATGTTGTAAATGCAGCTGGATGCTTTTCACCACAGATAGCTGATATGGTTAATTCTTATGTTCCGCTAGTTAACCTTCAGCATCAGTATCTAATAACTGAAAATCATCCTGAAATTGGAAAGCTCAAAAAGGAATTGCCAGTAACTAGGGATTCTACAGCAGCATCTTATATTCGCCAAGAAGGTAACGGGTTGTTGATAGGTCCATATGAAACTAGAGGCTCAAAGCCTTGGGCTATTGATGGGCTTGAATGGTCATTTGATAGGGAACTTTTTGAGGGCGACATTGAGAGGCTTATGCCTTGGTTAGAGCGCTGTATGGAAATAGTACCTATATTTCAAGAGGTAGGAATAAGCACAATAATTAATGGTCTTATTACCCATACACCAGACGACAATCTATTGGTTGGCCCTGTTAAAGGTCTGAAAAACTTCTGGAACTTATGTGGTGCCAGTATTGGTATAGCGCAAGGAGGCATTGGAAAGTACCTAGCTCAATGGATGATTTACGGACAGACTGAGCTAAATATGGCATCATTGGACTCTAGACGTTTCGATAGGTGGGCAGATAAGAATTACTGTATAACTCGTGCTATTGAGTCATACGAGAGAATGTATTCTATGGCTGCCCCGAACGAAAATCGCCCACACGGAAGGCCTATTAGGGTGAGCTCATTGCACACAGTTTTATCTCAAAAAGGGGCATTTCATATAGTCAATACTGGCTTTGAAAAGCCTGCATGGTTTGCAAAGAATGGTGTGACTCAAGAAACACATACTTGGTCACATAGCGAAGCACATGATATTGTTGGAGCAGAATGCAGAGCAGTACAAAAATCTTGTGGTGTAACTGATATCAGCGGTACTGCAAAGTTCAAAATAACTGGTAAAGATGCATTTAGATTCATTGACAATATGTCATGTAATAAACTGCCTACTCTAGATGGCAGAATAGGTCTGACACTTTTTCATGCAGATAACGGCGGAATAATGGCAGAACAAACTATAAGTCGTATCAATGAAAATGAATTTATACTTATGGGGGCAATAAGTTCGCAAGTGAAAGATTATCAGTGGCTTGAAATGCACTCGGATGGGTATGACGTTACTATTAAAGACATAACAGAAATCTGGGGTGGGGTACTATTGACTGGTCCCAACTCTCGCAAAATATTATCTCAATGCACTACTGAAGATTTGAGTAATGAATCATTCCCTTGGCTCAGTTGTAGAACAATCAAGTTAGATTCTGCGGACGTATTTGCTATGCGTGTGTCCTACGCAGGTGAACTTGGATGGGAGCTTCATATGCCAACCTGGCAACTCATTTCTATTTATGAATCATTGATGGAAATCGGAGCTGAATGGAATTTAATAGACTTTGGTGGTCAGGCATTCAACTCAATGAGAATGGAAAAAATGTATAGGGCATATGGAAACGAGTTTACCGAAGAAATTTCTGCTCTAGAGGCAGGAATGGACCGATTCCTCGACCTCAATAGAGATTTCATTGGTTCTGAAAATATTCGAAAAAGAAAAACAGATGGGATAAACATGAAGCTAGCTTACCTATCTTTTGATGACAAAGTGCCGGCAGAATGTTTTGGTAATGAGGCGGTATTCAGTAACAACAAACTAGTTGGGATTATAACTGGAGGTGCGTACGGACATCGTGTAGGACACAGCATTGCTTTCGCATATATTGAACCAAGTATGTGCAGTGATGGAGAAAAATTAACCGTAGAGACCTCTTTAGGAAAGCGCAAATGCCATGTAATAAGTGAGGCCGTTTATGATTCTGGTAATAATAAATTACTAAGCTAATTAGTATATAAATTATTTGCTATTTGACAAAACAATATATCTATAATCTACGATATGCAAGATTCGAAACAACTTAAACAAATAAAAAGTCCGTGCGTAAGTATTTGTAAATACAATAAAAATAATTACTGTGTTGGTTGTAAGCGTTACATGAATGAGATATTCGATTGGTTTGATTATTCTGATGAAATGAGAGAATCAATCATGAGTGATTTAGATAATAGAGATATTGATAACCCAGACTGAAACGTCTATTGTTTTATTAGCGGCCACATTCTTTATATGTAAGCTAAAGTTCCTTGCAGCCTTACTAGGCAAAATATCTTAGTTTGATTTAAAGTCAGAAAACTTAACATTGTTAATTATTAACAATGCAGTTATAGTAAGTACAGCGCCAATTATTGTATTTAGATTTATAAACTCTTGCAAAAATAGCGTTCCCAAAAGCATAACAAAAAATGGTACTAAGAAGGTATAAACAGTAGCCTTTGCTCCTAATTTTTGCATTCCTACAAAATATATAGTGGTTGCAAAGGTAGTACTGCCTACAGACATTAGTGCCATGTTAAACCAAAAGATTTTGTCCATATCAAGAATAGATCCGTTCACTATTTCAAAATAGATTGCACTATTAAGTACTGTAGAAATTAGATAGATATAAAAACTAAAAGATAAAGGATTAATATCGCTACTGTATGACGTGACAATTGAAAGAAGTGCAAAACTTAAGGCTGCCCATAGCAATAGCACTGTAGCTGAGTTGAATATCTCATCGTAATTAAATTGCCAAACCTTCAACATGACTGAGACTCCAATAACTCCCAATAATAATGCCATCCAATCCTTTTTTAAGGGTCTCTTTTTTCCACTAAAAACAAGTAATACGTAAACAATTATCGGCATTAGAGTGGTAATTAATGCCCCCCCAAAATTAGCTGTACTAGCCCCTGTTCCTAGAAAAAATAGTTTCGTATATGACACGAGACATACAGCTGAAATTATTGCAAAAAATAAATTTTTTAAGCTAATCTTAAAAGGAATTTTAAATACCCAAATAATAGGAGCCATTGTTAGTGTTGTTATTAGGTATCTATAGGTAACCAACTCATGCTCATTGATATATAGAATCAAAACTTTAGCACTAACGAAAGAGCTCGCCCATAAAAACATAGCTATTATCATTAATAAAGGCAATAATTTATTAAGGTTCATATGTGTGTCTCACAAAAACAATAAACTTATACCGACCATAAACATAAGCACACCGGCAACTTTATTAACCATTTCGCCAACCACTGGGGATACTACTAGCTTTCTCAAACTGCTACCGAGTAGCGACCATATAGTCAAAGCACTAATAACACCTATCACTACAGCAAATACTATTTGTAGACTGTAAAACAAGCTGAACTTTTTAAACTCTACCATTGCTGGCAAAATTGATAGATAAAAAATCATCACCTTTGGGTTGGTAACTGAAACAATTAGCCCTGTTAATACTTCCCTTGAGGAAGAACCACTTACAACCTCTCTACCAAAATTTATTGAGCCGTAATTCCATTGAGAATATCCAAGATAAATTAAATACCCTGCACCAAAAACACGAACCACGCCTAATATTGAGGATATTTGCTCGGAAAGTGCACTAAGTGATAGCAGCACCAAACTCAAATATACTAAATCACCCAATAAAGCGCCAAAAGAAAAAAGCATGCATGAAATAAAACTTTTGGAAGTGCTTATGGATATCAATGCCATTACTCCTGGACCGGGTGTAACCGCAAACAACCAAGTTGTGAATGCAATAATAATAAATGTGCTAGATTCCATAGTTGTAACAAGTAGTATTAATTGAGCTGTATTATTAACACTCTTGGTATGGATTATTTATACCTATTTTTTCTAAAATGCTTATCTCGATTGTCTCCATCTTTATGGCTTCATCTTTATCTTCATGGTCATAGCCCAATAGGTGTAGTGTGCCATGAACTGCCATATGAATTAGGTGATCGTTGAAGTTTTTATTTTGTGCATCTGCCTCCTGCAATACAACCTCTGTACAAATTACCACATCCCCCAAAATCTGTTCATCAATTTCAATAGGGAAATCGTTACCAAAGGAGAGAACGTTGGTGGCCTTATCCTGTTGACGATAGGTCCTGTTTAGTAAGCGAATCTGGTTCTTATCTACAAAACGAATTACAAGTTCGCTGTCTCCTTTGCCAAGGTCTTCAATTATAGTTTGCATGATGCTACATAGTGAAGGCTCATCAACACTTGCATCGTCAATACTATTTTGAATAACAATCATACTTACCCTAAGCCATTAGGCATTTATTGATAAAATGATTCATTTTAGTCTTAAATAATTAATTTTGTCATTAATCATTGAAGTTGCCATTCCGGTACCACTTAACAAAACTTTTGATTATCTGTGTAATGATGATGTGACCATTGGTGCGCGTGTAAGAGTGCCATTTATCCGTAAAAAGATAGTCGGTATAGTTCTTGCTATTAAAGATAAAAGTGATTTTGAAAAGTTAAAGACCGTTGAAAATGTTCTAGACAAACAACCTATACTAGACAAGCCAATTTTAGATTTTTTATTTTGGTCCTCAAACTATTATCACCACCCAATTGGTGAAGTAATTTCTGCAGCGCTACCTAAGAACTTGAGGCTTGGCAAGGAAGCCAAAATCAAAAAAGAGGTGGCACCAAATTCAGTAGCAGTTGGAGCAAACTTTTGCACCACCAAGGAACAAAATATTGCAATTGATAAGATATTAAGCTTTAAAAATTCATACCATGGCTTTCTTCTACATGGGGTTACAGGTAGTGGCAAAACTGAGGTGTACCTAAACTGCACACAAGCAATGATAGATCAAGGTAAACAGGTTCTGGTTCTGGTTCCAGAGATAGGGCTAACGCCACAGATGATATCGCGCTTTGAGTCCAGACTAAAAACCAATGTCGTAGCTATACACTCTCAACTCAACGAGACACAAAAGCTTGATGCTTATTTAATGGCTAAAAACAATATGGCTGGAGTTGTAATCGGAACCCGCAGTGCTATTTTCGCACCAATACCCAATTTAGGATTAATCATTATTGACGAGGAGCATGACGGATCTTTCAAACAGCAATCAGGTTTTCGCTATTCCGCTAGAGACTTAAGCTATATACGTGCCAGGCAAGCTAAAGTACCAGTAATACTTGGGACTGCAACTCCATCACTGGAAACTTTAAAAATGTT
>FUWD012852323.1_pt1 | contig 35966 bp, 24 predicted proteins | sample 1063281 | NCBI WGS metagenome assembly FUWD01 (sample SAMEA79048168, study PRJEB19326) | metagenome | biome: marine | reverse complement strand
AACACGAAGAACGGCAGGCTGACCGGAACGGAAAGCCTCTCGTCCTGCCCGACACGGAGGCTGTCGGTCAATGCCTGTGCCGCGACGCGCCAGCCCGTCAGGTTGTCCGGCACGGAGAACGATGCCTTGCCCTCGCCGTTCCGGTCCGTCTCTATCTCGGTGAACAGGACCCGGTCGAGGAACACCTCGCGCCCCTTGCTGTTGTGGACATAGTTCCCGTCGGCGAAATACGTATGATACGTACCGACGGAGAGATTGTAGACGGCAACGCGCTCGTCGCGTCGCTCTATCGAGGATATCCGACGCCACCCGTTGTCGATACCGAGCAGACTGTCGCCGACGTGGAGCTCGCCCGCGGTCGTCCAACGTCCGTTCGCGAACACGGCGTGTTCCGGGGTGACGCGGAGCGATCCGTCTATCACGAGATACCCGTCGACCTCATGCCGAAACGTTTCCGTGACGGATCCGTCGCGAAGCGTCGGATCGGATTCGCCCGCCCTCGTCGCGACGGAATCGCCGACCGCGACCGACTCTATCGGCTTCTCGCTTCCGTCCGCCATCCGGACCCGGGTACCCGCAAGAAAACAGCCTCCCTGTTCCGCAAGATTCCTGGCTACCGGATACTGGTGCGACGCGTATGCCGCAATGATACCGCTCCCGACCGAACTATAGATTCCGGCCCAGTCGGTGGCGATCTCCGGACTGTGAGGCGCGATGGCGAGCTGGGCCTCGTCGACCGCCGAAAGATTCACCTTCGCTTGTTCCCCGTTCCCCTGCGCATCCTTCACCGAGACACCGAGGTTCACGGTATCGCCCGGCCGATACGAATCCTTGTCCGCGGAGACGGAGATGGAAAGTTTCCGTTCTTCGGTATCGTACGAGAAACCGGTCGTCCGTTCGATATAGGTCTTGCCGGTGAACATCACTCCTCGGACTTCGACGTTCGGGATATCCGCTTCACCGTAGGAGAAACGGTAGGTCGGATCGTCCTGGATCGCCGCCTCGCGAATCCCGCGCTGCGCCCGATAAAAGAGGAATTTTCCGCCGGACGGGATGGCGGACCCGTCGGACTTCGCGAAGACCGCGCTCGCCCCCTCGTCCAGGCGGTACCGATGTCCGGACTCCTCGCCGGAGGACAGGACGAAGTCCGGCTCTTCGGACGAAGCGTATCCGTAATAATATTTCGAGAGTATCGTCTTCCGTCCCTCCCCGTCTTTCGTCTCGAAGATGACATTATATGCCTTCAGGTCTTCCAATGAAAAATCGATACCGACCTTCCCGTCGTTTCCGGCAGTCAGCTCGCGGTCCGGAAGTTCCTTGCTCTTCTCCTCGTATTTGTACCGTTTGACGGTCTTCTTCTCGATGAAGTCGTAGTATTCGCCGTCCTCCTTCCGCTCGTACGAGGTCTCTTTCACTCGGACGGTGACCGCGGCTCCGGAAACCGGCGCCCCGGCATATTTGTTTTCCGCGGAGTACACCCAGTAACCGTACGGGTCGTCGACGCCCAGCCGCTCCGCCTTGTCGAAATCGATTCGGAACACCGAAAGATCGACATGCTGGTTCAGGCCGTCACGCTTCTCGTCGGCGGAAAGGGCCACGGAGGACGGGAACACCGCGACCGATGTTCCTCCTTCGATCTCGCCCTCCTCGCCCGAATCGGGAGTGACCGAAATCCATCTCGATGCCGGCCCGTCGACATCGATCATCTCCTCCTCGAAGGAGGCGCTCCCCTCGCCGTCGGTCACGGACGTATTCTCACCATTTGAAAGCCTCGCCCCCGGAACGGGTGTCCCATCGAAGAATTCCGCCTTGGCCGAATATCGGACCTTCCCGATGGACGCCCGCTTTTCCGGAACAACCGTAATCTTGTATGCCGGCTTCACGTAGGTCTCGACACCGAAGGAAGCGGTGACGACCGGTGTCGCCGTTTCCGGATCGTCGCCGTCGAGGAAGACGTTCGCCGAATAGTATCCGACCGGAATATCCCGAAGCGGGATTTCCCCGATGAACGTTCCCCAATCGCTCGTCTCCACCTTCCGTTCCGTTCCGTCGATCACCACCTTCAATCCGAGCTTCTTCGCGTCCGAGCGGTCGCGCTCGCGCACCACTCCCCAGAACGCCAGCGTATCCGTCGGCAGATAGGTGTCCCGATCGAGATAAAGGTACGACCAGTACCCCGCGCTCCGCGGCGACGCGCCGTCTGAATAATTCGAGTTGCTCTCGACAGGGACGATGGCGGACTTCCCGTCGGCGGAAGACACTCGGAGAAACGCCGTTTCCCCGCCGTTATCCTTCAGGAAGTCCGGCGTCCGGACGGTCATGAGTCCGCGATCATCCGTCTTTCCTTCGATCGATTCGCGCCGATTCCCGATGACGGCTTCTGCTCCCGCATTCGTGATAGGCGATTTGCTTCCCACATCGTTGGTCCAGACGAGTGTCTCCGTGTCGCTCACTGAAACGTATGCCGAGAGATCGGTCACCTGGATGAACCCCTGTGCCTTCGCTCCGGACGATTCCGCCTCCACGAGATAGTATCCCTCGGGCAAGGTGTCGGGAAACGCGAAGTACCGTTTCCATCCCGCGCTTTCCAGGTTCGCATGGAACGACACCGCCTTCTGCAAGCCGGACGCGTCGGTCCGGAACGCGGAGCGGGCATACCTGCTCCACGCGGGGACGGCCCTCTGTGCCGTAAGGGCGGACAGATAGGCGTCCTCGTCCGGGAAACGGTACGCGACGACATCGACCGACGACGGATCGGGATCGAATCCCGACGCTGTCACAGACAAAGCGGGACGCTCACCGTTACCGAACTGATACGCGGCGGTCGAGGAATACCAGCCGTCGGAAAAGAGAAGCTCCTTCGCAGAGTCGGCCGGATCCGCCGAACCGGTCTCGAAACGGAATGTCTTCGATCGCGAAATCTTTTCATCGCTTCCGTCCACACCGACTCCCGCGTCGATCGTCACGGTATAAAGAGTCTTCGGCGAAAGCGACTCGGGCATGAAGACGAGCGTCTTCTTGTGCCGTTCGAATTTCCCCTTCACGGAGGGCTCGATATGGAAAGCCTCCTCGGCACCTTGGAACCGCTCATCGGAGAAGGTCGCCTCGATTCCGGAATTCGTCGGGACGCCGGTCGCCTTGTCGGCCGGCAACGTCTTCCCGACTTCGAACACCTTCCTGGTCTGGAACGCCCACGACAGAGCGTCCCCCTCCAAGGTCTCGTCGGCATGGGCGGCGGTACCGGACGGGATGTCCTCCGCCGAAAACCGGAACCGGTATACCGATCCGCCTTTCAGTGGTTCGTCGAACCGTATCTCGACCGCATCGGACCCCTTCGAAGTCACGCGGAATGCCGACTTCGGAGAAACGGACAAGCGGTCACGCACGGCCTCGGCCGTGATTCCGGAACGGCTTCGCAGAAGGAACGCGCTGTCCGGCGCGACACCGAGCGCATCGGTCGTTACCGCCGAGAGCGAGATTCCCGAAACCGTTTCCGGGGTCAGTTTCCGTTCCCGCAAAAAAAAGACCACCCCGATCACGGCCACGAGAAGAAGGGCCGCCGTCAGGACGGGAAGCGATGACTTCAGACGCGGACTCCCGAGCTTCCCCTTGCATGTCTGCAGGAAGCGAACAAGCGTGTCCGGCACTCCGATATGCATAGGTCTCCGGTTCGATGTTTATGTTTCCAGTATACAACAACGACCGGTCGAAAGTGAAAAAGAGGAATTTGAAAACGAGGAGCCGTAAAGCCGCCCGTCATCCCCGTTTTCCGGCGAGCTGTCCGCAGGCGGCGGCGATGTCGCCCCCTTGCGACTTGCGGACCGTGACGGTGATCCCCGCGGCCTCGAGCTTGTCCTGACAGCGTCTCACGGCGACCGCGTCGCTTCCGACGAATCCGCTGTCCGTCGCGTTGTACGGGATGAGATTGACGCGTACCCGGTCGATCCGCCGAGCGAGCTCCACGAGCTTCCACGTGTCCTTTTCGGAATCGTTGACGCCGGACAGGAGCAGGTATTCGAGCGTGAGATGGCGTCTCTTTTCGGGGAACGCAGCCGAATATTTCCGGGCCCAGGCGACGAGGTCGTCGATGAATCCCGGAGCGGTCGTCGGCATGAGCCTTGTCCTCGTCTCCTCGTCCGCCGCATGAAGCGAGATCGCGATACGCACGGGAGGCCATTTTGGATCCGTGAGCAGCCGTTCGAGTCCGGAGAGAAGTCCGACCGTCGAGACGGTGATCCGCGTCGTACCGATGCCCATCGGACCCGTGAAGGTCCGGAGCGCTTCCCGCACCTCTTCGTAGTTGGCGAGCGGTTCGCCCATGCCCATGAGGACGATGTTCGTGATCTCGCCCGAAAGTTTCGCGTCGGAGACGATGTCCCGAAGGAAACGGACCTGATCGACGATCTCGTCTTGGGAAAGGTTCCGGGTGAATCCCATCTTCCCCGTCGCGCAGAAGGCGCAGTTCATGCCGCATCCGACCTGGGTCGAGACGCAGACGGTGAACTGGTTGCGACTGTTGCGCATGAGGACGGATTCGATCCGGTTCCCGTCGCCCGTCTCAAGCAATGCCTTCCAGGTATCCCCGCTCCCGCTCGGTAGGACCGCGACCCGGGACAGCGTGTTCCACGGCACCTCCGCGGCAAGACGCTCCCGCAGGACCTTAGGGAGGGACGAGACGTCGTCCCACGAACGAAAAAAGGGCGAGTGGATCGCCTCGTCCGCCTGTCGTGTACGGAATGCGCTTTCCTCCGCAAGCAGGGTTCCGATATGCTGTTTTCTGGAAATTTCCATATCGGCACAGAATACGACGGAAGCGGGAACGCGTCAATCGGATGACGGCGCGAAGATGTCAGTCCCCGTGTCCGAACGGTCAGCGTCGTATGCCTCGGCTCGCGCCGCGACGGCCTCGACTGCCTTTCGGAACGACGCCTCGTCGAAGACCGTCCCTTGAAACGTACTGTCGATATATGCCTGACGTTCCTCTTCCGTCCAATCGCTCCGATAGGCGCTCACATACCAGTCAGGCAGTCCGAAACCGAGCGCCACGAATAAGAGCGCGATGAAAAACCACTTCGCATATCGCGAGGCGACGGGGAGGCTCACCGGACGGAAGCGTATGTTCATTCCGATATCCATAAGGCTATTCCAGATATATGATGACGGAAAAGATCGCGGTCACGCCGTCCACCGGACCGGTATCGGACGCGGAAGCCGGGTCTTCGGAACGGGATTCCGGCGAGGAAAAGAGATCCGACCGATCGGACATCGATCCGGCACTTTCGGGGTCCGCGGGACCGATATCCATCGAAAGGATATCGACAGCATACGGGGCGGCTTCCAATCGACGAAGGAATTCCAGCACGTCGGAATAGGCGCCGGTGAACGAGAAGGTGAATCCGATCGTCTTCCCATTGGGAAGCGATGCGAGCAGTCCCGATCCTTCCCGGACCTCCGTCGCGGCGGGATCGCCGGTCCGCACGGCCCGAGCCTTCGGTTTAACGATCTCGTCGCGTGCGGCATCGAGATTTTTCCCGTCTGAAATCACGACCGTCCCTCCGGCGTCGCGGGCGATGGATTCCGTCTCCCGTATGAGTTCCGCGACGCGGTCTTCCGGAAGAAAAATGTCGATCGTTCCCGAATCACGGGCTATCAGGGTCGCCTGGTCACGAAGCTCCGGAAGCTTCGCAATGTTCTGCTGGTCATTTTCAGCTTCCGCGGTAAATCTCCGTATTGCGTCGATCTCTTCCGCCGACCGCGCGCGGATCGATCTCGTACCGAACAGCAGCAAGAACACGGAGCCGAGAAAGAAAACGGCGGCGGCAAGCAACAATGGGCGGTTCGGTTTCGGGAATGATCGCGTCATAGGGATTTTATCGGGTTTCGATATCAGTGAGACAGTCCGGTCGGACGGTGAAATCGATCTGAAAAACGACATTCTTTTCCGAAAACAGGTTCGAGACCGGCGTTTCGAAGCCGGACAGACAGTCATCCCCTTTCAGGGACGATTCAAAGGCGAGAAAATCCTCGCGAGTGGATGCCTCGCCCGAAACGAATATCCGATACTCGTTCGTGGTCAGGGATGTCAGTATGACATTCCGCGGAACCAGCGTATTCAATCGGGACAGGAATCCGGACCATTCCGGATGGGAATCCGTAAATCCGTTGACACGGTCCGATATTCCATTCGCTTCCCGGAACGATTCCTCGAACCGCGAAAGTTCCCGCGATTCGACCGAAAGATCGGCGGATTCGCGATATGCGGATTCCGTCAGGACCCGATCCTGTCGGACCATGAGAAAAATCCCGAACAGTATCGAAAGATAAAAAAGGACAACCGTGGTGAACAGGACGGCCTGTCGAAACAGAAACCGGTCGAACCGTTTCCGTTCGACGAGATCCTTCTTGTCCCGTGGCAGCAGGTTAAGCCATACCTTCATATTCGTCGAGGCCCCGGAGTGCGAGGCCGATTACGGTCGAGTACTGAACGGACCGGCTCCGGTCGATTGGAGGAATACTGTTCCCGAGACGGAGATTCACCCACGGATTCCCGATTTCGACGTTCTGTCGCAACCGACGGGTAAAATACGGGAGGATCCCCTGCAGATTCGATCCGCCACCGCACAAGATGACGGCATCGAGCGATTCGGAATACTGGAGGGTCGAAAAATAGAAATCCAGGGACCGCTCGACTTCCGTGGCGAGATTCTCGAGTATCGGACGGACGGCGTGGAGCTGCGGGCTCGGAAGGGAAAGCGAGCCGAGACCGCTTCTTATCTTCAGCTTCTCGGCCTCGTCGAACGACAGACCGGTCTCCTTGGCAATCGCGGAGGTCATCATCTGCGAAGACAGTGGGATGCTCGAGGTGAACACCGGGACATTGCCAATCGCGATGACGAAACTCGTCCGCCGGTCGCCGATATCGATGATAAGGACCGTCTCGTCGCGATGCTCTTCCAAAAGAAGGCTCCGAACCTGGGCGATCGACTCGGTCTCGAGACCGACTGGCTCGAGGCCCGCGCGCTCGAGCACGGAATGGAACCGCTCCGCGGCCGAGCGGGCGACCGCGACAACCAAAACGCTCATCTTCCCCTTCTCCTTCGAAAACCGATCGGGCAGGATCTGCCAATCGTAGTGGACCTGGTCGATGGACAGCGGTATGTTCGCCTCGATTTCCCATTTCACGGCCTCTTTCGCCTCCTCCGTATCCATCGTCGGAAGGGAAATGATCCGCAGGAACGCCTTCGTCTCTGGGAGGGAGCAGATGACGCGACGGGTACCGAAACGCTTCGGGCCACAAGTCCGGACTAGCTCCCGGATACTTTCGACGACCGTGTCTTCGTTCACAATCTCCCCGTCGACGATCGCGCCCTGCGGCACCGCCACGGAGCCGGAGCCGGTCACGCGCTCGATTCCCCCTTCGCGGGACAACCACAACGCCTTCAGTGAAAGGTCGCTGATGTCCAGACCGAACGGTGGTGGCGAAAAATCGAAAATTTTCCGATGCAGAAGGTCCATAGGGCGATTGTCCGTGTTCGTGTTCCTGTTCATCCCGTGATACGGACATGATACCACGGATACGCACGGGGTCACAATTCTTCCCAGAGGTCGATGAGGTACTGCGTCCCCGTCGGGAAATACGGCGGAGGCGAATACAGGAGATTGTTGTCGTAGTACAGGTCGCGGTTCTGATATCCGGTGCCGTCCGTATAGGCGAACCCGTACCGCTCATTCGTCGCCATCGCCCCATAGAGGACAATACGGTATTTCGTATCGAACGGGTTGTAATAGGGCCACCCGTACCAGTAATAAAGACGGGAATAATACTCCCTGCCGACACGACCCTTCTGCGCGATGAGCGCCCCGTCGATACGGAGATCGTTCTCGCTGTTGAGCGGGACTTCGACATCCTGCTGTGCGATGACCCCGATGACATCCGATCCGTCGTACGCCGTATACCGGAGATCGTTCGGGATGAAGACCGACTTCGTGTTTCCGGAAGAAGAGAGATCGGCACCGACCACGGTGACCTTCCGATCGTTCACCTGTCCCGAGAGCCAGACATGACTCTCGACAAAGATAATCCCGTTCTGCGGGATGGGATAATTCCGGAGACAGGATCCGGAGCAGGAGGTACAGGTTCCGGTGCCGGAATCATACAGATACCTCGTTATGTCGTTCGTCCCGTATCTGACGCCATAAATATATTCGTCGAAGGAATAGACAGCGCAGGTATCGAAGGTCCCGTCGGTCCGCAGGATGATGCGTCGTCCGACGCCGCGCGGCGCGAAATAGACGCCGCCTCCGGAAAGCGCCTCGCTTTTCATGTAGCTCAGGTCCCCGGCGATACCGTTGAAGTCGACCGAGGAGACCGGAAATTCCCGTCCTGCCGAAAAGACATCCGTCCGCGTCTGGACCGGATTCGGCGGTGCCTCGAGCGGACGGAAACTTTCGCTTCCGCCGATGAGCGGTGGCGGATACATATGCGTATGGACGCCGAACTCTTCGCCGCCGATATGGTCCGGATCGTCGTACGAGGCCACCGAACTCGACACGACATTGTGTGCGTACCCGTCGAAACGGATTCCGAGATTGGAGTGTATCCTCCCATAGGTCTCCGTCCCGCTTCCGAACCGGACGAAGGAATTCGAAAGCGCCGCGCTCTCGCTCCACGACGGCCGACGGAACCGCGCGCGGATGGTCCGCACGTGACCCGGATATCGGTCCATCTCTCCGGTCGATTCGACGGTGACGATGGTCGATCCGGGATCGGGAGGAATCACGGCGATCCGGAACGAACCCGAAACCTCGCCGGACGGATCGGCGACTTCCGAAACATAATCGGATCCGACCCCGTACGCGTCTCCGGAACTCCAGAACGCCTCGATCTGCTGAGCGGTCCGTCCGTCCGTCTCGTGAGCGAGATACCATTTGTAAAATTGGATCCCCTGTTCGGCAACCTGGAACGCCTGTTCGCGGGCCACCGAATAGGTCCCGTTCCTGATCTGGGACGCGATAAAGGAAAGGATCGAGACGAGCAGGATCGAGACGACCGTCATGATGACGAGGCCGTAGGCGAGGACCGACCCCGGTACGGCGCGTTTCCTATCGGACATATTCGTTGAGATTCCTGAATTCCGCGAGCGATTCCACGGTCGTCTCTTCCGGCGCCCGGTTCGGATCGATGTTGATGATGAGGCGGACCTTGGCAAGCCGTGCCTCGCCGATCACCACGGGAACCGGAAGCGGATTGTTCACGGTATCACCGGGATAGTCGTCGTTGTAATAGGAAAATACCGGCTCGTCCGATTCGTTCGCGACGGATGCCGCGATCGTCTCGACCGTCTGGTCTCCCGAGGGATAGGTGACCGGCTGCGTGTCGGTCGGTTCCGTCACACCACGCCGGAATGTCCCGTTCTCCAGAAAATAATGGACCCGTTCCGTCCGGCCGTCCCCGTCGATATCGACGAACGCCCGAAAATCAAACGAATCGCCGGACACGATCGGATAGCTACCGTCGTCGCCCTGACGGATCTTCCGAAGCTCCGAAACGGTCCGATCGACCGCCCGCGATGCCGTCGCCGACGCGACACCCGTCTCCAAAATAAAGGAATTCGCATTGAATCCGCGCAGGAGCAGCATCGAGAATCCGGCCATCCCGAGCGTCAGGATGAACAGCACCACGACCAATTCCATGAGCGTCATGCCGGACAGGGTCCGAGATGTGCGACGATATCCCGCTATCGGATGAGACATGTTTCCCATAAGATATCCGTTCATTCGGAAGAAAGCGTCACCGAAGCATCCTGCAGCCCTGGTCCGGTCACCACAACCGTCCCCGTTTCCGTCGCATACCCGTCCGCCGACACCTCGTATTCGTAGGTCCCCGCCGGAAGCCCCGTCGCTTCCGTCGGAAAATATGCCGTGCCAGACAGGTCCGCCGTCACGACTGTATCGTATCCGAGCGCTTCATTCCGGAGCCGGACGGTCGCGCCCGGAACCGACTCCTCCGTCGTCGCCTCGCCGGATTCGACGACCGTGATGACAGAAACGACGAGGGACGGAAGATCCGTATCCGCGAAGATCATCCGCGCCTCCGTCTCCCCGTCCGCGGCGACCGGAAAGAGTCCGCCCTCGACCTCGGTTCCGGAAGACTCGATACGCAGAAAACGATACCCAGCAACGGAGCCGTCCAAAGAAATCGCATAGGTCCCGTATGAGCGGTCCGTATAGGTCCGCTCCCCTCCAGCATCCGTCGTCCCCGAAACGGAAAACTCGTAGACGGGATCGGGGTCGGCCGGCAACGGAGCCGTCCCGATCTGTGTTCCGCCCGAAAGCGTGAATGGAACGGAAGGGATCGTCGCCCCGAACGGATCCTCGCTCCGAATCGAGATTTCGGAAAAACGCCCGATGGTGAAGGTTTTCTGGTTGACTGATCCGGCGACCACCGACATCGGAGGATCGAGCGGATCGAATGCGGAATCCGGATACGGAGGATAGGTCTGCACTCCGGAATAGCCGTCTTTGGAAACGATCACCATATAATCGTCGCTGGGCGGCGTCCCCGGCCAGGACTGGTTCCCATATGCGTCCGTCCCGGCAGAAAGGTCGATATGCGAGGACGCGCTCGCGATCCGGACCGTGGCGCCCGACACCGGATCTCCGGCCGGATCGAGGACATTCACGGACAGGACACCCGTATTCGACGGTTGTTCGACGCCGTCCGGAGAAAAGGTACTCCACATGACCACCTGCCGGGCATCGGAGACCTCTCCCCACGAGACACCGACCCTGACCCGTTTGTAATCGGTCGGTATGACGTCCGAAGAACCGTCCGCCGTCCCGTCGAACGGATCGTCCTCGTACTGGACGATCGTGTGGACAGAAAAGATTCCTCCGGTCCGTTCAACCGTCTCGGTCTCGATGATGTCTCCCGCGGGAATGCCGTAGGTCCACCCCCCGGAACCGTCCGACATCCTGGTGCCAATCGAATCGTACGGAAGGCTCCGGACCATCTCCATCCGCTCCGAGGCGAGCGCCGACGCGGTGAGCTTCCGACGGACATCGAGGATATGCGCGGAGCCGAGGGAAAACAGCTCGTAAAAGGTGAGCGTGATGACGGAAAACAGGAACAGGAACACGGCGGCCTCGATCAGTGTGAATCCTTCATGACTGCCGGATCGTCTTCTTCGGAACGTGATGACGGGAGTGCGCATGTCATTGGATGGTCTCAAGGACGCTGTACATCGGAGTCAGCATCGCGACGGCGAAAAATCCGACCGACCCGCCGATCATGAGCATGAGCACCGGTTCGATGATGGAAGACATGTTCGCCGTGATCTGCGTGACCTCCCCCTCGTAGAATTCCGCGATCCGCTCGAGGACCATGTCCGTCTTGCCGGTCTCCTCGCCGACCTCGATGATCTGCGGGACGAGGATGGGAAACAGCTCTCCGTGCACGGCGATGACTGTGCTCAGCTCCTTCCCCTTTTGGACCGCGTCGATGGCCTCCGCGAGCGCGTCCTTGTAATAGACGTTCGTGAGCGTCCTCGAGACGATCGACAGTCCGTCCACGACCGAAACGCCACTCTTGAGAAGCGACCCGTAAATTCGGGCGAAACGGGCGCAGTTCACCTTGACCACGATGCTTCCGAGGATGGGCGACCGGACGGCGAGCAGATGGAACAGACGCTTTCCCGGAGCCGTCGCGGAAAACACCTTCACGGATACGGCGAAGCCGACGAACAGGAGCACCGACACGACCATGTTGTTCCGAAGGAAATCCGACAGGCCGATGATGAACAGGGTCATTGGCGGCAGTTCCGCCCCCATGTCGGCGAACACGCCGGTGATCTTCGGGAGGATATAGGTGAGCATGACGAACCCGACGGCCACCATGGCGAACAGGATCACCGACGGATAGGTCAGCGCGCCGAGGACCTTGCTCCGGAGATCGTGTTCCTTCTCCAGTTGGAGGGCGAGGATCCCGAGCACCATCTCGAGGTTTCCGGAAGTCTCCCCGACATAGATCATGCTCACGAACAGTTCCCCGAACACGGTCGGGTATTTCGCGAGGCTCTCCGACAGCGCCTGTCCCGACTGGATGTCGTCATGCACCTCGGAAAGGATCTTTCGGAACGTCGCGGAACCGGACTGGAGGGCGAGGCTTTTGACCGATCGCGAGACCGTGATACCCGAAGAGATCATCACCGCGAGATTCCGGGTGAACACCATCTTCTCCTTGAGCGGAACCGTCCGGAACCGGTCGAGGAGCTTCACGGATGTCACGCTTTTTTCCTCGGCCTCCTTGGCCGAAGTGAGCAGGAACCCTTCCGATCGGAGTGCGGCCGCAAGGGATCGCTCATCCTTGGCGGACAGCTCTCCGGCACGAGTCTCGCCGGATTCGGCGTGCTTGGCGGTATAGAAAAATTTCGGCATACGGTTCGTGTCGGTTTCTTTTTTCCCAGTATAGCATACCGGGCCGGCCGGCGGGAGCGGCCGCACGACGCGGTCAATCCCGAAGGCGCGATGCTCCGAGCCGCGTACGGAATTTCTCGTACACCTTCGGTCCGTGCGGACGCGGCAGGAAGATCAGCGCCCGATCGGACGCCTCGATATGTCCGCCCGCGACGCGGGTCTTCGGATTGCGCAGGATCTTCCGCCGTTGCCACCGGCCGAGCCACGATTCGATCGCGCCGGAACCGAGATGCCGTTCCAGAAAACCGCGCACAGCGGCCGCGCGGGCCGTATCGGATACGTACCACAACGGTAGCACTTCCGTGGCAAGGAAATTCGGCTTGAAGCGGGCGATCCACCGGTTCCGCGCCTCGAAACTAGCAAAGGTCTCCCGTCCGAGTATCGGGATCAGGAACCGGTACTCGTTCGCGGAATACAGGTCCTCCGTCGGAATGACGAGATGATCGTCGGTGACGAAATAATTGAGACAGGCGCGGTCCTTCTCATATCGGCCGTGCCGCCGTTTCCCGATGGCATGTAGAAGCGCGGTCAGGACCGTCCGACCCGCCCAGATATGTCCCGCCCGTAATACGACGAAGAAATCCCAATCACTGTCCGCCGTTCCGCGTTTCATCGCGAGGCTCCCCGTGATGCCGATCATCCGGACGAACGGGACGAAACGAAGCACGGACGCGAGCCGCCGCACCCGGAAAAGTTTCGCGACAGCGACCTTCTCGAGCCGGATTCGTCGCGCGACGAGGTCTTCCCGTCCCGGCAGGGTGAAAAATCCGTCACGGAGGGAGAGTTTCCGACGCAGATCCTTCCCGTCGAGCGCGGCCGTCACTTCGCCGAGCGATACCGGATCGGCACCGTCACCGTCGGCGACGGTCAGGTGTTTCCATATCTCGAACGACGACAACGGCTGATCGAGCGCGTCGTAATAGACAACGGTGGTGAGAATGTTTCCGGAAAGGGACATAGGCGAAGTTGGGAATCGAAAGTCACGAGTCGAAAGTGAAAAGTGAAACGTCCGTATGGCCACCGACGTTCGGTTTTTGGCTGATGACGCTCAACAGGTGACCCTTTACAGATATTTCGAGGTCGGACTCTTTTTGCACTTTTTCAGGTCCTTTGGTATGCCGGAAAAGACGAGCTCCCCGCCCGCGTCACCGCCGTCGGGTCCGAGTTCGATCACCCAATCGGCATGATTGATGACATCGGTATTGTGTTCGACGACCAGCACGGTATTCCCCTTGTCGACGAGCGCATCGAGCACGTCGAGCAGTTTCCGGACATCCTCGAAATGGAGGCCGGTCGTCGGTTCGTCGAGGATATACAGCGTGTCCCCACTCGACTTGCGCGCGAGTTCGGTCGAAAGTTTCACGCGCTGCGCCTCCCCACCGGAGAGCGTCGGGGCGGATTGTCCGAGTACTAGGTATTCCAATCCGACTTCCTCGAGCGTCCGAAGTTTTTCCTCGATGGCCGGCTGATCGAGGAAAAATGTCCGCGCCTCGGACACGGTCATGTCGAGCACCTGCGCGATATTCATCCCGCGGTAGGTGACGGCGAGCGTCTTCTGATTGTACCGGGTGCCGCCGCAGACCTCGCACGGGACATACAGGTCGGGCAGGAGATGCATCTCGATCTTCCGCATCCCCCCGCCCTGGCATGCCTCGCAACGGCCGCCTTTCATATTAAAACTGAAATGACTCGCGTCGAACCGCTCGCGACCGGCCTCGGGCGTCGCGGCGAACAGGTCGCGCACATGATTGAAAATGCCCGTATAGGTCGCGGCGTTCGAGCGGGGCGTCCGGCCGATCGGGGTCTGGCTCACGGTGATCACCTTGTCGATGTGTCCGAGTCCGTCGATGCGTCCGTGCGCCCCCGGCTCGGCCTTCGCGTCGTAGAACTTCCGCGCGAGTGCCCGTGATAGGATGCCGTCCACGAGCGACGACTTTCCGGAACCGGACACGCCGGACACGGCGACGAAGGTCCCGAGCGGGATATGGACATCGATTCCCTTCAGGTTGTGTTCGGTCGCGCCGATGATGGAGATATGCTTCCCGTTTCCCTCGCGTATCCCCGTCTTGTTCGAGACCTTCCGCACACCGGACAGGTACTCGCCCGTCGCCGATTTCGACGAGCGCAGTTTTTCGGGCGTACCGGAAAAGATGATCTCCCCGCCGAGCCGGCCCGCGCCGGGGCCGAAGTCGATGACATGATCCGCGCGGCCCATGATTGCGCGGTCATGTTCCACGACGAGCAGGGAATTCCCGCCGTCGCGGAGTTCGGTAACGGCGTCGATGAGGCGGTCCGTGTCCCGGCTGTGCAGTCCGACGGACGGCTCGTCGAGGACATATAGGATGCCCGAGAGTCCGGCCCGCATCTGCGAGGACAGCCGGAGCCGCTGCGCCTCCCCGCCGGAAATCGTATCCGCCCCGCGCGCGAGCGAAAGATAGCCGAGTCCGACCCGCTCGATCGCCGACAGCCGTGCGTCCGTCTCGCGGAAAATGAGTTCCATCACCCGCTTCCCGCCGGCACCGTCCGGATGCCGGAGCGCCCGGAGCAGGGAACGGAGTCCGGTCACGCTCCGGTCGGTCAGGTCGTGGATTGAATATCCGCCAGTCAGGACCGACAGCGATTCGGGACGCAGGCGTTTCCCGCCGCAGTCGGGACAGGATTCCTTGCGCATGCACGCCTCGAGTTCGGCACGGAAATGATCGCTCTTAGCCTCGCGGTACTTCCGTTCGAGTATCGACATGATCCCCTCGAACCCTCCCGTTTTCCCGTCGCCATGAAGGACGATGTCCAGCTGTTTCTTCGAGAGCCTCTTCACGGGAACGGACAGGGAGAACCGGTATTTCTTCGCGACCTCCTCGAGTACGCGAAGCGGCCCGTTTCCGTTCCCACGTTCGCCGCCCGTCTTCGCGAGCGGACGAATCGCACCCTCGGAAAGGGAAAGATCCCGGTTCGGTATGACAAGGTCCGGATCGAAGGTGAGCGTCACGCCGAGCCCGGAACACCGCGGACAGGCCCCGTCCGGATTATTGAACGAAAAATGACTCGGCGTGAAATCCGGCAATGCGACCCCGCATGCCTCGCACAGGAACAGGTTCGAATACCGACGCTCCTCAGCGCCGAACAGGACGGTCGCCGTCCCTTGACCGGCCCGGAACGCCGTCTCAATCGAATCGAGGATCCGTTCTCGATCCGGACGCTCCGTATCGAGCGACAGACGGTCCACGACCGCCTCGATCCGCTCCGGGCGGCGCTTCGCGGACGCGACATGCCGTTTCGCGTCTTCGAGCATCAGGACCTCGCCGTCGATCCGGATCCGCACGTACCCCTGTCCCTCGGCCGTCGCAATGACCGTTTCCGCATCCTTGTCGGAAAACGCGGTCGGAACGGTGAGGAACGTGATCGATGTCCCGTCGGGTGCGGCGAGGATCTCGTCGAGGATCTCCCGCGGGGTCCGCTTTGAAAGCGGGTTGCCACAGATCGGACAATGCGGCACCCCCTCCTTCGCAAACAGGAGGCGGAGATAATCGTACACCTCGGTCATCGTGCCGACGGTCGAACGCGGACTCCGCGACACGCTCCTTTGGTCGATGGAAATGGTGGGAATGAGATTGCGTATGGCGTCGACATCCGGCTTGTCAAACGCCTCCATGAAATTGCGCGCGTACGACGAGAGCGACTCCATGTACCGCCGGTTCGCCTCGGCATGGATCGTATCGAAAACGAAAGAGGACTTTCCAGATCCGGAAAGTCCCGTCACGACGACGAATGAATCACGCGGGATATCCGCGTTCACGCTCCTGAGGTTGTTCACCCGGGCGCCACGCACCTCGATCATCGGCCTCTTCGTCGCCATAGCCAGGAATATCAGGGGTGAAAGTCGTCTCCCATGATACCGCCACTTTCGGAAAATGTAAAGCGTGTTGCAAGAAAAGGCATCTGATCCTCCCGCATCCCCGTTCCCGTCCCCGTTCCCCGTTCCCGGTTTCCATGTAGAGACGCCCCGGCGGGGCGTCTTATAGGTACATGTTGATATGATTGAAAAAGAGACGCCCCGGCGGGGCGTCTCTACGGCAGAAGAATCTGATTCATAATCGCACCGAGCGTTCCCCGTTTCCAGGTAGAGACGCCCCGCCGGGGCGTCTCTACGGCAGAAGAATCTCCTCACGACCCTCCCGTTCCCCGTTGTGAGTTGTGAGTTGTGAGTTGCAAGTTGTAAGTTGTCAGCTCTCCTTCCCCCGTCGCTCCTCGAGCAGGCGGATCTCGTCGCGGAGGATCGCCGCGGTCTCGAAGTCGAGGATTTTCACAGCTTCCTTCATTTCCTTTTCCTTCCGTCGGATGGTCTTGCGCGGGTCGCGGTCGAAACCGATCTCGTCGATGGCAAGGATCGAGCGGACCGCCTTGTCGTGTTCGCTTTCGAGGTCCTCGGTGATGTCGCGTATGATCTTGCGGATCGTCTCCGGCGTGATGTCGTGTTCCGTGTTGTACGCCGTCTGGATCGCGCGGCGCCGGTTCGTCTCGTCGATTGCGTAGCGCATGGACCCCGTCACCGAATCGGCATACAGCGTGACGCGTCCGGCCACGTTGCGTGCGGCCCGGCCGATGATCTGGATGAGCGAGGTCTCGGACCGGAGGAACCCCTCCTTGTCCGCATCGAGAATGCCGATGAAGGACACCTCGGGCAGGTCGAGCCCTTCCCGAAGCAGGTTCACGCCGACCAGGCAGTCGAACTCCCCCTTCCGGAACGCGGTCAGGATCCTGATACGGTCGATGGTCTTGATATCGCTGTGCAGGTATTCCGCCCGAATACCTTTCTCCTTCAGATATCGCGAGAGATCTTCCGCCATCTTCTTCGTGAGCGTGGTCGCGAGCACCCGTCCTCCGCGGCCAATCTCGAGCTCCGTCTCGCGGATGAAGTCGGCAATCTGTCCGGGAGCGGTCCCCGACTCGCGGACCGGACGGACGGAAAGTTCCGGATCGACGAGCCCGGTCGGACGGATGACCTGCTCTACGATCCGTCCGCTCGTCTCGCGTTCGTATGCTCCCGGCGTCGCCGAGGTATGGATGACCGCTCCCACGCGTTCGTCGAATTCCTCGAAGCGGAGCGGACGGTTGTCGAGCGCGGACGGGAGGCGGAACCCGAATTCGACGAGATTTTTCTTGCGCGCCTGATCGCCCGCATACATCCCGCGAACCTGCGGGATCGTGACATGCGACTCGTCGATCACAGTCAGGAAGTCCGGCGTGCCGTCCGGCAGGTGCGGAAAATAATCAAGCAGCGTCTCGGGCGGTGCACCAGCGGGCCGGAAGGAAAGCTGACGGGAATAGTTCTCGATCCCGTTGCAATAGCCGATCTCGGCCATCATCGCGAGGTCGTAGTTCGTGCGCCGCTTGAGTCGCTCCGCCTCGAGCGGCTTTCCTTCCCTCTCGAATGTGGCGAGCTGCTCCGCGAGCTCCGTGCGGATGTTTCCGATCGCGCGTGCCTGCTCTTCCTTGTCGATCACGAAGTGTTTCGCCGGAAACAGGAACACCGATTTCGGCGCCCCCTGGATCCGTTGCGTCACCGGATCGATCTTTGTGACGGCGGAAATGTGGTCCCCGGACAGTTCGACCAGGTACACCGTCTTTTCCGACACCGGCATAATCTCGATGCGGTTGCCGAGCGCGCGGAAGGTGCCGGGAGACAGATCCGCGTTCGTCCGCGTGAAGAAGATGGAGATGAGTCGACGCAGCAGTTCCGGTCGCGGGCATGTCTCGCCGATCCGGAGGACGAGATGGTTCTTCAGGTATTCCTCCGGGGAGCCGAGACCGTAGATGGCGGAGACGGAGGCGACGATGATCGTGTCACGCCGGGTGAGGAGCGACTGCGTGGACGCGTGCCGCAGACGGTCGATCTCCGCGTTGATCTGCGCGTCCTTCTCTATATAGGTATCGGTGACGGGCAGGTACGCCTCTGGTTGATAGTAGTCGTAGTAGGAGACGAAATAATGTACCGCGTGATCGGGAAAGAACGACTGGTATTCCTGTGCGAGCTGCGCGGCGAGCGTCTTGTTGTGCGCGATGACCAAAGTCGGCTTGTCGTACGCCGCAATGACGTTTGCCACGGTGAACGTCTTACCGGACCCGGTCACGCCCAAGAGCGTCTGCCGGGCGATGCCTTCTTGCAGACCCGAAACCAGGCCCGAGATGGCCCTGGGCTGATCCCCTGCGGGTTCATACGGCGCTTTCAGCGAAAAAACGGGCATACGGAGAAAAGAAAATGACGGAAGCCGACGGACAAGCGTAGCATACATCCTCCGGGACGGGAAGGGAACGGGCCGTCCGTTTCGTTTTTCGAAACAGTGTGGTATAGTGAGAATAAAGAGACAAACACATCGATGACATGAAAGGAACCGGACGCCATTCAGCTTTTTTTCTTTTCGGGATTGACAAGGGCGTCATGCTCTTTCATCGTCCCGTCGGTAGCGACGCGACCCGATTGCTCGTCTCCGCGAGCCGGGACGGCGCAAGATTCTCGCCGAAAAATATCACCGCCGATTTCTCGGGAACCGCGAAAAACGGACGCATCTTCGGGAACGCTTCCTCATTCCGCGCCGGAACGCTCGGTACGGGACTGATTCTCTCCTTTTTCGATCGCGACGAGGACGCGCTCACGGTACTCCGATCGGAAACGGGATCGGAATGGGAACCGGTGGCGAAACGCCGGAACCACGGCCATCCGACCGTGTTCATCGATACGGATTCCGACCCGGGACACGCCGTCGCCGCATTCGCTTCCGGCGGACGGAAGTTCATCACGCTGTCCCTGACGGACGCCTCGCTGCGGAACTGGCATTCCCGCGGCGTGGTGCTCGATGCCCGTCCGAGATCATTCGATGCGTCCGCACTCGCCCCGCTGTCCGCAATCCGTACCAGACAGGGCATTGTCCTCGTCTATACCGCCCGCAACCGCGAAGGTCACCTAACGATCGGCGCGGCCCTTTTTGACGCGAAGCGTCCGGAAATCCTCCTCTGGCGAAGCGTCTCGCCAATCTGGACGGCTCCCGAGGTGTGGAACGGGGATGCCGTATCCGTACTCGGCGGTGCCAGCATCGGGAAATACTACTATGCCTATTTCCGGCGTGGGGACGCCATCGAAGCGTTCCCCATGTCCCGTCTCTGGGAAGCGTCGGCCGCGTTCGTGGCCTCCAAAAAACCCGCGAAGGACGGGGTACGGAAACTGTCAAAGGCCGAACAACTTCCGTCAAAAGCGATCGCCGTGTCCGTCTCGCATCGCCTATCCCGTCATACGAAGAACCCCATACTCGGACCGATTCACGAAAATTCCTGGGAAGCGTTCTCTGCGTTCAATGCCGCGGCGCTCCTCGTCGGGGGCCGGATCCACCTCCTGTATCGGGCGCAGGGACACGACGGCATTTCCGTTCTCGGTCATGCGACGACCGAAGACGGCTCCCATATCACGACACGCTCACCGGATCCGGTATTCGTGCCGTCGAATCCGTTCGATACGCGCACGGCCGGCTCGACCGCCATCGCATACCCATATGTCTCCGGCGGCGGCTGGGGCGGGTGCGAGGATCCCCGACTCACGAGAATCGGCGACCGTATCTACATGACCTATATCGCCTTCAATGGTTCCGCGCCTCCGGGCGTCGCGCTCACCTCGATCCGGACACGCGACTTCGGGAAACGTTGGGACTGGACCCCACCGAGACTCATCTCGCGACCAGGCCAGATTCAGAAGAACTGGGTCGTCTTCCCGGAGAAGATCCGCGGAAAGTTCGCGGTCATGCACAATATCTCCCCGACCATCCGCATCGAATACCTCGATTCGCTCGATGACGACGGCCTCGTCATCGACAGCGAAAAGCCTCGACCCAAGCCGGAAGACCGGGACCGATGGGATAATATCGTCCGCGGAGTCGGCGCTCCGCCGATCCGGACCGAGTACGGCTGGCTTGTGCTGTATCACGCGATGGATTCCCGCGACCCGGACCGGTACAAGGTCGGTGCCATGCTGCTCGATTCCGACACCCCCGAAACGGTCATCGCCCGCTCGCCCGACCCAATCCTCGAACCGGAAGCCGACTACGAGAATCACGGACACAAGACGGGCGTCGTCTATGTCTGCGGGGCGGTCGTGAAGGACGGGACGCTCTTCGTCTACTACGGCGCCTCCGACAAGACGCTCGCGGTCGCGACCGCGGATCTCCACCGGTTCGTCTCCTCGCTCAGAAAGGCGAAGCCGCCGAAACTCGAGACGATACACATCTCCTGAAATCCTGTCCGATCCATAACCGGAAACACGCCCTATGCCGCTCTTCGAACGATCTTTCGAGAATCCGATCCTCGTCCCACAGAACGACCTCCCCTGGGAAGCCGACGGTGCGTTCAACGGATGCGCGGTACGGAACGGGTCCAAGACGACCCTCCTCTATCGCGCGCAGTCCCTCCCGATGCTCCATGACGACGGACCATGGGTCTCCATCTCCTCCATCGGACGGTCCGAAAGTCCCGACGGGATACATTTCCGGCATCATGACCGGTTCATCGTCCCGGAGGAGCCGTGGGAGCGCTACGGATGCGAGGACCCGCGTGTCACCAAGATCGACGGAAAATACTACACTTTCTATACCGCGCTCGGCGGATTCCCCTTCGGCCCGGAAAACATCAAGGTCGGCGTTGCGGTGTCCAAGACCCTGAAACGGGTTTCCGAAAAACACCTTGTCACGCCGTTCAACGCGAAGGCGATGGCGATGTTCCCCGAACGGATCGGAGGAAAACTCTGGGTACTCCTAACCGCGGATACCGACAAGAAACCGGCCAAGGTCGCGATCGCCTCGTTCGATTCGGAAGAGGATTTGTGGAACCCGGAAAAGTGGACGAAGTGGTACGACGAACTCGACCGGCACACCCTCTCCCTCAAACGACATGATACCGACCACGTGGAAATCGGCGCACCGCCGGTCCGGACGAAGGCCGGCTGGCTCGTCTTCTACTCGCACATACAGAACTACGGCACCGACCATCCCGTCTTCGGGATCGAGGCGTTCCTCCTCGCGCTCGACGACCCGCGACGCATCGTCGGCCGCTCCCGCTCACCGCTTCTCGTTCCCGAAGAGGAATACGAGGAATATGGAAAGGTAAAGGACATCGCGTTCCCTTCGGGTGCCGTCGTCCGCGGAAAATCCGTGTACCTCTACTACGGTGCCGCCGACACGACGACCTGTGTTGCCAAGGGAAACCTCTCCGTGATCCTTGCCGAACTCACCGCCGACCCGAAACGCTATCCCGCCTTCGAACGGTTCAGGGAAAATCCCGTCCTCTGCCCGATACACGACCATCCGTGGGAATCCAAAGCGGTTTTCAATCCGGCCGCGGTCTGCGAGACCGGAAAGGTCCGCATCCTCTACCGCGCCTCCTCCGACGACGATACCTCCGTCTTCGGATATGCCGAAAGCCGGGATGCGTACCGGATCTCCAAGCGGCTTCCAGACCCGGTCTATGTCCCGCGTGCCGATTTCGAACGGAAAAAGAATCCCGGGAATTCCGGCGTGGAGGATCCGCGCATCACCCGGATCGACGACACCTATCACATGTTCTACACGGCGGTCGACGCGGAAGGCCCGCCGCGCGTCGCGCTCACGACGATCTCCGCGAAGGATTTCCTTGCTGGACGGTTCGACCGGTTCTCGATGCCGAAACTCATCTCCCCCCCGAACATAGACGACAAGGACGCCTGCCTCTTCCCGGAGAAGATCGGCGGAAAATTCGTTGTCATGCACCGTATCCAGCCCGCGATCGACATCCAATTCCTCGACAATCTCGATTTCGAGGGACCGCACGGGTTCCTCACGCACAACCCGTTCGTCTTCCCTCGTCGGGGCATGTGGGACAGCGCCAAGATCGGCATCAATTCCATCCCGATCCGGACGGACGCCGGCTGGCTCGTGCTGTATCACGGCGTTTCCGAAAACGATCGCGCATACCGTATCGGCGCGCTCCTGCTCGACCTCGAACATCCGGACCGCGTCATCGGCCGATCTCGGCATCCCATCTTCGAGCCGACGGAATCATATGAAAAGGAGGGTGTTGTCCCGAACGTGGTCTTCCCCTGCGGAGCGATCGTCCGTTCGGGCAAGCTCGTCATCTACTACGGCGGCGCGGACCGCGTCATCGGCGTCGCGTCCATCGCACTCAAGAAACTTCTGCGACAGCTCGCGATCGACGGAGTCTGAGTCATCCCGACGGACAGCATCATCCATCGTAATCACACGCATATGGCGACGAACGGACCGAAAGGAAAAGGACGGATCGGCGCGGTGAAAGACCGCGACCAGGTGGAGAACCCGAAGAGCGGCCGCTGGACCAAACGGGACGGCGCAAAGCAGTTCATGGACCAGAAGGCGGACACGAAACCCTTCAAGGGCGTCCGAAAGAAGAAATGACCGGAAGAGATACGAAGACCGCCCCTCCGGGGGCGGTCTTTTTTGGGTCAGGTGCTTTTTTTCACTGCGACCCTTTCGTCGTCTCATTTCCGGAACGGGATTTTCTTCATGATATTTCCCATCGCGTCCTCCGTCGCCATAATGATCGGATCCATGAAGGGCCACGCCGTCAGACTCGGATGCGCGATGTATCCGTATCGGAGCATCCGGAGAATATTCGTCCGCTGTCCGACCGCGAAGCTTGCCACATCCGCCGAGGCGATAAGCCCGTTCCCGAACGCCTCGTATCCGACCAACCGCATGCGGGGGCCGGCAAAGACGAGTTTCACCGAAAGCGGGCGGCTCGATTTCAGGTCCCGGTAGACATCCGTCGTCTCGGAGCGCCCGACGACGACCAGTCGATACCGCCTGCGCGCCTCGGTTTCCGTCAGTCCGACGGCGGCATATTCCTTCCCGAGTACCCGGAACGCAAACGCGCCGGTCGAACCGGCATACCGGATCGGGAATCCGGCAATCTGATACCCGACGATCTTCGCCTGCTGGATCGCGCTGCTCGCCAGTGGCGACGGACGGTTTTCCTTCGTCACGGAAGACGGCGGGACGCAGCAGTCCCCGCAGGCGTAGACATCCGGGATGTTCGTCCGCATCCGGTCATCCGCCACGATTCCCTCGCGAACGGTCCGGATATGCGTCCCGTCCACGATGTCGAGATTTGGTCGGACGCCCGCGGCGACGATGACGACATCCGCAGGAAGGATGCGCTCGTCCGCACCCGTGGTTGCGACGACGGCTTCCGTGCCTCCGTCTTCGGTGGTCCGTATCGAGGTCACCATGCTTCCGAACAGCATCTCCACGCCGCCCTCCTCCAGGTGTCGGACGAGTTTCTCCCCGAACTCCGGATCGGCGATCGTCGGAGAAACCGACTCCGCCATCTCGACGAGCGATACCGCGATACCGCGCTCCCGCAACGCGCCGGCCATCTCCATCCCGATGACGCCGGCGCCGATCACGACCGCGCGCTTCGCCTCCTTCATATCCTTCAGGATCGCGGCCGTATCGTCGCTCTTCCGAACCGTATGTACCTTCGCGGAATCGGCTCCGGGAATCGGGGGAAGCACGGGCGACGCCCCCGTGGCGATGACGAGCGAATCGTACGGGACGGTCTTCCCGCTTCCCGTCAGGACGGTCTTGGCCTCCGTGTCGATCCGGACCGCCTTGTCGTGGACGATGTCGAGTCCGTAGTCCGCGAACATGGATTCCGGCTGGATCGCATCCTCAAGTTCCGCCTCACCCGTCAGGACATACGGCGTGGTACACCGGCAATACACGTCGTCCTCGTCGGAAAGTACCGTCGTCACGTAGCTCCCCTTCTTCAGTTGCGACGCGACGATCAGGCTGAACATCCCCGCCCCGCCGCACCCGATGGCGACCAGTCTTTTCTTTCCCATATGCGTTTATGATAAGACATGTGACCGAAAACACCCGTCCATGACGACAGTATAGCACGCCGCGACGACACCCGTCGGCCGTCGTGTCCGTTCCTATCGGCTCACGTCGAGCTCCCCTTTCTTCTCCCAGGTGCGTTCGTCGTAGGAAACGATGGCATCCTCGCCCACGACATACAGCGTGTCGCCGACGAAGACCGCCCGACGGACGCGCGAACCGGCGGCGGAAACGACAAGCGAAAGGGCCTCGTCCCGGTACGAGAAGACATACCCCCCCTTCGAGCCCGGAAGGAAGAACACCCCGTGCAAGGTATCGGCAAGAAACGCCCGATGATCGGAAACGGCTTCGGACCAGTATTCGTCAAGCGTATATTTCGAGACTTCCTTCGGATCGGCCGGATCGGCGACATCGAACAGAGAGAGTTTCACTCGCTGGTCCTCCTTGCCGATGCCGAGAACGAGATGCCCGCCCAGAGGATGGAGATACGAGGAATATCCCGGAATCTTGAGCTCGCCGAGTTTTTTCGGATTTGTCGGATCGGAAAGATCCAAGACATAAAACGGGTCCGTTTCCCTGAAGGTCACCAGATACCCGCGGTCGCCGATGAAGCGTGCGGAATAGATCCGCTCGTCCTCCCCGAGCCCGGGAAGCCCGCCGATCTTCCGCAGCGAATCGTCGAGGATGGAGACATCGTTCGCGCTCGCGACGGTCCCGGTCGGGATACCTCCGAGGAAATACGGGAAAGACGCATCCCCGCCGACGGTCGTCGCGACACGGAGCGTCCCGTCGTACTCGTCGAGCGAAAAATCATCAAGCACCGCACCGGGCACGGACCCGCTCGCGACGATACGGAGTCCGTCGAGGGAAATCTTCACGATGCCGGTTGATTCCCCGTCCCGGAGGTGGCGTTTCCGATATTCCGTCATGCGGTTTCCGATCTCGGTACGGAGCTTCAGCGATTCGTCCGGATCCTTCCCAAGAAGCGCGTTTCCGACCAGCCGCGACAGTTCGACGGACTTCGCCTGGGAACCGATATCGTATCCCGACAGACGGTCGATCTGGTCCGCGAGGTCGGACGGGAACAGGTCCGGATATTCACGAAGGAATCCGAGAAAGAACGACACGGGATCGGCCGGATTCACGGAGGTCAGAAACAGCGACGATTCCCCCATATAAGCGACCGACCGGCTCGAGGAGCCGACGAAAGAAAGCGGGGTCCCGGCCGTCCCGTCCGACGGATTGACACGGAACACGCTGAAGACCGCATCGGCGTCGGCCGCATTCCCGTCATGGTAGATATCGGTACAGGCTATCTCGGAGACGGTTCCCCCGACCGAAAACGGACGGATAGGACACGGATCCGAAACGACGATTCCAGTTCGTTCCACGAGATACAGTGCATCGCCGATTTTCCGCGCCTCGAGTATTCCGCTTTCGTCCCCGAGCCTCATCGCCCATGTTTCCGTCGGATTCCGCCGATCGGAAATGTCGTATCCAATCACGGACCGGCCGGATGCCTCGAACAGGACTAGCGTGTCGCCGAACAGAAGCGTCTCCCCGTTCTTCGCGATCGAACCAATCCGCTCCGGCGATTCCGGGTCGTCAAGGAGGAAAATATCCGTCCCCTCCGGCGGATTCCGATATTCCGGCGCGACCGCCCCGACCCCGACCGATTCGGTCATGTCGGGGCGACCGGATGAGACCGTCCCGAGGTCGACCGCCGGCAGGGAAATCGGCATCGGCACCGGAATCTCACGGAACATGAACCGTTCCTCGCGGGAAAAATAGATATGGTTCCCGTCCACCTTCACGATATCCGGCTCGTCGACTCCTTCCGTCCGGACATTCGTCCCGGAAACGCGGATACCAGCCTGGCCGGATGCGGTTTCCATCGAGAAGTCGGTCGCCGAAGCCCACATCGGCCCCGCGGACATGAGCGTCCGGACTTCGGGCGCCCCGGATCCCGTCGCGGCCGATTCGGTCACATACCGACGGAATTCCTCCTCGGATCCGAATGTCCGGATCCCGTCCGATCCGCGTCCGCGTTCGGAAAATATCCCGATGCCGGACGATCCACCGTCGGGACCGGTCCCAAGCCCGCAGAAAGAGAAGACCGAACAGACGACCCAGGCCACTGGAAGTAGGAGCGCGATCACGAGTCCCGCGTGGAGAAGGATGTGTTTCCTGTGCATATCGGATTTCGATTATCGATACGCATACAGTATACCACGGACGGAAAACGGCGATGCCGAGGCATCGCCGTCCATTCCGATTCCGATTCCCGTCCCTATCGGCGTCCGCGTCCGAAATTCCGGACATTCGGCCGGGCGACGGTCGTCATGCTCTCCTCGATGAAGGTCAGCGCGTTTCCCGTCTTCGTCCCGCGGCCCGTCCGTCCGATACGGTGGATATAATCCTCGTAGTTCTCGGGAAGGTCGAAGTTGATGACATGGGACACGTCCGGGATGTCGAGACCGCGTGCGGCGACATCGGTCGCGACAAGCACCTGCAGTTCGTCCTGGCTAAACCGTCGCAGGGCGCGTTCGCGCTGGCTCTGCGACTTGTCGCCGTGAATCGAATCCGCGCGGAACCCGTTCTTCACGAGCGCGGCCGACAGACTCTCGACACTGCGCTTCGTCTTGCGGAAGATAAGCACCTTCTTGAAATCCTCCTTCAGGAGCAGGTCGTGCAGGATGTCGAGTTTCTGATCGGCGTTCTTGACGGTGATGACGTTCTGTTCGACATTCTCCGAGGTCGCCCGGCTCTTCACCTCGACGGTGACCGGGTCCTTGAGGAATTTCTGTGCCAGATCGCCAATCTCGCGCGGCATCGTCGCCGAGAAGAAGAGCGTCTGCCGCTGCTCCTTCAGCATGCCGAGCAGTTCCTTGATGTCCTTCACGAAGCCCATGTCGAGCATGCGGTCCGCCTCGTCGAGGACGACGTTGTTGAAGGAAGACAGGTCGAGCACTCGCCTCGAGATGAGGTCCTTGAGCCGCCCCGGCGTGCCGATGACGAATTCCGGATTCTTGGACACCGCGGCAATCTGCCGGGGAAAACCCGTTCCGCCGATGATGATGGCCGACCGGAGTCCGAGGCCGCGCGAAAAATCACGGAATTCGGATTCGATCTGAAGCGCGAGTTCGCGGGTCGGCGTGATAATGAGCGACCGCTCGCCGCGCTTGCGGAACGCCTTGTCGATGAGCGGTAACAGGAACGCGACCGTCTTGCCGGTCCCGGTATTGGCGATGCCGATGATGTCGCGGCCCTCGAGCGCGTGCGGGATGGCTCCGTCCTGGATCGGCGTCGGATTCACGTATCCCTTCGTGTACACGTTGCGCTTCAGGCTGTCGTGCATCTTGAAATCCGCGAACCGATGCTGCGGATCGAACGGCTCGGTCTCTGTCGTGACGATCGCTTTCTTCACGAAGCGCGATATGTCGAGGAGCCGGGCATCCACCTTCTGCTGCCGTCGTCCCCCTCCATAACCGGAGCCGGAGCTGCGACGCGGTCCCCGTCCGACTTTCGAGGCCATCCTCTTCTCTATACTTTTTCTCTGCATACTTGATTGTTCGGGGTATTCCCCCATGTGACTTAATCGGCGCCGATACGGCACCGTCTTCACCCCGAACACCTCCCTGACGAAGTCCCGAAGCGATAGTCCGTAACGATAACACGAAAAATATTCGGTGTCAATGGCACCGCGATATCGGGACGATGGGAAGGAGAAAACGGGAACGGACGACCCTTCCGGATCGTCCGTTCCGACCGACAACCGATCACCTGCCTTTTCCGAGCTCCGGCGATATGACAGCGACATACACGGCCGACACACCGACGACCATGTAGACGATTCGGGAAATCGCGGCCATATCTCCGAAAATCGCGGCGACGAGATCGAAACCGAACACTCCGATCAAACCCCAATTCAATCCGCCGACGATGAGCAGGATGATCGCGACCCAATCAAGCGCTGAGATTTTGTTCATAGGAAGACACCCCCTCTCTTCCACGGTATACGCATGCCTTCATGCCTTCCCATCATAGCACCGAAACGGGAACGGAAAAATCACGATTGTCAAGCCTCGGACGGGTCGGGCGACTTCATGCGACCGAGCGCAAAGGAGAGCGCGGGCGGGGTCACGAGCGTCGTGATGATGACCATGATGACGATCGCCGAGAAGACGGAATCGTTCACCACGCCGAGTCCCTTGCCGATGGAAGCAAAGATGAGTCCGACCTCCCCTCGGGGAATCATGCCGAGCCCGATGACGGCCCGGTCGTACCCTTTCTTCACCGCGAGTCCGCAGACCTGCTTGCCGAGGATGGCGGCCGCGGTGAGTCCCGCGGCGACCCCGAGCACCTTCGCGTCCGCAAAAGTCTCGAGCTTCACCTGCATACCCATGAGCACGAAGAAGATCGGGACGAGAAAGTCGGAAATCGGCTGGATGAGGTCCTCGATATGGAATTCGTCCTCGTCTTTCCCATGATGGTTCTTCCGTTTCATTCCCGAGAAATGGACATCGTCGAGAATGAGTCCGGCGGCGAAGGCACCGACGATGGTCGCGAGACCGATCAGGTTCGCGACATACGAGAATACGAACGCGAAGACGAGCGCGGTCACGAGCTTGAGTCCGCGGGTCGGGATGGTCGTCACGTATTTCCCGATCCGCGGCGCGGCATAGGAACCGATCGCGATCGCCCCCACGAGGAACGCGAGCGACTTGAGCGTGATGATCGCGACGCTCCCCCACGAGAGGGAACCGGTCGTAATGATACCGGAAACGACGGAGAGGACGATGAGTCCCATGACGTCGTCGATGACAGCGGCGCCGAGGATGATCTTCGCCTCGGGAAGTTTCAGTTTCCCGAGATCCTTGAATACGCGGGCCGTGATACCGACACTCGTCGCGGTCAACGCCGCGCCGATGAAGAGATGGACATTGAAGGCCGCCTCGGGAAAGAACCAGCGGGAAACGAAGAATCCGAGCACGAACGGGACGATGACACCGACCGTGGCGACCAGAAGGGACGGGACACCGACTTTCGCCATCTCCTTTATATTCGATTCGAGTCCGACCATAAACAGCAGGATGACCACGCCGAGCCGAGACAGGATGTCGATATGCGCGTTCCCGACGATATCGGCGAAGAACGGGATGCCAAGCAGATGCGCGTTCCCGACCAGCATGCCGAAAACGAGCTCGCCGAGGACCGACGGCTGACCGAGCTTCTCGAAGATCCGACCGCCGATCCGCGCGGTGAGCAGTATGACGACGATGCCGAGCAGGACCGCCGCGGACGGATCCTCGTGCCCGCCGGACGATTCTCCGTGCGATGATTCCGCGACCGCCGCCGCATGAGACGGCTCGACTGGGCCATGATGTCCCTCCCCGACGGACTCCCGTCGCGAAGGCTCGACGGCCAGACCTGCCTCCTCTGCGGCGAGACCGCGTGCCGCGAAGGTCGCGGACAGGAGTATCGCCGAAAAAACGAAAAACCGGAACATGCCGGAATGCCGGATCGACCGCTTCATATGACGTTCCCGATTACCTGTTTATGAACGGTCCGACCAGGACCCAAAAAATACACGGACATGATATTCCGCCTCGCGACAAAAGGCAATATATCCGGATCACCGCACGCGGAGCACGTACGCCTCGCCATCGGTGAAAAACGGGTCGCCGGAAAAATTCTTCCCGAGCACCGGATTGACGAAGCGAATCCGTTCGGAAGCGACGACGACACCGGCCGAGACGAGATCGGAAACGAAGGTCTCGCGTTCGGTATCGATATCCGGATCGATCCGGTGCGTGACCACCCACTTGATTCCGGTGTCGAGACTGGCCGTCCCGACATAGACGGCGGCGCCGTCCGTGCCGCGTATCGGCGTCTTCCAGAACCTGGCATGGTGCCGCTCATGAACGGTCGCGGACGATGTTTCTTTCTGGAAACCGAAATCATGGACCCGCGTATTCCAGAACGACGGCGTCATCGGCGCCCGCGGATACCGGCCCCCGAGCAGCGAGATTTCGGCAAGCCTCGTCATGTTCGCGACCGTGACCGGATCGGACAGGAGCCAGCCCGCGCGCTCCATGGCGGCAACGAATGCCTGGTCGTCCGCCGCCGTCACGACGAAGCTCATCGGTTCCTGATGCGTTCCCGAAAAGGTCTCGGAATATCTCGGCAGTCCGGCCACCGAAAACGCGGGGACGACCTCGTCCGAAACGACGGCATCCTCCGACCGTACGACGACGGACCGGACCGGTTCGTATCGCAGGCCCTCGTGGAGATAGCGCGCGGACACGGCGATCAGGACCGCGATTGTCACGAACCGTTTCCACGGGAGCGTCGGCCCGTCCGGTCGGCGGGTCCGTGCGCCCGCCTCGGCTATACTAATCCCGATAAGCAGCCACAGGGATCCGAGCAGGAATCCGCCCCAGACATCGCTCAGGAAATGGACGCCGAGATAGAGCCGCGACAATCCGATGCCGACAACCGTCACGAGGGTCGAAAAAAGGATCAGGGTCCGGTACCGGAACCGTCGGCCCGCCTTCCGCAACAGGATATACGCGATGAAGCCGTACAGCGCGACCGCAAGCGTCGCGTGTCCGCTCGGAAACGAGAACGACGGTTCGGCATAATAGGCGATGTCCGGTCGGACGCGATGTGCCAACGATTTACCGATCGTCACGAACGCCTGACTACCCCCGACCGCGACCAGAAACGGCACGACAAGCGGTCGACGGTTCCGGAAGATCAGGATCGCGACGACGGCCACCGTCACGACGGCGACGGTATCCGCGCGTCCGAGCAGGGTTATCCACAGGAATGCATCGACGAACCCCGTATCCCGGAACGCGTACATGAGGTTCGCAACCCGCTGATCGACCAGCAGGATAGGTTCCGCCGTGACCACCCCCTCGACGACTCCGGAAAACAGGAAGAACAGGTACGCGAACGCGACGGAAAGCAGCGTCAGCGACCGTCCTGAAAAACGGGTCCGGTCGGTTCTCCGCTTCAGGAATCGGACGGCTCCCGGATGTCGGTCCGCGAACCGTCCCATATCCGGATTTTCCATGATCGCCCGTGCGATGGACCGTACGATGGACCGTACGACGCGGACATACCGCCTCGCGCGCCGCGCGACATACCAGAGCAGGAACACGAGTGAGGCGATCGCCAACAGGAATGCGGACGCCCGCGTGAATCCGGTCCCTATCACGGCGGCGGCCCCGCCGAAAAAATAACCGACCAGAAGATGTGACCAGGCCCACAGGAGGGAAGCCGCGACATCCACGATCAGGAATCTCTCTCGGGACAGTCCGGCCCGACCGGCGACGAACGGCATGACCGGCCGGAGCGACCCGATGAATCTTCCGAAAAACACGCTCCGCACCCCGTGTGTCCGAAAGAATTTCCGTCCCTTTTCAAAATGACTCGCGCGGAGGATTCCCTTTTCACGACGGAAAAATCCGACTCCGCCCGCCCCGAGCCGATATCCGATCCAATCCCCGAGAGCCGCGCCGAAAGACACGGACACGATGAGCCATCCGAAATCGAGATACCCCTGCGACGAGAAAAATCCGGCAAGCAAGACGAACACCGTCCCCGGGAAAACCAGCCCGATGAACGGAAGCGACTCCGCGAGCGCAATGCCAGACACGAGGACATACCCGGCCACGCCGAGTGAACTGACCGAAGGAAGCAGGGAAAGAAAAAAATCCATACGGCGCGGGACGGGAAAGACACCGTCCCATGATGCGCCGTTCCGGCGATTCCGACAAGGGTATCGCCGACCAATGCCGTTTCGCGCCTATGTGGTCGGCCGACGATTCGGCAGGACTTTCCGATATGCCGAGATATATCCCTCCGTCATCCGTTCCGCGGAGAAATTCCGTTCCACGCGCTCGCGACAGGCGCGCCGGTCAAGCGAACCGATATCGGCCACCCGGGCAACCGCCTCTTCGACGGACCCGACGATGAATCCGGTCACCCCGTCGACGATTACCTCTGGAACCGATCCCCGACCGTTCGCGATGACCGGCGTCCCACATGCCATCGATTCGATGAAATACAGACCGAACGGCTCGTCCCATTGGATGGGGGCGAGGAGCGCCTTAGCATTCCCAAGGAGCTTCACCTTCTCTTCGTGTCCGATCTCCCCTATGAACCGGATCCGATCACCGTCGATGAGCGGACGGATTTGCCCGTCAAAATATTCCCGATCGACCGGATCGACCTTGCCCGCCATAATCAGGCGTTCGCCGGAAGCCTGTGCAATCCGTATGGCCTCGAGCGCCCCTTTCTCATGGGAAATCCGGGCGAGAAACGCGAGATACGTACCTGGCTCCGGAAAAAAATCGAACCGCGGAAACTCTATCCCGTTATAGACATTCGCAAGGAAATTCATCTCCTTCGGACTCGCCTCCCGCTGGTTCATGCTGATGCTGATGTAATTCGCATCCGGGAACAGCCTATAAATCGCCGCCTCATCCGCGTTTCCCAGGAACCCGTGAAACGTCGTCACGACCGGCATACGGAGACTCCCCGCAAACGGCAGAAACATCCAACCGATATGGTTGTGCACCAGATCGAAATCGTTCCGGGACAGAAAGTCGACCACCCGTCCGATACCGGCGATCGAAAGCGCCTGTCGGATCCGCGGATTTTCCGCCTCCGGAAGGGTCCGGATCGCCTCCGGGAATATCGGGACCAGCGTGGCATCGGTCTCGGAGTCGCCAGTGGCGAACAGCGTGACATCGTGACCCATCCGCGTCAGATGCTGTGCGAGATTGTACACGACCAATTCCGTCCCGCCGTATTTTTTCGGCGGAACCCGTTCTTCCACGGGTGCCAAAAGCGCTATGCGTAATCTGTCCATATATCGTGACGATATTCACGGCATATTACAGAACGGACATAAAAAAATCCCGAACAGGTATTCGGGACAAAAAACGAAAGCGACCGGAAGAAAAAACGAACGAACCGAAATATGCGGCGAACAGCAAACGATCCTCATACGCGATGGTTACGGATCGGGGGCGTATGCGAAGAAAGAACACACGACGGTCCCCTTCCGCCGATCAACACTTCTTTTCAGCATCGACCCCCACATTGCAAACGCCATTCTAGCACGAAACAGGCTTCCGTTCAAGCCGGGTCGGATCCGATCGGAATAAAAAACCGGAGTGAATCGTTTCACTCCGGCATCATGCGTCGGACAAGGTATCGGCTATCGGTTCAGGATATACGGCTGATACTTCGTCTCCCGGGCGTCTATCCGCACCGGAACCATCCGGTACGACCAGCTCCCGTTGGAAAGGGTCGCCTCCAATAGGGCGCTATCCCGACCCGGATTCCGGTTCCCGCCGAATATGAGATTTCCCAGGGAATATGCGATGATCTTCCCCCGATACGTCTCGACCGGCTGCAGCACGTGCGGATGATGCCCGACGACCACGTCGGCACCCGCATCGACCGCTAGATGCGCCAACCTCCGATCGGAATCACCCGGCTTCACGGCTCGCTCGGTCCCCCAGTGGAAATTGACCACCACCCGATCCGCACCGGCCCGTTTCGCCTCACGGATATCCGCGGCCACATGCCCCGGAAAACGATACGCGACTCCGGCCCGGTCCGACGTGGCCGGAGAATAGTTCCCGTATCCCAAAAAAGCGAACCTGATTCCACGGATCATCCTCCATACCGGCTTTCTCGCCTCGGCCAGGTTCATTCCCGCACCAACGTGCGAAACGCCGGCCTCGTCGAGATGGCGGATCGTATCCTCGAGGCCCTGTCGGCCATAATCGAAGACATGATTGTTCGCGATCGTGACGATCGCGATTCCGGCCTCCGGAAACGCCCTCGCCAGGGAGGGTTTCATCCGGAAATTGAACTGCTTCGGCTGACGGACCCCGCGATCCGTTATCGCCGTCTCGCAGTTCACCATGACAAGGTCGGCCGTATCAAAATACGGCTTCAGTCTCCGGAACGGCCACGAGGGATCCGACGTCTCCGCGATCGGCTCATACCATGACGCAAACGTCACATCGCCACCGAACACGAGACGGATTGGGCTCTTCTCTTCCGCCATCCCCTGCCGGCATACCCCGAACAGAAACAGGACGAGCAGGAATGCCGTCTTTTTCATATTCTTCATCTATCCTCCTCTTTTTTAATGTTCTTTTCACCTCATTCCAAACATGAAACGGTATCACGAAAAACAGATTCCGTCAAGGTTTCTGGCCCGAATTCCAGTTCTGCGGAAGCGGTGAGATTCGCCCGGGCATTCGCCGGGCGTCCCGCGTATGCGGGACGAACTCAAAAACCCTGCGAACAATTCTAACTGCGGAAGCGGTGAGATTCGCCCAAGCATTCGCCGGGCGTCCCGCGTATGCGGGACGAACTCAAAAACCCTGCGAACAATTTTGACTGCGGAAGCGGTGAGATTCGAACTCACGAGACTCTTTCGAGCCTGGCGGTTTTCAAGACCGCTGCCTTCAACCACTCGGCCACGCTTCCGTCCCAAACAGGCTAGCAGAATCGTCCCCCGCTGTGAAGCATCGCGACGACATGGTATACTGTATGTACTAATTTTCCCGGAACGAATATGGGATTCGACATGAGATCACCAGGACGGGACAGCGAGGATCCGCATTCCCCGTTCCTTGCCGCCGACCCGGAGCCGATCGAGGATCCGCGACCAAAGCCGCCACTCAAACGGTCGGAAACGGCGTCGTCCTATCGCACCGGAAAGATGCTCGCGCACTGGGAATCCGAGGGACACGATTCCCCCATCCTCGAATCGAAGCGACTGCTCGTCGGTGTCGTTTCCGCCCTCATACTCATCGTCGCCTATTCCATCTACACCGACAGTCCGTTCATGGCCATCACGTTCATCCTGATCGGCATGACCGGATACCTGCTCCTGAACCAGCCGGCCGAGCCGACGGAATACATGGTCACCGAGAAAGGCATCCGCGTCGGCCACGAATTCTACGGATACGAATCCATGCTCTCGTTCTGGATCATCGAGGGGCATCCGCAATTTCCGAAGCATCTTATCATCGATATCTCTGGGATACTCACGCCGCGCGTCCATATCCCCCTCGAGGGAAACGATTCGGATGTCATGCGTCGGGTACTCCTAAAATATGTTCCCGAGGAGGAGCACGAGCCGACCATCGTTGACATTATCGAAAGAATACTGCATATTTGAATGAGTCCCGAACGGGAAAAGCGCGCTCGTAGCTCAGTGGATAGAGCGTTTGGTTGCGGTCCAAAAGGTCGCAGGTCCGATTCCTGCCGAGCGCACACAGGAAAACTCCCCCTCATGGGGAGTTTTTTGTTGTGCGAGGAGTGAGTGAACGGTTTCACTCACGACGGGAATCGGACGCCGGAGCGGAATTCGCCAGCAGGCGAAACCGCGAGGCGGTGCCCAGCCCGAGGGGCGCGACGGCGCACCGAGAGGCGAGGGAGATTCCTGCCGAGCGCACACAGGAAAACTCCCCCTCATGGGGAGTTTTTGTTGCGCGAGGAGTGAGTGAACGGCTTTACTCACGACATGTCGCCCACAAACGGCATGGCCGGACAAGCACCCAT